>Ga0265797_10003911_pt1 | contig 23299 bp, 16 predicted proteins | sample P2T30metagenome_FD_192433 | JGI IMG/M metagenome (GOLD analysis project Ga0265797, IMG submission 192433) | Plant litter microbial communities from East Loma Ridge, Irvine, California - P2 T30 | ecosystem: Environmental > Terrestrial > Plant litter > Unclassified | place: USA: California... | reverse complement strand
TGATGATCAAAAAACTTATATTTCGCTGTGTTCTTTCCGAGCTCACGCTATGGCGACAATTCCGTCACTGGAAAGCCCTGACCACAACTACTTCATTGCATTGCACTGTGTCTCGTTCGGCGACCAAAGCTAACGAATTGTTAGATTTACGGATTCAACCTATCGGCAAGATCCTTACATAGTTTCAAATTCAAACACTTTTCTTCTGCTTGAACTGTCCAGGCGATACTCATCCGTATTCTCAACCTGCATCATCTCACATACGCCCATGTATTTTCCGCGCTTGTCATGCTCGTCGCAATTATTGTCACCACGCCCTGGAGGTTCCCGGAGGCTTGTACTCAAGTGGCTGCTACAAAACCGGCGAAATGTGCGAGAACTTGATCATCTATTTCTATAGTTCGTGGTCCTCATGTTCCCATTAAAGAAATACACAATCATGTCCTCTGATGAACAACGGCACTACACGCCAAACACGCTCTGCAGAAGCGTCTTCGCGAAGGCTTCCGAGCCAGGTGTTCCCACACACCTCCTGAGCCGATTTCCTGCTACGTGGCTCAGCCAGTTGCCATGGTCGCCCGAGATTTCCCCCAGCGACTCGTCCGTCCTCTTGCGCCGACTGCGCTGGTCAATCACGCACATACCTCTCGTCCACTGCCCGCTGGTCTCGACGCGGATGTCCTCGTCCACGGCAAGCTTCCATTTCGGGTTGTCTTGGTCAATGCAATACCAGAGCGTAAGTGGGTCGTGCAGCTCCAAGCCCACGGCATCGCCGGTGACTTTGTCTTGCAGAGATTCGACTTTTCGGAACGTTGACTCGAGCCAGGCGGATGTCCACGTTGCCAGCGGAGATCCTGCGGCGACTAGAGGTTCGGTGGCGGTGCGGAAGGTCCCACGCGTCAGGGCGTGCTTGCTGGTGATGTCCAGAGGGAATAGGGTGACTTTCAGCTGGCGGGAGAGCTTCGCTGGGTAGTCGGCGAGGTAAGGCGGCGGTGCCTCTGTCGTCTGCTTGCCAGGGGGAGCCGGTGGAGTCGGCGGCATCGTCGTGTGAGGGTTGGGCGAAGTCAAGGCGTACACTCTGGCTGCTGAGAGGGAGTCGGCGAAGGTGTTGAATTCAGCTACAGGCGTCATCTGGTTGCGGTCAGTCAGTGCATCTCGTGTTTTGCCAGGAGGCTGTTTGATGAGGCGGAAAGGAGGCTCGGCGATGTTGCTGGCCTTGTTGGTGGGTGGAGGTGGTGGCTTTACATTTCCTGGTTCGTAGACGTTGCCGCCCATCACGGCTACTTCCTTCACACGGAGGAAGGTCTCTGGGTCCTCTGCGGCGGCCAATGCTAGGTTGGTGAGAGGACCGAGTGCTGCGATTGTGATCGTGTCTGGCTCATTTTCGCGCAGGAGACGCAGGATCTCCAAGTGGCCGGGTTCTTGAGACGGCGTGAAGAGACTGTGTTGGCCTTGTGCCTCTTCTTGCAGTGCTTTTTGTTTGGAGTCGTTGGCTGGCGTGAACAGGCTCTTCCACGTATCTGCGGGTGTGAGATGTGGGTGCTATACTTCGTCAGTGCCTGTCATTGCTGCAAATATATTACAGAAGTCACATACACTTTCAGAGATACCTCCAAGACCATCGGTTCCATCTTCCTAATGTCAGTTCTGAAACATAACAGCATGACAGACAGTCTGATTACTCACGAAAGTAATCAGCCATAAGCATCTCATCTGCCAACGGATGCTCAGGCCCGACAGCAACCAATGGCTTGGACTTTGTCACAGCCTCGAAGCCAACAGGACGGCCATTGGCTTCGCGCCACTCGATTTCCTTCTTAATGAAATGGAAGAGAGATACGACATTGCGCAGGCAGTTCTGGACATCAATGTTGCCGTACGTCACAGAGATCAAGATGACTTCCAGGTCTTCCGGAGAAGCGGCAAGAGCGAGAAGCATGGCCATCACATCGTCGCAGCCCTGACTTGTGATCAGTATGATGCAGTGCATTTCACAGTCGATAGTCATACGGGATCGGTGTCGATGATAATCTTACGAGGAGCCATGGTTGCGGTTACCGTACAAGTTCGGTGGCAGAGAGAAGAAAGTCGAAATGAAGCACTATTTACAGATAGAGATAGTGAACAAGAGAGAAGTCTGCTTGGAGGATATACGTGTAGGACCCGGAGTCGCTAACCGTACGAGTCAGGTCGGTATCTCACGGGCAGCGCGATACTACGCTGTTACCTTCCTACCTCGGCATGCTTGGCAGAGATCGTGAGAAAAGTCGTGATCAAGGTGCAATGTGTGTGTGATTGAGTATTCAAGGACATGATTGCATTAAGTCACTCTATAAGCAAATTGAGCTTCTTGTGGATGTGAAGACCAACTGTCCTGCCAACGACACGCTCCCAGCCATTCACATCCTCGCGCCTGGTCATAGCGGCCTCGGCCACCACTTTTGGCACACAGTCTGTGCTCGAAAAGATCAAAACTGCAACTCGGCTGCCGTTGATCTCTCTTTCCTTCTTTCTTTACAATGTCTTAACCAGGCCACCAATAGAGTCTCGGTGCGATTTTTCAGTGTTCGTACAGGGTTAGAATCCTCCTTGCGTGCTATGGTGACCTTAGATTGAATCTGTCCTTCTATATACTCCGACCTCGATTGAATGGGACGCGAGAAACATTTTTGGGCAGTACATCTCGATTTTTCTATCATCTATATGGAAATGTCGAGTGTGCTTGCAGACAAGTCTTCTTGAGACAGCTGGCTTTCCGGCACTGACATGTCTAATCTCAAATGCCTTGCGCTCTTTGGCGCATCTTCAGGCTGATGAGAAGAGCATACCGTCAGATCTTGTCTTCATGTGATGCCAGTCCTTACAAGATGGGGGCCACATACCGAAGGAGATTCGCCTTTGGACAGCTTACTGTTGAAGCTTCATCGCCGTTCCTCTGGTAGAAAAGGTTGCAGCACTCGTACAACGCGTCGATCTGCGAGCGCCAAAATCAGAAGGTTGCCGTTGACGTTTAAAGATCATCATCGTGCTTACCTGTTTTTGGCACTTCGCTTCATCGAAGTTGTTCTTCTGTATGCAGTCTTGCACGTGTCAATTGGGACATGCCCTGTCATGCGGGTATAGGTCGTCTCACTCTGGATAGCACATGCTCGTGGGTGGCACGGCGGGTCACACTTCAAGTCTTGCTCAAGGCTCTGGGTTGGTGGCGTCTCAGCTTGTGATCTCTTGCTACGCTTCAGATGATGTTCACCATTGTGTTTGTGTATCTGTTTACTCTTCCAAACGCAAGTGAAGAGCCTTCTCAGAATGTAATGCAAAACTTGCACGTGAATCTAAAAGTAAGCGAAATGATTGCAATAGGTGTATGAGGTTCCTGCAATGCGATGTGCTTGTGAAAGTGAGGCGGCAATCGTCGCTGTTTGCATGTGCTTCTAGAAGCCTTACATCACCACCAAAGAACGCCCGCGGCAGCCTTGGCGCGCTTCACTATCCAACAACCGGACATCTACTTGTTCCTCCCGAACAACGCTTCTCCACGCACCATCACACACCAAGCTGCCAATACCAAGTGAGTGACCCTGCGATTTTATTTGCAGGCGAAACAAACACTGTATTCGCATCGCATAGCCGCTCTGACAATTGCCGGCGCACTCATACTAACATTTGGGCAGACATCCCCCACCTTAATACGGTCTCTTCAGCTTGCGACACTTGCGCGCCCTCGTCGACAAAGATCCAAACCACTCTACCAGACACAACCTTCGTACCACCTTCACCATGTCTGCGCCGCCGTCCCCTTCCCCCGCCGCCAACCAGGACGAGGCTCCCCAGCAGTCCGAGCACCTCAACATCAAGGTGACCGACAACAACAACGAGGTCTTCTTCAAGATCAAGCGCACAACCCAGCTGAAGAAGCTCATGGACGCCTTCTGCGAGCGTCAGGGCAAGTCCTTCACTAGCGTCCGCTTCCTCTTCGACGGCACCAGAGTCAACCCGACCGACAACCCCGAGATGGTGAGTGAAGAGCAGAGTTGCTTGGCAAACAGTATGAACCACAAGCGATCGCAGAGTGCTAACACAGACAATAGCTCGAGATGCAGGACGGCGACACCCTCGAGGTCCACCAGGAGCAGATCGGCGGAGGCTGCTGAACGCGCCCAAGCTTCCAGCTTGCTTGACACCCTCAGCATTGCACGACCATGACGAGAACGATTACGCGCGAAACAAAACCACACCGAAGCGTTTTGGACGAAAATGAGAGAATCAGGAGAGTACACATGGCTTGGCAAAATGAGCAGCAGCAGGATCGGGCTCGACATGTTAGGTCAGACGGCGGCAAACACTACTGCTTGTTTGGGCGCATGAGGCGTGTGGAGTTCTTGGTTCTGCTCACATGAGATTAGCTATGGCGTTTCACATGGATATTCCCCGTATCTGCAACCTCTGCAGCTGTCCAAAGTCAAACTACAATTCTCCCAGTCTGATTCGCGTCTAGTGCCGCCATCTTGGACAAATCACGGCTCCTCGGTAGCTAACATCCAGTGAACGACTTATTGTTCAAGTGTGGAAAAGAGGAAAATTAGTCATTGAAAGATGTCTAAGTGCATGGGCGCATGCAGAATGTGATTTTAGATCTGATAGAGAGGCACTGCTGACATTACAGTCTATTCCAACAACTTCTCTGCCTTCCTGTTCGATCCTCGCTGCTCTAGAGCTTAGCTCCGGGCTTCTCTATCTGCTTGGTCTTTCGCTGATAGTTCTTCACAAGTTGTCTAATCATCAGATCGAGCATCACATCTTCGGATCCACCACTAATTCACAGTTAGCATCTTTCCACGACATGTCAATCGAACGGGAAAACTTACGGGATTCTGATTCCGTTCACTTCTCGCCACATCCGCTCGGCAATCTCTCCCTGGCCAGTCCTGGTAAAGCCATTACCACCGTGCAGCAGAACGCAAACATCAGCGCACTCCTTGAACACGATGCCAGAATGAGCCTTCGCCGCTGCAGTCAATCCGCCCAGCTCCACATCAGCTTCCTCTTTCCGCATCTGCGTCATCTGATACACAAACTGCTCGATCCACGCCCAGTGGCTTTCGAGCAGAGTCCCGCACTTTGCGAGTCGATGGCGCACCACCGGCTGATCCATAAGCGTTTTGCCAAACGCCTCGCGCTTCAAGCAGTAGTTGAAGACCGCACTGAGCGCCACGCGCGACTGTCGGCATGTGCCGATGGCGATGGTCAGACGCTCGTGGTTGAAGTTGGTCATGATGTAGCGCATGCCCTGGCCCTCTTCGCCGATCAAATTCTCAACGGGCACTTCGACGTCGTCGAGCTCGATGAATGTCGTTCCAGCGCTGATCTGCCCGGAGACTTTGAGCCGGCGCATCGAGACGCCTGGGTGGCCTTTCAGCGGCACGACGAGCATGGACAAACCGCCCGGGCCAGGACCACCTGTGCGCACAGCCATGGCGGCGCAGTCGGACCAGATGCCGTTGGTGATCCACTTCTTCGTGCCGTTGACGATGTACTTCTTGCCGTCTGGGGACTTGACCGCGGTGGCTTTGATGTTGGCGACGTCGCTGCCGGCATCGGGCTCTGTGATGGCGATGCACGCGCGTTTCCTGCCCCAGAACAGATCCGGCAGGAAGCGTTCCTGCAGCTGCTTAGACCCAAACTTGATGATTGGAGGCACGCCGAACGCCATTCCGGTGGTCATGCTGGCGGGCGGGCCGGACAGGCCGGAGCGGTGCATCTCGTCGATGTAGATGAGGTTGTGGAAGGAGGTGAAGTCTTCGACTTTGACTACGCCTAGGATGTCGTGGATGCCGCATGCTTTCAGTTGCTGGACTGGGAGTGGCGAAGGCAGAGTCGGGATGAGCATGTTGTGCTTGGAGAAGGTCTCGAAGAGGTGCTCCGGGACGGTCTCCACTTTCTCCCATTCGAAGGCGAAGGGCGTCAGGTGTTCTGAGATGAAGGCTCGACATGCTTTTTGCCATTTGCGTAGCTCTGGGGTGTAGTATGGCGATGGGAGGCCGTTGAGGTAGGGTGGCTCGCTGAAGGGGACGGGTGGTGCTTCTGCCATGGTGTGTGTGGTCGAGGTTGAGAGGTGCGTTGTTTGTACGGGCTGTGGGTTAGGCTTGTATACAGATCATATATTTCTGCTCTTAATCACATGCTAGGGAGAGTGTTCGGTCTGTTTAGTCCTCGTATCCATAGCCTGGGGTGTTTTGCGGGGACATGAGCCGAGGCTCACCAGCAGCTTAAAGCGTGCATGGGAGATTCAGAGCCGCAGCCGATCTCGCGGCAATACGGTTATATCCATCTTGGCTTTGAATTGGCATCTAGATCGTGTGTAGCTATATAATGAATGGTCGTTAGAAAGTGGTGAGTTGATGTGCAGTAGTAATCCAGCGTCAGACGACATACATGTAAGGGATGTTTTCACAACCTCTTGGGAATACATTGGGTGCACCCTCCTTTGATGGTAGTATCGAGATACTCGATTCAGATTAACTGTGTAATCTCTCTTGATCGATCGACAATCGTACATAAGGTTCAAGTTGTTGTTGGGCTGTTCCATTCGGGAGGTGTCGTTTAAATAGACGAACATGCCGTTTCCCTTCTTATAAACATGTGAAATGAATTGATCTCGCGTAATGTTGAATGTTTTACCACGACTCTCCTCCTTTGCTCCCTTGATATTTACAAACATGAAATTCGTCCAAAACTGTAGAAGAGCTTAACCAGGAGACAAACCAGTCTTGAAGTACTTGCTCGCCACAAAAGGCATCTTGGTCACAACGGCCTTCCTTGGCTTGCCGCGGACCATGACTTGCAGCTCTGTGCCAGCCTTGTGCTGTCCATCCTTAACGTACGCCATGGCGATGTTCTTGCGTAGCGTTGGGCTGGGGCAGCCGGATGTGACCTTTCCAATGACATTATTCTCACTGTCGATGATCTCGGCGCCCTCACGCGCAGGAGCGCCTTCGACAACAAGACCAACGCGACGGCGCTCAACACCTGCACCGCCCTTGGCTTTGGTGGTCAGTTGTGGAATGATGGTTTCGGCGCCGTTGAAACCGGAGCCCTCCTTCGAGCGCCTGCTCTTGGGGATGATCCAGGCCAAAGCTGCTTCGACGGGAGTCGTTGAGTCGTCGAGGTCGTGGCCGTAAAGACACATGCCGGCTTCGAGACGGAGCGAGTCGCGGGCGCCGAGACCAGCAAAGCGCAGCTTGTCCTTGCCACCAACTTCCAGAAGCTTCTCGGTGACGGCAACGGTCTGAGATGGGTGAATGGAGAGCTCAAAGCCGTCCTCACCGGTGTAGCCACCACGAGCGGCGACAACAGGCAGGCTTTCGCCTTCGGGCAGGGTCAGGGTAATGTGACGGGACTGGCCAAAGTACCATTTCTTCAAGTCAACCTTGCAAGCTGGAGAAAGCGCCGCCTGGAGAATCTCTTCTGAAAGCGGGCCCTGAAGAGCAATGAGGCCGTAGGGCTTCTTATCGGCTTGCAGGTGGCGGAAAGTAACGACCGGGTTGACGGTGTTGTCCCAGTTGGCCAAAGCCTTGTTGAGGAACTCGTGGTCCTTGGTACGGCAACCAGCGTTCAAGACGACGTAGAAGAGATGCTTGGGGCCTTCCTCCAGGCGAGTAATGATACAATCGTCGACGATGCCACCAGTCTCGGGGTGCAAGAGCGCGCTGAGAGTGGAGCTGCCCGGCTCGAGGTCTTTCACACCAGCAGGTGTGATGCTTTCGAGGAAAGCTTCGGCGCCTGGTCCTTCGACGTGGTACTGGACCATGTGGCCAACGTCGAAGATGGAAGCCTTCTCGCGAGTCCACTTGTGGCTCTCGCCAACGCCGAGATCGCTGTACTGCACGGGCATGCTGTAGCCACCGAACGGCACCATTTTGGCGCCATGTGCAAGGTGGAGGTCATGGAGGTCGGTCTTTCCAAGGTTGGTGTCATCGTAGAGAGTGGGCGCTGGGGTGATTTGAGTGCTCTCATGGCGTGCCTGTTGACGGAAGGGCAAGCGTGCTGTGGGGCGCTCTGCCGCCTTTGCTGTTGACGGGCGAGTGGTAGCATATGCTGAGATCGATCTGACCCGAGAGGAGATAGAGGTGGCAATGCCTCGCCTGGATACGTGGCATAGTCTTACTTCGCGTGCCAAAGGCCTCAATGGCCTCATGGCTGCTCGTGACACAGACATGGCTAGCTTGCTTGTTGCTTGGACAGCTGTGCCAACGGGATGGAGGTGTAAGTGAGGTTTGTACACAGCTGTGGTTTAAATCGCAGTCAACTGAAAAAGTGACTCGAGTCTCGCGACACCGTGTTGCTCAGGAAAATGTTCGGCAGCAGATTGGCATTGATAAGGTAGTGCAGGGCGCGAGTACATGTACCAGTCCCACTCTGCAAGCAGCGGCCGTGCGAGCGCTGGAGCTTCGGCGTGGGGAACGCCTGGACGTCACATCATGAAGCCTGGAAGCTACACCCTAAATGAGACAAGACAAGACGAGCTACCACAACCACCGCCCAAAGCGACAGTGACACCCACACTCCACCGCCGCTGCCACACCGCCCTTCCGCCTGCCACCTCCGCCCCCTCTCCGCCATGGCGCCGTCGACATATTACCTCGTCTCGCTACCGGCCTCAATAGCAGCATCTGGCGACGCATCCGAAGCTCTCACCACCCTTCGCAGTGCCGTCACCACCGACAATGGCACCACATACCCTTTCAACGTCCCTCACTTCAAGATCGGAACTCTAGACGCCCTAGTGCAGCAAGCAGACGAGCTTGCCAGATTGGAAGGAGGATGCAAGGGTGTGGTAGACAAGGTAGCCGACTCGCTGCGCGGCTTGCTGGAAGGCGATGAGGACAAGATCCAAGAGCAGAAGGTCGTGAATGACCGTGAGTAGCGCAGCAGTAGCGAAAGGAAGCGCAAGACACAACAACTGACCAACTCCAACCGCAGGACCCGTGGAAAACTACCTCTCGAACTTCCAATGGAACAAAGTAAAGTACCGCGCCGACAAGCCCATCGCCGAGCTCCTGTCCTCTCTGCAATCCGAAGTGTCCTCTGTCGACTCCGACGTCAAGTCCAAATTCGCCCAGTACAACAACACCAAGACCAACCTGGCGACCATGCAGCGCAGCAAGACCGGCAACCTGTCGCAAAAGTCCCTCACCTCCATCGTCAACCCCGAATGGCTGCTCAAGCCCGACGCCTCCGAGTACCTGCAGCAGCACCTGATCGCCGTTCCTGCACAGCAAGTTAAAGAATTCCTGCAAACCTACGAATCGCTCACCGCCATGGTCGTCCCACGCAGCGCCAGCCTGCTCGCCAAGGACGACGAGTTCCACTTGTACGCCGTGACGGTCTTCAAGAAGCACAGCGCCGAGTTCCTGCACAAGTGCCGCGAGAGCAGGTGGACGCCGCGGGAGTGGAAGTTCCACGAGGGCGGCAAAGAGGCGGAGGAAGAGGAGCTGCGCAAGCTGGAGAAGGAGGAGAGGAAGGTGTGGGGCGAGGCGCTGAGGCTGGGACGGACGGGCTACAGCGACGCCGTCATGGCGTGGATGCACGTCCTGGCCCTGCGAGTCTTCGTCGAAACCGTGCTGCGATACGGTCTGCCTCTGAACTTCGTCGCTGGAATTGTCAAGGTATGTCGTATAAATCATGCGAGTGCTGGCACAACCTCGATCAACCAAATACTGACCATCACTCCAACAGACCGACCCCAAGCGCGGCAAGAAAGCAAAAGCAAGCCTCGACGCCCGCTTCGGCGACCTAGGCGGCAACGCCCTGAGCAGAGACAAGAACGGCAAGCCTGCGAAAGACGACGCCACAATGCAGCAAGATCTGGCCGGCGCGGGCTTCTCTACAGACCAAGGCTTCGAAGCCTACGTTTTCTACGAGTTCGAGATCTTGTAGAAAGAAAGATTTGTCCTGTCTTATATACCATGCCACAAGGCATCATTTGTGCATAGAACTAGCGATATGCGATTTTTTTTAGATCACCTCCTTGTTTTATCTTTACCATTTGTATCTGTTGAGAGAGGGCTTTGTCATGGGAACTGCTGTTTATTTTGGTCACACCGAATTGTGTTATCATACTGCATGCTTTTGACGAGTCCGACTACCTCAGCCTAGACCTGATTGATTACGCCCGCTCAACTAACACCATCTAGATATACTCCCTCTCCGCAAAGCTCTGAATCATACCCTCTGGAGTGGGCTCGTACTCCTTGAGCACGACATCATCTCCCTCCAGCACCGTGTTCGCCTGCACAAACACCTTGCGTGGCTTCGCCTGACGGACGACCTCGGGGCGCAGCTTGGTGGCGTACCACTCGTCCACGCTCGTGATGTCTTCGTACAGCGCTTTGCCGCGCTTCAGGTCCGCCGTGGCCTTGAAGACGTGCAGCTGCTGCAGGAACTTGTTGATGGCGGGCCGGCCGTGCGACTCGATCTTGCTGCGGTCGAGCGCGATGGTCAGGTCCGAGAGGTCATCTTTGGTGTACTCGAACTTGCAGAAGTCGCCGCCGGCGCGCAGGAAGACTTGCAGGATGGCGAAGCGCGCTTGCATGTGGGCCTGGCCGTGGCGGCGGCTGGCCGGGTCCCAGAACTGCAGGGCCGCGACGCCGGCGCGCGCCATCTGCAGGTAGCACACGTAGAGGATGTCGCCGGCTTCGGAGTGGATGTCTGCTTTGCCGTCGCCGTAGCCGAAGATCTTGAGGATTTCGAAGTCTGGGCACAGGGACATGGCGACGCTCTCGGCGCGGCATTCTTCGTAGCTGGGGCCCATGCCGCCGAAGACGGTGCCCCAGGTCTCGCCGGGCTTGTACCAGGTTGAGATGGGCTTGTTGTCGACGGGGCTGATGGGTGGGTTGTTGATGTCGAAGTTGTAGTTGCCTGGGGAGGTTTCTTGGAGCAGCTTGCCGCAGCCGTGGCCGAGGAGTTCGTGGAGGCCGACTTGGACTTCGAAGGCTTCGTCTTTGTACTTGTCGTAGACGTCTTGGTCGGAGGCCTTAATGAAGGGGATGGGCTCTTTAGGGGCAGAGGCGCTGAGGACGTTGCCGAGAGAGACGTTCTTGAAACCTTCGCTTTGGCGGATGTCGTCGTACTGTGGACGATGTTAGTGTATGTCTAGAATAAGGGTGGTTGATAGAAACTCACGTTGGGAATGTTGATACCAGCAGGAATTCCACTGCCTGCGAAAGTGATGACCTCCAGACTTGTAAAGTCAGGAGAGAGGAACTTGTCCTTTTCGAAATCGGTACCCCAAGGCAGCTTAGGGATCTGAGCCGGTGCAGCTTCCACTAGCTTGCCGAATGCCTTGGTTCTCTCCGTGTTGACACAAGCAGCGAAGCCCTCCCACTCTCCTCGAATGCCATGAGGATCGCGGTAAGTCTCAATGAAGCCGATGTTGCTCTCGACCGCAGGGCCAAGATCTTTGATCCAGTGGCGCTGTGAGTTCTTGTGGGCCTCCATGGAGCCATCGTGGAACGCCTTGACGTATTCAGCCTGCATGGAGTCCTCCTGAGAGTTGGCAGCGTACTTCTTTGCCTCGGTCAGGTTACGGGCAATCTTTGCCATTTCGGTGGCATGGTCACCGAATACCAGACGCAGCTTCTTGCCCTCTAGAGGGCCCGAGAGCGTCCACTCGGACTCCTTGACATCACGCTGGGTTGGGTCGGTGACAGCGGAAGCGATCAGAACTTCAAAGTCACCAGACGATGTTTTGCGCATACGCGTGTTCTCGGGAAGGAGACCCTTCTCCTTGATGAAGTCGGCAGTGATAGTGATCTCCTCGGTCGTGATGTCTGCAGAGTCCGGATAGTAAGTGGAAACGTGGCCTTTGTCAGGGTACCCGAGGTGCATGCGAGCGATGCTGGACTGGTAGAGGTCATCTTTGAAAGTGGCGTACAGCTTCTCAGCAGCCTGGCTGGCCTTCGCGAGCTTAGCAAAGCTCTCGCTGGGAATGCGAGGGATGATCTTGCTGTCTCCGAAGGAACGGTAGTTGCCGGCATTGCCAATGAACTGGGCGGCGTAGTTGAGGAAGTGCTTGAGATCGTCGTCCGAGATGCCAGTCTTGGATTGCACCTGCTTCCAGTCGCCTTGTAGAAGGTATTAGTGTTTGTGGTCTAAGATTGCTGTGCCTTGATTTGTTGCCACCTACCGTTGGAAGACTTGTGAAGCTCAATGATGAAATCATAAATGGCCTCGCTCTCGGCGCTGACTTGACGAAGGTTGATCCTCGTGCCCGCAAGAGCAGCACGGCTGATATAGTGTGCATACTTCTTTTGCTTGGAGTCCAAAGCGTCAAAGTGCGGCTTGATGGCCAACGGAACAATGGTAGGCGGGTCGTCGGCAAGATACTGCTTGAGTGTTGATTCGTCCATGGCTGTCTCGTGCATCCTGGCTGTTGTCTGCGTGAATGTGCGTGGGAAGTTTCTTTGGAGCGGTCTGGATGGATGGAGTGCTCGTCTGATGACGGAGGTCGGGAAGAGACGTGGTGGCATATGTGGAGTTGTGGATACAGCTGGAGTCAACTATCAAGGCAAGCTGTCTCGTGATCTCGTGCAGCCAGCGCTTGCATGCGTGTGGCGTGAGCTTCTGCGGGCGACGGAGGTGACGTGCATCGATGCTGCGTTTGCCTTCAGTTTGATCTGTAATACTATTGTTTGAGGTACAACTTATTTTCTTCTGTCATCCGTACTATATGCTCAGCATAAAAAGTATCTGGATCATCAGCTTTTGTTGGATCAGAGCAGCAGTCCCGTGCATAATTGTGGCGAAGTTGTTATGTAGCTTCTGAGCAGCTCCAAAGCACGCCACGCAACAAAACATCCTGGAGCATGAGGTGTCTCATCAGCAAACGTGCTACGACACGGATTCAATCTATACATCCTCCTGCAGCTCCGATTCCTCAGCTGGCATTCTCTCTCTTGAGCCTGAAGACTTGGACTTCAATAGCCGGGTTTCCAAAATAATACCAATGCAACGTCATGGAATTTGTCCAAGTCTGAACGACCGCCAATAGTATGAGTGTGAATTCTTTTGATTCTGATGTATTGCATGGTCGCATGATGCCTAGTTCTGCCTAATCCTGTGCCATTATCCTCGTGACAATTTCCAATTAATTTTTCCCACCTGTGCCACTCGTAGTATCATCCTTCTGAAACGAAATTTGGGTGTTTAAGAAAACACGAGACGAGACGCGTCTCGACAAGAGAAGACGAAAAGGGTAAAAACGCTCGAAAAACAGCAAAAGTGTCCCAAAATCCCATCCAAGTTTCCTTCATGTGCCTTTTCCTTCTTGCTATTCGTTATCGTGTTGTGGTTGCGTGTTCTTACAAGAAAGCGGCGACGAGGGCACCGAAACCGAGAACACCGGCGGAGGCGAAGGTAACGCGGCCTGCAGAAGAATCGGCAGTGCCAGTGGACTCAGCGGCACCGCTGCTGCTGGCACCGGAAGAGGAAGAACCGCGAGTAGAGCTGGAGCCGGAGCTGGACTCGGAGTCGTCTGATGATGAAGAGTCAGTGGCGGAGGAGACGGCGGCAGTACCGGTCTCGGTGCCGGTGCCAGTGACAATGGTGGCGCTCTCGGGAGCATCGACGACGACGGTGGTGGAGCTGCCGACGGACACCTCGAAGGAGGTGAGGGTGCGGGAGATGTTGATCAAGAGATAAGTGTTGCCAACGGGGAGGCCGGCAGGGATGGTGGCGACGGCGGGCTGCGAAGTCACGGCGGGAGGGAGAGCAGACTGTGCGGTCTCAACCGAAGGCATACCAGTGACCACACCAAGAGAGTTGGTCTGGGTGAGGTATGAGGTGAAGCCGTTGGTGTAGGGAACAGTGGTCTGGGTGGTGGTGCCGCTGGTGGAGATATCGACAACCTGGAGGACTTATGTTAGAAGGCATTGATGCTATTAGGATCGATGGTGATGTCGTACGGTGCCATTGGCCTCGCTGCTGCTCTGAGCGTAGGCGGCGGCCACGAAAGGCGCGGCGAAGAAGATGGAAGAGCGCATAGTTGCTGTGTGTGTGGGAGTTGTTGTCTTGTTGATGGGATTTATTGATGTCTGACGACGTGTGTATGTACAGTGATATGCTGTGCGTAAGAGTCGATGCAAATGCGATTGATGTGATGAGATGAAAGTAAAAAGAGAAGGCGGAGAGTCAAGGACGACGCGTTGTATTTATTCGCCTACAGGCAGGAGCCGTGCATGCTCACTCTCTCACACTCTCTGCCTACAAGGCTCGTTAGACAGTGAGCCGCAAGATGTTAGCGCGGGCACGCTAGTGATTACTCGTGGCTGGCCCTGGCAACGGACCATCTGGATCGGCGTTGTGTTCGTGAATGCGGAGAGGGTGTGCATGAGGCGCGAGCCTATTTGCAGTATGGTGAGTTTGATCTTGCTGATGCTGGTGTGCAGGTGTGCATGAGTGGAGCCCCTTGCCCGCCACCCGGACAACCGACTGGGCCTGTCGAGAGAGCCCGGTAGTACAAGGCGAGCGGCGACAGAAGAGCTGCGGTCGGACGCGTCACCTTCACCACGGCATTGCAGGCAAAATTAGATCTGGTGCATGTACTATCCAATTGTACTGTCTATTCGTGGGTCGTCGTCTGGCCACGCAGAGACACTTCTCTCAGACAGGAGAGGGAGAGTGATGGATATGAGTTCGGGCCACGGCCGGATCATCACCTCTCTCTTTCACACAGACATCTCGCACTGTCCGCCTGTTTTCTCCTCCAGGTTCACGTCCACAACTTCTCCACGCTGTGCCGTTCCTGTGGAGCGGGTCTTTTTTTGCGGTGGCGCGTCTAGCGTCTCCTCTCTCAGCCACCCCGATTCGTGCCATGCATCTCGCCAACCGGTCGTGCAGCACAAGGCGCGTTGGCAGGGCAAACACGACCAACAAACCATCGCACGTGATGCTGCGTTATAGCACATCATCGTGAGGGTCGACTTGACCGCAGACTTGGACTTGTATCGTGGACGATGCTCCAACTGTGCGCAAACATCTGAGACCTCTTCTCCCAATCACGGACTTATCTCAAACGTTCGCACGGCCCATGCTCCCGGTACGCTTGGCCTTGATAACGATCTCACACACTTGTTGCAGATGTCAAGATGGAGAGAAACACCCTTGTATAACAGTCTTGGTCTGCCTTGGCAAGAGCTCGCGAGCTCAGGTATCGTCTTTGTCCTCGCAGATGACCTGCTTTGCAGACAGCAAACAACACCGTCACCGTTGAAAAATCCTTCGATCACCGCGACAGATCTGCGTATCTTCGTGCCCGCAAGTTCCGCGCACTAAGACTTGATGAGGAAGGTAGACATCTTAAAAGTACCGCTTATCGCATTCCTACGAAAAGCTTTTCGAAAGCAATTATAAGAACGTCATATTTGTATTTGCCATAAAAATGCATCCAGTATTGTCTTGTAACTTTCTTGGATCATTCCCTGCTTGTCTTGCGCCCGCGCACCGATTCCCAGGATGACCGGCTACGTCGCCACCGCTGCAAGACTGCTCCTTGTGAGTTATCTTTCAGGGACAGCTTATGCCTCGCCCAATGCGACACAGAATGGACTTACCGTCGAGATCTCCGTAGCAGATGGACTACTCAATGGCAGCACCGACGGCCGGGTTTCACTCATGTTTGCGCCTGCTGGTACAGACCCACTGGCCGATACTGAAGTCGACTCTTCTCCCAACAAGTTCTTCGGCAAGAATGTGTTCAACTTCGCGGACGGCGACAAGGTCACACTATCAGGAGGCAGCGGATCCAACACGAGACTGGGTGTTTATGGCTGGCCCAATGTGAGCTTGGATGAAGTCTCACCTGGCAACTACACCGTTCAGGCTTTCCTCAATCTGTATGAGAAGGTCACGAGAAGCGATGGCTCCACTGTCAGCGTTCGCTTTCCGTGCGGAGATGGCGCTGCAAACGTTGATGGCTTTGGAAGCCTGTTGACCTCCCCGGTCGATATTGAGGTGCTAGGTGGAGCGCAGTCAATCAACCTCGAATTCAACTCCATTGAGCCCATACAAAAGTTCACCGGACACGAAATCGGAGGCTGCCAGCAAGGCAACTACGAGGATACTACATATCTGAAGTATGTCAAGATCCGCAGCAAAAAGCTCAGCGAGTTCTGGGGCCGCGACATGTACGTGGGCGCCAACGTGCTTCTTCCCCATGGTTATGCTGCAGGCAACAACACCAAACGCTACCCTGTCGTCTACTCACAAGGCCACTGGCCTGCAGGTGTAGGTGCTTTCAACTACCCGAAAGCAATCTATAGCGAGGCGTGGGACAGTGGTTTCGTTCCCGGTGAAGAGGGGCCATCGAACCGTACCACACCCAAGATGATTTTGGTCACTTTCCGCCACGAAGCTCCGTTCTATGACGACTCGTACGCGGTCAACACCGCAAATATGGGCCCTTACGGCGACGCCATCAACGATGAACTGATCCCTCACATCGACGCAACTTTCAACACTATCGCCGAACCTTGGGCCCGAGTGCAAGAAGGTGGTTCCACTGGTGGATGGATCTCTGCTGCTAGCGTCATCTACAGACCTGATCTCTTCGGCGCTTGCTTCTCTTCGTACCCGGACTCTCTTGACTTCCACAAGCACCAGGACATTGCCTTGTATGACAGTGCTAACGCATATCGTCGCGCGGACGGCTCTTCGGTTGGCTCTATTCGCACTTTCCAGAACAACACAGAGGTTGTGCTTGCAACTGTCGAGCAAGAGAACCACTGGGAGCTTACATTTGGCACCTCTTCGCGGTCGTCTTTGCAGTGGGAGTACGCACAGCCAATTTGTGTCATCAAGGATATGTGCTAACGTGAATAGTGTCTGGAACGCAGTATTTGGCGCACAGGGCCTGAACGGTTACCCTCTCGAAGTGAGAACTAAATCTTTTATGGCACATCACGCATCTGCAACATCCACTGACATGTTTGGCAGCCCTGGAACAAAGTCACTGGAGAGATCTACCACGAGGCCGTCGAGTACTGGAAGCCTTTCGATCTATCTCGTTACATCACAGACAACTGGGCTGGCAAGAAGAACTTGGGCGAAGTTCTGCGCCATCGCATCTTTGTCTACGTCGGCTCGCACGACAATTACTACCTCAACGAAGGCGTGCAAAAATTCGAGCAAAACGTGAACAGCTACGGTGGTTCGGGTTGGGTAAGTACATAATCTCTCTGCCACTTGCTACTTGAGCATAGAAATCCCGCTTAGTCCAAGCGCCTTCACAATCAGAATGTCTTGTGGCTAACGCGATCACTCACAGGCCAATGTCACCATCCTTGAAGGTAAAACCCACGGCGGCAACTACCAAACCCGCGAGATCTGGAACTACCTCGAATTCCTTGACGTGCACTTCAAAGACCATGCGCCCACCGGCAAAACTCCCCTGCCCGCAAACGCCACCACATCGGCCGCGCGAGGAAACCTTTGGGAAGACGTCATCAAGACCGCAGGCCACCAAGCCGCTCTCGATCGTCAGGCGCCGCCCGCCGCCAACGCAACGGGTAGGACTGTGCATGCTTCGGTCGGGCGTTGGGATCCGGGAGTTGTGCTTAAGGCGGAGTGGTGGGTTGGTGGTAAGTGTGAGGGCGAGGCTTTTGATGTCAAGCAAGGACAGAAGGTCAAGTATATGCACAAGCGCCGTGGTGGCGCCGTGAAGGTGCATTTGGAGGTGACGGGTAAGAAGATGGGGTATGTTAAGGAGACGAGGCGGAGCAATAGTGTTACTGTTGGGCAGAAGTAAGGATCGACGAAAGAGTGTTCGTGTTGATCTTGATTCGAATTAGACATTAAAATCGGGATAATTATGAACCTTCAACCTGTCACAACGAAAACGTGAGCTCTCCGTGGTCCTGGCTCTCAAGCTTCTTCATGGCAGGCGCAGACCGTCCCTCAACACCGACTGATCGTACACATCGCACCCTCAACCCCACCATCTACGGCCTAACAACAAGCTGTACCAACCCCTTCCCAGCACTGTACTCGTCCAACTGCGCATTAATCGCCCCCACGTCCTCCAATCCCTCCAGCGTCCAGAACGCCGTCGGTCTCACAACCCCAGCCTCAAGCCATTCCGGCAACACCCTCCAAAAAGCCTCCGCATGCCTTCCCAAATTCGCATTCGTGTTCTGCACCAGCGTCGCCCGGCACAGCGGCCTCGTCTCGTGGATCTTATCTTCGTTCACGCGATGCAGCGTTGCTAGCCGCGTTGGCTTGTCAGGCGCGAGCAGCGCTGTGGCGAGGGAATGCTCCCAGCTGGCGCAGTCGAGGATGCGGGTGACGTTAGAGGGACCTCCCGCGGCGGAGTGGATTTGGGAGATGAGGGTTTCGAGGGGCAGGTGTCGGTCGATGATGTGCGAGGCTCCGGCAGGGAGGAGCTCACGTTTGTTGGTCTCAGAGGGGCTGGCGACGGCGATGATGGTGTTGATGCCTAGGATCTGGGTGGCGAGGCGGGTAAAGAGGCGGGCGATGTTGGTTCCTGCGCCGAGAAGGACGATGGGTTCGGAGGCGTGGCCGAAGGGTTCGTTTTGTTCCCATGGGGCTGGGAAGTCGAAGCCGAAGGGTGTGAAGAGGGCGATTGCAGTTGTGGCGACGTTAATGGGCAACGTCGCCGCTTCATCGTCGGATATGCTGGCGGGTGTGTGTGCGATTGAGTCTGTTTGTAGTATGGCGTACTCTTGCAATCCTGATTGGTCTGGTCTTGGAGATTGAAGGTTGCTGGTTCCAAAGACTCGGTCTCCGACTTTGAAGGATAGCGAAGGCTCGGGTCCGAGTTGGTGGACTATGCCGGCAATGCTACTTCCAAGGACCCAGGGTAGCTTTTCGCCGATGAAGACACCCCGGTCGCGGCCGTAGGCATCATGGGGGAGAACTATATGTGTTGTCAGTATTCTTGTCGCAAACTTGGTATATATGTCTTGCCACTCACCTTGCGCTGCAGTCACCTTGACCAGGAGCTCGCCGGCCTTGGGCGAAGGAGTTTCTCGTTCTCCAAGGCGTACTGGCTTCCCGACTTCGTAGACGAAGACTGCTTCCTGCATGTTCGGTGCCATTGTGCTGCGTATCGATGTTCAATTGATCAAGACAGGCTTTCACTTGGGTTGTTGCGTTGTGATAGTGGATGGTAGATAGTCTTGGATCGGATGTGGATCCCTCTTAGATATAGTCGCAAGGTTATGTTCGCTTTCAATCAAAGCTTCATTTTCTGATTAGTGATTGAGCAATGCTTCGAAAAGACTTGCCGTCTTTGGTCATCGTAGAGCAGTGATCAGTCAACCATGTATGCATCACATAAGCGGGTGGCATTGTGTTAGTCATTATGTATCCAGACAGCTGCGTATTGTCTCTTAAATCACAAAGACCTGATACATATGCCTCGATGATCAGTCGAAGGTATCATTTATACGGTATGGATACTGGAGGTAGTGAGATACATGTATCGATACAAAGTAAGGTGGTGGTGGTGGGGGTTGTGGCTAAAGTTTGCATACTCTCGCAACGGTGCCAGTCTGGGGCTGTTCAAAATGCAATCATAATTTTCGCATTGAGGATGATTCTCCAGACATGCAGCAATAATGTATGAATATGTCATCTTCTGCAAAGCTATCCATGATCGAGGAGACCTCTCCTTCGTGATGCTGCCTCCGTTCCCACTTGTCTGCATGCAGTTGAGCGCCCGGTCCTCTCCGATAATCGGCTAGGGCAACAATCAACGCGTCGATCTAATCTGATTTTTCAAGGCTACACTTCCCGCCATACCCAGACGGTGCCAAAACATCAAGCAGCTAAACCAAGCATGTCAAAGCAACGCAGTAGCCTGCTACGTGCAGGGCCATCGAGCCATTATGGCTCCACTTCGCGAAGGTGCGTAGGCGAGAGCATGTAGGCGAGATCGCATTTTCCTTCGTGCCAGTGGCATTCAGAGAGGAGGACTCGCGTTTTGTCTCTTGCTTTTGGTTCTGTTTCCGCGGCTCACACTTTTGCCGTCAGGATGGAGAACGACAGTGTCGACGCTTACGGATCATGCGACTCGCGACCAGAGGCTTCTGCTAGCAGTATCGATGCTGAAGGGCCCGGCACTACTCGTGCTGGCAAGCACAGCTCAACGCAAGAAGTGCATGATCCCGATCTCGAGGCTATCGGACAACGGGAAGGGAATCCAAAGTTCCATCAGCTAGGATGGAAGCGCCTAACAATTCTAGCAATGGTCGAGGCCATCGCGCTGGGAAGCCTTGGTCTACCACGAGCTTTCGCTACCCTGGGCATGGTCGCTGGAGTTTTTCTAAGCATCGGCATTGGACTTGTGGCGATGTATGCTGCCTACAACATTGGGCAAGTTAAGCTCAAGTTCCCACAAGTCTCCCACTACGCGGACGTCGGCTCTTTGCTGTTTGGACCGATTGGATCTGGTATATTCGTCGGCGCATTTGTCTCTTTGCTGATCTTCGTTGTGGGATCGCACTGTTTGACGGGCGCGATTGCTTTCAAAGACATTGTCCAGACGAACATATGCTCGACAGCTTTCAGCGCGATCTCTGCTGCGATCCTGCTCTTCCTTGCGATTCCCCCTTCGTTTGCGGACATCGCAATACTGGGCTACATTGACTTTGCCTCGATCATACTAGCAATTGGCATCACAATGATCGCAACTGGAGTCCAGGAACGTGGGAGCCTTGGAGACTTGGAGCCTTACGTTGCTTGGTCTGCTTGGCCCAAAGAGGGTATCACTTTTGAAGAGGCCATCGTCTCTGTCAACAGCATAGTATTCGCATACTCATTCGGTGGTTGCTTGCCTTCTTTCATGGGTATGCATCATCGACAGAATCCGAGGCGCCATTAGAGGAATCGTGCTAACAACTCACTGTGTAGATGACATGCACACACCTTCAGACTACGTCAAAACGCTTTGGTGGTTGGGTGGATCTCAGATCTTCATCTACACATTGACAGGATGTCTCATCTATCTCTTCGTGGGCCAATCTGTGCAATCGCCCGCACTACTTTCGGCCGGCCCATTGATATCGAGGATCGTGTTTGGCATCGCTCTCCCGGTCATCTTTATCTCTGGCTCCATCAATACCACCGTTGTGTGTCGATACATCCACGGCAAAGTGTTTGCCAATTCCAGCACCCGCTACGTCAACAGCCCCAAGGGATGGGCAACCTGGCTTGGCCTCGTCTTCACTGTCACTATTCTTGCGTGGGTCATCGCCGAGGCCATTCCAATCTTCTCCGACATCCTCTCGATCAGCTCCTCCCTGTTCGTCTCGGGTCTGTCCTACTACATTCCACCTGTGTTGTGGTTTGTGCTACTGAAGAAAGGCCACTGGTACGAGAAGCATAATTTGAAGGCTGCTATGTGTAATTTTGTTGTTTTTGCTATTGGAATCATCATTCTTGGCTGCGGAACGTATGCCAGTATTGCTGAATTGGTGAGTCGAGAATTGCAAGTGTATTGCACAAAATCCAGCTAATGATTGCATAGGTACGGGAGGCCAAGTCGGGGCTGATCGGTAAGCCGTTCAGTTGTTGAAGAGGGCAGTGAAGTATGTCCATAGATACACTCTGTATAGACATTTCGGCTTGCTCGTTTCGAAGGTGGCTGGATGTCTCGGATGCATGATAGGTCAATCTCTGCAAAGATCAAGCCCGACATTGGTGGCACATATGCTGCTGTGTTCACCAATGCGACGCAAGCTCTTCACGACGTCGCCTGAGTTCGCAGAGACCCGAGGAACATCGACAGCGCACTCAACATGCCCATTCTGGTGGGCATTGATTATGATCGCCTTGTTTCTCGCCGTACATTTGTCCACGTTGCTGCTTCATGATTCTTCTAGTCTTGGGGCCGTCTTCACGTGGCATTATGAGATCAATGCAACTCTTGGGGAGAACAATTCGTTCAGCTGGTCTTTGCACCATCATCATCTGTACTCTCCAGCTCGAAGTACATTCCCCAATGGCCCTTGCAACCAGGATTGAACTCGGCTACACAGCTCGTGCAGCGACTTCCGCTTTGCATGTATCCGTCAATTCGTAGAATGTGCTTGCATTGACCGCAAAGCACAGCGCGCTCGTCACGCTGTGATATAGGCCATACTGCAGGCTTATGCTGTTCGAGAGCGTTGTGGCAACTTATACAGGCGTAAAATTTGTCGCAGCACGCGTGTCTGATTGCGATGATGTCGCGTGCGGAGTGCCAGTGTTCGCATTGAGTCAGCGTCGTGATAGATATGCCATGGACTTGAACTGGGACTGTTGTTGCGTCTGAATGAAGCTCCATGGCTGATGTCGGGTTCTTAGCTAGGAAGAAACAAGGATATTCCGAGTAGATGGATTCTGGTTTTGCCAAATCTAAAGGTTCGTTCGGCGCCAGGGACTGCGTGCTGCGTCTTTGGTGAGACAGTTGTACTGTGTATCTTCTGGTCAAACTGTGATGCAAATGATCATCGATCCTCAGGATTTGAGCTCCACTTTCGGATCCATATCTTGATGTTTCACAGTATTACATCCTGAAAAGTAATTTCGACATCGATTGTCACATCAACAATTGTCAAAATGTGAATCTCTCGCTTTACCTTCTTAGTCTAGCTTTTCGAATACAACATTTTGCGAAATAGCTGTCCACTCTTAGGAAAAAGTGGACTCTTATAACGATCTTAGTGATTTTTCAAAGTCAGTGTTAAAAGGTGTATGTAGTCCCATTAATAGTAGAATTTGAATAATGATTTGTGTAGACTTTGAATCTACTTATACTATCGATAATGAATTTTCGCGGGAGATAGATAGCGGGTTCTTTCCGCTATTTGTGTAGAGTGAGAGGGATACCTTCGGCCACTCCCGTGATGCCTTATTAGCGGAGACCTAAAAATCCTCTAAATCTCTAGTGCGGCCAGGTGTTTCGCAAATCGTTATACAAGCAACCCAAGTTCCTGCTTAGACGGCGTGTTTGCTGAACATGGACTTTGCTCTCACGATTTTGATCAAACCCCGACGAATGCGATGCAGGCCGGCTGAAGACCAAGGGATGGAAGGAGAAACAGGACGCTCGCCATGCAATGGAGGGGAGGTCGTGGCGGACGTCTCACATTAGCCACAAGGGATTGTGCACTACACCCTAAAGACCGCTACATCCCCCTCACCGACGACTGTTTTGCGTACATGCGGACTGGACCGATGTCTGTCATCAACATCAGTCAACAAAAGAGCAGGTGTTCTTGCGCTTGATTGTTCCAAAATCAGA
>Ga0265797_10003909_pt1 | contig 23318 bp, 30 predicted proteins | sample P2T30metagenome_FD_192433 | JGI IMG/M metagenome (GOLD analysis project Ga0265797, IMG submission 192433) | Plant litter microbial communities from East Loma Ridge, Irvine, California - P2 T30 | ecosystem: Environmental > Terrestrial > Plant litter > Unclassified | place: USA: California... | reverse complement strand
GAAGCAGCTGCTGCTCGAGCGGAGGCAGACCATATCCCAACTAGCGCTGCAGCCACAGAAGACCAGCCCGCGAATGCCCTAAAGGAAGATGCCCCTCTGGTTGAAGATTCGCAGAGAGAGCCCATGGGCGTTGATCCCCAAGGAGAAACACTGCCTCCGAACGAAAACGTGAAGGAAGGACAAGCGGCGGCAGAAGAAGATGGCGGGGCGAATACACAGAGTGGTTGAGTGCTGAAGGGTGTGTATGTTTAACATGCTTGGTACGTAAATATATGTATACCGTAAGATATTGCTGCTGTCGTTATTAGCACAACTTCACAACATGCGATACCTCGTAGCTGCCCTTGAGTCCTTCAATGCCGTTCCAAACTACCTTTGAATGATCTTTCGGACTATATATCGTACAATCTTTCTTCCGTGACCATTTAACTCATCAGACCATGAACCTGTTCGCTGCTTAGCGTGGCTTTAGCAGCAGGTCTTTTCCCAGCCGCCCGCTTAGACATAGGCGCACTCGTCCTCCGCCCACCTGCCGCTGGCCTTGCACTTCCGCTCCCACTTCCACCACTCCGCTGTGCCTCTACAGCAGCCTCATGCTCAATCTTGCTAACCGCCCTCGTGATGGCCATACTATATCCGCCAATCCACTCAGACCAGCTCTGCTTTCCATCGCTGTTATCAACAGCGACCTCCATGCTTGAACTCATACTCCTCTTCGGCTTCGGTGTAGTACCAGAAGACATTTTGGAAGCAGGAACCTTCGTAGTCTTGGCATTGGATTGCGGCGATGATGAAACATTGTTTTCAGCACGCAGGGCAGCAGCAGCGCGTCGTTGTTCCAGAAAAGACCTCGCAACATTCTGCGCAGCGGAAACACCTGATTTGATGGTTTTTACGTCTTCGAGATTGACATTCGCAGGGATGGGGATACGGTAGCTTCCTGATAGGGTGACTTGTCTGTCTGCACCAGCACTTGTTCCTGAGGAGCCTCTATTAATTTCCTCGACGTACTCTGCTCCTCCACTCCTTCCTCCTCTTGTAGACGGATGATAGTGTTCCAGATCCTGTCTTGCTACCTCCAGTTCACCCTCAAGGCGCACAAGTTCTTTGTCTGCTTCTTCCTCTTCGTCATCATCATCGAGTTCCTGAACCCTAGCGTTGCTGTCGTTGACTGTGGTATTGAGCGTAGGTACCTGTGCTGAGGATGAAGCCTTTCGGCCTTTACCTCGTCGGCGAGGAGAGCGGCCTGGTCGAGAGTCGGGAATAGCACCTGCTTTGTAGAGCTCTTCAACCTTGGCTTCTAAGCCTCTCACCCGAGATTTCAGTGCTTCGAGTTCAGAGGATGATGGTACATCTGATTTGTTTGTGGCCGCAGACTTTGCAGTATCTGCAGGTGTTGAAGTAGGCTCCTTGTTCAACTTCCTGGGTTTCTTTTTCTGTGTCTTCGACGCGGCTGCGGTAACCTCATCGGTACTTGGTGCAACTACAGCCTTTTTGGATGATGATGCTGAAACCTTTGCTGAGGAATCTTTTGGTAAAACCACTCCTCCTGCTGACCCCGCTCTTCCCTGTTCAGATTGGCTTGGTGTGGCGGCTTTCCTGGACCGTGCCTGCTTGATCGGCGTTGCAGGTGTTGCGTTGGGTTCTGGCGATGACGGCTTGACTGCCATTGTATCAAACAGATTACTTCTCTCCGAGCATGTAAAGCCCTAATACCAATTGTTTAATACTATGCTGTTGAGGGTAAGCTTGTGCTGGATCCTTCTCTACATAGAATTTAGGGCGATGGACGTTGGACTCGTAGCTAAGTTAATTGGAAGAAAGCACTATATGCATTGCACGATATGAAAAGAAAAGTGATAGCGTAGGTCAATCGACGCCAAAGCAAGATATCGAAGTTGGACACAAGCTGAGCACATCTGACGTATTGTGGCGCGCGTACCGGGATCCTGCATCCTGAACCCTGCCCGCGGCACGTCAACGGCGATCAGCTACGCGTTAGCATGGCTAGACTTTTTGGGTTTCGGGCCTTACGCTCTTCGATCTACCCTATTTCATGGAAAGACTAATACCCTTCAGTAAGTCTTGAGACTTTATTGGCCTGCCGCATTAAAAAGCACGGGCTTTCGGAGATGCGACATTCCTGCCGGACTCATCAGAATTGCAGATTTAGATCATAGTATGAAGCCACATCATCGAGACCTTGCGTCAAACACTGGAGTGTAGATACTTTCAAAATTCTTGTTGCAGCTAAATACATGCCTGTGCATATAATACCTCTAGTCCAGTAGCACAGATCCGTCAAAGAAAGCTTGGCTGAGCCATGATAACAGACAAAGTTGCGAGAGGAGATGATCAAAACTATGGCATATCCTATGTTTACCGAGTCCGGAAGGTCTAGGAGGAAGACCAATACTTTTAGAGACGAGCAGCGCCAAGGAACGGCATCGTAATGGGCATGCAGAAAGAAGCTCATGAAAGGTTCCAAGTCCAGCTACGGACGCCTTGCAACTCACGCTCGGATGAACAGGGCCGTAGAAAGGGCGATGATTGAGCAGTAAAGCAGTAACATCGGAAGACCGTCGAATGAAAACAGCTGTGACAAACAGCACAGGCCCAGAAATACAAGGGACACCACCACGCCGTCAAATATGCGTTGCGATCATCCTGGATACAGCGTCAGGGCGAAGTTTAGCCAATAGGTACGCCCACCTAAGACGCAATGGCACGAGCCGGTGCACCTCCACCTCCCCGACGGTTGTTCTTCACGTTCTTGGTGGGCTTCGTGACAGTGCTCCAGCCGTCATCGTCCATAGCCTCGGTAGTGGTGCCCTCAGGTGCCGCAGGCGTGCTAGACTTTCGCCTCCATGAACCCTGTTCAGCCTTTGGTGGGTCGCGAGTGATTTCTTGCGGCTTGACGTCCTTGTCGTGTACAATCTCTCCTTCAGCATCCTCATCTTGGCCAGCAGAGTTGCCCTCATCAACCCGTTGTAGAATCTCGAAGTTGGATTTGGGCTTCTCCTCGGTACCATTCTCCTCTTTCTTCGTTGGCGTTGGCTGCGCCGAGTCCTTGGGCGCCGGTTTCTCTGCAGCTTCCTTAGCCTTTTTCTCTTCGCGAGCCTTGTCATCCGCCTCCTTCTTCTGGCGTATAGCTAACTGCCTCTTCTCTTCGATCTCTTTCTCACGAGCAGCGGTGTCGATGGGACGTGCAGCACCGAATGGGTTGGGCTTATCTGAAGGGGTGGAGACCTCCTGAGCTGCTGGAGCCTCGGAGACTGTTCGCTTGGCCAGATTCAAGCGGGGGCGACTGGCTGGCGCAGCAGGCTGCGGCGCTGGCGATGATGGTGTGCTAGCATCGGGTGTAGATGTGGGTGACTTGACAGCAGGTGCGTCAGGGCGCATCTTGGACCGCCACTGGTTGTCGGCGTCTGCAGCAGTGGGCTGTCTCTCGTACTGTGGTCGCTCCTGGAACTCACGGCGCGGCCCACGAGAGCCTTCGGTGCCCTGACCCTCACCCCAGGCTGGGGACTGCCTGCGTCCCTCACGTGGTCCTCCTTCAAAGCCACCTCGTGCGCGGCCACCTTCGCTGGGAGCAGGAGCAGCGGCTGGCGAAAGAGGTCCTCGGCGCTCCCAGTTGCCAAAGTCACGGGGCTTGCCGTCGCCCTCGAATGGAGGTGGGCGGCGACGTTCGCCCCGCTCGCTACCGGCGTCAGATGCTGCGTCGAAGGCACGGTCACGGCCTGCGCCGAAGCCGCCTCGTCCAGAGCTGCTGCGCTGGCCAGGGAGATCGGGAAGGGGTCCCTTTCGGGTCCAGTCTGAGATGTCTCGGGCTTCGGGGCGGTCCTTTGCTGCAATAATGTCAATTGTTTTCCGCGCGCGTATGGGGGGGAAATAACGTACGTGGTTCAGCAACGCTGACACGAATATTCCTGCCCTGGAAAGATGTGCCAGACAGGTCGAGAGCCTTCTTCAGTCCATCGACACTGCCAAATTCGACGTATCCAAAACCCTTGGGCTTGCGGTCTAGTTTGTCCTCGACAATACGTACGTTGGTCACCTCGCAGTCGGCAAAGAAGTCGGTTACGTCACCCTCGGTGGCATCGAAAGAGAGGTTGCCCAAGTGAGCGGTGTACGGGGGCTTGGAGGGCATGGGGAGGGCCTCGCGAGTCGCGAATCCACGGTCGGCTGTAAGAGTGTTAGCATATGCGAAGTCAGGTAGAGGATTGCTTCTCACCGAAGCTGCCAGCGCGGTCAGCACCAAAGCCGCTGCCGCCGCCGGAGCCAAAGGTGGGCCTATCGCCTCCGTAGCCAGAACTTCTGCCGGCACCTGCAAATGTGTAAGTCTACCGTGGGTTGCATGTTTGCGCTGCGACTGTTGGTGGGGTATATTTACCAACTCCTGCAGATGTTAGCACGGGAACTGGTCCAGAAGCAGTATGCATCCAACTCACCAGGCATGGGCGCATCCTCCATCTCATCGGCCCATGATCCTAGCGCTGCGTTCTGTCAGTCGTCTGCGCCCTCGAGGGCCAGTGGGCGGGGCATACATTGGTCTGCTAGGAAGTCTCCTAGGGCCATCTTCTGCTGTTCCTTCTTCTTGGGCGCTGCAAACCACCTGTCAGCCATGGTCGTCTTGTTTTGGGCGCGGTACAGAGCGGGGCAAAAAAGCCGGCTCGAGTGACGCCTGCAATTTGCGCAACTTACCCATGATTGCGGTTTTGCAGACTTGGCGCGTACAAATTCCGCACGCTGTCTGGTTTGGGGTTCGAGAGCGTTTGTTACTCTCGGTTTGGGTTGTAGGTGGTTGCGGGGTCTGTCGTTGTTTCGTGTGTGGGGTGAGTTCTTCTTTCCCGAACGGAAATCTTAAGCTGTGCGTCCGTTGGGCCTCGCTTAGTCATCGCATTTCTTTTGCAACCACGGCATTACGAACGCCGAGCCCTGGATTGCCTTTACCCGAAACTGATGCACCACTCTCTCACGCCAGACCGCATCAATGAAAGAGCGATGAAACCCAATTATGACCCAGAGCAGGTCACCCAGCCCCTCGAGGTTGCCAGGCAAGCAGCATTGGTCGGCGGAGCCTCAGGTACGCACATGGTCCTTTCATCATTCTTCTCACTGTTACACTTCTGCTTCGATTCACGCCTGCATATGGTCGAGCTAATGCTCTTCACTTACTATGCTTTCGTCTGACGTGATTCAGCAATCCCCGGTACTGTGATTGGTGCCTTGTACGGCACAGTTCGCACACAAACTCCGGTTCTCTTCTCTATTGTCTCGGGGGCACAGTGGTTCGCCATTGGCAGCACATTCTGGAGTATACGCACGTCTGTTCTTAACCACGCTGGCCTGCTCAACTGGTGGAACGTCACTCGAGGTGCGCCTTCTTACCCGCGCAATGACCTTAACCCGACTACTTCCGACAAGGTTCGCGCGTCAGCCATTGCTGGTGCCCTGACTGGCTTCAATCTTGGGCTCTTATTTCGTGGCCCTCGGAATGTTATCCCAGGTACCATCATGTTCACCTTGTTTGGCTGGGGAGGTCAGCATGGGTACAACTATCTCGATGCCAGGAATTCCAGCGAACTCCTGGAACAGGCCGAGCTGAGAGCAAGGGGTGAAGACAAACCCAAAGAAAACTTCATGCACAAGATTGCAAAGAGCAAGTGGAGTCCCATGCAGGTCTTGACTGATGACGACTACGAGAACATGATGCAGGAAAAGCTTCTGCGGGTCGAAGCCCAGATTGCGGTAATCGACGACAAGATTGATGCATTTAGAAAGCAGGCGCTCGAGTTGGAAGCGCAGCGCAAGATAAAGGAGATGCAAGAGCAGGGTCAAAATTCCGAGTGAGAGCATAACTGATTGCCCATGAACGTTGTGGAATTGAGATCTGGATCACATTCTGTAAGATATTTCGCCTGTCTCTTTTATGTGGGAAACTCACGTGTCGATCTCTTTTCATTGCAGAATAAGTTGTCTGTTTTGAAGGAGCAACAGCAGCATCGTTGTATGAAGCCACCTGCTAAGCAGTTTGCACAACCTATCTTATCCTATCAAAGATTGTCTCATTCGCCTTTCTCCTTGCTATCTTTGACTCCTGTTAACCAAAATCTTTAAGTGTAAGCTCTACAATCTGATTTCGCGTTTTGCTATGAATCGCCGTCTTTGACGTACGAAGAGAAGTCGTCCCTCCAAGTCAGGCTATATGCGAGCCTGATTACCCTAAAGGCTTTCTGGCTGATCTTGAGGACGTTAACAGTGCTCACGTATTGCCATGGCTATTTGAACAACCGTCGTAGCCTCAATACACTCTCGGAAACTACTCAATGGTAATATGCCCAAGTCTTGAGCCACCACCATCAAGCACTGCGGAAGCCTCACCCGGGCTCGTCATCACTCCCATCACCATCGTTCTCGCTTCGCGACAGCGCTTCGACCCTCCAGCATCGCACAAAGACTGGAATACCCAACTCCGCCGCAAGCTCAGGCTCCGTGCTCCCTTTCACCAAACCCGCCTTCACCCCGCCTTGAGTTTCATCCCACACTCCCAACCTTCTCTCCATATATAGGCAATCTAAATCCGCATTGTTCCATCAGCAAGCCACTTTGGCTGAGTTTCGCAAGGAACGACCAAGAAATGGAGTCCGCAACCACAATATTAACGACTCCAAGGAACCTTGGTTAATCGTTCCATACCGAAGCTCACCTAAGGTCGCTTGTTCGAGCTGCTCTGCCTCCAGTAACATCCAGACACTAGGTGGATACAACAGAGATTAATGTTTGGAAACGAAAAACAACCCTTCAATGGGTTAGTTAGACGTCGCCTTATCCCGCTCAATGGGATAAGGTGCTTTTTTGCTCCTATTCTTTATATGCAACTTATTTTTCTCTATGTGATTCTGCTCTATCCTATACAATTCTCTATTTAGCTAACCAAAGAATAAGAGCTACGCAAACTACTCTTATCCTATCCTTAGTACATATTTATGCCTGTAAGCACGATCATGCCTTCCTTGTACAGCTTCCCGCACCACAGGATATCACAAGCGATAGTTTGTTTAATTGTATAACAAGTTAATATACAATACTGACTAAACTCACAGTTTCTGTGACAACTGAAAAGAGAAAGGGAAGTGCAAAAAGGTGTTAGAGACAGATTCTCGCAAGCAGAAACGACTGTTTGAAGAAAGAACGGGACACAAAGATGCAGAGATGAATTATCTTGCGCCGCCACTTCGGGCCTTATTCTATGTTCTCCACTGTATCATCTACTGTTTGACATCGATCGGCTTACCGCCCTGTTCTCCACTCTTCAAACAACTCTCAAGAATCTCCAGATCTTTCAATGCCTCCTCAGGACTCTGCATCTCGTTCCTCTTTCCTTGTTCCAGGCTCTTCGCCCAGGCCTTGATTTCCTGGTTCACGCCATTGCCTTCGTCTGGGAAGTCTCTTGTCTCCGGATCCTTCCCGTCTTTGGTGATGGTGACTTTGCCACGAGCACAGTGTACTGAGCCCTTTTCGCATGCAACGAGATATTCAGAGCCTGTGTCGGTCGTGCCGAAGGAGATAGACAGGGTACCAGACGAGCCATTGTCGAGCTGCATAGTGGCATTGAGAGTGTCAATTGGTGGAAGATGTTCCTGAAGCTGTGCTGTGAATGCGCTGACCCTCTTAATCTTCTGTTTACCACCTTGGAGCAGAAGACGAGTGGCAGCTACGAAATGCACGCCGCCGTCGAGCACGAAACCGCCTTGATAGTCCGGCTTCTTACGCCACTCCGTCTCATAGTACTTGCTACCTGCCTGTACCATAGCCGCAACGCGCACGCGGAAGGTAAGAATACGGCCCAGAGACGCAACCTGCTCTGAACCCCAGACGTAGGAGTCGATGAATCGGAAGTTTTCTGCCACGGTGTAGGTCGCAGAGGTATTAGAAGAGTTTTGGGTCCATGCGAGTAAATCTTGAGCAGTGGCTAGGTCCTTCGCTATAGGCTTCTCTGCGAACACATGTTTGCCTGCTGCGAGGGCTTTCTTGATGTAGTCTGGTTGGGCTAGGATTGGTAGTCTGAATTGTGCTGTGTAAGCAGATCAAGTTCTATGCTCAGACAATTGGTATACGCACGCGATAACTACCCCTTTTACATCGTCCCTCTTCAGTAAATCTTCGAATTTCTTGCCATCTTGGTCATCGCTGTAGAGCTCCACGTCAGACAGCTTCTCGGACAGGGTTTTTGCCGATTTGAGTGATCGCGAGTAAACTGCTTTCAAACTCAATGATGGAGTATCTTGGATAGCGGGCAAGTGTTCTTCCTTGGCGAAGATGCCACTGCCGATGATAGCAATGCCGATGGCCATGATGTTGAGGACTCTGGGAGTTGATGGCACGGGGAGCTCTCAACGATTTCGAACAGCTCACCTTCCTCAACATATATCTTCCAGTGAACGGCTGTACTGCGGTTAAATGGCAATTGAAGTGGAGGATGTAGCGTTTTCTTCCAATAGCAACTACGCCATGACCCGTCGCGGGGTACATGTCGCTGCCCCACGATGGCGATGACGTCGGGCACCATACTGAATAGAGCCAAGGGCGATAGATCCACGGGTTCCCTACCTCGTCACATTCGACTTTCTCATCAACATCAACTTCTAACGACTTTCGAAGTGCGTTCGCCTAGGTTCGCAGCATGATCGGCGCGGTGTTAATGCAAGATACGTCACGCATTGGACACGCGATCATCACACATCTTGTCTTCGGCAGTTGACGCGAAACGCGTAGAGCTCTTTACCCACGCACGAACGCGCAAGCTATGCTGACAAAAGTTACAGGCTACCCTGAAATTATGAGGGTCTCCGTGATGTTTGTCAAGTATCTGCGCACTCCACTTACCGGCTGAGATGGACTGAACTCGTAACTTGGGGACAACTGTATCATTAATTCCGCGATCGAACACTCCGTACGTGCCACTGGATTCGCCTATCAAGCTCCAAGCTGCAATAAGATAAAGTGTCTTTAACACACCACAAGCTGGTATGCTGCAAGTGGGTGGAAATGCTGGCCGCATTGCTTTTGACAGGATGTCGATGTTTCTAAAGTATCTTGCGGTGCTTAGCATGAGTCCACAAGCAACAAGCAGCGACTATGCTGTAAATATGCTCTTAGCCAAGTCCGATTACTATGTCCGGTACCCGATACCGTATTTTCGATTGTCCGTTGTGATTATCAATTGGTCTTTTGTATCGTCGGAAAGTTCCGACACACTGAAACATGCTGTGTTGGACATCGCGCTCGGCCAGGCCTGGTCATGCTTCGGCAGTCGCCCCATGTAAGGCGTTGATCAACAGGCATGGTTGGTATAGGGCTTTGTCCCGAGTGCTTCAGCGGGGTTTCGATAGTATCAGGCTACCCTTGATGCCTCTGATGTGGTGCCTGAGCGATGTGGTGATAAAAAGGTTGACCCAAAGGACTCCTCATCCAGAGCTGGCCTCATCATTCTACTGTCGCTTGCTATTCCCTGTACATTCTTCGTATTCTCTTCTTGAACGCAGCGCGTTCGACAAGACTGCCGGCAGTCTGTTACAATCTTTCGACTCTTATTGCTATTCTTACTCCTTCACACAAGCGATCATATTGTTACCAAGATGGGTTTCGGTATTCTGGAAGATCGCCACATGGCCGCACCTCCGGGTACGTCTACTATCAACGAGTCTGGGCCTTCTCTAGACTCTAAGATAGACTCGAGCGAACTCAAACGCGATGGCGACATTATTCTGCAGCCACAACCTTCAAGCAGCCCCAATGACCCGCTCAATTGGTCACCTAGAAGGAAAGAGTGTATAATGATTCTTCTCGCTTTTAGTTCAGGTGTCACTACATCCCTTGGACCGATGGTGACGCCTGCGCTTCCCCTCATTGCTATGAAATACAAGGTCAACATCGACATGGTAGCGAGTCTTGTCATCGGATTCCTTGCCTTCTGGATCGGGTTCACTACATTCTTCACAGCTGCTGGAGCCAATATCTGGGGCAAGCGTCCATTCTTCATCATATCCACCGTGATCCTTCTTGCAACAAATGTCTGGGGTTTTTTCACAAGGGTGCGTACTAGAAGACGAGCTAGATCGTTCTCCATTGACAAGTAGTAGTCCTTCATCTCTCTCGCTGTCATGCGAGTTGTTCAGGGTATCGCCTCAGCACCTCTCGAGACACTTGTTACCTCCACAGTCTCCGATATGTACTTCGTGCACCAACGCGGTACACGTATCGCAGTCTGGGGCTGTATGCTGGCTTCTGGCGTTCTTCTTGGGTATGTATATCTGTATCTCGTTCCTTGAGTGAATGTACTGATCCATAACCAGACAAACAATCGCTGGTGCCATCATCCAGAACATCTCTTTCGAAGCGACTTTTGGTATCTCCGCTTTGATATTTATCCCCATCTTGTTCGGCATGTACTTCTTCGTCGTTGAGACCACTTACTATGGCCCCCGGCCTACCATGGACAAGCTCGGAGTTGATGAGAAACACAAGTCTGTTTTCGAGCTCGAAGACGACAGGGAGCCTTATAGAAGCCAGCTGGCAATTTTCCGTGGCCGCTTATCACAAGAGTCGTTCTGGAAGAACGCCTGGAAGCCAGTGCCACTTATTGCTTTCCCGGCAGTACTCTTCAGTACAATCGTTTACGGATCTTACTTTGTATGTCAAGTTTTCAGATTGCTCGCAAAGCATGTACTGATTCTGTTCTCAGACCTGGCTGCTTACTATCTCCGTCCTCTCCGTCAATATCTTCTCTGCACCACCGTACTCGCTGAACCCGGCACAAGTCGGTCTTACTAACCTGCCTCTCCTTGTCGTCGCACTGATCGGCTCACCTCTCTCTGGCTGGACAGCCGACGCCCTTGCCAAATTCATGGCACGTCGCAATCACGGCGTTTTCGAACCGGAATTTCGTCTGACGCTTATGATCCCCGCGACCATCTTCGCTACCATTGGCTTTCTGGGCTTCGGCATGAGCGTCTCAGCTGGCTATCCCATTGTCTGGCCCTTGGTCTTCATGTCCATCCACTCGCTTTCCGTACCGTTCGCCTCAACAGCCAGTCTGACCTATGTAATCGATTGCCATCCCAAAGACGCGAACCAGGCTTTTGTGACAATCAATTTTACAAAAGCAGTGTTTACTTTCATTGCGACAACATATGCTAACGGCATCATGGCGAATATTGGGCCTCGCGCCGTCTTCGACGGAATCACCGTTATCAATCTGGGGATCTGCGCGCTTACCATTCCAGCGTACATATTCGGAAAGAGGTTTAGAAGTTTGGTTGCGCGAAGCTCGTTTGGTAAGAAGCTATCAGGCTAGAGGTTGGGAGGCGTGAGTCATTACTATGACGACGGAGACATGGCTCTGAAGAGATGGCTATGCAACGCGCATATTTATGGATACCCACAGTCGTTATAGGCTTGAAAATTACATTCGCGATGAGTTCTGATATGAAGGCTAAGCTCCATACCACCTGGGCATGTTAAGCCATGATGAGTCGATCAAAGAACAAGACAGGTGATGAGGATACGTGTCGAGACCTGAGAGATTCATGGTGTACTTCCACCTAGTGTGTATCAAAGAGAGCAACACGCTGTAATGACAAAACAACAGTAGATGAATATCTTGAATTGAAGGAGACTCGTGGGTATCGTTGATCTATAACAATGGGCATCACCCTGTGGCGCCCAAAACGCCGTTTACGACTTTTGCAGTACTTTTCGCAACCATCTCAGATATCTCCTGTCGCGAACGGATGCGCACAAACTGCGTCGCATGATGTTCTAGCACGAAATTTCTGCCTCTAAGATGCCTCTAAATAACATCGCTGTCTTCCTCGTCGCGCAACTGACAACCGGTGTCATAATGCGCGGCACACACCCCTCCGGTCAGGTTTCAGCAAACTTCATCTGCATGATGCATGCGAAGCTGGCATCTCAGCGAATGCGCTGAGCTTGACTTGGTGATTCGTAGATATGGTGCACTAGCACAGCCTTTGTTTACCCGGAAAGGACAATACATTGATGCGCATCAGTTTGTCACTCTCCGTGCACTGCCTTGAGCCTCTCTAGCACTGGGTCTTTGCGATAACATCTGCGCCATGGACTGTGAAGCATTCGAGGAGGAGGTCGTGTATCGCGGGCTCAACGGTGACGTTAGACTGGCTCTCCTCGATGTCGAAATGGTGATGGGCGATGGCGTAGATGCAGCGTTCTTAAGGAAAACACGCGCAGGTGGGAATTGGCTGACTGGCGGCATTGTGGTTGTGTAGGTAAAGTTGTTGGTTGACTTGTTCGTATAGTATCGACTGTTAGACGACGAATATAGGTGGTGACAGTATTAGGGTGTTAGAAGCGAGGCTTGTTGATCGATGTCGATGATATAGTAGTAAGACGTAGAGTTATACGGTCTTTGATGCCTCCTTCTAGTTGATGGATCGTCCGTTAAAAGCCTCATTACCAGCAGCTGCCGACCATCTTATATCCCTCACCCAGCCCAATTTGACTCACCTTGCTAGACCCAAACTAAGCCTCTACCCTCGGAGTCACAAGCAAGTCGCCCAACCCACCCATCCACGCAACCATCTAGCGCGCGTGCCCCAAACTCCGCCCGCGCCATGACATGTGAAGCCTTTTCCGTTTCGAGCCAAGATCACCCCACGACATCGTGAGCATCACGTCTTGCACATGCGGATCCGGACCCCATCGGCGGATAATTCTCGTTGGACAGAGACAAATACGATCAAGGCAGTCTAAACGTTATGCACGCGATCGTGGGTTACTCCACGCCCAGTAGCTCCCGTTACCCCGGATGGTTTTCCGTGTGCGACTACTGTGCAACAGTCACTGCGAGCCGACCCTCCACTCCAAACGACCGGAAAAGCAAAAAAGGAAAAGGCCCGAGATTCGCAGTCGCATGCACATGTTGTGCATGTACCTGTAGCTTACGCACCTACACATGTCGAGCAGCAGCCAAGGCGCCCAGGTGTGTGGTGGCAGTTGATGCGTGTTTGAACTTCGTATGGTAATGGTGTGCGTGCTTGTTTGGAGACGGAAGGCTGCGACACGTCATGCACGCAGCCTAAAGTGCGGGGTGGGCTTCCGCTGGGCTCTTGTAAAACAATGTGCTAGGTTGAATGGCTTCTAGTAGGCTTCCACCCAGAGTCTTGTGAACTTCAGCCTAAGACGGAGGATATGATGCAAGGTAGATCTCCGAGGTCGGGGAAATATCTATCTATCTCGATACGAGAGATGCTATTATGAGCTGAGTAAGTTCTCAAATTACATGCAGGACACATGCGACGAGATCGCGATGCGGGGCAGCTGTTAGATCACAAACAGGCTGAGCGAACGGTGTGGGATCTGCTCTACAACATTCCTTTTGCGCCTTGCACTAGCGTGGAGATAGAGAGGCGTAGGTCACGGCGCAATACATGTGTACTGCGGATGCAACTGCAGAGCAATGCATATGAGAAGCGAGTGTTGCGTCCGCGGGTATGAGGGCGCGAGAGTTACCTGTGAGCTCAGCGTCTCGTCATTCTTGCGGTGTAGCAGGTGTTTTGCTGGCTGCATCCACGACGCATGCTGAAGTGTATGGTGAACGATTCGATGTCAGAAGAATAGTGACATTTCTTTTTCCTAGTATACAAGATCGGCCAACTTTTAGACGTCGCAATATAGTACATCCAAATCGTTATCCAAGCCTCCTGCGTACAACACAGTGACGTATCTTCCAACGTCCAACTGCGTTCGAGTCTAGGATATGCAAGCATACCCACATCCCGCGCATGCTAACATGTTGTTCATATTACCCAGTTGTCCCAACAGATTTGACCTTGAACTCAGGGTGTCTAAGCTCGGGGCTTCGCACCGCTGCGGACGCGCTTGGCTTCTGGGCGCTGGAGGTGGGAGGCGGGGATCCAGCTCTCATCGTAGGCCTTTGCACCTGAAGTAACAGCGGGGCCATCAGCGCCGACGACAGCAACCTGGTCGGCGGGATCGACCTTCTTGCTCTGGCCTGAGGACATCTTAGCGCGCTCGCCACCCTTGCCGCGGCCCTTCTTCTGGGGAAAGAAGGTAGAGATCCAGGTGTTGTAGACAAAGTAGACAGTTCCACCGAACGCGCCGAGGAGAACGAGGTATAGGAAGATACTGGAGCAAAGAAGTAAGTACACGTTCTGAAAATAACAGGGCGCTCCACGAGCGTGCGCAGGGTAAAGGGTGCCTTGGTACATACATCTGAGGGTCAAAGAAGCTGGTAGGTGCCTCAACAATGCTGACAGTCTCGTTGTAGACCGGAACGGTGATGAGGTTATTCTTGCTATCCTTCAGCACAGTCACGAGCTGAAGACGAAGGTTCTGAGGGTGCATTTCTGTCGTGAAGCTGTAAGGAATTGTCTCGTTGGCGCCAGCAGGAATTTGGATCGAGTAGCGCTGGCGGGTGAGGTTGCGAAGGATCTGGGATTGTCCTGCAACTTCCTGGATCAGCGAGCCACCGACAATGGTGACGCCGACAGGAGCGGGCTCATTGTTGACCACGGACAGACGCGCCTGCGTGGGCTGGCCGTTGATGAGCTTGACGCCAAAGATCTCAGACTGGGGGAAGGACACGGAGACGGCGACATTGAGGTTGGGAGTTTGAGGCTCGTCGACTGCTTGCTTCTCAGCCTGAGAGTACAACTGTTAGCCATCTGATGTCATGCTGCGTCAGGAAGTTCCGAGCTTACTGCGGGCTCAGCAACGGTGCCGAGAGCTCGTAGGGAGAGCAAGAGTAGAGATGAAAACTTCCAATTGACCATGATGAAGGCGAACCAAGACGATGAGATGGGAGAAGAAGAGGAGAGAGGGCGTGTGGGAACAGATGGGGTAATTCGAACGTGGCTTCTGGGAAGTGACGTCCGGGCGCAGCTTCCTCTTGGCGTCGGAGCACGGAACCAGGGCCGCGGCAATGCGAACCTATTCTCCAGGGACGCCTCGCCTTCACCACCTCACGCGACAGTCTGATGTTGCCAACTCCCTGTGTGCTGCATCTTGTTGCGTACTGCTATTTGTATGACCATGATCTATTGCTTCACTGCTCTCCCTGGCCGCCTCTCCCAATATAGACTCGTCCAATTCTACGCGCTGGGTCGTGTTACACATGGCATGGCATCCACGCCGCAATTGTGGCTCGTTCAATTACAAAGGCAGCAGCGACCATTCATCTGCAGCTTGATATGCTTATTTGCTCTGATCGCATATACGCCGCTCCGCGTCGAGTAGCCTCCCGCCGGCATTGCCCATTGCACCTGTTTGCATTGCACTATAAAATGGCAGACTGACATTTTCTCTCGTCTTCATTGCCTCAGGTCATCGTACAGTAACTCACCGTCACCAACGGTTGCCTATTTGAGCCTGGCACTTTCCCTGTGAACCCTGGAAGGAGCGCTCAACTGTTCCCACAACCTCTTCTTTCTCACTCTAATTCCTCTCCTCTCGCCCATTATACGCGAGAGCCTCCATCAGCTCTGCCCTACAAAGCTTTCGCTCAATCCGGTGCCTTTCTTCTGAGCACTCACCTGTCGCTATTAGCTCAAGTTTGCCCGCTTGCGTTCCGAGATGCCGCCTTCGCTCAATGGCCATGGGCCTGCTAGCCCTGCTTCATTTGGCTTCTCAGACGCTGACCTAACAGCCTTCACCAGGCGTTTCGAGCATTTTCAACAGTTTGAAGAGGAAAAGACGCAGTTTTTGGCAGTAGGTTTGACAGGAAATACGTCTGTCCACCCGAGGTGAACTGACTCACCCTAAAGGAGATTGTTACTCGTTACGAATACATTTATCAGCAGTACCAGGCATTAGCAATCGAACGCGAACGCGACCGCGTATGGGTTACTGCATGGAAAAACGAGAAGGTGCAGTACGAAAAGAAGCACAATCACATGCTGCGAGAGATGGTAATTCCACCCCAATACACATCCTCGACAACGACTCCAGCAGCAAGCGAGGCAACTGGCTACTTGAGTTTGGAGAAGAAGCTGAAACTAAGTACCTAGTCCGATAACCCATTCGTCACAGTACTCATTGACGGCGATGGCATGATTGTAGGGCTCTTCGGCCTGCGCTTTGATGACGGGTTTGCTAACCAAAAGCCTAGTTTTGTGACAAATATCTTGGTGACGGTGAACAAGGTGGCCGTCGCGCTGCTTTAGATCTCTCCGTTGCCGTCCAGGAATACGTTGACAACGACTGTAACGATATCCCCTACGGAGCCCGTATCGTCTGCCGCATCTATGCGAACGTGCAGGGCCTCGGCGACGTGCTTGTACGCAAAGGAGTCTACCAAGATCCCTCGGAGTTTGAAAAGTTTGTGCGCGGCTTTACACGGGGCAAAACGCTGTTTGACTTCATCGATGTTGGCGCGGGAAAAGACCGTGCTGACGAAAAGATCATAGGTGAGAGACTCCGAAGTTGCTGCTCTCAATAAATCTTAGCAAAACCTCCAGCCCATACTAACCTTCGCAGAATCATGCAAGCTATACAGCCATGACTATCATTGCCGTCGGATTCTCTTCGGTTGCTCGCACGACAACGGTTACGCGCGGATGCTAGAGGAATGCTCTGATCGTCCTGAGCTGGTCAATAAGATCATTCTTCTTGAAGGCGTCCCGTTTGAGAAGGAGCTCGTGAATTTGCCATATGACACGAAGAAATTTCCTGGGATCTTCCGCGATACAAAGATCGTGTTTTGGGGGGCTCCTATATATAGTGGCGGTCTTCCACCAGCATTTGTTCCTGCCCGCAGGGTCGATTCGAATGACAGCTCGAAGGCATCTGTATCATCGACAGGCCTCCCTAGCCGGTTCCCACCTCCAGCAAAATCTCCAGTCATGGATAGCCCTCTGCCGAGCCGGGCTACGATGATGGGACTGCCTAGAACGCCATCAACATCGACACTGGCCTCGGACGGCATGGTTGCAGCAACCAAGCCAGTGCTGCCGATGAATTGGGCTGCCAAGGTCGCTGCTTCACCGCCTCCTGTCAACCACTCGTCTCCCACATACAAGCCGGCTAATCGCGAGGAAGTCATCGCTCGCAATCGCGCCGGTCAACGAATCGACCCACCATGTAAGGACTACGACAAGATCGAAGTGGACCGCGTCAAGAAGATAAAGATGTGCAACGTCCATTTCCTCCGGAACGAGTGCCCTTACGAAAAGAACTGCACGCACCTCCACGCCTACAAGCCCACTGAAAGCGAGGTGGCTACCCTCCGTCTCGTCGCTCGCATGGCACCTTGCAGCAACGGTAGCGGTTGCCAGGTAAGTTGGGGCTGTACAAAATGCATGTGAGATATGCAACTGACCTTGTGTTTTCACCTCTACAGGATATTAGGTGTATCTATGGCCACTGTTGCCCGGCGCCCCACAAAACCCATCATATCAAGGGCACGAAGAACTGCATTTTCGGCGACTCGTGCAAGTTCCCGATTGAGCTGCACGACATCGACACCAACGTGGTCAAGACGCTGGTTATTCGCTAGGATGAGCATGGTAAGATTCGATGTCTGGGGGACAGAATGATGAAATCGAATTGTCGTAGATAAGCACGCAAACGGGAGATACGTAGCAGAAGTTCGGATCTAGGAATATCTCATGGGATTCGGTAGACTAGGAAACCATGATTATGCTAACTGACACGTACGTTCAACGACCCTACAAGTGTGAGATCTGAAGTGTGTTTTTTACGATATGGTTCTGAAAAGCACAATCTGGGGGGGTTAGAACGCCCAATGCACATGTACAAGTGTCAAGAGACACTCGTAGAGGCGTCGATTGCATATTGCACATTGGCATTTACCAATACGACAAGGATCTAGTCTCTAGATGTATCTTAGAAGATGAGCACAAGTACATGCTCATTCCCTCTTCCAGTCCTCAAACTCCTCATTCAGGTGTTGTTTCAGCGCTGTAAACTTGTTCTTGAAGTTCTTAGAACATCGCCAGCACTTCATATCCCAGCTGGGCCAGTCACCAGGTGCAAACCTCTCGCTTCCTTCCTCTAGTGGAAACTCGTCTAATCGAACAAGGAAACTAGAATTGAAGCTCAAGTAGTGCTTCTTATGTTTCATCCAGTCTGAATGCATGTCTCGACTGAAGATATGAATGTGCAGGTGATTCATCGAGGGATGGGTGTGCACGCCTACGACGATGTCTTTTGACCAGTCCCGACCGGGTGGGAGGAGGGAAGCTTGTTCTTCCACTGGTGGTGGGTTGCGAGAGCACATCATTTCTTCCAGAGCCTCGTTGTAGGGTTTGTCCGTGGTGCTAACGTCGCCATACTGACGTCGGAGTTCGTAGGCAGCGAGATCCTTGAGTCGGATGACGCGTTTCTCTACTTCGGCAAGGAAGGCGGCGTCTGTGGACAGCGCGTGGAGAGGATGTTGATCGTAATATTTGGGTTTTCGTGGAATGAGTAGGAGGTGTACACTGAGATACTGTCAGCGCACTGGTTGCTTTGGCCTTGTACTGCATGGATACTCACCTCGCTTTTGGGTACTTGTCTGTTATCACGACAAAGTCCTCATCGTACTCTAGTACTTTGTTCTCCGGGTTGGTCTCGGGACTCTCGATGTATACGCCCAATCCATTCCGCGGGTCCCAGCGCTTGACTGTCTTCGTAGCCTTCTCTACAAGGCCTGGACCGTCTGCGGCGGGTATGGTAGGTGGCTTTGGTTTTTTCGTCTGTGACATAAGTTCTGTAACTGCACCGTGAGTTAAGGTTGCGCTATGGGTTGAAAAACATGGGGTACGATGTACATGCATTGGGGCGCTTCGACGAGCCGGGAGCGACTGCAGGTTGAGGTTGGTTCGGCGTCTCAGCGCCTGCTATCTCTTCCTTTGTCATTGCATCGTGGGTATGCTTCGCGGCAGCCTGGTTGGTCATTGCTGACCCGATGCGACTTCTCAGAGTGTGCGAGGATCTGATGTGCTTATATCGAACTTGTATGCAAGGAACGCGAAACACGAAGGCCGAATTGAAGCCCGAAGCGAGTTGGCGCATCGATACCGACGAGTGAGCGCAACGTGACGATGACGATGAGGCTCTGATGCGATGGTCCAAGCGTACCGAGGCATCCCTGCAATCATCGGAATTTCGGATTGCGCATCGCATTCGAGGGAAAGGTCCAAGAGCTCACGATGGCTATCATTACAGCTTCTGTTTTCGCGGTTGAATACCCCAAAGAGTGGTGGATTATCACACATAGTGGCTAAGCCCTTTTATTACAGACGGCGCCCTTTTCACCGCCCACAGGCAAAACGGATAATCCAATCTTTACCCTTCCGAGTCCAGCATACCTCTATGGACGCTGAGGGATCTGGTCGCTTTATACATATCGTGAGAGATGCCAAAGAACGCCCATCCACCCCGTGGCAAGCCTGCCAAGAAGACTGTACCTCCTGAGGAAGACACATCGTTCATCGTCTTTGGGGACGGCAAAGCCAAGAAGAAGAAGGGGGAGAGTTCTGGGGGTGATGCTGGCCAGAACGAAGGCAAGGGCAAAGGAAAGGCTGCTGCTGGAGCCGCCGAAGATGGACCAAAGAAGCCGGATACGAGGACTTTGATCGCAGGCGCATCGTGGACAGGAAAGCTCCCAGTCAATCTGCTGTCGGAACATTTTCAGAAGCAGCAGTGGAGCAAACCTGACTACCGTATCGTGAGTTGCGGTGTCAAATTAGTAGCAGGGCATCACTGATATTCGGCAGCGCAAAGATGGTGACCAGCATTTCGCGTATGCTGTGGTACTGTCCAAGATGAATCAGAAGACACGGGAGACGACCACCCTACCACCCATCAAAATCCCCTCCGAACTCGAGGAACAGGCTCACCAGCCTACCGCCGTTGAAGCCCGCAACTTTGCCGCGGCCTATACCCTCTTTCGAGTTGCAAGCGCGAAGAACCTCCACATGATGCTCCCCCCAACGTACAAAGATCTTTGGAAGGGACAGTTCATGGACCTCAAAAAGAGGGACGAGCAGGAGGGAAAGGGATGGATGTATGAGGCAGACCCCTTCTTCGGATTCACAGAGCGGGAGAAGGCGAAGGAGGCAGCGACGAAGGCGCGTGAGAAGAGACAGAAGCAACAGGCAGAGTCGCAGAAGGCCCATAACCAACAGCCTGGTGCGGCCATGCCAAACTCCAACGGCCCGACCCCCAGCAGGAACCTGCTGAAGGGATGGGAGAGGGTACCCAAGATTGAGTTGGGTAAGAGGACGCGAAAAGAAGCAGAGCGTTTGATCCGCCGGGACGCACTGTGGAACCCGAACGGTATCGAGATGGACACGTCTATCAAAAATCGACTAGTCGACGAGATAGAGGAGCTTGGCTTCCGAAGGAGTCATGTCCAAGAAGCTGCCGATATCTGCAAAGACCGAGAAGAGATCATCGAGTGGCTCCTCATCCATGTGCCTGAGGATGACCTGCCATCGTGGTCATTACCAGAAGGCTATGTGGCTGGCGTCAGCATGGCTAGCTCCAATCTCAAGCGTGAAGGTGCTGTAAAACGCCTTGCTGCTGCCGGATATTCTGCAGATCTCTGCGAGGAGGCTTACGACAGCCAAGGCAGCGATGAAAGGAAAGCTGCAGCTTTGCTACAAGCCCGTCTGCTGCGACCGGACGAGGAGGACAGCATTATCGCACAGGATCTGGCTGATCTTTCGATGACGGATGGTGATCCTGATATGTCCCCCGAAGACGATCCCTGGGAAGTGGAAATGTCATCTCTTGAAGCCATATACGACCGTCTGTTCTCACGTCCTGCTCCAGAATCATGTCGAATCGAGCTAGATGTTAAGCAACAGGGAAAGAGGCTCATACTGCAGGTCAGGAAGCCTTTCGGTCCTTACCCCGCCGTTGTCCCTATCATTACTTTTGAAGCGGCCATTCCAGCTTACATCCGCTTGAGCATCATCCGACAAGCGCTGTTACACGCCGAGGCCAACTTCGTTGGTATGCCCATGATTTACGATATCGTAGATTGGATCCAATCGAACGCTGGGGATATCTTCCAGAACCCAGGGAAACTGACCGATGTATCATCTGGCCTTGCGGCAGCAGATCATTCGTCGGAACAGCAAAGCCAGAAGAGAAGAGCAAAAGGCAGGCCCAGAAAGCCCATAGACTGGACACCCAGAACACCTACTAGTCAAAAGCTGCTGTCTGACTGGCAGGCCAAGCAGAATTCTCCAGTTCAGCAAAAGATGATGAAAGCTCGACAGTCACTCCCAGCTTGGAGGTTGAGAGATGACATCGTACGAACGGTCAATGATTGCAACGTCACTATTATCTCAGGTGAAACTGGATCAGGAAAATCGACTCAATCCGTGCAGTTCGTCCTCGATGACTTGATTCAACGACAACTCGGTGCTGTTGCGAATATAATCTGTACTCAACCACGCAGAATATCTGCGCTTGGTCTTGCCGATCGTGTGGCTGATGAGCGATGCTCTCAGGTTGGAGATGAGATTGGTTACACTATTCGTGGAGAGTCTAAACAGAAGCCTGGAGTCACCAAGATCACATTCGTCACAACTGGTGTTCTCCTGAGGCGCCTCCAAACGTCGGGCGGCAATGCCGACGATGTTATTGCTGCACTAGCCGATGTTAGCCATGTTGTTGTTGACGAGGTACATGAGCGCAGTTTGGATACTGATTTCTTACTCGTTTTACTACGTCAGATCTTGCGAAAGCGGAAAGATCTCAAAGTCATCTTGATGAGCGCTACTCTCGATGCTGCTGTGTTTGAAGCGTACTTTAAGGAGGTCGGGCCGGTGGGCCGTGTTGAGATCGAAGGCCGCACCCACCCTGTGACTGACTACTACGTCGACGACGTTGTGCATTTCACTGGATTCAAGGGGTATGGAACAGGGGATGAAGAGGCCATCGACGACAAGTCTTTTTCTGCAAACCTCCGGAGTATTGGCTTTGGTATCAACTACGACCTCATTGCGGAAACTGTTCGTCACATTGATCGTCAGCTCGGTGATAAGGATGGAGGCATTCTCATCTTCCTTCCTGGTACCATGGAGATTGATCGCACACTTCAAGCGCTCAGTCAGTTCGCAAACCTCCACGCATTGCCTCTACATGCGTCACTCATGCCTGTTGAGCAAAAGCGTGTCTTCCCTCCCGCTCCCCACGGCAAACGTAAAGTTATCGCATGTACCAACGTCGCAGAAACGTCGATTACGATTGAGGATATCGTTGCCGTTATCGATACGGGTAGGGTCAAGGAGACGAGCTACGACCCACAAAACAACATGGTTCGCCTAGCCGAAACCTGGGCTTCCAGGGCGGCATGCAAACAGCGGCGAGGTCGAGCAGGCCGTGTCCGAGCAGGTGACTGCTATAAGCTGTATACACGTAATGCCGAAGCCAAGATGATGGAGCGGCCAGACCCTGAGATTCGACGTGTACCACTCGAGCAGATGTGTCTATCTATCAAGGCGATGGGTGTTCAGGATGTCTCAAGCTTCCTTGCTTCAGCGCTCACACCACCAGAAAGCACAGCGGTGGAGGGTGCAATCCGATTACTCTCACAGATGGGTGCGATTACCGACGACGAACTGACCGCTCTTGGTCGCCACATGTCCATGATCCCGGCGGATCTTCGTCTGGGCAAGCTTCTTGTTTACGGCGCAACGTTCGGTTGTCTCGAAGCTGTGTTGACCATCGCGGCTGTCCTGACCGCTCGCAGTCCGTTTATATCACCACGAGAGCGAGACCAGGAGACCCGAAACGAGTTCGACCGCCTACGCGCATCTTTCTCAAACAACCAAGGAGACTTGCTTGTAGATCTTCGAGCTTACGAACAATGGGCTGCATTGCGCAGTAAAGGCATGTCAACACGAGACCTTCGTTTCTGGTGTCAAGACAACCGCCTCTCTCCTCAGACCATGTTCGATATCGCTTCCAATCGCACGCAGTACCTTTCGTCTCTCAAAGAAATCTCCTTTATCCCAACGCACTACTCTTCTCTCAATCCTTCCACACATGGGTCATACAACAAGCACAACGCCAATGACGCACTCCTCCGTGCGCTCATCGCTGGGTCTTTCAACCCACAAATCGCACGCATCCAACTTCCCGACAAAAAGTTCGCCGCTGGAATTGCTGGTGCCGTAGAACTTGACCCCTCAGCCCGCGAGATCAAATACTTCAATCAGGAAAACGGACGTGTCTTTGTTCATCCTTCCTCCACGCTATTCGCCAGTCAGACATTCCCACATAATGCGAGTTTCGTT
>Ga0265797_10003908_pt1 | contig 23320 bp, 22 predicted proteins | sample P2T30metagenome_FD_192433 | JGI IMG/M metagenome (GOLD analysis project Ga0265797, IMG submission 192433) | Plant litter microbial communities from East Loma Ridge, Irvine, California - P2 T30 | ecosystem: Environmental > Terrestrial > Plant litter > Unclassified | place: USA: California... | reverse complement strand
TAGCCAACGCCGGGACCATGAACCTCCCTGCCCGTCAGCTGACTCCGCAGGGCTGGGAGATGCAGTTCGGCATCAATCACCTCGGGCACTTCGCCCTTGCGCTCGGGCTGCACGACCACCTCACGGCAGGCAGCGACTCACGCGTCGTCGTCCTGTCCTCGAGCGCGCACCAGCTCGGGGGCTTCGACATGGCCGACGTGAACTTCGAGAGGCGGCCCTACGACGGGTGGGCGGCGTACGGACAGTCGAAGACGGCGAACGTCCTCTTCGCAGTCGGCGCAGCCGAGCGATGGCAGGCCGACGGCATCGCTGTGAACGCCGTGCACCCGGGGAACATCCGCACGTCGTTGTCCCGACACACGGAGATGGACGCAGAGGCTGCGGCCCGCTTCGCAGCCGCTGAGTGGAAGACCGTGGAGCAAGGAGCCGCCACCTCAGTTCTCCTCGCAGCTTCTCCTCACCTCCAGGGCACGACCGGGTTCTACTTCGAGGACGGTCGAGCCGCCGAAGTGGTGTCCGAGCCCACAGATCACGGCGTGCTGGAATCTGCGCTCGACCCGGGCACAGCCGACGAACTCTGGGAGTACTCGGTGTCAGCTCTCCGCCCCTGACGGTCCCCTCGTGGATCAACGACTCGTTCGACGTCGAGTACCGAGGCGCCCGTGATCACGTGGTCATCTCGTGTGCTTGCGTGACGTCTCGACGTCGTCGGCGGGGGCCCCACGGCGAGCTGGCTCGTCTCGGACCGCGGCGAGGGAGCAGGTGGCGAGCAGCACCAGCTGCAGCAGCGTCCGGCGTGGCAGCGGGGTGTTCGGCGCAGCCGGGTTCTCGACACCCCGGGCGGCGACCATGTTCGCCGGGAACATCGCCACCAACAGCGCCGCCGCTCCGACCGCGCCCGCTCGGCGCGAGCGGGGAATGAGCAGGGTCGCGGCGAGGAACAGCTCGAAGAGGCCCGTGATCGTCACGATGCTGCGTCGCGCGGGGAGCCGCCGCGGGACGATCGCGACGAGACCAGACCGGTGCGGCTCCCGAAAGTGCCGGCCCGACGCCACGGTGAGGACCGTCGCGACGGCTACGCCCGCGGACGGCGGCCACGAGGCCCACGTCGTGGCCCACCGGGCCCCTCGTCGCTGGGCGACCTGAGCACCGGCGCGGGTGCCCAGCAGGCTGATCAGAAGCGGGAAGAGCAGCGACATTGAGCCTCCATGAGCAGGATGTCCTGACCCCGACAGTGCCACAGATCAGCGTCACCCGGGGTGTCTTCACCCTCTGAACGTAAGGATCCTGCGGGTGTCCCGTGATCGACCGTTGGTCGGAGATCGTTCTCCGGTCTCGCCCTCGCGGCATGCTCGTGGGCCGAGCTCGGGACATGTCGTGGCCCGAGCTGTCGCTCGCCGCACGGACCGTCTCTCGCTGCGTCGGAGCCCCGTCACCGCGACACCCGCGAGGTGCGGGGCGAGCGCTTCGCCAGCCGGACTGGCTGCACGGGGCTAGTCGTGCTGCCCCGTGTCGCGCTCGTCGAGGTGCAGGGCCCCCTTCACACGCTGGACGCCCTCCGTGAGGAGCGCCTGGGCGGAGTCGCGGACGACGCCGACCTCGTCCGGATCGCCTGTGAGCAGTGATCTCGCGGTGTGGAGGGCGTACTCCCGGGTGATCTTCGGGGGCAGGGGCGGGACGTTCCGGCTGACGTGTGCGTCGATCAGGGTGACGCCGTCGTGCGCGAGGGCGGCGTCGAGGGCGGCGTCGACCTGGTCGTCGTCGGTGATCCGGATGCCTCGGAAGCCGAGGAGTTCTGCGAAGCCGGCGTAGTCCATCGACTCGACGTCCTGGGAGCCGCGCCAGCGGGGGTTGCCGTCCTCGGTGCGCATCTCCCACGAGACCTGCCCGAGGTCGTCGTTGTGCATGACGACGACGACGAACTGCTTGTTCGGCCACTCGGCCATGTACTTCTTCACCGTGATGAGCTCGTTCATGCCGAGCATCTGGAACGCGCCGTCGCCGATCGTGCAGAAGACCGGCCGGTCGGGGAAGGCGAACTTCGCCGCCGTCGCGTACGGCATCGACGCGAGCATGCTGGCGAGCCGGCCGGAGAGGTCGCCCCTCATGCCCCGGCGCAGCCGGATGTGGTGGCCGTACCAGTCGGCCGTCGTGCCGGCGTCGCAGGTCACGACGGCGTCGTCGGGCAGCCGGTCGTTCAGCGCCGCGGTCACCCGGCGGGGGTTCGCGCCGGTCTCGTACGAGATCTCGGTCTGGGCGCGCATCTCTCGTTCCCAGCCGCGCCAGTCGTCGGCGACCTGTCCCTGCCACGACCGGTCTGCCTTGCGGCGCAGCAGGGGGATGAGCGCCTCCAGGGTGGCCCCGACGTCGCCCCACAGGTTGAGCTCCGTCGGGTAGCGGACGCCGAGCTGCTCAGGCTTGAGGTCGACCTGGATGCCCCGCACCCGGTCGCCCTTCGGCATGAACTCCCCGTAGGGGTAGTTCGTGCCGAGCAGGACGAGGGTGTCGCAGTGCTCCACCTGGTGGATGCTGGGCAGCGACCCGAGGAGGCCGAGCTGCTGGGTGTGGTGGGGCACGTCGGACGGCACGACGTCCTTGCCGCGGAGCGCCGTCATGATGCCCGCCCCGGCGAGGTCCGCCGCCTCCAGGACGGCGTCGGTGGCCCCGCGGGCCCCGGCACCGACGAGGAAGCTGACCTTCTCTCCGGCGTTGATGATGTCGGCGGCCTTCTGCAGCTCGTCGAGCGGGGGGACGACCCGTGTCGACGGTGCGACGTCGCTCGAGCGGGAGACCCAGTGCGCCGGCGACAGGTCGCCCGCGTCCATCGCCTGCACGTCGTGGGGCACGACGATCACGGCCGGCTGCAGGCGCAGGCGGGCCGTGCGGAACGCCGTGTCGACGACGACCTGAGCCTGCCTCGGCGACACGATGGTCTGCACGTAACAGGCCACGTCCTGGAAGACCCGCTCGAGGTTCGACTCCTGCTGCGTGAAGGTGCCGAGGGCGTCGAGGCCCTGCTGGCCGACGATCGCGACGACGGGCTGGTTGTCCATCTGCGCGTCGTAGAGCCCGTTGAGGAGGTGGAACGCGCCGGGACTCGACGTGGCGACGCAGACGCCGACCTCGCCGGTGAACTTCGCATGGGCCGTCGCCATGAAGGCGGCGATCTCCTCGTGGGTCGGGCGCACGTACTCGAGCCCCTCGCCTCCCCGCTCGAGACGCCCGAAGGCCCCGTCGAGCTCGCCCGCGCCGTCGCCCGGGTAGCCGAAGACCCGGGTGACGCCCCACTCTCGCATCCGCGTGATGATGAACTCGCTGACCTTCGTCATCGCCGTCGCCCCTCTCGTCGTGTCAGCTCAGGCGCTCGGGTGCAGGACGACCTTCGTCCAGCCGTCCTCCCTCTTGTCGAAACGGTCGTATCCGGTCACCGCCTCCTCGAGCGACAGCTCGTGCGAGACGATCTTCCCGGGCGTCGCGCGACCGCGGATGATGAGGTCGCGTAGTTCCCGGTTGTACTTCTTGACCGGGCACTGCCCCGTCCCGATGCTCAGCCCCTTCGTGAAGGCGGTCCCGAAGTCGAAGGCGACGCGCCCCTCCTTCGCGCTGTCGGTCGCAGCCCCCGGGTCCTCCGGCTCGTAGACGCCGACGACGCCGATGCCGCCGGTCGCGCGGACGACCTTGACGAGCTCGTCCAGCACCATCGCGGGATGCTCCTGGCCGGTGTGGTCGTGCGCCTGGTAGCCCACCGCCTCCACGCCGCAGTCGACGCCGGATCCGTCGGTGGCGTCGAGGATCGTCTGCTCGACGTCGACCGTCGACAGGTCGACGGGGGTGGCGCCGAACTGCTCGGCGAGGGCCAGGCGATCGGCCTCGAAGTCGACGACGAACACCTGCGAGGCACCGCGGAGCCACGCGCTGTGCGCCGCCATGAGGCCGACGGGGCCGGCGCCGAAGACGGCCACGGTCTTGCCGGGGGCGACGCCCGCGAGCTCGGTGCCGTGGTAGCCGGTCGGGAAGATGTCGCTGAGCATCGTGAAGTCGAGCTCGTTCTCGGTGCCCTCGGGCAGCTCGAGCAGGTTGAAGTCGGCCCACGGCACGCGCAGCAGCTCAGCCTGGCCGCCCCAGTAGGGCCCCATCGCGGGATAGCCGAAGCCGGCGCCGGGCTGGCCGGACGGGTTGGCGCGCAGGCACGCCGAGGTGAAGCCCCGGTCGCAGTTGCGGCAGGTGCCGCAGGCGAGGTTGAAGGGCACCGACACCCGGTCGCCGACCTTGATCCTGTCCACTGCCGATCCGACCTCCTCGACGATGCCCATGTTCTCGTGGCCGAGCACCATGCCCGAGTCGAAGTCGACCCGGCCCTCGTAGGGGTGCAGGTCGCTGCCGCAGATGTTGGCGCTGGTGATCCGGATGACCGCGTCGAGGGGATGCTCGATCTCCGGGTCGTCGACCTCCTCGACCGAGACGTCGAACGGGCCGTTGTAGACGACTGCCTTCATGCTGTTCCTCCTGACGGTGTCGGCCGGTCGGCCGAGGGCGGCTCGGGCGCCGCTCACCTCAGTCAGCGCCCTGCTCGGCTCGGCGTGCGGGGTGAAGCCGGGGTACAGGTGTCGTGGCTCACCTGCGCGACGAAGACGCTCCCCGCTCCCTCTCGGGCAAGAGGTGCAAGCCCCCGGGGAGGCGCGCCCAGACCGCAGAGGACGGGGCTCGCCACCGCTCCGGCGGGAGCAGGTGGAGTGGCCTGCCGCGCTGGCTGGGCGACGTGTCGGATGATGGGTCGGTGAACCGGACCGATCGTCTCTACGGTCTCGTGGAGGAACTGCGAGCCGCGTCGCCGCGTCCGCGGAGCGCGCGTCGTCTCGCAGAACGATTCGAGGTGTCCGTGCGGACCATCGAGCGGGACCTCGCTGCGCTGCAGCAGTCGGGGCTGCCGATCTGGGCGGAGCCCGGGCGGACCGGCGGGTACGTGATCGACGCGTCAGCGACGCTGGGCCCGGCGGGGTTCACGCTGGATGAGGCCCTCGCGGTGCTGATCGGGCTCGGCGCCCTGCGCCGCAGCCCCTTCCGGCAGTCTGCGCAGACGGCCGCCCGGAAGGTGCTCGCGGTCATGCCGGACGAGGACGCCGCACGTGCCAGCGCCTTCGCATCTCGGGTGCACTTCCTGGAGAGCGACGAGCACGCCACCGCGCCGGTCGAGTTCGCGGAGGCCCTGCGCGCGGACCGTGTCGTGCAGCTGCGCTACAGGGACGCCGACGGTGCGGAGTCCCGTCGCGACGTCGAGCCGTTGGGGTCGATCGAGAAGGACGGGCAGTGGTACCTGATCGCGTGGTGCCGGCTCCGACGGGGCGTGCGGGCGTTCCGCGCGGATCGGATGCTCTCGGTCAGGGTCACCGACGAACGGCCGCCGAGGCGCGTGCTCGGCGCCGAGGACCTCGCGATCCCCGACGGACGACTCCGGTCCGTCGTCGACGACTGATCGGGAGCCGACGTTCTTCGTCGAACACCGACAGGACGGTGTCGCGACGACCAGCCACGCTGATGCTCCACCTCACCCACGCCACTGAAGGAGCCCCATGTCGTTCGCATCCATCCGCATCGTCACCGACGACCTCGACGGTCTCGTCGCGTTCTACGAGAAGGTCGCAGGCAGGCAGGCCGAGCGCCCCGCCCCGGTCTTCGCGCAGTTCAGCGGCGACGGCGCGACCCTCGCGATCGCGAGCACCGAGACCGTCGCGATGCTCGGGGGCGCTGTCGCTCCTGCGACGAACCGGTCCGTGGTCATCGAGTTCGAGGTCGCCGACGTCGATGCCCATCTCGCCGCGCTCGAGCTCGCGAGCGAGGACGTCGTCCTCGAGCCGACGACGATGCCCTGGGGCAACCGCTCTGCGCTGGTCCGTGACCCCGACGGCAACGTCGTCAACTTGTTCAGCACACCGACGAGCGACCAGGCCGCGAGCCTCACCGCCACGGCGGTGCCGGTCCCCTGACCGTCTGGCTCCTCCGACAGGCTCCGCTCGAACACGGCACGGGAGGCGGGGGCGGAGCGTCGTCAGGGCGTCAGCGGAACGGGCACCGGGGCGGCGCCCCGGCGGCTCGGATCCGACCGCCTGACGACGGCTTCGTCGGCAGCCGCCGCCGATCGACCGCGAGTCCCTCGTCGAGGATCATCACGCGAGGGTCGCTCAGGGCCGCGACCGCGGTGGCGAGACCAGCGATCGCGAGCTTCTCGCCCGGGCACCGATGGCCGTCGGCCGGGTCCCCGCCTCCGTGGGGGATGAACGTCGGGAGCGACTCGTAGTCGTCGACGCCCACGAAGCGCTCCGGATCGAACTCGGAGGCGCGGTGCCAGGACGCGTCGTCGGTGTCGGTGCCGAGGATGTCGAGCAGCACCCGCCCGCCCGCAGGCAGCCGGCGGCCGTCCAGTTCGACGTCCTCCCGCGCCCAGCCCGGCAGCATGGGCACGAAGGGCGCAGTCCTCCGGATCTCCTGCGCGAACGCGGTGGCGAGCGGCCCGCCGGTCAGCGTCCCGCGCTCGGCGGCCTCGGCGGCGATGCGCCCTCGCCACTCGGGGCGGTCGTGCAGCTCCTTCGCGGCGAACGCGACGAAGCGGGCCACGGCGATCATCGGGCGGATGCTGTTCTGCAGCTCGATGCCCGCCAGCTTCGCGGGGAGCAGCGCACCTCGCCGGTCCCGGTGCCAGGCCCACTCGTGCAGCGCCGTGCCCGCGTCGGGCTCGAGCGCGCCGGTGCGGACGGCCTCCACGAGGCGAGCGGCGTGCCGATCGGACCACGCGCGGTTCGCGGCCGCGAGCAGGTACTCGGGGGACCAGGGCACGCCGAAGCCGTCGACGATCTGCGCGAGGCGCCCTGACCATCGGGTCCTGGCTGCCGCGGTGCCGGGCAAGCCCGCCCATCCCATGCACGCTCGCCCGAACGCTCCGACGGCTGCGTCGTAGGCGGAGCGGCGACCGCCTGCCAGCCATCCGTCGAGCTCACGACGCCACTCCCGTTCGAGCCGGGGCGCCAGCCGGACGACCTGTGCGTCCTCGTACGCGACGTCGAGGAAGGTCGCCTTCCGGTGCCGGTGCTCCGCCTCGTCGAGGCTGTGCACCGATCCCCGGCCGAACAGCGTCCGCTGGACGATCGCGGGCATCGCTCCGTGCCGTGCGATCCGCTGCTCGTCGTAGAACAGCTCGACGGCCTCGGCGCCCCGGACGAGCAACGCCTCCCGACCGAGCAGCCGGAGGGGCACGGCGCGCGCACCCGATCGTGTGCGGTCCCAGAGGCGGGCGCCGAGACCGTAGCCCCGGGTGAGCAGGGCGAGCGAGTCGTCTCGGAGCGGATTCGTCACGGCAGTCGAACGGACCATGCGGCCATCGTGCCCCCACTTCCGAGTTCCGGGCCGATGCCGTCGCGCATCCGCTCGCGCTGTGCAGCGTCGAGCCGTGGGGCCCGCGCTACGTGTTCCACGCAGCGGAGATGCCGCGATCGACGACCCGGCGCCAGCCCTCCGGTGCGGCCGGGTCGCGGCTGGCGGTCCCCGCCATCCACAGCACGGCCATGAGGTCGTCCGGGGTGAAGGCCTCGGAGAGCGCGCCGGCGGCGTGCGCGGCCTCGACGAGCTCCTTCCCGAGGGCGGTCGACCGGTCGCACGCGCTGATGAGGGCCGTGGCGTCCGGGTAGCGGCGGAGCATCGCGTCGTTCATGACGGGGTCGCTGAGCTGCAGGTCGATCATCTCGGCGATGAACGTCTCCAGCTTGGCTCGGGGGGAGTCCTGGCTCAGGGTGCGTTCCGTGAGGGCCTTGAGCTTCTCGCCGGCGACCTCGGGCACGACGGCGTCGATCAGCGCCTCCCTCGAGCCCACCCGGTTGTAGAGCGTGCCGATGCTGACGCCGGCTTCCCGGGCGATGTCCTCGAGAGGTGCCGACAGTCCGCGGCGCGAGAACACGACGAGTGCCGCGGCGTGCAGCTTCTCGACGTTCGCCTGTGCGTCGCGGCGGAGGCCCGATGTGGCGGACATGACGGCTCCCATGGAAGTTGAGGCCAGGCTCAAGGTACGCTGGCCCATGGTTGAGGACGACCTCAACTTACTTCACGGATCGATGACCCGCCCTCCCGCGGATCACGGAAGGACGCCATGCCCCTCATCGCCATCATCGGAGCCGGCCCTGGCTTGGGCCTGCAGATCGCCCGCGCCTTCGGCCACCGAGGCTTCGACGTCGCCCTGGTCGCCCGCGACCAGTCCAAGCTCGACGCCCTCGCGCTGTCCCTCGACGGCGAGGGCATCCGTGCTCGCGGCTTCGCCGCCGACGTCAGCCGACCCGAGACGGTCACGACGGCGATCCGTGCGATCACGGCCGATCTCGGCCCCGTCGACGTCCTCGAGTTCTCGCCCGCGAACCCCGACCTGGCTCCGGTCGACGTCCTCGCCGTGACGCCCGAGAACCTGCAGCCGCAGATCGACTTCTACCTCGGAGGCGCACTCGCGGCTGTCGGAGCCGTGCTGCCCGACATGATCGCGGCCGGCACCGGGACGATCCTCGTCACCACCGGGGGAGGGTCCATCAGCCCGATGCCCTTCCTCGGCAACGTCAACATCGCTGCCGCGGGCCTCCGCAACTGGACCCTCAACCTCCACGGCGCCCTCGCCGACACGGGCGTCTACGTCGCCCACGTCGGCATCACCGCCCTCATCGGTGCCGGTCACCCGGACGCCGAGCCCGACGTCATCGCGAGGGCCTACCTGAAGCTCCACGACGAGCGCGAGGTCGCCGAGCTGCACCACGTCGCGTACGACGGCTGATCGCTGTCGCTGCCGCTGCCGCTGCCGCTGCCCATCAGCGTGCGAGAGGTGGGTGGTTGCATGGGGGGATGACGTCGAACCCGGCACCGCAGAAGCGCACCTTGACCGTCAGGATCGGCCATGACGAGATCGTGATCCGACACAAGTACGAGGTCGCGAGCATCGTCAACGACATCATGGTCGCGGCGTGGTTCGTGGTCGGGAGCGTGCTGTTCTTCTCCGAGTCGACCACCACCGCCGGGACGTGGCTGTTCCTCCTCGGCAGCATCCAGCTGATGGTCCGCCCCGTCATCCGGCTCGCTCGGCGCGTGCACCTGAGGCGCTTCGGCGACGGGGCTCCGCAGGACGCCACCGGCGACTTCTGACGCCTCCTGCGAGGCGGGACGGCTGCCCGGCCTCGTCGAGGTGACCACGGTCCACGACGTGACACGGGTGCGGGGGGCTCATGCCTGAGACATGTCTCGAGGGAGGCGACTGTCACGGACAGCTCGGCGGGCCTCGCCGTGTCAGGGCGTGGTGCCGAGGAGGCGCCCGGTCCAGTCGTGCAGGGCGGTGACGGCCCGGCGCGACAGGGTCGCTCCCGGCACCATGCTCGTCGATCCGTGGAACGCCCCCGGCCACACGTGCAGCTCCGCCTGGACGCCGGCCGACCAGAGCGCACTCGCGTAGGCGACGGTCTCGTCGCGGAACACCTCGGCGCTGCCGCAGTCGACGTACGTCGGCGGCAGGCCCGTCAGGTCGGTCGCGCGCCCGGGGGCGGCATAGATCGACACGTCGTCGCTGCCGCGTCGGTCGCCGAGGTAGGCGTCCCAGCCGAACCGGGTCATCTCCCGGTCGGCGACGCCCACCCCGTCGAACTGCCGGGCCGAGAGGGTCGCATCGCGGTCGTCGAGCATGGGGCTGACCAGCACCTGCCCGACGACGGCCGGCCCCTGTCGGTCGCGGGCGAGGAGCGCCGCTCCCGCGGCGAGCCCGGCCCCGGCGCTCTGGCCGACCAGGACGATCCGCTCGGGGTCGACGCCGAGCTCGTCCGCGTGCTCGGCGACCCAGGCCAGGCCGGCGTAGCAGTCCTCGACCGGGTACGGGTCGGGGTGCTCCGGCGCGAGGCGGTAGTCGGGGCTGACCAGGACGACGTCGTGCACGAGCAGCCAGTCGTCGTACGAGTCGAGGTTGCCGAGGTGGTGGCCGAACATCATGCCGCCGCCGTGGATCGCGTAGGCGCAGGCGGCCGTGCCGGTGCGGCCGATGCGCTGGACCACCGCGAGGGCGATCGGGTCGCCGAGGTGCCCGGGCACGGTGACGCTGCGCCTCTCGAGGCCGCGGGCGCGCAGTCCCTCGTCGAGCTGCGCCTCCGTCATGTCCAGCTGTCGCATCCGCGGCAGCATCCCGGTCTCGAGGCGGAAGCGGCCGCGGGCGTCCATCGCCTCCAGGAACGGCGCGAACTCGGGGTCGAACGGGGGGCGGGGCAGGGCGGTGGCGTCAAGCACGGGAAGACTCCTGGGTCGAGGGGGCGACGGTGGTCGAGTGGACGAGGGAGGTGGAGGGGACGGGGGTGCTGGTGCTGGTGCTGGTGGCGGTGTCGGCGGCGCGTGCCCGGAGCATCCCGACCGCGACGAGCACGGCGGCGACGGCGGCGAGGCCGAGCCCGGCGACGGTGAGGGCGTCCTCGAAGTCCGCGAGCCGCGGGGCCGTCCACGGGATGGTCGTGATGCTGCCGGTGACGAACGCCGCGACGATCGTGCCCGCGGTGGCGACCGCGGCTCCTCCCGCCAGCTCACTCGAGGTGTCGACGAGCGCCGCGCCGACCGAGGTGCGGTCGGCGGGGAGGCCCGTGAGCACGGAAGCTCCCGCGACGGCGCCGACGACGCGCATCCCGGCGGCGACGAGCACGAGAGCGACGAGCACCCAGGCGTACCCGTGACGGCTCAGGGCGCCGAAGACCGCGAGGCCCGACACGACCGAGGTCGCGCTGATCCACGCGGCCCGGCCCAGGCCGACCCGCTGCACGAACGGCCCGACGAGGCGCCCCCCGGCCAGGAGCACGACGACCTGCGGCAGCGTGCCGACGGCCGCGAGGGCCGGCGGCCAGCCCCAGGCGAACTGCAGCTGGAGCGTCACGAGGTACGCCAGCCCGGCGACGGCCAGCCCCGACGCGGCCTTGAACGCCAGGCCGCTCGACACCAGGGGGCGCGCGAGCAGGTGCAGGTCGACCACCGGGTGCCGTGCGGTCCGCAGGCGCACGACGAACCCGGCGCCGCACGCGACGGTGAGGGCGACAGCGGCCCACCCCCACGAGGAGGCGGTGGCCGGCCCGACGAGGACGGTCGGCGTCACGAGCAGCCCCGCCACGGCGGCGGTGCCGAGCAGCGCGCCGCCCACGTCGACGGGGTCGCGCCGCAGACCTGTCGTGTCGTCCGGGGCGACGCCCACGCGGATGCCGACGAACGCCAGCGCTGCGATCGGCACGTCGGCCAGCAGCAGCACCTGCCAGGGGGCGACGGCGAGCACGAACCCGCCGACGGTCGGGCCGACGGCCAGCCCGACGAGCCCCGCGGTCGAGATCACCGTCAAGGCCCGGACGCGGAGGCCCTCGTCGTCGAAGAGACGGAACGCCAGCGCCATCGACCCGGGAGTGGTCATCGCCGCGGCGACGCCCGTCACCACCCGGACGGCGACGAGCTGCTCGGTGGTCGTGACCGCCACGGTCGCGAGGCTCGCCACGGCCAGCAGCACGAGGCCCGTGAGCATGACGCGGCGGCGCCCCACGCGGTCGGCGACGGCACCGAAGAGCAGCATGAGCCCGCCGAACGCGACCGCGTAGGCGCCCGACACCCACTGCAGGCCCGTCGTCGACGAGCCCAGCTCGCGGCCGATCGTCGGCAGGGCGACGTTCAGGATCGAGGTGTCGAGCATCTCGAACAGGAACACCGCGGACAACCCGGCCAGGGCGATCCACGCGTCGGAGAGCCGGGGAGGCGCGTCGCCGGCGCCCAGCCGACCGCGGGGGAGAGAGACACTGGGGGACACGGGGGACGCACTCCTTCTGGGAAGAAGTGGCGACTCGTTCGATGCCGCGTGCGGGTGCGTCGCAGAGCGCGACGCCTTTTACCTCAGTGATGAGGACCATACACCAGCTGCCGAGCGCTGCTGGTGGCTCTGCGCCTCCGTCAGCCTGATGACGTCGACGGCACCCCTGCGACCGACACGGAACGGGGCCGTCAGGTCCCTCAGGTGATCAGCCTCGTCGCGGAGGCAGCGTGAGGATCTCGACGCCGTCGTCCGTGACGAGCACCGTGTGCTCGCTGTGGGCCGTGGCGCATCCGGTCGCGCTGCGCAGCGTCCAGCCGTCGGGGTCGGTGACGAGCTCGTCGGTGTCGGCCATCACCCACGGCTCGAGAGCGAGCAGCAGGCCGGGCCGGACGGCCGCGATGCCGGCGGCGAGGGCTCGCTCGGTGGCCGCGATCAGGGCGGCGGCCTCGGGTGCGGCGTGGCCGACGACGACGCTCACCGCGGAGTCGGCGGCGACGCCGTCGGGGGAGACCGCGAGGTCGAGGGTCACCAGGTCGCCGTCGGCGAGCCGCTGCGCCCGGGGCCGCCCGTGCAGGACGCGAGCCCCGTGCACATCCGCTCGCCGCGACCGCGTTCCGTCGGCGACATCGAGACCTGCCTCTGCACGTTCGTGCATCGGTGCGCGGACGGTCCAGGGGCGCCATCGCCCTGCCTAGGCTTCTGGGCGGACCGCGGCAATGGTGCTCGCGATCTCACGAAGGAGTGGAATGAAACCGACACTGATCAGGCGCAACGGCTTCTGGCTCGCCTTGTCGCTCGTGCTGATGGTGCTGTCGTCGATCGTGTCGTCTGCGGTGCAGACGTCCGGCTACGCCGTGTCCGTCAAGGACATGACCTGGGAGACGGCCTCCGGCCAGTCGATGAGCGCCCTGTTGTACAAGCCGGACGGGGTCTCCGTCGACGACAAGGCGCCCGCCATCGTCGTCTCCCACGGCTGGTGGAACAACAAGGAGATGCAGGACGCCAACTACGTCGAGCTCGCCCGCCGCGGGTACGTCGTGGTGTCGATCGACATGTACGGCCACGGCGACTCGGACTACCTGCCGGCGACCGACCTCGAGCTCGGCGGCACCGGCATGTACGACGCCGTGAAGCTCGTCGCCGACCTGCCCTACGTCGACCCCGACGAGATCGGCGTCTCGGGCCACTCCAACGGTGCGCGCGCGGCCAACTTCTCGGTCGCCCTCGACAACGAGGCCGACGAGCAGCTCATCGACGCGGTCTTCCTCGTCGACAACGACCCCGTCTACGTCGACGCTGACGGTGCGTACGCGAACGTCTACGGCGACCGCGACACCGGTCTCGTCGCCGACCAGTACGACGAGTTCTTCTTCCGCAGCTACGACGCGGACGGCGTCGCCGTGACGGCGCCGCGCGACTACATCGACACGCCCAACGCTCAGTCGTTCCTCAACCACGGGGTCGACCCGGCCACGGGAGGCGAGGCGAGGGAGGCCGACACGCTCTACGACGACGACGGCTCCATCCGCGTCGTCTACACCCCCGCGCAGACCCACCCGTGGGGCACGATCTCGAAGCAGACGGTCTCCGACCAGCTCGCGTTCTGGCAGGAGGCGTTCGGTGCTCCCCAGGCCATGAGCCCCGGCTCGCAGATCTGGCAGTTCAAGGAGGCCGCCACCGCTCTCGGCCTGGTCGGGTTCATGATCTTCCTGCTCGCCTTCGCGCGCTCGCTGCTCACCACGCGTGCGTTCGCGGAGCTGCGCGCCGACGCCGTGCCGGCAGCGCCGAGCACCCGCACGGGCCTCGGATGGTTCTGGGGCGGCATGATCGTCTCCGCCGTCTTCTCGGGGGTCAGCTACGTCGCCCTCAGCCAGGCGCCGTGGATCAACAGCATCGCGTTCAACGCCGCACCCACCCCGTTCACGCAGGGCGCCACGTTCTTCATCGCCTTCTGGGCGGCGGTCAACGGCGTCGCGGCGATCATGGTCATGCTGGTCTCGTACCTGCTCTTCGGCCGCAGGAACGGCGTCGACGTGCGCGAGCTCGGGCTGCTCCCCGGCGGGAGGAAGCTCCTGAAGAGCGTCGGCCTCGCCGCGGTCACCGTCGCAGCGGCCTTCGGGCTGGTCTTCCTGTCCGACTGGCTGCTGCACACCGACTACCGGTTCTGGGTCATCGCGGTGAAGGACTTCGAGCCGGACAAGCTGTGGGTCGCCCTGCTCTACCTGCCCTTCTTCCTGGTGTACTTCGTCGCGAACTCGGTGGCCGTCAACGTCTTCAACCGGTTCACGTTCCGCGGTCGGGAATGGGTCAACACGGCCGTGCTGGCGCTCGTGAACGCGTCGGCGCCGATCGTGCTGGTCGTGGCCCAGTACGTGACGTTCTTCATCACGGGCGAGACGATCCCCGGTCTCGGCGGCATCTTCACCATCTGGCTGTTCCCGGTCATCGTGATCCTCGCGGCCACGGCCGTGCTGTCGCGCAAGCTGTACCGCGTGACGGGCAACCCGTACGTCGGCGGCTTCATCAGCGCTGCGGTGGTGACGCTCGTGTCGGTGACCAACACCCTCACCGTCACGTACTGAGGCTGCATGGTCGAGATCCCGCTCGGAGGGCCGCACGGTGGTCCGCCTCCCGGGGCCTACCCTGGAGACCGATCCGCCCTGACGAAACGGAGTGGCGTGCGAGCGAGTCCGCGGGTGATGGCCGTGACGGGGAGCGCCCTGAGCCTCGTGCTCGGCTGCCTCGTCGTGAGGTTCGGCCTGGCGCTCTCGGATGCCCGGCCGTACGAGGGCGCGGCGACCGAGCGGTCCTACATCGTCGTCGCGGTGCTCGCGATGATCGTCTGGTGGGGAGGCTCGGCGATCTCGATCGTCCTGGCCGTGCGGCGACGGCCCGGCAGGGCCGACGCCGTGCGGCACTCGATCGGCGTCCGGTCGACCTGCCGAGCTCGGGACATGTCGTGGCCCCGAGCTGTCGCCCTCCGCACGGATCGTCTCTCGCTGGAGCCCCTGGCTGTCGAGCACGCGAGCGAGATGGTGGCCGCCCTCGCCTCGCCGACCCTGTACCGGTACACGGGCGGGCACCCTCCGGCTCTCGACGAGCTGGAGGCGCGCTACCGCCGTCAGGTGCGGGGCGGGCCTGAGGACGGACGTGCCGGATGGTCGAACTGGATCGTCCGCCCGGCCGTCGGCGGGCCGGCGATCGGCTTCGTCCAGGCGACGCTCACCCGCGAGGGCTCCGATCTCGTCGCCGAGCTCGCGTGGCTGATCACGCCGTCAGGACAGGGCCGCGGTCTCGCGGGGGAGGCGGCGTCCGCCGTCGCGAGCTGGCTGACCTCGAGCGGTGCCACGCGCCTCCGGGCCCACGTCCACCCGGAGCACGAGGCCTCGGCCCGCATCGCTCAGCGGCTCGGGCTCGCACCCACGTCGACCCTCGTCGACGGCGAGATCCGCTGGGAAGCGCCGTCCCGCTCCTGACCCAGCGCCCGGAGAGCGTCGGTCTCGGTCCGCTGGCCGTCGCTGTTCGTCATCAGCCGGACCGTCGAGCGCCGTCACGCTGCGCGAGGGCGCGCTCGGGCGGAGCTCCGGAGGCGTCCGGCTGAGGCATCGGCGGAGGTGGCCGACCTGCCTGTGCCCCGTGCCCGCGAGGAGCTCGCCTGCCAGGGGCACCTCAGGCCTCACCGCTCTGCGATGAGGCCTGAGGTGCCGATCTCGTCGACCGGCCACCGAGGTGCCCAGCTGGTAGGACCGAACTCGTGCCGCTGACTGCCGGTCGCGGCAGGTCAGCTGGCGGTCTGGATCTCTCCGTAGCCGGCGAGCTGTCCGCCGTCGACGATGAACTCCGCCCCGGTCGAGAAGCTCGACTCCTCGCTGGCGAGGTAGCAGACGAGGTTCGAGACCTCGCGCGGCTCTCCGAAGCGCTGCAGGGCGTGGGCCAGGTCGGCGGCGTCGAGGCCCTCGGTCATCGGGGTGGCGATCGGGCCGGGGTGGACGGAGTTCGAGCGGACGCCGAGCGGGCCGAGCTCCATGGCCACCGACTTCGTCAGCCCCCGCACGCCGAACTTCGACGCGGTGTAGCCGTGCATCCCCGACGATCCCTGGAACCCGTTCGTGGACGAGATGTTCACGATCGATGCCGGGGCCGCCTCCACCAGGGCCTGTCGCGCAGCGCTGATGCCGAGGAACTGACCGGACAGGTTGATGGCGATGATCGTGTTCCACTGGTTCTCGTCGTACTCGCCGAGGGCGCCCTGGGAGAGGATGCCGGCGTTGTTCACGAGCACGTTGAGCTTGCCGAACCGGGTGGTCGCCGTCTGCACGGCGGCTGCCCAGTCGTCGGACGAGGTCACGTCGAGGTGGACGTAGACGCTGTCGTCCCCGATCTCGGCCGCGAGGGCTCGACCGTCGTCGTCGAGGACGTCGCCGATGACCACCTTGCCGCCGCGGGCCACGATCTCGCGGCAATGTGCGGCGCCCATCCCGCGGGCGCCGCCCGAGACGAGGGCGACCTTGTCGTTCAGCTGGTCGTTCATGTGGTGTCTCCTTCTCTTTCGTCGTCGAACGAGGTGCCCCGGCAGGCATCGTCGTCGCTGCCCGCCGGAGACGCGTTGCACGATACGTGTCGTCGATCTTCCGTGTCGGGGGTTGACCTCCCCGGCCCCCCAGGGCCTACCCTCCGCGGTCGGCTGCCCCCTCGACGTCGTGCCGCCGCCCTGCACGACGCTCGCCCGCGTCGAAGACGGTCACGTCGATGACGATCAGGTCACGAACGACGACACGTGCAGCGCGGGAGGTCGCACGCGGGCGACGATGGAGGCATGGGTGACGCCATCGAGGACCTGCTGGCCCTGTTCACGACCGCGGAGGTGGGCTCGACGGTCCTGCCGCACGAGGGAGTGCCCGAGGAGGTCGACGCCGTCATCGCGGCGATCGCTCGGACGCGTCGGGTGGAGGTCGTCGTCGCCCGGACGCCCGAGATCGTGCATCTGGCGTGGCGTCCCCTCCGGGTCCAGGCCGAAGAGCTCGGGGGCCGGTGCCGGCAGCGATGACCACGGTCACGTCGTCTGGTCGTCGGCGTGCACGGCGATCTGCGAAGTGCGGGTGCGCTGAGTGGACACATCGTGCGCCGCCGAGGGTGCGACCGGGTAGATCGGTCTGATGGAACGCACGACGATGCACATCGATGACCGCTCCCACCCGCTCGATCCCGGTCTGGATCTCGAGAAGGTCAAGGGCGACGTCGTCGAGGCGGTCCGTGCCGGAGGCGACCTCGTCCGGGTCGCCGTCGTCGGGGGCGCCGTGCTCGACGTCCTGGTGGCCCCGGGGGTCTCGGTGACGTTCGAGACCGAGACGAGTCGCGACGACCGTCGGCACGACGACGACGAGCACAGCACCCTGGCCGACGGGGTGAGCCTCGACGACTACCTCCTGCTCCTCTGACGACCGGGGGCGACGTCGTCGTCGCGTCAGCTCTGCGTGACGAGCAGGGGCTGGCGCCCCGCGCCTCGACGCCGCGTCAGCGGCTGTCGGGGTGGTGCTCGTGAGGGGGCTCTCGGCGCGAGCACCCGGGGGAGGGACGCTCCTGCGACGCAGGGCGTCCCTCCCGTGGTCCGTCAGGCGACCTAGCGGCGGACGGCGTCGATCTTCAGCATGCGCGCGATGACCGAGTCGAGCTGGCTGTCGTCGAAGATCTTCTTCCAGTCGTCCTTGACGATCGACTCGCGGCCGTAGTCCATGGCGATGTGGCAGGCGTCGCTGAACGGGTTCGAGCCGCGCAGGCCGTTCGTCAACGCGATCCAGGTGTGGCCGTAGAGCATCGCGCGAGCGGCCTCGTAGGGGACCCCGACGCCGTCGACGGTCTCTTCGAGCGCCTCCTTCAGGAACGCCCCGATCATGCACGCCATCGTCTCGACCAGCGTCGGCTCGAGCACGGCCAGCTGCTTGACCGTCACGTAGTGCACGGCGATGACGGGCGCGTAGATCGTCGAGACGACCTGGGTCACGAGCTCGCGGACGGGCGAGTCCTCGGCCACGCCCTCGAGCGCGGCGACGACCTCCTGCGGGGCGGCCACGCCGCCGAAGGTGTCGGCCCACTCCTCCTTCGTGGTGCGCTCGAGGAACACCGACGGGTGGCAGGGGTGCGCGACCGCGTAGTGGATGTCCTCCCGGTCGGCGAGGAGGCCCGCGTAGGCGGCGGCCGGGTCGAGGGTGAGGATGACGGCGCCCGTCTTCATCGCCGGGACGACCTGCTCGGAGACCGCGCCGAGCACCACGTCGGGCACGGCCAGGATGACCACGTCGGCGTCCGCCACGGCCACGTCGGTCGCGGTGACCGTGCGGCCGAGCGACTCGATGAGCTCGACGCCGGCGGGCGACGCCTCGCTGTAGAGGGTCGTGTACGCGCTCTTCGCGAGGTTGTTCGAGACGCGCTGGCCCATCTTGCCGCCGGCGCCGATCACGGCGACGGTGACGTCGGGCGAGCCCTGCCCGTCGGCGTACGTGACGGTGCTCTCGGGGGCGGTCGTGTCGAGGGTGTCAGTCATTGTTCTTGCTCCTTAGTCCAGAGATGGTTCGTGTCGTCCACTCGGCCTCGAGCCGCGTGGTGGTCTCGGGGTCGCCCTGCCAGGGCAGCCAGTGCTCGACGACCTGGTTGACGCGCGTCGCGCCTCCGTCGCGCTCGTCGAGCGCCGCCCGGATGCCGTCGTAGTCGAGCCGGCCCTCGCCGAGCGGCGTGCTCGTCAGGGCGAAGCCGACCCAGCCGTCCTTCCGCGAGAACGCGAAGTCCTTCACGTGCCAGTTCGCGACGAACGGCAGGCAGCGGGCCGTCACGTCGGCCGGGTGCTCGAGGGCCGCCACCGTGTTGGCCGGGTCGAGCACGATGCCGAGCCGCGGGCTGGCGACCGCACGGACGACGGCCACGAGCTCGGTCGAGGGGACCTGCTCGTAGGTCTCGAGGGCGAGGGTGACCCCCGCCTCCTCGTACTCGGGCAGCACCTCGCGCAGCCGGCGCTCGGTCTCGACCGCGTCGGGACGGTCGTCGCCCGCCGTCCACATGCTGCGGACCAGGGAGGCGCGCAGCGCGACCGCGAGTCGCAGCCACGTCCGCAGGACCGTCGGCCCGGTGCCCCGGGTGCCGAGCTCGAGCGTCAGCCCGAGCTCGTCGGCCAGGCCGCGCAGCGCCGTGAGCTGCTCGTCGCCGTAGCCGGTCAGGGCCTCGTGGTCGCAGATCTGGAACAGCCGGACGCCCTGCGCGGCCGTGTCGCGCAGCATGTCGTCGAGGGTCATCGGCCCCGGGACCAGGTCGCTGCCCCGCCAGAAGTAGGCGTAGGTGCTGAGGCCGATCACGACGGCACCTCGTCTCGGGGTGCGGCGTCGGAGACCCGCGCCTCGTCGAGCGTCAGCGCCTCGTCGAGCGTCAGTGCTTCGTCGAGGATGCGCTCCACGGCGGAGGCGTCGTGGGCGAAGCGACCGAGGAACACCCCCCGGACCTCGCCGCCCAGACCGGTCAGCAGCCCCGGGCCGGCGCTGCCGCCGTAGATCACCCGGCTCCCGGCGCGGTCGGTCGACCCGGCGAGGTGTTCCTCGACGGCCGCGACCACCGCGGTGATGTGGCCCGTGGACGCCGGGACCGGTGCGCCGATCGCCCAGAGCGGCTCGTACGCCACGACGAGGGCGCCCGGCAGGCCGGCCTCGTCGGCCGCCGCCAGGGCGAGGTCGATCTGCTGCGTCACCTCGAGCGCGGCGAGGGCCGGCGAGGTCTCGTCGGCCTCGCCCACGCAGAGCAGCGGGGTGATGCCGTGGCGCAGCGCCGCCGCCGTCTTGGCCGCGACGACCGCGTCGTCCTCGTGGAAGAGCGTCCGTCGTTCGGCGTGGCCGATCTCGGCGAGGGAGCAGCCGATCTCGGCCAGCTCGGCGCCGCTGACCTCGCCCGTGAAGGCACCCGCGTCGTCGGTCGCGAGGTCCTGGGCACCGAGGCGGACCGAGGTGCCGGCCAGCGCCTCCCGCACCGGGACGAGCGACGGGAAGGTCGGCACGACGAACAGGTCGACGACGCCCCGACGGACCGCCGGGTGGCGCCGGGCGATCTCGGCCACCTCGGCGCTCCACGCGAGGGTCCTCGCGTGCGAGAAGTACATCTTGAGGCTCACCCCGACCGTGAAGCGGGCCGAGGAGGGCCTGGCGGGCGCGGTCACCGGGTCGCTCACGCCGCGTCGATGCCGACGGGCTCGCCCGACCCGTCGTAGCCGCAGATGGCCGCGACCTTCTCCGCCGAGGCGCTCGAGGTGTCGAAGCGGTAGGTGAGGAACTCCTTCGCCAGACGGCGCATGAGCTCGACGCCGATCACGCGCTGGCCCATGCAGAGCACCTGCGCGTCGTTCGAGAGGACGGCACGTTCGACCGAGAAGGTGTCGTGCGCGGTCACCGCCCGGATGCCGGGCACCTTGTTGGCCGCGATGGCGACGCCGAGCCCGGTGCCGCAGATCAGGATCGCGCGGTCGGCGCGGCCGTCGGCGACCATGCGGGCCGCCTCGACGGCGACGTGCGGGTAGGCGGTGTGGCCGTCGGCGGCGACCCCGACGTCGGTGACGCTCGCCACCCCGTCGTTCGCCTCGAGGTCCTTCGTGAGGATCTCCCTGTAGTCGTACCCGGCGTCGTCCGATCCGACGACGATGCGCAGCTGGTCAGCCATGGTGGTGCCTTTCGTGGAGGGTGGGGAGGGGGGTCACGCGGCGGGCTGCGGCGCGAGGACGCGCCCGACGGCCCGCGTGATGAGCCCGAGCGAGGTGGCGCCGGCGTCGGGCGTGCCGAGGCTCTTCTCGGCGTGCGGCCGGGCGCGGCCCATCTTGGGGAGGAGGTCGGCCGTCGCCGCGGCTGCCGTCACGGCGACCTCGGCCGCAGTGGCCCAGGCCGTGGCGAGGTCGGCCCCGTCGTCGATCGCCGCGGCGAGGGCCGCGTCGAAGGGGACCAGCACGTCGACCATGGTCTTGTCGCCGACGGTGGCGCCGAACTCGAGGATCGCCTCGGTCGCGGCGGAGACGCCGCGGGACACGGAGGCGCGGTCGGGGGCCGCGTCGTCGCCGACGGCCGCGCCGAGGCTCGCGAGGGCGGCGCCCCAGAGGGCCCCGGAGGTGCCCCCGGCCCGATCGGACCAGGCGTCGCCGGCGAGGTCGAGGACGGTGCCCGCCCCGGCGCCGGCGAGAGCTGCCTCGCGAGCGGCGGCGACGGCGGCGTGGACCCCGCGCTGCATGCCGATGCCGTGGTCGCCGTCCCCGGCGACGGCGTCGATCCGACCGAGCTCGTCGGCGTGCTCCTCGACCGTGGTCTGCACCGCCTCGAGGGCGGTCAGCACGAGGCCGGCGGCCTCTCGCGACGCCGGGGCGGCGGGCGGGATCGTGACGGCGACCCGCGCCTCCTGCTCGGCGTCGTCCGCCCGCAGCGCGGCGTCGACGGAGCCCTTCTTGTAGGCGGGGGCGTCGACCGGAGCCGCCCAGAGGCGCTCGAGTTCGTCGTCGAGCCAGAACAGGGTCAGCGAGACGCCCGCCATGTCGAAGCTCGTCACGAGCTCGCCCACCTCGGGCTCGACGACCTCGACGCCCGCCTCGCGCAGCAGGGCGTCGACCCGGGCGTAGACGACGAAGAGCTCCTCGTACTTGACCGAGCCGAGCCCGTTGAGCAGCACGGCCACCCTGCGCCCGCGCGCCTCGTCGACCCCCTCGGGCAGTTCGTCGCTCACGAGGAGCGCCTCGACGAGCAGCTCGGCGAGGCCGTCCGCCGTGGGGACGTCGGTCTCGCCGATGCCGGGCTCGCCGTGGATGCCCATGCCGACGGCCATGCGGCCCTCGGGCACGGTGAAGAGCGGTTCGTCGGCCCCGGGCAGCGAGCAGCCCGAGAAGGCCACGCCCACGCTGCGGGTGCGCTCGTTCGCCTTGACGGCGACGCGGACGACGTCGTCGAGGTCGGCGCCCTCCTCGGCGGCGGCGGCGGCCGACTTGAAGACGGTGAGGTCGCCGGCGATGCCGCGACGCTTGTGCTTGTCGGCGACGGACGCGCTCGAGATGTCGTCGGTGACGGCGACCGTGCGGGTCTGGATGCCCTCGTCGATCAGCTTCTGCTGGGCCTTGTCGAAGTTCAGGACGTCGCCGGCGTAGTTGCCGTAGCTGAGCAGGACGCCCCCGCCGTTCTGGGCCGACTTGGCGACCGACCTGACCTGCTGCCACGAGGGCGACGCGAAGAGGTTGCCGAGGGCGGCGCCGTGGGCGAGACCCTGGCCGACGAGCCCGCCGAACGCGGGGTAGTGGCCCGAGCCGCCGCCGACGACGAGCGCGACGCTGCCGGGGGCCGAGCGGGTCGCCCGGACCACGCCGCCGTGGACCCGTCGCACCCAGCGCTGGTTGGCGGCCACGAAGCCGTCGATCATCTCGTCGGCGAAGTCGCCCGGATCGTTGAAGAGGCGTGTCATGAGAACTCCAGGAGGCGGTGGTCCGGTCGACGGCGCGACGGCACGACGACGAGGTGCGGAGGGGGGCGGGGCCCGGGGCGGTGATCGTCCGGGCCCCGCGGGGGGAGGGGGTGAGCGTCGGTCAGTCGAGCCCGGCGGTGGCGGCCAGGTCGGCCTGCTCGCGGGGGCTGAGGGTGCCCTCGGGCTTCTTCATCCGGCTGAGCGCGATCATCAGCGCGGCCGACAGGAGCATGAAGAACCCGACGATGAACATCGGCACCCGGTAGTCGCCGGTGACGTCGGTGACCAGGCCCGTGATGTACGGGGCGCTGAAGCCGGCGAGGTTGCCGACCGTGTTGATGAGCGCGATGCCCGCGGCCGCCGCGGCACCGGTCAGGAACTGCGTGGGCAGGGTCCAGAAGTTGGGCAGTGCCGCGAAGATCGCCATGGCGGTGACCGCGATCACCGCGATGGTGAGGGCGGGGGACTGCGCGTACAGCGCCAGCGGGATGCTCAGGCCGCCCACGACGGCGGGGACGACGATGTGCCAGGTCTTCAGGCCGCGCCGCGAGGCGTCACGCGACCAGAAGTAGAGGGCGACGGCCGCGGGGACGTAGGGGATGGCCGTGATGAAGCCGCGCTGGGTCACGGTGAACTCGGTGCCGAACTGCTCCTGGAAGCCGCCGATGATGGTGGGCAGGAAGAACGCGAGCGCGTAGAGGCCGTAGATGAAGCCGAAGTAGATGAACGAGAGCATCCAGACGCGGCCGTTCCTGAACACGACGCCGAGGCCCGGGTGCTTGCCGGTGGTCGAGACGGCACCCGTCTTCGTCGAGGCCTCCTTCACCAGCGCCTGGGTCAGCCAGACCTGCTCCTCCTCCGTGAGCCACGTGGCGTCGGCGGGCTTGTCCTTGAGGTAGAACCAGGCGACGATCCCGACGATGATCGCGGGGACGGCGACGCCCATGAACATGAAGCGCCAGCCCTCGAGGCCGAAGAAGACGCCGTCGTGGCTGATCAACCAGCCGGCGAGCGGGGCGCCGACGACCGTCG
>Ga0265797_10003907_pt1 | contig 23323 bp, 18 predicted proteins | sample P2T30metagenome_FD_192433 | JGI IMG/M metagenome (GOLD analysis project Ga0265797, IMG submission 192433) | Plant litter microbial communities from East Loma Ridge, Irvine, California - P2 T30 | ecosystem: Environmental > Terrestrial > Plant litter > Unclassified | place: USA: California... | reverse complement strand
TAAACCCAGCTTCAAGCCTCACGTGGCGTCAGGGTCAAGCCTTATTGGGCGCCTGGCGCGCGCCGCGGAAACGCCGCTCCTCGTGCCACAGCGTGACGAACAGCGTCATCACCACCGGGCCGACGAACAGGCCGATCAGCCCCAGCGTCTCAACCCCGCCCAGGATGCCCAGCAGGACCGCCAGGAAGGGCAGCTGGGTGGCGCTGCCGATCATCTGGGGGCGCACGAAGTGGTCGGCGATGAACAGGACAATGGCGCCCCAGACGGCGATGGCGATCGCGGCGGCCGGATTGCCCTGGTACAGCAGGAAGGCGGCCACGGCGCCAAAGGCCAGCGGTGCGCCGAACGGGATGATGGCCAGCACGCCGGTGGCCGCCGCCCAAAGCACGGCCGAGGGCACGCCCGCGATCTGGTAGCCGATGCCGAGCAGAACGCCTTCGGCCAACCCGACCAGCACCAGGCCGTTGACGGTGGCACGTACCGCCACCGGCACCTTGAGCGAATACAGCGTCCAGCGCCCGGCGCCGATCAGGTGCGCGCCGATCGCGTCCGTCTGGCGCTGCAGCGCGGCGCCGTCCTTGTAGAAGAAGAACAGGCAGACGAAAGCGAACACCACGTCGATCAAACGGTGCATGAGGTTGCTGCCGACGCGCTTGAGCACTTCGCTGGCCGACTGCATGTGTCCGACGGAACTGTCCTGCAGCAGGTGGGCCAGGCCGTGCGGCTGGCCCAGCGTCGCGGTCCACCATTCGTGGATCTCGTGGCCGGCAAAGGGGATGCGCTCGATCCAGCCGGGTGGTGCCAACCCCTCGGTGTTGGCGTTGGCGACCAACTGGGCCAGTGCCGGCGCCTGGTGCGCGGCCTGGGTCACGCCAAAGACGAGCGGGGTGATGAAGACGATCGCGCCGAGCAGGGTGACCAGGGCCGCCGCCAGGATCTCGCGCCGGCCCCCGAGCGCCGCCAGCACGCGCCGGTACAGCGGCCAGGTGGCGATGCACAGGATCGCCGCCCACAGCAGCGGCAGCAGGAAGCGCTGCGTCACGAACAGGGCGAACAGGATGATTGCCAGCGAAAAGCAGGCGCTCAGGACGTCGCGTTGGTTATCGGTCATCGAAGGCTCCAGGGGTGTAATGACTTTCTAATAGTCAATTATCCATCTTAAGAAAGGGTTAACAACAGCGCGCCAGCCCGGGGCAGGGCGCCGGTTTCATTCTCTGGCGGTACAATACCGGATTCGACAATCTTTCCTTTTCCCCTACCGAGAACGCCATGGCCGTCAATTCCCCCCTGCCCGTCGCCGCTGAACTGAAACCCGTCGACGGCATCGAACTGGGCTTCGCCGAAGCCGGCATCAAGAAGCCGAACCGCAAGGACCTGCTGGTCATGAAGCTCGCCGAGGGCGCGACGGTCGCCGGCGTGTTCACCAAGAACCGCTTCTGCGCCGCGCCAGTGCAGGTCTCCAAGGCCAACCTGGCCGCCGTCAAGGAAGGCGGCAAGCCGATCCGCGCGCTGGTGGTCAACACCGGCAACGCCAACGCCGCCACCGGCGAACCGGGCCTGGCCAATGCGCGCGCCACCTGCGACGAGGCCGCCCGTTTGCTCGGCATCGACGCGCAGCAGGTGCTGCCGTTCTCCACCGGCGTGATCCTGGAGCCGCTGCCGGTCCAGAAGATCGTCGCCGGCCTGCCGGCCGCCATCGCCAACCTGAAGCAGGACAACTGGTTCAACGCGGCGGAGTCAATCATGACCACCGACACCCAGCCGAAGGCGGCCTCGCTTACGACCACCATCGGCGGCCACAGCGTCACCATGACCGGCATCAGCAAGGGCGCAGGCATGATCAAGCCGAACATGGCGACCATGCTGGGCTACCTGGCCTTCGACGCGAAAGTCGCCCAGCCGGTGCTGGATGAACTGGTCAAATATGCCGCCGACCGCTCGTTCAACTCGATCACCATCGACGGCGACACCTCGACCAACGATTCCTTCATCATGGTGGCGACGGGTGCGGGCGAGCTGCACATCGATTCGCTCGAGCACCCGGACTACGAAACGCTGCGCGACGCCGTCACCGGCATCTCGCGCCACCTGGCGCAGCAGATCATCCGCGACGGCGAAGGCGCGACCAAGTTCATCACCATCAGCGTGGAGCAGGGCCGCGACATGGAAGAGTGCCGCAAGATTGCGTACTCGATCGCCCACTCGCCGCTGGTCAAGACCGCCTTCTTCGCCTCGGACCCGAACCTGGGCCGCATCCTGGCCGCGATCGGCTACGCCGGCGTCGACGACCTCGACACCACCAAGCTGGACCTCTACCTGGACGACGTCTGGGTCGCCAAGGCCGGCGGGCGCAACCCGGATTACAAGGAAGAGGATGGCCAGCGCGTGATGAAGCAGGCCGAGATCGTGGTGCGCGTGGAGCTCGGCCGCGGTGATGCCAGCGCCACCGTGTGGACCTGCGACCTGTCGCACGACTACGTCTCGATCAACGCCGACTACCGTTCCTGAGGCGGTGGCGATGAATCAGCTGGAACAGTTCCTGCACCGGGCCGAGGCGCTGCTGGCGCGGGTGGAAGGCTTGCTGCCCCCGGCCGCGCCGCGCGAGCCGGACTTCAAGCACTGCTTCGCCTTCCGCTGGCGCCGCCGTTCGGGTCCCGGCGGCGGCCACGTCCTGCAGGCCGTCGCGCATGCCTCGAACATCCGCCTGGAAGACCTGCAGCACGTCGAGCGCCAGAAGGCGCAGATCGAGCAGAACACGCGCCAGTTCGTGAACCGCCGTCCGGCCAACAACGTGCTCTTGACCGGCGCGCGCGGTACCGGCAAGTCCTCGCTCATCAAAGCCTGCCTGAACGGCTTCGCGAGCCAGGGCTTGCGCCTGATCGAAGTGGACAAGGCCGACCTGGCCGACCTGCCGGACATCGTCGACCTGGTGGCGGGGCGTCCGGAGCGCTTCGTGATCTTTTGCGACGACCTCAGTTTCGAGGAGGGCGAGGCCGGCTACAAGGCGCTGAAGGTGGCGCTGGACGGCAGCGTGGCCGCGCAGTCGGACAACGTGCTCATTTACGCGACCTCGAACCGGCGGCACCTGTTACCCGAGAAGATGTCGGATAACGCCGGCTACCGGCACGGCGAGGACGGCGACCTGCACCCGGGCGAGACGGTCGAGGAAAAGATCTCGCTGTCCGAGCGCTTCGGCCTGTGGCTGTCGTTCTACCCGTTCAAGCAGGACGACTACCTCGACATCGTCGGCCACTGGCTGGCCGGTTTCGGCTGCACGCCGGCGCAGATCGAATCCGCGCGCGGCGAGGCGCTGCAATGGGCGCTGGGCCGCGGCTCGCGCTCGGGCCGCGTGGCCTGGCAGTTTGCCAAGGATTACGCCGGCAAGCTGCAGGAAGGCTCGATAGGGGAACAGCGGGATGCCTGAAGCGCTGAACAAGCCGGTCGACGTCGCGGTCGGCATCCTGATGCGCCCCAACGGCGACGTCCTGCTGGGCCAGCGGCCCGAGGGCAAGCCCTATGCCGGCTACTGGGAATTCCCGGGCGGCAAGGTGGAAGCGGGCGAGGACATCTTCCATGCGCTGCAGCGCGAGTTCGTCGAGGAGCTGGGCGTGCAGGTGGTGAGCGCCGAGCCCTGGTGCTGCGTCGAGCACGTGTACGAGCATGCGCACGTGCGGCTCTACTTCTATATCAGCCGCGAATGGATCGGGGAGCCGCAGGGCCTGGAAGGGCAGGCGTTCGCGTGGCAGGGCGCGTATTCCGTGAGTCCCTTGCTGCCGGCGACCATTCCCTTGCTGGCGTGGCTGGACAAGGTGCGCTATCCGGCTGGCGTCAGCTAGGCCGGCCGTCCTCGTCATTGCGCCGGCGCTGGCGCTGATCGCGCACCCGCCGCGCGATCGCATCCATCTGCGCGGTGTTCCTGCGCGCCGCTTGATCGCGGCGCGAGCGCCAGCAATCGCGCGCATCGCAGAAGTCGCAGGCATCGGACCAATCGCATGCGCGTCCCAGGTCGGGGCCATGGCAGCCCGGCCCATGGCAATCCGGCCCATGGCAGCCCGGCCCGTCGCAGCCCGGCGAATCGCAAGGCACGTCGCAATGCCCCTGCTGGCGGTAGCGCATCATCGGCGCTGCGGCAGGCGGCGCGGCCGGCCGCATGCGCCGGTGCACATGCCCGCATAGCGCCAGCCGCCGGTCGAGCAGGCCCAGGCCGCGGCGCAGGCCAAAGCGTCCAATCACGCGGTGGCCATAGGCCGAGCAGCTCTCGCCGCCGGTGGCGGCACGGAATGCGCAGGAATACCCCTTGTACGGCGACAGCCAGCGCTGGTAGCCACGGATCGCGGCCAGGGCGAGGAAGCGGCCTATGCCGCTCATGCGGGCAGGCAGGGTTTACTCCGGAATGGAATCGTCCTTGGACTCACCGGGCGCCGAGCCCGGAATGGTGTACTTCTCTTCGGCCCAGGCGCCCAGGTCGATTTGCTTGCAGCGTTCGGAGCAGAATGGACGGAACTTGTTCTCGGGCTTCCATTCGACCTTGGCGCCGCAGGTGGGGCAGGATACAACGGTCATGACAATGAATCTTCAAAAATTACAGAGGGTGAGCTCGAATGGTACATCTTCTTCCAGCGGCTTGGGTTTGCAGTCCCCGCCCTGGGTGGTGAAGCGCACCCACAGCATGTATTTATTTGCCGAGATCTCGGGGATGGCGCCCAAGGCCTCGTCCAGCGACAGGCGCAGCATCTGGTAGACCTTGCCCTGCAGCATCTGCTGGTAGCTGCCCGAGACGGCGATCATCTTGACCGGGCCGCCGGAATCGCGCAGCAGGCGCAGCACCAGCGACAGTGCGTCGAACAGCGGGGCCAGCGGCGCGAACCAGCCCATGATGTCGGCGTGGCGCTGCTCGGCCGGGCGGCGCTGCCAGGCGTAATAGGAGGGCAGGTCGAATTCGCAGGCGCCGCCGGGGATGATGGTGCGGCCGCGGATGCTCATCAGCCATTCGTTCTCGCGCACGTTCTGGCCGGTCTTGCCCTGGGCGCCGACCAGCGCGGTGCTGACGGTGTCGAGCTCGGCAAGCACGGCGTCCAGCATCTCGGAGGCGACGTTCGGGTTGCTGCGGTAGCCCAGCAGGCTCTGCTTCTGGCGCTCGAGTTCCTGCAGCAGGTCGGACTTCAAGTCCGCGCGTCCCGCCACTTCCAGCATGTCGAAGATCGTCGAGAGCGCGACATGATGCTGCAGAGGATGTTCCTGTTTGACAAAGAATTTGAACTTCTCATACAGGTCTTCCAGCCGCAACAACGTGCGAATCCGCTCGTTGAACGGGTATTCGTAGACGATCAAAATGACATTCCTCTCGGCGTAGGCAGGCGAGCAACCCCATGATTCTGAACCATGATGGGCAAAATTACAAACGTCCGTTCGGAATTGCCGTTAATCTTGCCGCTTCGCCAAGATATTCGAGGTGCAGGCGTTCCACCTGCGGCAGCAACTCGTCCAGGCCGGCATCGTTGACGATGACGTCGTCGGCGGCCGCCAAGCGCTGCGCGCGCGTGACCTGGGCCGCCATGATGGCGCGTACCTGCGCTTCAATCAGGCCGTTCCTGGCCATCACGCGCGCCACCTGCAGCTCTTCCGGGCAGTCGATCGCCAGCACCCGCTGCACGCGCGCGCGCCAGGTGCCGGATTCGATCAGGAGCGGCACCACGTAGATCAGGTAGGGTCCGGTCGCCAGCAGGGCGGCGGCGGCGGTCGCTTCGCGGATGCGCGGGTGCAGGATGGCTTCCAGGCGTGTCCTGGCACCCGGGTCGGCGAACACCAGCGCGCGCATTTCGGCGCGGTCGAGGGCGCCCTCTGGCGTCGCGTACTCCGGGCCGAATTCCTCCAGCAGCGCCGGCATGGCGGCGCCGTGCGGGGCGGTGAGGGCGTGGGCGATCTGGTCGGTGTCGATGACCGAGGCGCCGCGCGCGGCGAACAGGTCGGCGACCGTGGTCTTGCCGCAGCCGATGCCGCCGGTCAGGCCGATCGCGAATTTGGGAGGTGTGTCAGCTGGGTCGTGGGTCATGGTGTCTCCGGCCCAGCCGAAAAGGCTCAGGCCTGCAGTAGCAAGCCCTGCGCGTAGCGCGTGAGCGGGATGCCGTACAAGAGTGCGATCATACCAGCCGCGGCCAGGTAGGGGCCGAACGGGATCGGATTGTCGCGTGCGCGGCCGGCGAACAGGATCAGGCTCAGGCCCACCACGGCGCCCACGAAGGAGGACAGGATCACGATGGTCGGCAGCAGCATCCAGCCCATCCAGGCGCCCAGCGCGCCCAAGAGCTTGAAGTCGCCGTTGCCCATGCCGGGGATGCCGCGCACCATCTCGAACAGGAAGTTCACGGTCCACAGCACCATGTAGCCGGCCACGGCGCCGATCACGGCGTCGCGCAGCGGGACGATGGCGCCATCCAGGTTGACCAGCAGGCCCAGCCACAGCAGCGGGTAGGTGAGGACGTCCGGCAGGGTCTTGGTGTCGTAGTCGATCAAGGTCATCGCGATCAGCAGGAAGCCGAAGCCCAGCACCGCCAGGCCCATCCAGTTCATGCCGAAGTGCCAGGCCAGGCTGGCGGACACCAGGCCGGTGACCAGTTCGACGACGGGGTAGCGCACCGAGATCGGCGCCTTGCACGCGCTGCACTTGCCGCGCAGGACCAGCCAGCTGAGCAGCGGGATGTTTTCCAGCGCCGTGATCTGGTGGCCGCAGTGCGGGCAGCGCGAGCGCGGCATGGTCAGGTCGAAGCGCTCCGGGTGCGGCAGCGGCTTGCCGGCTTCGTCGGCGATGTAGTTGTCGAATTCGCGCTGGGCCATGATCGGCAGGCGGTGCACGACCACGTTCAGGAAGCTGCCGACCAGCAGGCCGAACACGCCGGCGATGACGGCCGCGGCAACCGTCGCCGCCGGGGCGAAGAAATACAGCGAGGGCAAGTCCCAGCCCGGCGGCACGAACAGGCCGATCCAGGCGCCGACGGCGGCCAGCAGCTTGAAGTAGCCATGACCGATGAGCTCCTTGCGCGTGACGAGCTTGAGCAGGCGGTTGATGGCCCACAGGACCAGGTAGCCGGCCCCGGCGCCGATCACGGCATTGCGCAGCGGGGCGATGCCGCCATCCAGGTTCACCAGCAGGCCCAGCCACAGCAGCGGATAGACCAGTTCGTCCGGGACGTCCTTGATGTCGTGGTTGATCAGCAGGATCGGAATCAGGAGCCAGAGGAACACCAGGCTCGCCAGTCCCGTCAAGCCGCTGCCGAAATGCCAGACCAGCGCTGTGGACAGCAGGCCGGTCAGCGCCTCGACGATCGGGTAGCGCGCGGAAATCGCGCCCTTGCAGGCGCTGCACTTGCCGCGCAGGCGCAGCCAGCCGAGTACCGGCAGCTTTTCCAACAAGGACAAGCGGTGGCCGCAGTGCGGGCAGCGCGAGCGCGGCGTGAAGAAGTTGAAGCGGTCCTGGTGCGGCAAGTCCTTGCCGGCCTCGTCGGCGACGTAGTTGTCGAAATCGCGCTGGCGCATGATCGGCAGGCGGTGCACGACCACGTTCAGGAAGCTGCCGATGAACAGGCCGAGCAGGCCGGCGGCGAGGGCGGCGGCAAGCGTGGCCGGAGCGGCGAAGAGGATAGTTTCCAAAGGCATAAGGTTCCGAAGCAGCAGTTGATTCCGTGAATCAACTATTCTAGGCGTTTTCGGGGGCTTTGGGCAGCGTACTGAGGCTCAGTTGCGACACAGTTATACTCTGGTCATCCTACAATGGGATGCCTGCGGGAAGACAACCGGAGTACGCAACCATGAGCCGCTATACCCACGTCATCGGCAGCCGTACGTATAGTTTCGCCGACCTGCGCGAGCTGCTGGCCAAGGCCACGCCGCTGCGTTCGGGCGATTGCCTGGCCGGCATCGCGGCCGCCAGCAGCGAGGAACGCGTGGCCGCGCAGATGGCGCTGGCCGACCTGCCGCTCACCGTATTCCTCGATGAAGCCATCATCCCCTACGAAGATGACGAAGTCACGCGCCTGATCATCGACAGCCACGACGGCGCCGCCTTCGATGCGATCCGCCATCTCACCGTCGGCGGCTTGCGGGACTGGCTGCTGTCCGACGCCGCCAACGAAGCCCTGCTTTCCACCCTGGCGCCCGGCATCACGCCCGAGATGGCGGCGGCGGTGTCGAAGATCATGCGCATCCAGGACCTGGTGCTGGTCGCGCGCAAGTGCCGCGTCGTCACCCGTTTTCGTGGCACGATCGGCCTCCCCGGCACGCTGTCGACCCGGCTGCAGCCGAACCACCCGCTGGACGACCCGTCCGGCATCGCCGCGAGCCTGCTGGATGGGCTCCTGTACGGCAGCGGCGACGCCGTCATCGGCATCAACCCGGCCACCGACAACGTGCCGCAGGTGATGCGCATCCTGGCCATGCTCGACGAGGTCATCGCGCGCTACGCGATCCCGACCCAAAGCTGCGTGCTGACCCACGTCACCAATACCCTCGCCGCGATCGAGCGCGGCGCGCCGGTCGACCTGGTGTTCCAGTCGATCGCCGGCACCCAGGCAGCGAATGCCAGCTTCGGCATCGACCTGAAACTCCTGGCGGAGGCGCAGCAGGCCGCGCTGGCGCTGGGACGCGGCACGGTCGGCAACAACGTGATGTATTTCGAGACCGGGCAGGGCAGCGCGTTATCAAGCGGCGCCCACCACGGCGTCGACCAGCAGACCTGCGAGGCGCGCGCCTACGCGGTGGCGCGGGCCTACGATCCGCTGCTGGTGAACACGGTGGTCGGTTTCATCGGCCCGGAATACCTGTACGACGGCAAGCAGATCACGCGCGCCGGCCTGGAGGACCATTTCTGCGGCAAGCTGCTCGGTTTGCCGATGGGGTGCGACGTCTGCTACACCAACCACGCCGAAGCCGACCAGGACGACATGGACGTGCTGCTCACGATGCTGGGCGTGGCCGGCTGCACCTATGTGATGGGCGTGCCGGGCGCGGACGACATCATGCTGAACTACCAGACCACCTCCTTCCACGATGCCCTGTATGCGCGCCGCGTGCTCGGATTGAAACCGGCGCCGGAATTCGAAGCCTGGCTGCACACGATGCAGATCGCCGAACACGTGGACGGCGGCCCGCTGCAACTGGGGCAGGGCATCCCGCCCGCTTTCCAGCCGGCCCTGCGGCGCCTGGACTGAGGATCGATCATGGCTGACAACACCATCATCACTAACCCCTGGCAGGCGCTGCGGCGCTTCACCGATGCCCGCATTGCCCTCGGCCGCACCGGCGTCAGCCAGCCTACTGCCTCCCAGCTGGCTTTCCAGCTCGCGCACGCGCGGGCGCGCGACGCCGTGCACCATCCGCTCGACGCGGCGCGGCTGGCGGACAGCCTGGAAGCGGGATTGGGCCTGGCGCCCGGCAGCTGCCTGCGGCTGCACAGCGCGGCCGCAAGCCGCCAGGTCTACCTGCAGCGGCCCGACCTGGGACGGCGCCTGGACGAGGCCTCGCGTGCGCAGCTCCGGGCGCGCGGCGCGCCTGCATGCGACCTGGCGCTGGTGCTGGCCGACGGCCTGTCGGCGCTGGCGATCGAGCAGAACGCGCTGCCTTTTTTGCAGGCGCTGTGGCCGCGCCTCGACGCTGCGGGATGGACGCTGGCACCCCCGGGCATCGTCGAACAGGGGCGCGTGGCGGTCGGCGACGAGGTCGGGGCACTGCTCGGCGCGCGCATCGTCGTGATGCTGGTCGGCGAGCGCCCGGGACTGAGTTCGCCCGACAGCATGGGCCTGTACTTCACCTGGGCCCCGCGCGTCGGCCTGACCGACGAGAGCCGCAACTGCATCTCGAATGTGCGCCCGGCCGGGCTGGCCTACGAGGCCGCGGCGCTGAAACTCCACACCCTGCTGGCGGAGGCTTTCCGTCGCGGCCTCACCGGTGTGCGCCTCAAGGACGAGTCGCTGGTCGACAGCATGGCCGCACCGAACAGTGCGCCGTCCTTCCTGTTACAAGTTTAATTGCGACTAGGTGCGTGCAGCACTTGTAAATTAGGAAATTGATTGCAATTATTTCAAAACCGGATGCAAGAACCGCGAAGGCGAGGTGCATTTCTATTAATATTGCATAAAGAAAACAAAATCATGGATTTGAAACGTACCGTGACCGGTATCCCGGAACTCGATGCCGTGCTGCGCGGTGGTCTCCTGAGCCACCGCGTGCACCTGATCGAAGGCCGGCCCGGTACCGGCAAGACGACCTTGGGCCTGCGCTACCTGACCAAGGGTGCCGCGGCCGGCGAGACCTGTCTCTACCTCACCCTGTCGGAAAGCGAGGAGGAATTGCGGGCGACCGCCGACAGCCATGGCTGGTCGCTCGACGGCATCAGGATCGAGGAAGTCATGCCCCTGCCGCCGGGCGGGATGCCGCCCCAGACCATCCTGCTGCCGACCGATTCGGAACTCTCGGCGCTGGTGGACCGCATCGCCGACCGGGTCGCCGCCGTCGACGCCCAGCGCGTCGTGATCGATTCGATGGTCGAAGTGCGCCTGCTGGCGCGCGACAGTGCGACCTACCGGCGCCAGATCATCGAATTGCGGCGCCGGCTGGCGCAACTGCAGGCGACCGTGATCCTGCTCGACGACCTGACCTCGGATGGCCGCGAATTCGAATTGCAGAGCGCGGTGCATGCCGTGATCACGCTCGAGCAGCGGGAGCACAGCTTCGGCGCCGCGCGCCGGCGCCTGCGCGTGGTCAAGTTGCGCGGCGGCGATTTTCAGAGCGGCTGGCACGACTATGCCATCAAGACCGGCGAAATCCTGGTCTTCCCCAGCCTGATCGCGCAAGAGCATCAACGCAACAGCCAGGCCTACGAAATATTCAGCGGCGTGGACAGTCTCGACAGCCTGTTCGGCGGCGCGCTGGGAGGCGGCAGTTCGACCATGGTCATCGGCCCATCCGGCGTCGGCAAATCCACGCTGGCGCTGCAGTATGCCCTGTCGGCGGTGCAGGCCGGCCACCAGGTCGGTTATTTCACCTTCGACGAGTCGGAGGTCACGCTGCGTTCGCGCCTGGTGCAGCACATGCACGAGGAAGAAGGGGCAGGGCGGCCACGCCGTTTCCACCTGCACCGGATCAATCCCTCGCGCATCTCGCCCGGCGAGTTCATCTGGAACGTGCGGCGCCTCGTGGAAGACCAGGGCGTGTGCCTGATCATCATCGACAGCGTCAATTCCTATCTCGATGTGATACGCGAGGAAAAATCGCTGCTGCTGCAGATGAACGAGTTGTTCTCCTACCTGAGCAACATGAACGTCACGGCGATCATCGTCGGCGCCCACTCGGCGGACCTGGACACGTCCAAGGAGCCGGATGCTCTCAGCATCATCACCGACAACATCATTTCCCTGCGTTACTATGAACAGGACAATGCCGTCCGCAAGGCGATCTGCATCCTCAAGAAGCGCCAGGGGCCGCACTCCCACGATATCCGTGCGCTGCATCTGACCGACACCGGCATCGAGATCGGCGGCCGGATCCTCGCGCCCGACGTCCAGCCTGGAGAACACGCTCTTGAATCCTGACAGCCTGGCCGACGCCGGCATGGCGGTGGGAACGGTGGTCGTGTTCGCACCCGTGGCGGGCGATGCCGCCGTCCTGGGCGCCTTGCTGGAGAGCGATGGCGTCCATGCCTTGCAGTGTCCCGACGCGGATGCGTTCTACGCCGCGCTGGACGAGCATGCCGCATGCGCGATCGTCACCGAGGAAGGCCTGGCGCGCTGCTCGCTGGACGGACTCGACGCGAGCTTGCGGCGCCAGCCGCCCTGGTCCGACCTGCCGCTGCTGGCGCTGGCCGGCCAGGGTCAGGTGCAGGTCGACCGCGAGCGCTTCACGCGCCTGGCGCGGCTCGGCAACGTCACGCTGATCGAGCGGCCGACCTCGCGCGAAGTCCTCTTGATGTCGCTGCGCTCGGCGATCCGCGCGCGCCGCCTGCAGTTGGCGCGGCGCGACCAGTGGCAGGCGCTGGAACGCCACGCCGCCGAGCTGGAAGCCGCGGTCCAGGAGCGCACCCGCTCGCTGCAGCGCGAAACCGGGGAGCGGCGCCGCGTGGAGCAGGCCCTGTCCGAGGCACGCCAGCTCGAAACACTGGGCCGCCTGACCGGTGGCGTGGCGCATGACTTCAACAACATCCTGCAAGTGATTTCGGGCGCCGAGACGCTGATGCGGCGGCTGCTCGACGACGAAGCGCAGGCCCGTACCGGACGCCTGCTGGACAGCATCCGGCGCGCGTCCGACCATGGCGCGGCCCTGACCCAGCAATTGCTGGCCTATGCGCGCAAGCAGCCCCTGAACAACAAGGCCCTGGACCTGCGCGCGCACCTGGGCGCCAGCGCCGAGATGCTGATGGCGGCCCTGGGCGCCGAGGTGCGGCTGGTCCTGCGCATCGCGCCCACGCTGTGGCCGGTCTTCGTCGATCCGGCCCAGCTCGACGCGGCCATCCTGAACATCGTCGGCAACGCACGCGACGCCATGCCGGGCGGCGGCACGGTGACCCTGGCCGCGCGCAACGTGGTGCTGCCCGATGCCGCGCTGCCGGAACTGGCGCAACTCGCGGGCGAACACGTCTGCATCTGCGTTACCGACGACGGCGAAGGCATGTCGGAACATACGGTCAGCCATGCCTTCGAACCCTTCTTCACCACCAAGGACACCGGGAAGGGCACCGGCCTGGGGCTGTCCCAGGTCTACGGTTTCGCCATCCAGAGCCGGGGCCGCGCCTTCATCCGGCGCGAAGCCGTCGGCACGACGATCGGCATGGCCCTGCCGCGCAGCATGGACGATGCGCGCCTGGCAGAGCCGGCCCGGCCGGCGGACCACGTGCACAGCCTGCACGGCCTGCACGTCCTGTGCGTCGAGGACGATCCGACCGTGGCCGAGACCACCTCGGCCCTGCTGGCCAGCCTCGGCGCGTCGGTGACGCTGGCCGGCAGCGCCGACGCCGCCCTCGGCGCCGACTTCGCGCACATCGGCCTGGTCCTGTCGGACGTGATGATGCCGGGGACCCTGGACGGCATCGGCCTGGCGCAGTGGCTGGCCGTCCATCATCCGGACCTGCCGGTGGTGCTGGTCAGCGGCTACATGCTCGATCCCGAGCGCTTGCAGACGCTGCGCGCGGAATTCCTGCGCAAGCCCTTCGCCCTGCCCATGCTGGCCGAGGCGATCCGGCGCGCGCGCGAGCGCGTACCCGGCAAGCGTGGCGCTACGCCCGGTTGACAGGGCGGTGCCGGTTCAGGTGCCGGCCATTCCGGCAGGGGCGGGGCCGCAGCTGATGCCGTTGCGGCCATTGCGCTTGCTGGCGTACATGGCGGCATCGGCGGCGTGCAGCAGTGCGCGCGTGCTGGTGCCGTGCTCGGGGAACAGGCCGATGCCGATGCTGGCCGAGACGGCCAGGCGCTGGCCGCCGTAGTCGAAGGGCTGCAAGGCCGCGCGCAGCACGGCCGCGGCCACGCGCTCGAGCGCCGCGCGGCCGGTGCCGGGCACGGACACCAGCGCGAATTCGTCGCCGCCCAGGCGGCCGAGGCGCCAGCCCGGCGGCGCCAGGCGGCGCAGGCGCTGCGCGAACTCGGTCAGCACCAGGTTGCCGGCTTCGTGGCCGAAGCCGTCGTTGACCGGCTTGAACTGGTCCAGGTCCACGTACAGCACGCCGAAGGCCTGTTCGGCCGGCGTGCTCTCGCACAGCTGGTCGAGCTGGTCGTGGAAATGGCTGCGGTTGGCCAAGCCCGTCATCTCGTCGGTCTGAGCGCGCACGCGGATGCGCGCCTGCTGGGCCATGCGCTCGACGGCCTGGGCGATCATCGCCGAGATCGACTTGGCCAGGCCGGGCAGCTGGGCGTCGCGCTGGCGCTGCTGCTCGCTGAAGAATTCCAGCACGCCGGGCCGCACCAGGCGTCCGTCCGACGCGACGAAGGTGACCGGGAAAAAATAGGCCGACTGCAGCCCGCAGGCACGCGCCACGCCGGCGCGCAGCAGGGCCGGGTCGGCCGGGGCATCCTCGAGCCAGCGCGCTTCGCCATCGGCCCAGGCCTCGCCGATCAGGCCCTGGCCGGGCCGCATCGCCAGCGCGGCGCTGGCCCGCTGGAAGGGCGCCAGCGCGCGCCGCGGCGCATGCCAGGCATGGCGGCAGCGCAGCGCCGCATCCGGCGTCGCGGCATCTTCCAGCGCCCAGTACGCGCCCCATTCCCAGCCCAGTTCCTCGCACACCAGCTGCAGGATCCTGACCACCGCCTCGTCCATGCTGTCGCTGCCGACCAGGTAGCGGGTCAGCGCGAAGTTGAAGCGCTCGCGCACGGCCGCGTGCTTGGCGGCGGTGACGTCGACCAGGATCCCGGCCACCACCATGCCGCCTTCCAGGGTCGCCACCGCTTGCAGGCGCAGCCAGCGCACGCCCTCGCCGTCGCCGCGGCGCACGCGGAATTCGCATTCGCCGCCATCGGCGCCTGCCGTGATGCGCTCCAGCGTGGCGCGCATCAGGGCGCGGTCGTCGGCTTCCACGTGGTCGAGGCGTTCGGCGCGCGACGGCCGCGGCGCCACGCCGAGGAAGCGCGCCGCCACCGGCGACAGCGCGATCTCGCCGCCGGCGCGCTCCAGCCACCAGCGGCCCAGGCCGGCCGCACGGTCGCCGGCATCGTCACGGGCGGCCGCGGCCAAGGCCTCGCGCCATTGCGCGGCGGCCTGGAAGGCGTCCTGCTTGATGTCTTGAATGTCCATGGATGGTGTCGAAGCGTTCAGGCGCGCACCGGAACCGGGCGGGTGGCCGGGTTTGCACCAGACGATGTTTCCGACAGGATATCAAAAAAGCTAGGCAATATATATGTCAACATGGATGGTTGACCACTGCCAGACGGGATGATTTCCGCCACGTACAGGACATGCATGGCATGCGCGGGTCCTGTAACCTGACCCGGGTTGCATGACCGATCGACAAGGAACGAGGTCCTCATGTCCACACCAGCCAGATCGCAGGGAATCGCCGGCATCGTCAGCCTGTTGTTCACCATCTTCACCGGGCTGTACCTGCTGGCGGGCGGCGCATGGCTGCTCGCCATCGGCGGATCGGCGTACTACCTCATCACCGGCATCGTGCTGCTGGGCGTGGCCTGGCTGCTGCTGCGCCACAGGCCGGGGGCGCTCGCACTGTACGCGCTGGTGCTGGCCGGTACGGCGATCTGGTCGCTGTGGGAGGCGGGGCCCGATTTCTGGGCGCTCGCGCCGCGCTCGGGCGTGCTGGTCATCTTCGGCGTCTGGCTGTTGCTGGTCTATTGGCGCCGCGAACCTTCGCAGCGCTGGGACAGGACCTCATTGCTGGGCGCCCTCGTGCTGTGGGCTGGCGTGCTGGTCTACGCGGGCTTCAACGATCCGCAAACCGTGGATGGCCGTTTCCCCGTCGCGGCGGTGGCGCGCGCCGACGCGGCCACGCCCGCCGACTGGCCGGCCTACGGGCGCACCCAGGAAGGCACCCGCTTTTCGCCGCTGCGCCAGATCACGCCCGACAACGTGAAGGACCTGCAAGTGGCCTGGACCTTCCGCACGGGCGACATGAAAGGACCGAACGACCCGGTCGAGATCACCGACGAGGTCACGCCGATCAAGATCGGCGATCTGCTCTACCTGTGTTCTCCGCACCAGATCCTGTTCGCACTCGACGCCGGCAAGGGCACGCTGCGCTGGAAATTCGATCCCGGCTTGAAGACCGACCCGACCTTCCAGCACGTGACCTGCCGCGGCGTCTCCTACGTCGACCTGGGGGCGGGTGCGCCGGCCGCCGGGGACAATGCGACCTGCACGCGCCGCATCATCCTGCCGGTCAACAATGGCCACCTGTACGCGCTCGACGCGCTTACCGGCGCCCGCTGCACCGACTTCGCCAACCGCGGCGAACTCGACCTGCAGCCAGGGATGCCGGTGTCGAACCAGCCCAGGAACATGTATATGCCGACCTCGCCGCCGGTCGTCACCGACCGGGTGATCGTGGTGGCCGGCTCGGTCGAGGACAACTACTCGACGCGCGAACCGTCGGGCGTGATCCGCGGCTACGACGTGCGTACCGGCGCCTTGCTGTGGGCCTTCGATCCGGGGGCGCAGGATCCCAACCGGATCCCGGGCCCCGGCGAGCATTTCGTGTGGAATTCGCCGAACTCGTGGGCGCCTGCCGCCTACGACAAGGCGCTCGACATCGTCTACGTGCCGATGGGCGTGGGCACGCCGGACATCTGGGGCGGCAACCGCACGCCCGAGCAGGAGCGTTATGCCAACGGCCTGCTCGCGCTGCACGCATCGACCGGCAAGCTGGCCTGGTTCTACCAGACCGTCCACCATGACTTGTGGGACATGGACCTGCCGTCGCAACCGACGCTGGCCGACATCCCGGCCAAGGATGGCGGCATCGTGCCCGTGGTCTACACGCCGACCAAGACCGGCAACCTGTTCGTGCTCGACCGCCGCACCGGCGCGCTGGTGGTGCCGGCGCCCGAGCGGCCGGTGCCGCAGGGCCCGGCGCCCGGCGACCGCCTGTCGCCGACCCAGCCGTTTTCCGAACTCACCTACCGCCCTCAAGCGCCATTGAGCGGGGCCGACATGTGGGGAGCGACGATCTACGACCAGCTCATGTGCCGCATCATCTTCCACCGGCTGCGCTACGAAGGCATCTTCACGCCGCCCTCGGTGCGCGGCACGCTGGTCTTCCCGGGCAACCTGGGCATGTTCGAGTGGGGCGGCATCGCCGTCGACACCGACCGCAAGATCGCCATCGCCAACCCGATCGCGCTGCCCTTCGTGTCGACCCTGGTGCCGCGCGGTCCGGACAATCCGGTGGAGCCGGTACCGGGTACGAAGAGCGGTGGCTCCGAACTGGGCCTGCAGACGCAATACGGCGTGCCGTTCGGCGTGACGCTGAACCCCTTCCTGTCGCCACTGGGCCTGCCGTGCAAGCAGCCGGCGTGGGGCTACATCTCGGCGATCGACCTGAACACCCACAAGATCATCTGGAAGAAGCGGATCGGCACCACGCGCGACAGCGCACCGGTCCCGCTGCCGTTCAAGGTGGGCATGCCGATGCTGGGCGGCCCGATCGTGACGGCGGGCGGCGTGGCCTTCATCAGCGCGACCGCCGACTATTACCTGCGCGCGTTCGACGTGAATACCGGAAGGCAGTTGTGGCAGGGCCGCCTGCCGGCGGGCGGGCAGGCCACGCCGATGAGCTACGCGGTGGGCGGCCGGCAGTACGTGGTGATCGCCGCGGGCGGGCATGGTTCCTTCGGCACCAAGCTGGGCGACTATGTGATCGCCTACGCATTGCCCTAGCGCGCCGGGCGGGTGAACTCCGCCGCGCCGATGCCACTCCAAGCTTTGAAGCGACACCCGCTCGCATTGGTGGCATAACATGGTTACGCGTAACAAGCTTGTCCGCCCTTGTTCATCCCCGGCCTGGGGCCGTGCCATCGCCGTGGCGATCTTCACGCTGGGTGGCGCCGGCGTCCAGGCCGGCGAGCTCTCGACCAGTCCCTACCTGGCCGGCGACTGGAACGGCTTGCGCCAGCAACTGGCCGAGCGCGGGACGACCTTCAATTTCAGCTACGGCAGCCAGGTCGCCCACAACTTCAGCGGCGGCACCGAGCACCTGACGCGCTACACGGACCAGTGGACCTTCGGCACCACGCTGGACCTGGACAAGCACTGGGGCTGGCAGGGCGGCACCTTCCAGTTCACCATGACCGACCGCAACGGCCGCAACCTCGGGGCCGACGCCAACATCGGCAACAGCCAGCTGATCCAGGAAGTCTACGGGCGTGGACAGACCTGGCACCTGACCCAGTTGTGGCTGAACCAGAAGCTGTTTGAAAACCGCCTGCAGCTCAAGTTCGGCCGCATGACCCTCAGCGAGGACTTCTTCAGCTTTTCCTGCGACTTCCAGAACCTGACCTTCTGCAGCGCGCAGCCGGGCAACCTGGTGGGCGACTACTGGGTCAACTGGCCGACCAGCCGCTGGGCCGCGCGCGTCAAGTACACCCCGACCCCGGACAGCTACCTGCAATTCGGTGTCTACCAGGACAACCCGAAGTACGTGGACGACCGCTGGGCGCGCCGCAACGGCTGGAAGCCGAACAACCCGAGCGGCACCACCGGCGCCCTGATGCCGCTGGAAGCCGGCTGGCAGCCGAGCTGGCATGGCCTGCCGGGCTCGTACAAGCTGGGCGCCTGGTACAACACATCGGAAGGCGACGACCTGTATTTCGACGTGAACCACGCGCCGCGCGGCATCACCGGCCTCGATGCGCTGCAGCGCAACGCCCAGTACGGCGCCTACCTGAGCCTGCAGCAGCAGGTGAGCGGCATCGCGAACGGCCGCGGCGCGACCCTGTTCCTGAACTTCACACAGGCCGACCGCAACACGGCGCGGCTGGATCACCAGTTCACGCTGGGCGTGCAATACAAGGGGCTGTTCGAGGAACGCGGACAGGACTCGGTGGGTTTGGCGCTGGGTGCGACCCACAACAACGGGCGCTTTGCCGATGCCGTGGAGCAGGGCAATGCGCGTACCGGGCAGGCGATCGTCGCCGGGCGCAGCTACGAATACGTGGGCGAGGCGTATTACGCGTGGGTGCCTTTGCCCTCGATTACCGTACGGCCGAATCTGCAGTACATCCTGCATCCCGGTGGAACGACGCGCAACAGCAATGCCTTCGTGCTCGGTTTGAAAAGTATCCTCGTGTTTTGAATCACAGAAACCGGTGACCGCCGGGAGGGCGCGCAAGCCAGTGGCCACGCGAGCTATGATGCGAGTGCCTGTTTGACTTGCTCAGACAGCTCGAGTGCACGCGTTCGGGACCAGAAGCGTAAATGTTTGGTCGTTAGCACTGTTGCTGCCTGCCCTTGTCCAAGCAGTGGCTTCATTGCTTGCTGTGCTTCGTCGCCATGTACGAGAATAACTTTGGGCTGAATGGCATGTATCAAAAAACGAAGCGCTGACGTGTCTCGTTCATGATCGCTCAGATCGGTCGATTGCGGACTCGCTTTCATATAAACATTCGTCTCAAGAACCTTAACATTGGGCAGGTTCTCAAGGATCCAGCCAAGCATCGTTCTGGTATTGCTCAGCGCTCTTTTCCCTTTTGCCATACGTTCTTGACGATAGGGGAAGGCCATTACTACCGTATAGAGCCGTGGCCAGCGCGGCGATTGGCCGGAAGCTGGTCAACAGAAATCTTAGTGATAACTGGACGGAGTAGTCTATGCAGCTCATGTGGTCTTTGCCCATACGAGCGCCGAAGAGAGGGTATGTGGAGAGCTTCGTGTCGATCTCCTGGACATCGGCCCGCCGTCAAGCGCAGGCGCTCAACGCCCAGATTTTCGAGAAAGTGCGCCTCGCTGCACCTACCCGCAAGCGAGCAGCTCAGCATCAGAACGTATTTACCGGTCCAGGCTGCTCACGCGTGGCGCAATTTCCCTGCGATTTCCGACAACAAGCTAGCAAGTTTATTGCTGTCGACCGGTTTGGCGAAGTGATGGTCAAAGCCGGCCTCAAGTGCCATGTCGCGGTCCTGCTCCTGCGCGTACCCGGTAACCGCGATCAAAGTGGAATTTGCGGTCTCGGGCTGTCGTCGAAGACAGCGCGCGAGTTCGTTGCCGTCCATCTCAGGCAAACCGATATCGAGCAGGCAGACTTCTGGCGTGGAAGCACGCGCGCGTTCAATCGCTCGTCCAGGGTAATGTTCGATGAGGACTTCATGTCCCAGCTCTTCGATAAACATGCCCAGCATCTGCGCCGCGTCCGCATTATCGTCCACGACCAGCACCTTGAGTGCCGTGCCGTGCGCAGCGGGGGCAGTCATCTGCCGCTCGGCGTGCGGCGCCTCGACGCCGGCATGCGCGTTCGGGATACAGATGACAAAACGGCTGCCCTTTCCTATTCCCTCGCTGTGTACTGTAATGTGACCTCCATGAAGCTCCACCAGGCTCTTCACGAGCGCTAGTCCGATACCCAGGCCGCCTTGGGACCGGTCGGACGCGCGGTCCGCCTGGGTGAACAGGTCGAATATGGTTGGCTGTAGTTCCGGCGCGATGCCGATGCCGTTATCGGAGACGGCGAGCTTGACGTGGCTATCGTCGACGTCCATGCCAAGCACGATCTCTCCGCCTTCCGGCGTGTACTTCGCGGCGTTGTTCAGCAGGTTCGCGATGACCTGGACCAGCCGCTTGACGTCGCCGAAGACGAAGGCCGCTTCCGGTGGCGTGTGGACGGCCAGGCGGTGGCGCCGCATCTCGATCAGCGGGCGTGCCTGCTCGACCGCGTCCGACAGGATCTTTTTCGCATCGAGCACGTTTTTGTCGAGCTTGACCAGGCCACGAGTGACGCGCGAGACATCCAGTAGGTCGTCGACCAGCCCCGTCATGTGCCTGACCTGGCGCGTGATGATGCCGCTGGTTTGCCTGATCCGCGCCTCGTCCGCACGGCCCAGAGTGAGCAGGTCTGCCGCGGCCGCGATCGGCGCCAGCGGGTTGCGCAGCTCGTGTGCAAGCATGGCGAGGAATTCGTCCTTGCGACGATCCGCCTGCCGCAGCGCGTCTTCCGCCCTGATCCGGTCGCTGATGTCCATCTGTGCAACTACCGAGCCGACGATCTTGCCATGACCGTCCTTCACCGGTCCGCCGGTAATCAGGACGGTCCTGCGCTCCGGCGGCTGGTCGAAGGATTCGATGGTGATGATGTCGCGCGGGTTTTCTTCACCGGCGAGAATGCGGGCGGTGGTCCATTCGTGTGATGCCAGGCGTTGTCCATGCCGTTCCGAATGATCCGCCCACCATCCCTTCCACTCCGCGAACCTGTCAACGCTCGTCGCCTCCGGGTGCGCGGTACCCCACAGCTGCTTGTGGGCGGCATTGGCAAGCAGGACCGCTCCATTCGTATCGCTCACAACGATGCCTACCGGGGCAGCCTGCAACAGGGCATTCAGCTTCTGCCGCTCCGAGTCCGCTCGATGCGCCGCCTCGACGGCGGCGTGCTCGCTACGGCGCAGCGATTCGGTCATGCGCTTTTGCTTCGTGATGTCATTGAAGAGGATCGCCACCCTTGGCCCGTCTTCCTCTTCGATCCTTGAAGCAAAAACATCGTACCAGCGATGCAGCGCCTTCGCTTCGTTTTCAAAGCGGACCGGCTCCCCGGTCGAGGCAACCCTGCCGTAGATCTCGAACCAGTGCGACTCGTGCTCGGGGGCCAGTTCCCGCATCGACTTTCCCACTGCATCGACCAGGCCGGTCTGGGCCTCGAAACTCGGATTCATCTCGCAGAAGACATAGTCGTTGGGCCGGCCATCCTGGTCGAACTTCATCTCGATGATGCAGAATCCCTGGTCGATCGACTCGAACAGCGAGCGGTAGCGGGTCTCGCTTTTCCTGAGTGCCGCCTCGGCCAGCTTGCGGTCGTGGACGTCGGTGGAGGTGCCGAACCACAGGGCGATCTCGCCGGTATCCGGATCCCGGTACGGCTCCGCGCGTACCAGGAACCAGCGGTATGCACCCGATGCCGAACGGATGCGGTGCTCGATGCTGAAGCTCGTGCCACCCTGCCGCGCACGGGTCCATGCATCCATGGTGAGCGCGCGCTCGTCGGGATGCACGAATTCGCCGGCGACTTCCTCCGGCGTTGTCTCGTCGATCGCGACGCCGGTATAGGTCACCCACTGCTTGTTGAAATAGACACTGTGGCTCGCCTCCCCGATTATCCAGACGATCTGGGAATGGAATCGGCAATGGTCCGGAAGCGCAACTCGCTTGCGCGCAGCTTTTCTTCCGTCTTCTGATGGGCATCCGTCCGGGCCGCGACCCGTTCTTCAAGGTCCTCGTTTGCCTCGCGCAGGCGACGGTTCGCGATCTTGATCTCGAGTTCCTGGTCGTGGATGGTCAGCGCCTTGCGGTCGTTGCGATCCCTGGCCTTGACGAAGTCGGTGACGTCTTCCACCCGGTGGATGATGTGGCTGACCTTGCCGTCCGCATCGAATACAGGGGTGTTGATGGGGCTCCAGTAGCGCTCTTCGAAACGAACGCCTTCCGGACTGTTGACCCGGATGTCGTATTTCTGGATGGCCATCGTGTCGGCGCATTGCGTCTGCAGAACGCGAAGGAGTGAAGCACGCAGGTTCCGGACGCCACTGGCTGCCGGGTCGTCGGGATCGTCCGGGAAGACCTTGAACATCTCCCGGCCGATGATCTGGTCGTATACCGTGCTGGTCGCCTGCAAATAGGCTTGATTGACCGACACGATACGCAAATCAGGGTCAAGTACCAGATAGGGAGACGGTGTTGCGTCGAACAAGGCTCTGAAGTCGGGTGCCGGCATCGCTAGATTGGTTGCATATGACTAATGACAGAAAAACGGTGCGATCGAATCCAATGCCAAGTTCAACAGTCGCGGGCGCTGAACATCCGGTCCTTCGACTACAACGGGCACAGGGTTTATCAAGACTGCTTCTATTTCTACATTCTCGCACGACATCAAATTCGCGGGCGAACGTCTCGCGTTGTGGCTATTCGGAAGCGGCCATGCCTGGCTAGCGCGCAGCCTGCGCTACTTGTTTCAACAGACCGAGCAGTCGCTCACCATTGGCTGGCTTGGCCATATGATGGTCAAAGCCAGCTTCCAATACCGCTTTCCGGTCATGTTCCTGGCTGTAGCCAGTCACCGCTACCAGCATGCAGTCTTGTGTTTCAGAGCGGGCGCGGAGCATGCGAGCTAGTTCGTTGCCATCGATGTCTGGCAAGCCGATATCGAGGATAGCCACGTCAGGTGGCTGGCGTAGCGCCTGTTCGAACGCATTACGTGGATGGTGCTCGACCCTTACCACATAGCCGTTTGCCTCGAGGAGCAGGCGTAGCATGTCGGCCGCGTCAACATTGTCGTCGACGATCAGCACCTGCGGGGAGCCAGGCACGGGTGCCGCAACCCCAGGCGCGGCAGCATCCAGCTCTGGCGGTACCGGCACTACCGGCACTACCTGCAGGCGGGGCAAGGTGACCGTGAAGCAGCTGCCTTTGCCAGGTCCATCGCTGTGGCAATGCGCCGTACCGCCGTGCAGTTCCACCAGGCTCTTGACCAAGGCCAGTCCGATCCCGAGGCCGCCCTCCGTGCGATCCGGCGTACGTTGGGCCTGAGCGAACAGGTCGAACACGCGCTGCGCGACATCAGGCGTGATGCCAATGCCGTTGTCCTGCACACGAAGGGTGACAGTGCTCGTATCGACCTCGGTACGCAGTGTGATAATGCCACCATTGG
>Ga0265797_10003906_pt1 | contig 23325 bp, 16 predicted proteins | sample P2T30metagenome_FD_192433 | JGI IMG/M metagenome (GOLD analysis project Ga0265797, IMG submission 192433) | Plant litter microbial communities from East Loma Ridge, Irvine, California - P2 T30 | ecosystem: Environmental > Terrestrial > Plant litter > Unclassified | place: USA: California... | reverse complement strand
GCGGCGTCGACGCCGTCGACCCGCTCGAGGGCCCGGGCGACGTCGGCGAGCTCGATCCGGTAGCCGCGCAGCTTCACCTGGTCGTCGTCACGGCGGAGGAACTCGAGCTCCCCCGTGGCACGGCGACGCACGACGTCCCCGGTGCGGTACATGCGGGTGCCGTCGCCCTGCGGGTCGGCGACGAACCGGCCCGCGGTCTCGGCGGACCGGCCGCGGTAGCCGTGCGCGAGGGTCGCGCCCGACAGGTAGAGCTCTCCCTCGACCCCGGGGGGCACGGGCTGCAGGAAGTCGTCGAGGACGCGGGCCGTCACGTTCGCGATCGGCCGGCCGATGGTCACCGGACCCGGCTCGACGCGTGCGACGACGGCGTCGACCGTGCTCTCGCTCGGACCGTAGAGGTTCCAGCCGTCGACGTGGTCGGCGTCGGCCATCTCGTCCCACAGCTCGGCGGGCACGGACTCGCCGCCCAGCGCCACCGTCAGCGGGACGTCCCGCCCGGCGACGGCGTCGAAGAGGCCGACCGCGGCGAGCTGCCGGGCGTACGAGGGCGTCGTCTCGAGCACGTCGACGCCGTGCTCGACGACGGCGCGGACGACCGCCTCGGCGTTCGTGCGGGTGGCGTCGTCCGCCATCTCGAGCGTCGTGCCCGCGACGAGCCACAGGATCGGGTCCCAGGCCGCGTCGAAGCCGAGCCCGGACAGGTGCAGCATGCGCGGGGCGCGGCCGGCGACGCGCTCGCGGACCGGGCGGATCATCGCCTCCTCGTGCTGCGCGAGCACGCCGGCGAGCGCCGCGTGCGACACCTGCACGCCCTTCGGTGTGCCCGTCGTGCCCGACGTGTAGACGAGGTACGCGACGTCCTCGGGCGAGGGGGCGGCCGGAGGCGCGGCGCGGCCGGTCCCGTCGTCCTGCGTCGGGTGGTCGAGCGTGAGGTCGGCGGGCGAGACGACCTGCACGGTCGCCCCCGCCTCGGCGGCCACGGAGCGGGCGCGCTCGGCGTCGTGCGTGACGACGACCGCCGGCTCGGCGCCGTCGAGGATCTGGCCGATGCGGGCGTCCGGGTAGGCGACGTCGACGGGGACGGCGACGGCACCGGCGCGGAGCACGCCGAGCACGACGGCGACCGCGTCGGCGGTGCGCGGGAGCGCCACCGCGACCCGGTCGCCCCGGCGGACGCCGAAGCGGGCCAGGCCGGTCGCGACGGCGGTCGTCCGCCGCGCCAGGTCGGCGAACGACAGGGAGCCGGAGGCGTCCACCAGCGCGTCGACGTCGGGGACGCGCGCCACCGTGTCGTCGAGGCGGTCGAGGACCGTCCCCGTCACGACGGCGGTGCGGCCCCGCGCGTGGCGGTCGAGGTCGCGGGCGGTCTCGGCGTCGACGGCCGGGATGTCCGACAGCCGCTGCTCGGGACCGCCGACGAACGCCGCGAGGACGCGGTCGAGGGCGTCGCGGAGCCGCGCCACGGTCGAGCCGTCGAAGAGCGACGCGTCGTAGCCGAGGGTGACGAGCAGTCCGCCGTCGTCGCCGTCGGGGGTCGTGACGTCGAGCAGCAGGTCGGTCTTCACCCCGGCGCTCGTCGACTGCGCGGGCAGCGTGACCGCGACGTCGCCGAGGTCGAGGGCGGCGGCCCCGGTGTTCTGCAGCGTCAGCATGACCTGGAACACGGGGTGCCGGCCGACCGAGCGGGGCGGGCGCACCGCGTCGACGACGGCGTCGAAGGGCACGTCCTGGTGCGCGTAGGCGGCGGAGTTGCTCGCCCGGACCCGCTCGAGCAGGTCCTCGACGCTCGGGTCCCCGGCGAGCGAGGTGCGGAGCGCGACCGTGTTGACGAAGAAGCCGACGAGCTCGTCGAGCTGCGGGTCCGTCCGGCCGGCGACCGGCGTGCCGATGACGACGTCCTCACCCGCACCGTGCTGCTGCAGGGTCGCGGCGACGGCGGCGTGCAGCACGATGAACAGGCTCGTGCGGTGGTCCCCGGCGAAGCGTCGGAGCGCCGCGTGCCGCTCGGCGTCGAGCTGCAGTGGCAGCTCCCCGACGGTGGACCGGGTCGCGCCGTCGACGGGCCGTGCGCGGTCGCGGGGCAGGGTGATCTCGTCGGGCGCGCCGGCGAGCGTCGTCCGCCAGAACGCGAGCTGCTGCGCGAGCTCGCTCGACGGGTCGTCGGCGTCGCCGAGCTGTTCCCGCTGCCACAGCGTGAAGTCGGCGTAGTCCACCGGCAACGGCTGCCAGTCGGGCGCGGTGCCGGCGACGCGGGCCGCGTAGGCGGTCCCGAGGTCGCGCGCGAAGGGGGCCAGCGACCACCCGTCGGTGGCGATGTGGTGCATCGTGGCGACGAGGACGTGACGGTCGTCGTCGACGCGCAGCAGCACCGCGCGGAGCGGCGTCTCGGTAGTCACGTCGAAGGGACGCGTCGCCTCGTCGCGGACGACGTCGTCGACCCGGTCCTCAGGGACCGTCACCCTGAGGAACGGCGGCACCGCGGCGTCGCCGTCGAGCACCCGCTGCACCGGCGCGTCGCCCTCGAACGGGACGATCGTGCGGAGCGGCTCGTGCCGCGTCGCGACGTCCGTGAACGCCGCTCGCAGCGCCTCCACGACCAGCGGGCCGTCGAGGTGGAGCACGACGGGGACGTTGTAGGCCGCGGAGTCCGGCTCGAGCCGGGCGAGGAACCACAGGCGCCGCTGCGTGAGCGACAGCGGGAGCACGTCCGGGCGTGTCGCCCGGGCCAGGCGCGCGGTGCTCCCCGCCGGGGCGCCCTCGTCCGCACCGCCGGCGAGGGCGGCCACGGTGGGGCGCTCGAAGACGTCCCGCACGGTCACCGTCCGGTCGAGCCGCTCGGACAGGCGCGCGGCGAGCCGGGTGGCCAGGAGGGAGTGCCCGCCGGCCGCGAAGAAGTCGTCCTCGATGCCGACGGCGGGGATCCCGAGGACCTCGGCGAAGACCTCGGCCGCGACGCGCTCGGTCTCGGTCCTCGGCGGCGTGACGGTGCCGGTGGTCGCCTGCTCCGGCGCGGGCAGGGCCCGACGGTCGAGCTTGCCGTTCGGGGTCACGGGCATCTCGCGGAGGGCGACGACGACCGAGGGCACCATGTAGTCGGGGACGCCGCTGCGCATGCCCTCGCGGACCGCCGCGGGAAGGCCCTCGAGGTCGCCGTCCGAGGTGACGTAGCCGACGATCCGGCTCGCGGGGCCCTCGCCCGTCACGACGGCCGCGGCCTGCGTGACGCCGGGCTGGCGGGTCATGGCCGCCTCGACCTCGGCGAGCTCGACGCGGTAGCCGCGGATCTTCACCTGGTCGTCGATGCGGCCGACGAACCTCAGGGACCCGTCGCGCCGACGACGGACGACGTCCCCGGTGCGGTACATGCGCGAGCCGTCGGCCGAGAACGGGTCGGCGACGAAGCGCTCGGCGCTCAGCCCGGGCTGGCCGACGTAGCCCTGGGCCACGTTGGTGCCGGCGAGGTACAGCTCGCCCACGGCCCGGTCGGGCACGGGGGTGAGGCTGGCGTCGAGGACGTAGTGGCGGGTGTTGCGCACGGACGAGCCGATGTGCGGCGCACGTCCCGGCTCCAGCACCGCGGTGAGGCTGTCGACCGTGGCCTCGGTGGGGCCGTAGAGGTTGACGGCGTGCACGTCCTCGCGCTCGGCGAGCGCGTCCCAGAGCGCGGGTCCGACGGCCTCGCCGCCGAGGGCGATCTCGCTGGGGTGCGGGTCGGCGTCGAACAGGCCCGCGGCGAGCAGCGCCTCCGCGAAGGAGGGGGTCGTCTCGACGGCGTCGATGCCGTGGCGGACGAGGTGCTCGACGAGACGACCCGGGTCGCGGCGCACGTCGTCCGAGATGACGTGCAGCTCGTGGCCGGCGAAGAGCCACAGCAGCGGGTCCCACGCGGCGTCGAACGACAGGCCGGCCGTGTGCGCGACGCGCAGGGGCCGACCGAGCCGCGCCCGGGCGGGGTCGAACATCTCGGCGCGGTGGTGCTGGAAGAGGTTGCGCAGGGCGGTGCGGTCCACGCCGACGCCCTTCGGCCGTCCGGTGCTGCCCGAGGTGAAGACGATGTACGCGAGCGCGTCACCGGGGACCACGGGCAGGACGCCCGTGCCGTCCGTCCGGCGACGCCACACGGCGGTGTCCGCGTCGACGGGGAGCGAGGTGACCTGCCACGAGGCCCCGGCGGCGCGGTCCCGGGCGAGCTGCGCACTGCTCGTGAGGAGCAGGGCCGGGTCGGCGTCCTCGATCATCCCGACGACGCGGTCCGTCGGGTACTCGGGGTCGAGGGGCACGTACGCCGCACCCGCGCGGAGCACGGCGAGGACCAGCATCGGCAGCAACCGGCTGCGCTCGATGCGGACCGCGACCCGGCTGCCGGGGACGACGCCCTGCCGGACGAGGTGGTGCGCGAGCCGCGTGGCGTCGGCGTCGAGCTCGGCGAACGTGCTCGTGCCGTCCTCGGCGACGACGGCCGTGTCGTCGGGGCGCCGGCGGGCGACGTCGGCGAAGGCCTCGAGGACCAGCTCGGGGTCGAGGGCGACCGTCTCGCCGGCGCCGCGCTCGAGCAGCGGGGCGACCTCGTCCTCGTGGACCACCGCGGCGTCCGTGACGGTGAGGCCGTCGGGCCCGTCGACGACGCGGTCGACGAACGACAGCAGCCGGTCCGCGTGCTCGGTGAGGCTCGCGGTCGTGTGCAGCTCCGCGTCGCCCTCGAGCTGGAGCGTGGGGGTGGCGGCGTCGCTCGTGAGGCCGGACAGCACGATCGAGAGGTCGTGCACCGGACCGGTCGACAGGATGGCCACCTCACCGACGGCGTCGCCGAAGCGGATCTCGTCGATGACGGGCAGCAGGTTCACCGACGGCCCCGCGTGGCGCGGTGCGCCGTCGAGGGTCTCGACGCGGAAGCGCTGGTGACCGACGGCGCCGCGGACGACGTCGCCGGCGTGCGCGACGAGGTCCGAGACCTCGGCGTTCGCGGGCACGTCGATCCGCAGCGGGAGGATGTTCGAAAGCATGGACGGGGTGGTCTTCGCGACCTTCCCCCGTCGGGCGGTGACCGGCAGGCCGAGCGCGACGCGCTCCTCCCCGGTCATCTTCGCCATGTAGAGGGCGACGATCGCGACGACCGTCTTCGGCAGGTCGCGGCCCAGGGCCGTCAGGCGTGCGGCGCGCGCCTCGTCGAGGGGCACGGCGACGCGCACCACCGAGCTCGCGGCGGACGTCGCGGTGCCCTCGAGCCCGGCGACGGGCGCGTCGTCCGCGAGCGCGTCGCGCCAGTGGGCCTCGTCGGCGTCGCGCTGGTCCGACGCCTCGTACTCGGCGATGTCGTCGTGCAGCTCGTCGAGGCCGGGCAGGGGCGACGGCAGCCGCGCGGCGAGGTGCGCGAGGGGCTTCGCCGCGAAGTCGAGCAGTCGACCGGACGGGGCGAGGCGGGCCAGGCGCGTGTACACCTCGGCCACGTAGCGCAGGGCGATGACCGCCGAGTACCCGTCGAGCAGGACGTGGTGCACGCGCTGGAAGAGCAGCGACCGGTCGTCCGCGACCTGGAACAGGACCGCGCCGAACAGCTCGTCGCCGTGCACGTCGCGCACGGTGCCCATCTCGCGGTCCATGACGGCGAGCGCCTGCGCACGCGCCGCCTCCGGCCCCAGGTGACGCAGGTCGACGACCTCGACGAGGTCGTCCGTCGGGCGCGGCCGCACCACGACGCCGTACGGGCCGTCGTCGTCCGACCGGATCCGCGTCGACAGCGCCTCGAGGTCGGCGACCGTCTTCGTCATGGCCATCCGGACGAGCCGCGGGTCGAGCCGGCCCGTCAGGTCGAGGTACTGCCCGATCTGGTAGGTCGGGTTCTCGGGGTCGAGCTGCTGCGCGTAGTAGATGCCCCGCTGCGCGGACGTCAGCGGGACGCGGCCCCCCTTCCCCTGCTCGTCACGGTCGTCCTGGTGGTGCTCGTTCGTCACGGAGTGGGTCTTCCTGTAGGGACGCGGCCGTCGTCGGGCCGGGAGGGGGCGGTGCCGGTGGGTGGTGGACCTACTGGAACTGCCCGATTTGGAGCGCGTTGAGGATCCCGCCGAGGTCGAGGAGCGGGCCCTGGACGAGGGGGCCCTGGATGAGCGCCGGGGCGCTCGCCGTCGTGGTGGGGGCGACGGTCGCGGCAGGGGCGGCGGTCGCGGCGGACGCGCTCGTGGCGACGCCGCCGAGCGTCAGGGCGACGGCGACGGTCGCGGTGCTCAGGATGCGGGTGTTCTTCTTCACGGGAAGCTCCTCGTCGGCTCACGGCGGCCGGACCTCGGCCGTCACCACTCGTTCGGGGGCGGTGCCGTGACCGGTTTGGTCGTCCAGGGGACGCCCAGCCTGCCCGTCCCCCGACGAGGTCGTCGACGATGCGCGACGGTCGTCGCCGTCAGGCGGCCGTCGCGAGGAACGGGTCCCACTCCGCCGTCGGCCGCTCGACCCCGCGCACCACCCAGCCGACGCCGTGCGGCGCCTTGGGCGTGAAGAGCAGGTCCCAGCCCATCTCGGCGGGGGTGCGGTCGCTCTTGAGGTTGTTGCAGCGGAGGCAGCAGGCGACGAGGTTCTCCCACGAGTCCGCTCCCCCGCGCGACCGCGGCTGCACGTGGTCGATGGTGGACGCGGCCTTCCCGCAGTAGGCGCAGTGGTGCTGGTCGCGCCGCAGCACCCCGCGGCGCGACACCGGGATGGCCCTGCCGTGCGGGATCCGCACGTACCGGGTGAGGACGATGACGCTGGGCCGGTCCCAGCGGGCGGCGGTGCCGACGACGGGGTGCGCCCGGTCGGCGCTGACGACGGTGGCCTTCTGGCTCATGACGAGCACGAGGGCCCGGCGGTCGCTGACGACCGCGAGGGGCTCGAATCCGGCGTTGAGGACGAGTGTGCGCATGGGGGTTCCTCCCGAGTCCCCCCTGGACGGCTTCCAGGGGGCCGTGGTGCTCTCGGGGCCCTGCCGGGTCGGAGAGGTCCGCGGACGAAGAAGAGCACTGCCCGGGGGCAGTGCTCTCAGCGTCGTGCGGGGCGTCCTATGAGGTCGTGCGAGGGCCGGTCCGTGGGGTGGACGACGCTCGAACGGCACATGGGACCCTCCTCGTCTCGGCGGTGCTCCGAGGGGGCCAGGCTAACCCGCGGGGGCGTCCCTGCCTAGGGGCGGGCCACCGCTTCACGTGGAGTTCACCGCCGGCCGGAGGCGCGCCCCGGCCCGGCCGCGCCGGTCGCGTCGCCGACGCCCCGCCCCGCCGCGCCTCCGGGCCGCGCCCGCCGTATGCTCGCCGCCTGCTCGCCTGCACCCCAGGAACACGACGACACCCCAGCCCGCGACCTGGGGTGTCGTCGTGTTCCTGGGGTGTCGCACTCGACCACTCGACCGGGGCCGCGCCCGCGCGCCCGTGCGCCCGCGCCCCCGCGCCCCCGCGCTCAGAGCCGCAGCGCCAGCGCGTTCGCCGTGAGCCCCGCGGCCGTCCCGCAGAGCAGCACCGTGTCGCCGGGGCCGAGCCGCCCCGCCTCGAGCTCCTCCGCGAGGACGTACGGGACCGACGCGCTCACCATGTTCCCCAGCTCGTCGACCCGGTCGATCCACAGCCCGGGCGGGCAGCCGACCTTGCGCATCGCGAGCCCGAGCGCCCCGCTCGCCTGGTGCGGCACGACCCGGTCGAGGTCGGCCCAGGTGAGCCCGGCGCCCTCGAAGAAGCGGTCGAAGAACCCGGGCAGCACCCGCAGCATGCCGCGCAGCGCCCGCCGGCCGTCCATGTCGAAGAGGTAGTCGGCGGGGTCGCCGTCGGCGTACGCCTGCGCCGGGTGCAGCGACAGACCGCCGCGCAGCTCGGTGTCGTGCGCGTGCGCCGGCCAGGTCTGCTGCAGGCTGGCGAGCACGCCGGGGCCGTCGTCGTCGGTCACGTCGGTCCGCGTCACGACGACCGCCGCGCCCGCGTCCGAGAAGAGCTCCGCGGCCTCGCGCGCCGCGGGGTCGAGGAACCGCGACCCCACGTCGCCGGACACCACGAGCGCGCGGTCGTACGCCCCGCCGTCGACGAGCCGCGACACGACGTCGAGCGCGGTCACGAAGCTCGTGCACGTCGACGACACGTCGAACGCCGCGGCGCGGGCACCGGGCGCGACCCGTTCGAGCACGAGCGCGGCCGTGCACGGGATCGGCTGCACGCCGGCGGCGCAGGCGGCGACGACGAGGTCGACGTCGTCGGGCGACAGCCCCGCGCGCGCGATCGCCCGCAGCGACGCCTCGGCGAGCAGGTCGAGCTGCCCGAGGTCGTCGGGGACCCGGTGCCGCGTGCGGTCCCCGTACCGCACGACCACGTCGGGCAGCGCCGTGCCCCACCCGCTGATCCTGCACCGTCTCACGTCGGCTCCCCCCGGTCCGCGCGGCCCCCGTGGCCGACGCCGGACCATAGCAGGTCGACCCCGCCCGGGTGGACGTCGTGGCTGAACAGCAGGCGGACGCCCGCGCGCTCCGCCGCGAGCAGGGTCCGTGCGGTGCGGGCCTGGGCGTCGTGGTCGTGGCCGACGAGGCGGGGGACGACGCGCATCCGGCCCTCCTCGCCGAGCAGGTCGCGGCCCCAGGCGGCGTCCCCGGCGAGCAGCACGTCCCCGTGCGGACCGCGCACGAGCGCCCCGACGTGCCCGTCCGCGTGCCCGGGCAGGTCGACGAGCAGCCAACGGTCGTCGTCGAAGGGGGCGTGCACGCGCAGCCCGTGCGGTCCCGGCACGAAGGCCTCGTCGGGGACGACCCGGGCCCGCCGCAGCGACGGCGGCACGAGGCCGCGCAGCAGCCCGTCGCGCAGGCGCGCCCCGGCGAGGGTGCGCGCCGCACCGGCACTGATCGTCACGCGCGCGGCGGGCAGGTCGCGCAGGCCGCCCACGTGGTCGGGGTGCAGGTGCGTGAGCACGACGTCGGTGACGGTCGCGGGGTCGACCTGCTCGGCGATCCCCTCGCCCGGGCCGAGCCTCGGGGGCAGGAGGCGCCGGTACGCCCACCCCGCCGGTCCCGTCCGCCACCGCCCGGCCGGGTACCCGGTGTCGAGCAGCACCCGTCGGTCGCCGGCCGTCCAGAGGAACGCCGTCGCGGGGAACTCGCGGCGCTCGTGCGGAGCCCCGCGCAGCAGCCGGGCGACGTCGTGCGCGGTGCGCCCCACGGTGAGCGCCTCGAGCCGCGCGGGCGCGTGCCCGGCGACCGCGTCCCGCGGGTCAGCCACGCGGTCCCGCCCCGCCCGTCGCGTACGACGCGAGGCTCTCGTCGAGCGACACGACGGGCGCGTAGCCGAGCAGCCGCCGCGCCTTCGACAGGTCGAGGGTCTGCGAGTGCGCGATCGTCGTCACCGTGTACCGGGTCACCGGAGGCTCGGGCAGGCCGGGCAGGACCCCGCAGACCGCCTCGAGCAGCCCCGCCAGGGCCGTGACGGGGCGGGTCGGCAGCCGGCGCGTGCGCGGCTCGACGCCGAGCCCGCGCAGCAGCTGCTCGAGCACCGCCCGGAACGGCCGCGGGTCGCCGTTCGACACGTTCAGCGCCTCGCCGTCGACGACGTCGCCGGGGGCCTCGAGCGCGAGCCGCACGGCGAGCGCCACGTTCTCGACGCTCGTGAGGTCGACGAGCCCGGCGCCGCCGTCGAACAGGGGCACCCCGACGCGGTCGTGGACGCGCAGCAGCCTCGGCACGAGGCTCGGGTCACCCGCGCCGACGATGCCGCGGGGGCGCAGCACCACGACCTCCGGGCCGGCCGTCCCCGGGCGGGGACCGTCGCCGACCGACCCGCTCGTCGTGCCGAGCAGCAGCCTCTCGGCCTCGAGCTTCGACCGGATGTAGTGGTTCATCGGGCGGGGCGCGACGTCGTGCTCACGGAGTCCGAGCCGGTCACGGGGTGCCGCGTACACGCCGGGCGTCGACACGTGCACGAGCCGCCGCGCCCCCGCCCGACGTGCGAGGTCGAGCACCCGCCGGGTGCCCGTCACGTTGGCGTGCTCGAAGTCCGACCAGCGGCCCCACGGCGACGACAGCGCGGCGCAGTGCACCACGGCGTCGACGCGCAGCGGGGCGACGCCGAGCGCGTCGAGGTCGCCGACGAAGGCCTCGACCCCGGCCGGCAGCGCGTCGGCCCGGCGGCCCGCCGCGACGACGTCGTGGCCGTGGGCGCGCAGGTCGTCCACGACGACGCCGCCCAGGAACCCGCTCGCTCCCGTGACCAGGACCCTCTCCCCCACGGCGCGACCCTACTAGCATCCGCACGTGCACCTCGCGCTCGTCACCGACTACTGGCTGCCCACCCTCGGGGGCGTGCAGACGGCCGTGCGGGCCCTGCAACGCTCGCTCGTCGCGGCCGGTCACGAGGCCACCGTGCTCGCCCCGCTCGACGCCCGCCCCGGCCGCCGCGGACCCGACGGACCGCCCGGCACGGGACCGGGCGTCGTCGCCCTGCCCGCCGCGCGCGGCTTCCGGCCCGACGGCTACCCCTTCGCCTGGTCGCCGTCACGCCTGCGCACGGTGCTGCGCGACGAGTTCGAGCGGCTCGGCGTCGACGTCGTGCACACGCACTCCGAGATGTTCGCGGCGCTCGGCGCGATCCGGGCCGCCCGGGACCTGGGGCTGCCCGTCGTCCACACCATGCACGGCCGCATCGACACGTACACGACGAGCGTGCTGCCCGCACCCGCGTTCACCGTCCCGCTGCTCGCCGCGCTGCACGCCCGGCAGGTCGACCACCGGGGGCTGCACGTCGCCCCGGACGCCGCCTGGACCTCGACCCGCGCCCGGCGGCTGATGTGGCGCGTCATGCTCGCGCAGTCGCGCGCCGTCGACCACGTGCTCGTGCCCTCGCGCCACTTCGCGCGGAAGCTCGTCGACCAGGGCGTCGACACCCCCGTCACCGTGCTCTCGAACGGCATCGAGGCCGACGTCCTCGCCCGCGTCGGCGAGCCCCGCGTGCGGGTCCCCCGCCCCGGCGAGCCGCTGCGCGCGCTCTGGGTGGGGCGGCTCAGCCCCGAGAAGCGCCCCGACGTCTTCGCCGAGGCCGCGCGCCTCGCGGGCGACGACGTCGTCGCCGAGGCGATCGGCGACGGGCTCGCGCGCCGCTCGCTCGAGCGCGGCGGCGCACCGGTCCGCTGGCGCGGCGCCCTCCCTCACGACGACGTCCTCGCCGCCATGGCCCGCAGCGACGTCCTCGTCTCGAGCTCGCTCGACTTCGACAACCAGCCGATGGTGCTGCTCGAGGCCGTCGCGAGCGGGCTGCCGGTCGTGCACTGCGACCCCGACCTCGCCGAGGTCGTCCCCGACGGCGGCGGCTTCGCCAGCCCCACGCCGGACGCGACCGGGCTCGCGGCCGTGCTCTCGCGCCTCCGGCACGACCCGGAGGCGGTGGCCGCCGCCAGCCGTGCCGTGATCGGGGCGCGGGGCCGGGTCGAGCAGCGCGTGGACGACGTGCTCGCCGTGTACCGCTCGCTCGCCCCCTGACGCGCGCGCCCGCCCGCCCCCGCCGCGCGCGCCCGCGCGCCCCCGCGCGCCGGGTCGCACCCGAACGCCGGGTCGCACCCCAACGCCGGGTCGCACCCCAGGAACGCGACGACACCCCAGGCCGCGGCCTGGGGTGTCGTCGTGTTCCTGGGGCGTCGCGGGCCGACAGGGGGGCCGCTGCGCGGCCGCGGCCGCGCCTAGAAGCGCACGTAGTGCACGGCGCTCGACCAGATCGGGCGCATGCGCACCGAGTCGCCGGGCTTCGGCGCGTCGAGGATCATGCCGTTGCCGGCGTAGAAGCCGTCGTGCGAACCGTCGTTGAAGACGACCACGTCGCCGGGCACGGCCTCCGCCGCGCTGATCGGCGTCCCGAGGCGGCTCTGCGCACCGACCGAGTGGGGCACCGAGATGCCGTGCTGCGCGAGCACGAACATGATGAATCCCGAGCAGTCGAAGCCGGCAGGGGTGGCGCCGCCGAAGACGTAGGGCGTGCCGATGTACTGCTGCGCCGTGGCGAAGTACGCCGCCTGAGCGCCGGACCCCGTGACGGGCGCCGACGTCGCCGCGTACTGCTTCGCGGTGGGGCCGCTGTACGACGAGAACGACTGCGCGTTCGCGGCGCGCTGTGCCTCGGCGGCCGCGGCGGCCTGCTCGTCGGCGACCCGCTGCGCCTCGGCGGCGGCGGCCGCGTCGAGGGTCGCCTGCGACGTGGCGGACCAGCCGTCGCGGGTGACGTCCGTCGCGGCGACGTCGCCGACGGCGAGGTCCTGGGCGGCCGAGGTGCGGACCTGCGTGAGGGCGGTCGTCGCGGTGCCGTCCTGGTCGGGCGTCGTCGCGAAGGCCGGCAGGGCCATCGTGCCGAACAGTCCGGCGGTGACCGTCATGACGGCGGCCGTGGCGACGCCGCGGGCGGCCTTCTTGCGGGGGGCCCTCGCGGCCTTCGCCTCGAGCTGCGCGGCGAGGCGGAGCGACGAGCGCGTGGGGAGGGCCTTGTCGAGGGAGGCCGCGGGGCGGGCCGCGGGGCGCTCGAGGGCGCGCTCGTCGTGGTGCTCAGGGGTCAAGAGGGAGTTCTCCAGCGTCTCGCCAGCCCTTCGGGAGGCTGCCCCATCCGTGTGTCGGCGTGGTCCATCCGGCAGGAGACGGGTGCACGAGACGTCCTGCCACGGGTCCGGAGAGGGCTCAGGGGGCCCTCGGGACCTGAGCGACTGTAGCCGAGGACGACCGCGAAGTCATCCTCCGGACGGAGATTCGTCACAATCGGGTAACGCCCGTGTCGTCGCTGGACGCGAGCAGGACGTCCGCCGGACGCCCTCGTCGGACGGGTCGTCCCCCCTCGGCGTCAGGCCCGGACGTGTCGGCGTCAGGCCCCGACGTAGATGTGCGCCGCGACCTCGGTCGGGAGCTCTAGCCCCTCGTCGCTGCCGTCGACCCGCACGAAGAGGTAGTCCCCCGCGGCACTGAGCCGCACCGTGGCACCGGGCGTCACGCCCGCGTCGAAGAGCTGCTGCAGCAGCTCGGGCTCGAACTGCACGGGCTCGGCGAGGCGGCGCACGACGCCGGTGACGCTGTCGTCGGGGGACGCGGCGAGCGCGGCGGGCAGCGAGACGACGCCGTCGAGGAAGCGCCCGGCCGGCGAGTCGCCGAGCTCGTCGAGGCCGGGGATCGGGTTGCCGTAGGGCGACTCGGTGGGGTGGTCGAGCATGTCGAGCAGGCGGCGCTCGACCTGCTCGCTCATGACGTGCTCCCACCGGCAGGCCTCGTCGTGCACGTACGCCCAGTCCAGGCCGATGACGTCGGCGAGCAGGCGCTCGGCGAGGCGGTGCTTGCGCATCACGTGGGTGGCCTTGCTGCGCCCCTCGACGGTGAGCTCGAGGTGACGGTCGCCCGAGACGACGACGAGGCCGTCGCGCTCCATGCGGGCGATGGTCTGCGAGACCGTGGGGCCGGAGTGGCCGAGCCGCTCGGAGATGCGGGCACGGAGCGGCACGATCGCCTCTTCTTCGAGGTCGAGGATCGTGCGCAGGTACATCTCGGTGGTGTCGACGAGATCGGTCAACGAGGGCCTCCTGGTCAGCGCGCGGGACGTCACGATCCTACGTGCTCCTCCTGCGCCACCCCTGTCGCTCAGTAGGATCGACGCCGTGCCGGACATCGTGATCCCCCAAGACCTGCTGCCCACCGACGGTCGCTTCGGGTGCGGCCCCTCGAAGATCCGCGGGGCCCAGCTCGAGCACCTCGTCACCGCGGGGGCGTCGCTGCTCGGCACCTCGCACCGCCAGGCGCCGGTGAAGCGCCTGGTCGGCAGCGTCCGCGAGGGCCTGGCCGACCTGTTCCGCCTGCCCGACGGGCACGAGGTGGTCCTCGGCAACGGTGGTTCGACCGCGTTCTGGGACGCCGCCGCGTTCGGCCTCGTCGAGCGCCGCGCCGAGACCCTGTCGTTCGGCGAGTTCGGGGCGAAGTTCGGCAAGGCCCTCACCACGCCGTGGCTCGAGGCCCCGCACGTCGTCCAGGCGCCCGCCGGGTCGCGCAGCGAGGTCGAGGTCGTCGAGGGCGTCGACGTGTACGCCTGGCCGCACAACGAGACCTCGACCGGCGTCATGGCGCCGGTCCGGCGCGTGCACGGCGACGCGGGCGCCCTCACGGTGGTGGACGCGACGAGCGCGGCGGGCGGCGTCGATGTCGACCTCGCCGAGACGGACGTCTACTACTTCGCCCCGCAGAAGAACTTCGCGAGCGACGGCGGCCTCTGGTTCGCGGTCGTGTCGCCCGCGGCGGTCGAGCGCATCGAGCGGATCGCCGCCTCCGACCGGTACCAGCCCGAGTTCCTCAGCCTGAAGGCCGCCCTCGACAACTCGCGCCTCGACCAGACGCTCAACACCCCGGCCCTCACGACGCTGCTGCTGCTCGACGACCAGGTGCGCTGGATCCGCGAGCAGGGCGGCCTCGCCTGGGCCGACGCCCGCACGAAGGAGTCGTCGGGGCTGCTCTACGACTGGGCCGAGGCGTCCGACCACGCCGCCCCGTTCGTCGCCGACCCGGCGCACCGGTCGCAGGTGGTCGCCACGATCGACCTCGTCGACGCGGTGGACGCCAAGGCGGTCGCGAGCGTGCTGCGCGCGAACGGCATCGTCGACACGGAGCCGTACCGCAAGCTGGGCCGCAACCAGCTGCGCGTGGCGACGTTCACGGCCATCGAGCCCGACGACGTGCGACAGCTGATCCGTTCGGTCGACCACGTCGTGGCGGCGCTCGCCTCCTGACCCGACGCACGCGAGAGGGCCACCCGACCTGGTCGGGTGGCCCTCTAGTCGTGGTGCGGGGGCCGGAGTCGCGGGTCGGCCCCGGCGGGCGGCCCGCCCCGGTCCCGCCCCGGGTGCGTCCGCGTCAGCGGCGGCGGCCGCGCAGCGGGTCGACGTCCTCGCCGTCCCAGTCGTCGTCGAGGTCGTCGCCCTCGGCGTGCAGCGCGTCGGCGGCCTCGGCCTCGTCGTCGTCGTCGTCGTCGTCCGACTCGTCGTCGTCCTCGTCGTCGAGATCGGCCCCGTCGAGGTCGTCCTCGTCGTCGAGGTCGTCCTCGTCGTCGTCGTCGGAGTCGTCGTCGTCCGAGTCGTCGTCCGAGTCGTCGTCCTCGTCGTCGTCATCCGAGTCGTCGTCGTCCGAGTCGTCGTCGTCCTCGTCGCCCCCCGCCTCCTGCGCCTCGAGCGCGGCGAGCCGGTCGGCCCACGGCACCCACTCGGGCGAGAGCAGCGCGCCGGTGGCGGGCAGCAGCTCCACCTCGAGCACGGTGGGCTCCTCGCCCTCGACGTGGGCGACGCTCACGGTCCAGAGCCACCCGGGGTAGCCGGGGTGCGTGGTGGCGAAGCGGAGCGAGACGACGCCGTCGACCTCGTCGACCTGGTCGACGAACGAGCCGACCTGCTCGAGCGGGGTGACCTCGGCGAGCGCGGCGCGGGCGAGGTCGACGTAGGGGCCGGCCTCAGGCATCGAACTGGTCCGCGACGGTACGGAGCAGGACGGCCACGCGGGCGCCGTTCTGCGGGTAGCGGCCGCGACGGAGGTCGCTGCCGGCCCGGTCGAGGACCTTCACGAGGTCCTCGACGATGACCGCCATGTCCTCGGCGTTGCGGCGCCCCATCTTGGCGAGGCTCGGGGCCTGCTCGAGCACGCGCACGCTGAGCGCCTGGGCGCCGCGCTTGCCGTCGGCGATGCCGAACTCGAGGCGGGTGCCGGCCTTGACCACGGCGCCGGCGGGGAGTGCGGACGCGTGGAGGAAGACCTCGGTGCCGTCATCGCTCGCGATGAAGCCGAAGCCCTTGTCGTCGTCGTAGAACTTGACCTTGCCGGTGGGCATGAGTGCTCTCCTCTGGGGCTGGTGGGGACCGGTGCGGTCCGTCGCGCCCGGTCGACCGCGGGACCCGCGGTGGGTGCGGTGCCCCGCGGACTATCCTGGCCTGATGGCGGACGACAGGGAACGGCGCACGGGCGCGAACCTCCATCGTACTGAACGCGTGCTCGTGTTCATGATCGGTGCGATCGTCCTGCTCTCGATCGCCGCGTTCGTGGCGCGCATGCTCGGTCAGCTGAACGGCGTCGAGGACTGGACGGCGGGAGCGTGGCCGGCGGTCTCGGTGCTGCCGCTGCTGGGCCTGCCGCTCGCGATGCTGCTCGTCGTCGGCTACGTGGTGGCGAGCGCGCTCCGCCGGGCGCGCGACAACCGCGACGAGCACGACGACCCCGCGACCGCGCCGGGGTCCGGGCGCTGACGGCGTCCGACCCGACCTGATGGCCACCACCCTCGACCTCGCGGGCGCGCTGCGCGCCCTGGACGCGGACGCGCTCGAGGCGGGGCTCCGGCGCCGGCAGCTGCGCGCCTCCGGCGTCCGCGACGTGTTCGACCTGGCCGACGCGCTGCTCGAGGCGTCGAGCGTGCGCGACGCGCTCGCGCACCTCGACCGGGCGCACCTGCTCGTGCTGCAGGCCGTCCGCGAGCCGCGCGACGCGGCGGGCGTCGTCGCCGCCCTGCCCGCCGCCCCGGCCCTGTCCGGGGCGCTCGACGAGGCGCGCGTCCGGGACGTCGTCGCGGACCTCGCGGCACTCCTGCTCGTCGTCGTGGGCGAGGACGGCACCGCCTCCTGCCCGACGGCCGTCGGCGACCGGCTCGACGACGACCCGGCCCTCGCGGTCGGGGCCCTCGCCTCGACGCCCCCGCCCGCCGCCGACCCGTCCGACGACGACCCGTCCGACGACGACGCCGCCGCCGCCGACCCCTCGGACGACGCCGACGACGCGCCGGCCGGCTCCCCCGTCGACGCCGACCGCGGGGCCGAGCAGCGCCTCGCCGAGGTGGTCGTCCAGGCGGCCGAGCTGCTCCGGGCCCTCGACGACGCCCCCGCGCGCGAGCTGGCGAAGGGCGGCCTCGCGCAGCCCGAGCGTCGCCGGCTCGCCGAGGCGTCGCGCCTGCCCGTCGACGACGTCCCCGCCCTGCTCGACGTGCTCGTCGCCGCGGACCTCGTCGCGTCGGGACCGGACGGCTGGTCGACGACGGACGACGCCTCCGGATGGCTCGTCGCCGCGTGGCCCGACCGCTGGACCCGCCTCGTCGGCGCCTGGCTCGACGCGCTCCCCCCGGGCGTCGCCGGCCTGCTGCGGACCGCGCCGCGCGCGTCGTGGGGCGCGTCGCTGCGCGCCCACGCCCGCTGGACGTGGCCGGCCGGAGGCGCGTGGACCGACGACGCGCTCGTCGCGGTCGCCGGCACGGCCCGCCTGCTCGCCCTCACCACGGACGACGTCCCCACGTCGGTCGCCGGCGCGCTGCTCGACGAGGGGCCGGAGGCGGCACGCGACCGCGTCGCCGCGCTGCTGCCCGACCCCGTGGAGACCGTCTACCTGCAGCACGACCTCAGCGTCGTCGCCCCCGGGCCGCTCCGCCCCGACCTCGAGGAGCGGCTGCGCACCGTCGCGGTCGCCGAGAGCACCGGGCTCGCCGCGACCTACCGGGTCACCGAGGACCGCGTGCGCGGGGCGCTCACGCGCGGGGAGGACGCGACGTCGCTGCTGGCGTTCCTCGACGACCTGTCGACGACGGGCGTCCCCCAGCCGCTCGAGTACCTGCTGCGCCGCACCGCCGAGGACCACGGCCGCTACCGGGTCGGCCCCCCGCCCGCCCCGCGGGACGCCGACACGGCCGAGGACCGGCTCGACCGCGCCGTCGTGACCGTCCGCGACGTCGTCGGCGCCGACGCCCTCGAGGCCGACCGGGCGGTCACCGCCCTCGGGCTGCACCGCAGGGACGTCACCACGCTCGGCTCGCGCGCCGCCCCCGAGGCCGTGCACCACGCGCTGCTCCAGGAGCGCTACGCGGTGGTCCTCGTCGACGCCGACGACCTCGAGGTCGCCGCCCCGGTCGCCCCCGGCCCGCGGCGCCGCGGCGCGTCCGCCCCCGCACCCGCCCCGCGACGCGACCCGGTCGCCGAGCTCGTGGAGCGCCTCCGGACCACCGCCGGCGACCCCGACGAGAGCACCGACCGCGCCTGGATCGCCCGGCAGCTCGACGTCGCCGTCAAGGGCCGGCTCACCGTCACCGTCACCGTCGACCGCCCCGACGGCAGCACCGCGACGCTCGAGCTGGAACCCACCGGCCTCGGCGGCGGACGCCTCCGCGGACGCGAACGCGGCCGCGACGTCGAGCGGACCCTGCCCCTCGCGAGCGTGACGAGCGTCACGGGGGCGTGACGCGACTCCGGCCGACGCCCGCGCACGCCCGGTCGCTCCCCCTGCCCGTCCGACGGCCCCGGTCCCTCCGACCGCCCCGGTCGGCCGACGGACGTCGGGCCTAGACTCTCCCCTCGTGACCGGACCCCTCATCGTGCAGAGCGACCGCACCGTGCTGCTCGAGGTCGCCCACCCCGACGCGGAGGACGCCCGCCACGCCCTCGCCGTCTTCGCCGAGCTCGAGCGCGCCCCCGAGCACGTGCACACCTACCGGATCACCCGGCTCGGCCTCTGGAACGCCCGCGCCGCCGGGCACACCGCCGACGAGATGCTCGCCACGCTCGAGCGCCACGGCAAGTTCCCCGTGCCCCAGGCCGTCGCCACCGACATCGCCGAGACCGTCGCCCGCTACGGGCGCATCGTCATCGAGCGCGACGGCGACCAGCTGCTGCTGCGCGGCACCGACCGCGGCGTGCTCAGCGAGGTCACCCGGTCGAAGAAGATCGGCGAACTGCTCGGCGTGCGCCTCGCCGACGACCTGTGGGAACTGCAGCCGTGGGCGCGCGGCGAGGTCAAGCAGCGCCTCGTCAAGCTCGGCTGGCCCGCCGAGGACCACGCCGGCTACACGCCCGGCACCCCGCACGACATCGAGCTCGACGAGGGCGACTGGAGCCTGCGCGACTACCAGCAGCGCGCCGTCGACGAGTTCTTCGACGGCGGCTCGGGCGTCGTCGTGCTGCCCTGCGGCGCCGGCAAGACCCTCGTCGGCGCCGGTGCCATGGCCCGCGCGGGCACGACGACGCTGATCCTCGTCACGAACACCGTCTCCGCGCGACAGTGGCGCGACGAGCTGCTGCGCCGCACCACCCTCACCGAGGACGAGATCGGCGAGTACTCGGGCTCGGTGAAAGAGGTGAAGCCCGTCACCATCGCCACCTACCAGATCCTCACCTCGCGTCGCGGCGGCAAGTACGCGCACCTGTCGCTGCTCGACGCCCTCGACTGGGGACTCGTCGTCTACGACGAGGTGCACCTGCTGCCCGCCCCCGTGTTCAAGCTCACCGCCGAGCTGCAGGCCCGCCGCCGGCTCGGCCTCACCGCGACCCTCGTGCGCGAGGACGGCCGGGAGGGCGACGTCTTCAGCCTCATCGGGCCCAAGCGGTTCGACGCCCCGTGGAAGGAGATCGAGGCCCAGGGCTACATCTCCCCCGCCACCTGCTACGAGGTGCGCGTCGACCTGCCCGCCGACGCCCGACTCGAGTACGCCGCCGCGGCCGACGAGGAGCGGTACCGGCTGGCCGCCACCGCACCCGTGAAGCTCGACGTCGTCAAGCACCTCGTGGGACGGCACGCCGGCGAGCAGACGCTCGTCATCGGGCAGTACCTCGACCAGCTCGAAGAACTGTCCGAGGCGCTCGGCGCCCCGCAGCTCACCGGGGCCACGCCCGTCGACGAACGCGAGCGGCTCTACCAGGCCTTCCGCGACGGCGACGAGAAGGTGCTCGTCGTCTCGAAGGTCGCGAACTTCTCGGTCGACCTGCCGGAGGCGACGGTCGCGATCCAGGTCAGCGGCTCGTACGGCTCGCGGCAAGAAGAGGCGCAGCGCCTGGGCCGCCTGCTGCGACCCAAGAAGTCCGGCTTGCCCGCGTCGTTCTACACGCTGGTCAGCCGCGACACGGTCGACCAGGACTTCGCCCAGAACCGGCAGCGCTTCCTCGCCGAGCAGGGCTACTCGTACACGATCCTCGACTCACCGGTCGCCGTCGGCTGACGTCCGCCCGACTCACAGGCGGCGCAGAGGCGGCGCGCAGATACTGGGCGACATGAGTGACGGCCCCAAGATCCTGATCGTCGACGACGAGCCCAACATCCGCGACCTGCTCACCACGAGCCTCCGCTTCGCCGGTTTCGCCGTGCGGGCCGTCGGCAACGGCGCCCAGGCCATCTCGGCGGTGCTCGAAGAAGAACCCGACCTCATCATCCTCGACGTCATGCTCCCCGACATGAACGGCTTCGGCGTCACCAAGCGCCTGCGCTCGTCGGGCTACACGTCGCCGATCCTCTTCCTCACCGCCAAGGACGACACCGAGGACAAGATCACGGGCCTCACCGTCGGCGGCGACGACTACGTCACCAAGCCGTTCTCGCTCGACGAGATCGTCGCCCGCATCAAGGCGATCCTCCGCCGCACCATGAACGAGGACGAGGACGCCGTCATCCGCGCCGGCGAGCTCACCATGGACCAGGACACGCACGAGGTCACCATCGGCGACACCGCCATCGAGCTCAGCCCCACCGAGTTCAAGCTGCTGCGCTACCTCATGCTCAACCCGAACCGGGTGCTCTCGAAGGCGCAGATCCTCGACCACGTGTGGGAGTACGACTTCAACGGCGACGCCGGCATCGTCGAGAGCTACATCTCGTACCTGCGCCGCAAGCTCGACCAGTTCTCGAGCGAGCCGGTCATCCAGACCAAGCGCGGCTTCGGCTACATGCTCAAGGCCGCGAAGGCGTAGGGCCAGGCGTCGTCCAGTAGCGTACGGGGGATGCACGCCAGCCTCTCCCGGTGGTGGAACGAGATCTCCATCCGCACCAAGGTCACCGCGATCACCGTGACCCTGGTGACGCTCGGCCTCTTCGTGGCGGGGCTCGGCACGATGACCGTGCTCAGCACCTACCTGCGGCTCCAGGTCGACACCGACCTCCGGAACGCGGCGCAGAACATCTCGACCGTGCAGCAGTCCGACAGCGTCTGCACCGCCACGTTCGGCCGCCTCGGCACGAGCAGCTACGTCGCCGTCCTCGACGAGTACGGCGACCAGCTCTGCGACAACAGCGGGTCGCTCGCCGACGGCACGGCCCCCGACCTCGACGGTGCCGAGCTCACGGGCGTCGGCACCGCCTCGTTCGACGCGTCCAACGCCGAGGGCACCCAGCAGTGGCGGCTCTACGCGCTCGGCACGCAGCTCACCGTGAAGTCGACGCAGGAGTCGTTCCCCGCGACCGTCGTCACCGGCACCAACCTCGCCCCCACGAACGCGACCATCGGACGGTTCAGCGGCATCTTCCTCGGCTTCGGCCTGTCCGTCGTCGTGCTCGGCGCCGCCCTCACCCGCCTGCTCGTCACCTCGACCTTCGCGCCCCTGCGCGACGTGGAGGCCACCGCGGCACGCTTCGCCGACGGCGACTTCAGCCAGCGCCTCGACTCGACGAACCCCGACACCGAGGTCGGGCGCCTCAACCGGTCGCTCAACAGCATGCTCAGCCGAATCGACAGCGCGTTCGACGACCGGGCACGAACCATCGACCAGATGCGCCGCTTCGTCGGCGACGCCAGCCACGAGCTGCGCACCCCGCTCGTGTCCCTGCGCGGCTACGCCGAGCTGTACCGGATGGGCGCCCTGCAGAAGGACGAGGACGTCGCCCAGGCGATGGACCGCATCGAGAAAGAGGCCATCCGCATGGGCCTGCTCGTGCAGGACCTTCTCGCCCTGGCCCGGCTCGACGAGTCCAAGCCCCTCGAGCTCGGACCGGTCGACCTCGTGCAGCTCGCCCGCGACAGCGCCCTCGACACGATGGCCTCGAACCCGGACCGCGAGATCCAGGTGCTCGTGCTCGAGCCCGAGCTCTCGGTGCCCGTCCCCGTCGAGGCCGACGGCGTGCCCGCCGAGGGCGACGGCGGCGCGGAGGCAACGACGGACGGGACGACCGGACCCTCGACCGCCGCGTGGCGCGTCCGGGGCACCGGCGGATCCGACCCCGCGCCCGGGAGCGGCGCCGGGGCGGGTGCGGCTGCGGCTGCGGCTGCGGCTGCTCGAGCGGGTGCAGGCACGGGTGCTGCGGCAGGAGCGCGTGCCGGTGCCGGTGCGCTGCCCGGTGCCGCAGCCACCCCTGCGACGGACGCTCCCGCGGGGTCGTCCTCCGCGACCGGACCGATGGCGTTCGCCGGGGCGACGCTCGCCCGCCTGCGCGCCCGCCGCGGCCGCTCGGGCCGCCCCACCGGCGAGGTCACCGTCGAGACCGCGACCGGCGAGGTGCTCCCCCGCACCGACCACCCCGCCGTCGTCGTCGGCGAAGAGAACAAGATCCGTCAGGTGATCACCAACCTCATGGGCAACGCCATGCGGTTCACCGAGCACGACGGACCCATCGAGCTCGTCGTCCAGGCGCACCCCGGTCGCGACGTCGCGACGATCGACATCGTCGACCACGGGGAGGGCATCCCCCCGCAGATCCGCGAGAAGATCTTCCAGCGCTTCTGGCGTGCCGACTCGTCGCGCACCCGCGACACCGGTGGCAGCGGGCTCGGCCTCGCCATCGTGTCCGGCATCGTCCAGGCGCACCAGGGCTCCGTGGACGTGCTCGACACCCCGGGCGGCGGGGCGACCTTCCGTGTCGCCCTGCCGCTGTGGACCGGCGACGTCCCCGCGGCGGACGCGGGCGCGACCCCCTCAGCCTGACCCGCCCCTCCCCCCGCCCCGCCCCACCGGCCGACCCGCGTCACGCGGCCGACATCCTTGAGGCCCGAAAAGGCGACGAGCAGCCCCGAGACGCCGCACGTGCAGCGCTCGTCGCGGCGCGTCGGCGCCGACCTGTCGCGTTCGGCACCACGACGCGCGCCGACACCGGAGGCGCGGCCTCTCCGCGCGGGAGCGGGAGGCGGTGCGGGCTGCGGAAGGCAAGCGGGGCGGGGACGACGGAGGGCGGCTCCCCCGGTGGGGGAACCGCCCTCGTGTCGTGCTGCGGACTAGAAGTCCATGCCACCCGTGGGGTCGCCGGCCGGGGCCGGGTTCTTCTCGGGCTTGTCGGCGACGACGGCCTCGGTCGTGAGGAAGAGGCCGGCGATCGACGCGGCGTTCTGCAGCGCCGAGCGGGTCACCTTGGCGGGGTCGATGATGCCCGCGGCGAGCATGTCGACGTACTCGCCGGTGGCCGCGTTGAGGCCGTGGCCGACCTCGAGGTTGCGGACCTTGTCGACGACGACGCCGGGCTCCATGCCCGCGTTGAAGGCGATCTGCTTGAGCGGGGCGTCGATCGCCACGCGGACGATGTTCGCACCGGTCGCCTCGTCGCCCTCGAGCGTGAGGCCCTCGAGCGCGGTCTTGCCGGCCTGGATGAGCGCGACGCCACCACCGGCGACGATGCCCTCCTCGACG
>Ga0265797_10003904_pt1 | contig 23348 bp, 17 predicted proteins | sample P2T30metagenome_FD_192433 | JGI IMG/M metagenome (GOLD analysis project Ga0265797, IMG submission 192433) | Plant litter microbial communities from East Loma Ridge, Irvine, California - P2 T30 | ecosystem: Environmental > Terrestrial > Plant litter > Unclassified | place: USA: California... | reverse complement strand
GTGCTGGGGTCATACAGACCCTGATCGCGACTCCACGCAAGACCACCAGTCGCTGGAGCTGCCTTGAGAGTTCCATGAAGCTTCGCAGTTTCTTCCTCCTCCATCAGTTCGTAGAGTGCCTGTGTGATGGCCCTGTCATTCGCATCATCCTCCTCAGCCTTAGTCTTGAACGTCGAAGCCGTAGAAGACTGCGCAAGCGAGCCAGCATCGCTCCTCGTCGAACCACACCCCTTGTTAATGGTGTTTCGCAACAGCGCCTGCCCAGCAATTACCTCTCTCGCATCCTGACCCAGCATAATATCAGAACCGCCCAAACGACGCCCAGAGCCTGCACCCAGCGTGCTCATCGTCCGACGCTTCTCAGCGCCTGCTCGAGCAAGTTCTCTCAGGGCGCGCTCAGTCGGAGGCTGCCCGCCACCAAGCCGGCGTCCTTCGCCCATGAAGCCTTCACCAGTGTAGCCCTTGCGGACCAACACCTCGTGCTCGTCTCTGAGCTCATCCCACAAAGCGTGGAATTTGTGGTCATGCTCGCCCCACTTATTGTGCGAGAGCTCATGCAGCATCGTATCAACAATCTGCTCCAGCGGCAAGAATAAATCCGTATTATTATGATACCTCAGTCGAATACAGATCTTGTAGCCGCGATTGATATTCAAGCCGAGCAGGTTACCTTCCGGTGGCAAGAACTCGGCCAGGATCTGGACGCGCCAGCCTCGCTTGCGCATGATGGGCTTGACGGTCGAGGCGACTCGGCGGAGGAGCGTGAGGGCTGCATCGCCGCGTGGGAGTCCGGCGAGGTGCTCGTAGCAGTTGAAGAGTGGTTCGTGTTCTTTGAGTTGGGTGGCGTTGTTGCGCTGGACGCTGGTAGGTCCGCCTTCTTTGGGAGTTCTGTTGCGGCCTGAGAATGAGGGCCCGCCGTACGTAGCCATGTTGTGCACGCTGTGAGGCCAGGTATCTGTTACGCAAGAAGAGACAGTGAGCCTGTGGCGAGTTCCAAGCTATGCGGTAGATGTGCGATGTTCCCGGTGATGAGTGTCAGATCCAGTCCGAATCGTAGAGGGAAAGAATGACGCGAGTTGATAGGTGTGCGAGCGAGCAAACAGCCCAAGCCAGAAAGTCGCTTCTTTGTTCGCAGCGTAGCGCAGGGCAAAGTCGCCGCCAGAAATGAAGATGATGTACTTTTATCGCGCAGCTCCCAGTGACTCTCCGCACATAACCACGACAGCAGAGTCGCGGCGGCGCCCTGCAAGTTGACGTCGCGCTGTCTCAGGACGACATTCAAGAACGCCGTCGGGATCGGTGAGCTGGGCTGGCAAGCAGGCAGGTGAACTGCAGTCGTAAGCCACGTCACGTGGCAAATGTCTTTAAGCTTTTTTCTCCCAGAGCTTACGAATCGCTGCTGCCTCGTACGGCCAGCCAAACATGTACGCGCGCAAGTGAAGATGGGGTGTAAGATGTATAGACTACCTTACGCGTGTGGGTGCTGGGCGAAGTTCGCCCAGCTGAAGCCGTTTGGACGGTGAGTGCATGTGGCTGTGCATGATGGCCAGCGCCGTCGTAGGATTCGGAGCCTCAATTTCCCAGGCGAGTTGGACGGGACATACATATAAATAGTTGGGGATGGTTTTGCGATACGAGGTTGGCTTTTGCGATCGTTACCTTACCCAAAAGTGATTCGGGCGCGCGATCATAAAGTGTGGGTTTTAATTGAATGATCGTCAACAAGCGCTGTTTCGTTTATATTGGCCTTGACCAACCCACGTGTATACGGCGTATATATGCACTGGTAGTAAAATGCGACGATTAGTACATAGTTTGCGATTACTCCCGCCTGCCTATGAATAGTCTAGGCAATGTCGATGCGAGGTTTGAGGACTAGGTTAACAATTGATCATCTCCAGAAAGCTTGTTTTGTCCATGTGGGTATGAATAGTTGGTAGGCTCGACGACATCTAGCAGGTTACGACCACTCTCACTTCTAGAATGATTTCCATCAGTGACGACTTATGGGCTTGGAGCAGTTGATAGTCGTCGAAAAGATTCATTTATAGATCGCATTCCATCACCAGTCCGACGAGGCGAGTGACTACGCCCGCTATTTCAACCAACCAAAACACCGCGCAATGCAGATGCAGACATGCCTGAACCCTCAGATAAAAATCCTAAAACCTGCCAAACATCATCATCTAAGACCTCATATCCCCCCTCTGATCCCCATCCCTATACCTCTCCTTCCCATCACCCTCCTCACCATCACTCTCATCCTCACTATCCAACCCAAACGGCGTGTCCTCATCGCTACCCTCCGCAAACGCATCGTACAGCTCGCCCGCGCGCTTGTTCCTCCTTGGACCACCCGCAGCGCCACCGTTGACGTCTTCGTCAGCATCGTGGCCCTCTACCATCTCGAAGCCGTACTCGTCGCGGCTCATCCAGCGCGCGCGCTTGCGGCGCATGTAGTACCAGTAGCCGCCGATGCCGCTCAGGAAAGCGACGATCAGGACGGCGGAGCCGTAGATCCAGTATTGGGTTGTTTTGCTGGCGCCGAAGGTGGGGAAGGGGCGGGGGAGGAAGTTGGTGTCTGTTGAGGCGGGCGAAGGGCTGGTCGTTGCTGTGTCTTCTTCGGGTTTGGTTTCAGGGGCGTTGGTGGGAGTTGGGGTGGCGGAAGTGGTGGAAGAGGCTTTGCTGATGTTGGGACGGTCGATGTGGCCGGTGGGGTTGCCTTCTGGTTGGCCGGTGACTGTGGGTACTGCTACGGAGGTTGTGCCTACGCTGGCATCTTCGTGGTCGTGGTCGTCGTCGTCATACTCGTTGGGGAGAGGAAGGAGCTCTTGCTTGTCGCCGTCGATGGACTCTCCCCAGAGTTTGAGGCGCCAGTCTGTGAATGTGCCTGTGTTGTCGTCGACTTTGGTGTCTTTGACCACGACCGTCCAGTCTCCGACGCCATCTTCACCCCAGTGCGCCACACTCATGAATTCCCAGTCGACGTATCCAGTGTGCGCGTTGTCCTTGCGGCGGTGGGTGGCGATGTGAGAGACCATGCCGGTAGGGCTGCGAAGCTCGACGCTCAGATCGCCACGACGTTGATGTTCAACGTTCATGATGACAGTAACGTGCTCGAGACGCTGGAGGTTGTTCTCCTTCATCATTTCCTTCGTGACCGTGTACACGCTTGCGAGTCCCTTGTCGCCCTGTGGGATCGCATGGCGGACATGCTGCCACGGAGAGAACAACCAGGCTTGCGGCTTGACGTTCTTCCACGTCTTGGCCATCTCGACCATGGCGTACGCATCTGCTTTTCCGTAACCGAATTGGTGGGAGAACTCCTTACCAAGAGCCTTGTTCAACTCCCAATCACTCGGCTGATCGACCTTAATGGCTGTCAGAGCAGTGATGTACTGGAAATCGCGCCAGTTCAAATTAGGGTTCGCTTCCAGCATGAGGGCGTAGATTCCTGCCACCAGAGGGCCAGCTGCTGAAGTGCCACCGTGATTGGTGTAGCAACTATCCTTGCCAACATCAGTCGTGTGGATAGCATCACCAGAGCCTGATGAGTAAGTGACGACAAGCTGCGCGCTGCACTTCTCCGAGTAGTATGGGTGCAGACCCTTGCGATCAATACCGCCAACACTAACGGAGTAGATGCTGTTGGTGTAGCCGTCGAAGTTGCAATCGTCGTCATTTGCGGCACCGTTTCCGATTGCAAAGACATAGATAGATCCACGACCGCTGCGACCCTTCTGTACGCCGTTCACCATGGCCCTGCGAATCAAAATTCCAGGTCGTTCCATAGCCTCTCCGCCATCCGAAGGTCCCCAAGAGCAGGAGTAGATGTGGTTATCCTCGAAGGCGTAGTTCATAGCAATCGCCTCGTCCGCATCACTGATGACCTTGGAGAGAATGCGCTCTCCAGCAACCTTGGAGTCGTATGCGACGCCCACTCCGCATACTCCGTTCCTCACGGCAGAAACCTCTCCTGCGCATCGCGTGCCATGGTGGTCATCGCTCAACCTTGGCTTGGGATCCTCCACCTCATCGTTGAAATCGTAGCTGCCCTTTGCGAAATAGTTGTCCTTTAGATCGTCGCTGTCCATATCAAGTCCATCGTCCACAATGCTGATGGTCGAATTTTTGCCAGTGATACCCTGTTGCCAAACGCCAGTCACGTTGATATCGTGTCCAATTTGGATGTGGTTGTACAAATGCCATTGATCCTGGAAGATGGGATCCTCAATCCCGAGCGCCTTCGCAATGTCGATCCCCTTTTGCACAAACGAGTCCACAGGACGATCGATCTGCCTTTGCGCAAGCGTGCTATCATCCTCCAGAGGCGGCAATGCCCTGCGCTTGAACAAAGGGAAGCGCTTCTCGAGGTCTTGCTTTTGCGACAGCAGCACATTGTCCAGCACGTGCGGCTCGTCCCAGCCCAGTTCTCGTTTCCGCCGCCTCCATTTCAGGTCTTTGATGGCTGTTTGTATGTGATCGTAGCCTTGTGTGCGGGACGCGCGGAAGATGTGGTGGTCGTCGAGCTTGCCTAATGGGCCCTCGTAATGTAGGCCGAGATGTGAGGAGATGTTCTCCGGGTGGATGTCTGGTGAGAGGTGGACGGCGTAGTAATCGTGTGCATCGTAGTCGCGTGCTGCGCTGGCTGGTTGCAAGAGCGCAGGCAGCAGTAATATGGCATCTGTCCACTTCATGGTTGCGGCACGAATGCTGATCCTGAAATGCTCGCAGGTGGTCGTGATGGAGGAGGGAGTGTCGTGGATGTATCAATTAGTATGCGCCAGGCATGGTATAGTACAGGTTGCAGATGAGTCCAATGCCAAGGGTGTATGAAGGTGGATTCCAATGTAGTGAGGTTGATCGCAGGGCCACAATGTCTTCCATGAAAGGGAGGCCGGCGTAAAGGCAACGCGCATCAATAGAGCGCCAGCCAGTAGCTGCCACCTAACGAGAGGAAGGAGCCCTGACTTTCCGCAAGCGGAGGCGGAAACACCCGTCCCGATTCGGCTACATGTGCCGAGTTATCGAGTATAGCAAACAATTACTAGGTACGCTTGAATATATCTCTTCCACTAAATGTTGCGAATGATATGCTCGGAAAAGAATTCGATCATTTCACAGATGACCAATTACTGGGCATTCCATTTGCAAAAGGCTCGCTGGCTGTTGCCTGTGCTATTCCCCCTCCGCTCCGGAACTTGCTTGCTTCAACAAAGCTGCTTGCATGTGATGAACGCTGGGAGAGGGCATCATCATTAATGGTATACAGTATTTGGTCTACTCTTGATGGCCATATAGCTGATCGCCAGCGTGTCTTATCCTCACTGCGAGATGACTTGCTGCGATACATACACGATATATCTGTTTCCGTGGCACAATCTATGCGTCTGCAGAACAATCGGGTGGACAGCTGCAGCTGTGAGGTGTTGCCGCGATTAGCGTGCTGCAGGCAATACGCGAAGCAGGACGAGGTGGCTGGGCCTCTTCCTTGACGATGATGAGCGACAGTCGGTCAATCCCACCCAACACCCAGCCAACCTCTCTCTCTTCCAACTTTTTCCCTATCCTCGCCCTTCTACCAAGTATCGTCGCATTCCCGTTTGTACATAAGCCCTATCTACCTCCCGCGAAACATTGTCTCACTTCAGACTTTCCCGCCCGACGGCTTGGACATAAGCGAACGAGCAAGCTACATCCTCTCGAGTCGCCTTTCTGGAGCAGCGCGCATTGTACCCGATCACATGCTCACCATGCGCCACAACTATTAGAGCTACGCAGAGCGCATGCCTGCTGTCGGAGTCCTGCCTCTCCCCATGAGAACGCAGTAGTAGACGTTGGTAAAACAATTATTCGCAAACTATATCACCCACCGTTCTATATACCCACCCAAGGGTCCACCTCCACCTCTCACCAAAGACATGGGAGAGAATCGCAGGCAATCCGGCCTCTGGGTCGAGTCTCCCACCAAGGCCGGTCCCACCGAAGAACCACACTACATCCGCCAGAAACCCGCACCCTTCGAATACTACCAACCACCCGCTCCCAATGGTCCCAAAGGACGCTCATTCTCCGAGCGCGCTGGCGGATCGCGTCTTGCGCACGTGCAGACTCCCGACGACTATGGTCTCACAACCCAGCAAATGGTCTCACCGCCGTTGAAGTACGCCGACTTACATCGCGGAGCTGAACGACACCCTGAACTTGTCCCTCGACACCTGGCAGGGCCTCGATACGAAGACTCAGCCGACATGCCGCTTCCACGCCCCATCAAGCAGCGGGCTGTTCGCGCGGAGCCCGTCGATGACAATGTCCCCGAGAACATGCGATCTAAGCCTTGGTCGCCGGAGCCCTTGCCTCTGGACATCCAGCAGAAGCCTGCGCGAGCAAGCAGCCAGTCTAAACCCGTGCGCCGAGGCTCTGTGCCAGATCGGAGTCCGCTGCAGAAACTGGAATACGATATCAGCAAGGAAGAGAAGCGTGCGCGCATGAAAGAGGCGGAAGAGCGTACACGGAAGAAGGAGCAGCGGAAACAAAGTGTGCCTGCTGAAGGAGACATGCTGAGGACGGGGACCATGAGAGGAGACAAAGGTCGGGTTGTTTCTGATGGCTCACGTAGGCCAGACCAGAGAGACACGAGAGACTCCATGGGCAGACATGCTTCGACTGGAGGTTCTCATGCGTCTGGAGCACAGAACGGAGCGGCGAGAACGAAGCAAGCGCAACGTGCAGTGAGAAGCAACTCGCCGGATCAAGACATCCAATCTGGCGACGATCGCGAACACCAGTCTAGGGTCCCGGATACGCGAGCTTACGGCGGTGAGCAACGTAGAGCGGCGCGACAGAACAACGAGGCAGGCTATATTCCGAACGAACCAGTTGCCAACCGTTCACGAAGCGAGCAGAACCGGCACTATGCGCGCGATGCTGGTTTGGCCGGTGCTGGAGGAGCAGCGGCTATTACTGCTGCTGAACGCGGCAAGGCTGCCCATGATCGTAGGAAAGGTAGCCGTGCAGTAGACTCAGCAGGACCTTCACCCAACCGCGGATCCTCGCAGGACAACAATGCAAGTGTCGGGAGAAGCAACAGCAAGAAATTGCAGAAACGTCACCCGGATCAACCCAAGTCTGAGTGGCGCTGTAGTGGCGACAACTACTTCAGTGGACCTCATGATCAGCCTCGAGGTGCCGCTGCTCAGCATGGAGGCAAGCCTGTACTGCAGGATGCCCGCGTCGGTTCTGGTACTGCAAAGCAAGAAAGAGAAGCTGCTGCACGACATGAGGGACCAGATCCACTGCCCCGCGAGAGAGTGAGCACCGGACCGAAGAATCCAGTCGCATACACTGTGCCTCCTCAAACAGCCGCTGGGCAGCAAGCAAGACAGCAGGTTGGCTTTGATCAAGCAGGCGATGGAAAGGAACACAAATTCCGAGACTTCTTGCACCGCAGCCACTCAGACAAACGCGCCTACACAGCAAGCTCGAAGCCGCTCGAAGATTGGCGCAAGGCTAGCATTGGGAAGTTGACTCTCGCTGATCTCGATCTCGACAATCTACCGCCACCGAAACCAAAACCGCAACCACAGGACGAGACAGACGCTGCATGGTGGGAAAAGAAAGACCGACAGCCCAGCGTCGGTACCGCACGACAAAGCCCAGGACAGTATGAGGGTCCATATGAAGAAGCAGCCCAAAGCTTCCGTCCTGCCTTGTTCTTGAAGTGTGGGCCGCTGTTGAGATACACCGGTCTGCGTCAAGAAAGCAGCACAACCAGTGGCAAGTCGAGGGAAATGTGGCGCGGTAGCATCATGATTGTCACCGAGGATGATGCTTCGGAGACCCCGACGCCGCCAGTACTGCGCATGTTCGCACAGCCAATGGAGCTTCACACACCTCCTGACCGTAACGTTCATGAGATCCCCCCAGAAGAAGAGGACCCAGTTTCCGGCCAAGTCAAGGTCTCACGTACTGGACGGCCGCTCTACGTCCGTCCTGCCGTCGACCTGGAGCCTAATGCCGACTTGAGTCGCGAAGAGAACAACTACGGTCTGTTTTCCGCTACCCGTACGCCTTTGCTTGGTCCGCAATCTACCTCTGGATCAGAAGATCAACCGAGCCACAACCCGCGAATTACTTTCCAGGACAAATCACGCATCAAGGCTCGTGATGGTGAAAAGCTGGGCAAGTATCGCGAGGTCAAGGCACATCGTCTGCACGGCGAGCGTGGCGTTACCTTCTGGCGCTTTAATCTGGAGATTGAATTAGGGCCGCAACAGACGCGTATTGCCTACCGTATCAACAGGGGTCCTGCGATAGGTTTTTGGGTGCCTCCTCGTGGCGAGACCATGAACATCATGTTCCACTCTTGCAACGGTTTCTCGCTATCTGTGGAGCCTGACAACTTCTCTGGCCCGGATCCTCTGTGGCGCGATGTCTTGAACCGCCACCAGCGTCGTCCATTCCATGTTATGCTTGGTGGTGGAGATCAGATCTACAACGATGCAGCGATGCGCGATACCACACTCTTCCGCGACTGGCTGCAGATCAAGAACCCAGAACGCAAGCATGGAACCGACTTCAGCGAGGAGATGCAGGAAGAACTGGAAGAGTTCTACCTCAACCGCTACGCTATGTGGTTCTCGCAGGGATTGTTCGGTATGGCCAACAGCCAAATTCCAATGGTCAACATCTGGGACGATCACGATATTATCGACGGTTTCGGATCATATCCGCACCACTTCATGAGCAATCGCGTCTTTACTGGTCTTGGCGCTGTGGCTTTCAAATACTACATGTTGTTCCAGCATCAATCCCTCGTAGCTGAGACCACGCAAGAAGAGCCTAGCTGGCTGCTTGGTGCAAGTCCGGGCCCATACATCAATGAGCTCAGCAGGAGTGTCTTTATGTTCCTGGGACGCAAGCTGGCGTTCTTGGGCCTGGACTGCAGGACTGAAAGGATGCGTGACGAGGTCCTGAGTCAGGAGAGCTACGATGTCATTTTCGATCGATGCAGGGCGGAGATTGTCGAGGGCGAGACGAAGCATCTTGTTGTGATGCTGGGCGTACCTATCGCCTACCCGCGTCTCAACTTCTTGGAGAACTTGTTGACAAGCAGAGTTATGGATCCTGTCAAAGCACTGGGCCGCACTGGCGCTCTGGGCGGATTCGTCAACAAGTTCGATGGTGGTGTGGAGATTTTAGATGACCTTGACGACCACTGGACTGCAAAGCATCACAAAGCTGAACGCAACTGGTTCATCCAGGAGCTACAAGAGCTGGCTGCCGAGAAGAGTGTGCGCGTGACCATCTTGGGTGGCGACGTTCATCTTGGTGCTGTTGGTCAGTTCTACAGTAACAAAAAGCTCGGTATCTCGAAGGACCACGATCATCGCTACATGCCTAACGTGGTCAGCTCGGCGATTGTCAACACACCGCCTCCCGTCATGATGGCTGACGTGCTTAACAAGCGCAACAAGATCCATCATCTTGACCCCGATACTGACGAGGATATGATCCCGATGTTCGAGCGCGATGTTGACGGCACCAAGAGGAACAACACGCACCTGCTACCGCGTCGCAACTTCTGCGTCATTAGAGAGTACCAGCCCGGTCACACTCCTCCTTCGACCCCTACGCCCAAGGCATCGCAGGAGTTCGGCGAAAGATTCGAAGATGGCCGAGGCAGAGACACACAGTACCCGCCCAGCAGCATGAAGCGAACTATGTCTCTTAGCGGTGCGCCAGGAAGACTCGTCCGCCGACTTTCAGGATCGCGGAGTAAGAATCCGCCTTTGTCTCTTGGCCAAGGTCCGGGCGGAGTGCGCCGTTCGAGTTCTCAAGGCTCTGCTACTGGTTGGGGCAAACTGCAGAGGAGCAGTAGCATGGGCGCTGCGCAGGATCCCAACCACCCGAGCTTCGACCCTCGTAGCCAATTCCGCCGCCGTCCTACCAATCTCAGCGTGAAAGAAGCCAGGAAGGCAGCCGCGAAGGGAGGCGCAGATGGTAATCTTGATGGCATAGACCCGACCGCTATTGATCTGGAGGGCGGACTCGATGTCAGTCTATGCATGGAAATCGACCAGACAGATCCGGCGGGCAAGACGGAACCGTATCGTCTCCTCATCCCTGCGCTCTGGTACCAGGGCCCTGGCGATCCAAACACCGCTGTTTTCCACAAGCCAACTATCATGGAGCGTCTGCGTGGTCGTCGACCCTCGCAAAGTCAGAACCCAGACGCTGCAGAGAACACCCGCAAATTCGATCGTTCCTGGTCGCGCTCTCCAGACAGGGACAGCTTGTCGCCTAGCCTGCGAGGAGCCTCAATGGATGTTCCACGCAACAGCAACAACCAACGAGGTGAGCTTGCAGATCTCCAAGCCACAGCTGCCGGTATGGGCAGAGCACCCTCGCAGCGTCGCCCCAGTATGGCTGCCGACGGTATGCGAGACCCTCGCGTCCAACCGCAGGCGCAGAACACGTATAAGCAGGGCTACGAAGGCGCACCTCCCCCCATGGGCGCCACTAACGGCACGCACAACCCTCCGTTGCAGACGAACGATCTATACAGACAAGGCTACGAAGGCGCCCCGCCTCCAATCGGCGACATGGCGCGCGGTCCTGCTCGTGCCTCCGTTGAAAGCTCCCGCGGCCCTGCTCCTCCCCTCGACAATATGTCCCGTGGCCCTCTCCCAGCTCAACAAGGACCCAACAAACTCCAACGAAACAACTCCCTCCCCACCTCCGGCTACCGCCGCCCAAGTTTCGCAGGCGGCAGACTGAGCAGTTTGTTCGGCCGCAACAAGCGCAAAGACGGCAACAACGAGAACTACCGCGACGAGTACTTCAACCACCACACCCCGCCCGCCAACGACAATGGCGAGGACGTTCGTCCCTACGCCGCTCGCGGTCCCTCAACGGATTACTACTCTGACGCGGACTCGCTGCCTTACTCTGATGAGGAAGAAGGTGGAGTGTACGATGACCGGCCTTTGCCTCCTGCTGGGCAACCTAAGCCTGCTGCTGCTATGCCTGCTCGCCGCCCAAGCAAAGCAGAGCGGTTCTTAGGCCTAGAAGCTGGCGAGGGCGATAACAGGAGAATGAGTATGCAGGGTGGGAGGAGTACGCTTGAGGAGGGACAGTGGGAGGGGAAGGGGTATGATGAGGGGGATGATTACTTTGGGGATGTTGGGACGCCGAAGAAGAAGGGGTGGAAGGGGATTTTGGGGAGGAGTTGATGAGGGAGAGTAGTGTGTGGGTTGATGAGGTGAAGTGAGCACTTGGGAAATCAGGAATTTGGGTATATGAAGACGAAGATGATGACTGGATATGACGGCTAGGGATTTGGGTATCATGTTATATTGTAGGTATGTAGATAGTATCATCGCAGGCAAGATTTCTTAACGGATAGAGTGCCTTCTTCATGATTTGACGGAGTCGTCCTCAGGGGGCAATTCTTGGTTCTGCCTCTCCAACATTCTAAGCAATGATGGGTCGTAGTTGGGTGGTTGGATTGAGCACTTGGGCAATGGCGTGATACTAATATCAAGGTCGTGATCGGAAGACCCAATGTGGTTTGAAAGAGCTTGGCACGTGGTAAATATCAAACGAAGCTTTTGAACAGAGCCGGACCCCACTCGATTGATCGACAGGGCATTTCTCATCAAGCCTGATGAATTCTGCCCGTACGTTACACTTTTGGACAGCTATGATATTTCTTCCACAAGTCGGAATCAAGCAAGAAAGTAGCAGCATTAAGCATGTATGGTGCCGATCTTTTGAAAGCTTTAGGCCAACTGACGAATTTTGGACTCGAAGCTTTTGGAATTGTGTAGGGCAATTGCGTCAGTATTTCATTAAGATGCGGACGAAACGCCTCCGTGGTGCTCAATTCGAGACAGCTAACTACATTTGCGACCCGGACTAGAAAAGACCGGAGCTTCGATTCATTTTACCCGTCATTACGCTCGCATTAATTATTATAAGATGTAGGCGTTCCGGATTTGCATTTGCGTAGAACTCCTTCTCGCGTTTGTTGATTCCTCCTTTGCGTTTGTACGAATTCTGTTTGCGTTTGTCGCAGATTCGGCGTGCTCTGCTTTTCCTTAAGCAAACATTTCCCTAAGCAAACAAATAGGACGAACCTCGGTTTCGTTCTTGCTTCGCTCGCGATGCGTTATTCCACTGCCTTCGCACTCTTGATGAGTGGCTCTGCGCTCGCTCTTCCACGGACTACTACTTCGTCTATGGCAAAGCGCGTTGACAATTCGACTTCGACTTGCAGTCCCGTCAATGGAACTTCGGGAGATTCTTACCGCTATCTCGGCCGCGTGGATCCTGCTTCTAAGAAGCTGACATGGCCGGCTACGGGCATTACATTCAAGTTCACTGGTACTTCGGCCAGCGTACCGATCACAGCCATCTCTGGTACCAATGCGGTGGCTGTCATTGTGGATGGCGTTGCGACTTCCATTGACAACGTCGAAGGCGCCAGCATCTCGACTGGAACGCTGGCTGAAGGAGTACACACTGTGGAGATCCGCAAGAAGTCAGAAGCACTTTTCGGCAGCATCACCATCGGCGACCCGACCACAAACGGGACTTTCTGCTCCGTCGCAGAGCCGAAGAAACGCATTGAAATCATCGGCGACTCTATCAGCGTAGGCTACGGCGTCAGCGGCACATACCCATGCGTGAACACCGCCGCTCTAGAAGACGCAACCGTCACCTACGGCGCTCTCACCGCCGCCAACATCTCCGCAGACTACAGCATCGTCGCCTGGAGCGGCAAGGGCATCATCAGGAACTACGTCACCGCCGAAGGCGACGATGGCCAGGCCGTAGTCCCCGAACTCTGGACGCGCTATGAAGCCGAAGGACCGGACAACTCCTACGACTTCAAAACCCCCGTCGACATCGTCGTCGTCAACCTCGGCACCAACGACTTCGGTTTCACGTCCTACTACGCCAACGGCACGGCTTTCCAGGCCCGTCCCCTCCTCGATATGACAGCGTACACTAACGCGCTCGTCAAGTTTGGCAAGGAGATCCAAGCGAAGTACGCCGATGTGGAGCTTTTCATTACCACTTCGCCGCTGATCGGCGATTACTACCCGCCTGAGGACCCGAGGCAGAAGACGAACCAGTTGGCGGCTGTGAAGGCTGCGGTTGGGGAGCTGGGAAGCAAGGCGCACGTTGTGGATTTCCCGTCGCAGGATACCACTGATAATAACATTGGGTGTGATTATCATCCTTCGAAGCTGACGCAGGAAAGGGATGCGGTGATCTTGACGGAGGCTATTCGTGCTGTTACTGGATAGATGGTAGTATTTATCATGTACAGTCTACTTGATCGAGACATGATTCCAATCACACTAGAGAAGCTCGAAAGGTTACAGGCTGCGAACCGCCTCTTGTTCGGACTCTGCGCTACTCGCTTCCTTCTGCCTGTGTAGACTTGCTTGATCGGACAGAATTGGTTGAGTAAGCCTTTGAGCAGTGGTGACGTTGCCTGACTGTTTGCGCAAGTAAGCTCGATCGCATCCATCAATGATCCGCCGAGATGATGAACATTCGAGAAGCAACTCTCCTAGCTTTGTCAAAATCTCAAGCATGATAGCCGACATTCAGCGCATGTCCTTGTCAAGCATGAGCATCAAAGCCAGCTCAGGTGCACTAACACGCAAGAATCGTTCCGTAAGCCAGCACCAGTCCTCTTCCCAATAGACCACATCGAAAAGAGCCGATGCGCAGAATGCTTCCCAAAAATCCGGAAGCCACCCTGCTTTCTCCCAGTCTATAAGACAGACGTCAAAAGAACTCTCTCCTATACCACCCGTGTCGCTCGGCCTCTGAGTCACCATGATGTTCTGTCGTTGTGAGTCCCCGTGAGTGAGTATGCATCGATGGTTTTGCAATATTTCGGGGAGATGCTTTTCGTAGAATCGGACTTTGTAATTCGGTCGGCCATTCCTTTCAACCAGCGCCCGGAAGTTCCCAACCATTCCCGCAACGAAAGAGGCTTCGTCATGGAAAGGCCCAAGGTGACTTCCGCTGCCTTTCTGGTCGTAGAACAAATAGTGATGGACACTCCCGCCATCCAAGCCTCCCAAGAAGTCCGGCCAAGGGGATTTCGCGGCTCGCATAGTCTGGAAAATGAGGCGAAGCTGTTCGACAATAGAATCCTTCCAACTTCAGTTAAAGAAGTCCAGATTGTGTCAAGCGAAACTCCTGGGACGCGTTGCATCACCAAGAATGTTTCCTCGGCGTCTTGATACATTGCGTATAATCGAGGCGCAGGAACGTTAAGAACCTCTCGCTCAAGGTAGAGCAGAGCTTGGCCTTCCCAAGTCTCGATGCCGCTTCCGAACTTTACGATGAGATTGTCATTCACTGCTACGACTTTGGAATAACTGCGCTCTTTGAGGATCGTAGTGCATTGGCGGATTTCGCACACGTCGGGCAGTGCGGGGATGTTGTTGTTTTGGAAGGGCAAGGTAACTGATTGCCACATTTTGCGGATATGAATTGTAGCTGTGAGTATCGAAGGCGTGCGTAAAGGCGGGCGAGTAGTGGCCGGAGGCAGGCTGAGTTTTGGACGCGCAGAGACCTCCAAACGAGCTACCTTCAGATGGCTCTAGGGCGTGACATAAGCGAAGGTGACTCGCTCCGAAGCGAAGACATGGAGCAGTTGCCAAGGACAGCCTGTCGCTAAACGTACCGTTAAAACCAATGCATATAGCCACAATGTGAGATGAGTGATTGACCTGGCGAGGGCCGTTACCTTGGTTCGTTATCGGAGAGGAGATGCCATCTTCCAAGTGCAGTCTTATTTTCGCATTCTGTAACTACCTGTATGTATGACAGCTTCTCCTTCACAAGCTCGCTGTATCAGCTCGCCCAACGATGCTGCGTCGACTCATCACATCCTTTCACCAGCGGGGTCTGAACAAAAGCGATGCTGCCGATGTAGGCTTCCAAACCTCAAACGCCAAATTCGTCCCTGCCCTGACGGTGAGCAGGGTGGTAGACCATCTCCATATCATCTCTGCTCGCCCGACCATCCCATACTTCGTACATCGATCGGACACTCGGCTTCTCCGTCACGCCGCGCTGTTGAGCGTGCTTTGCGAGTTCGACGTGCTCGACTGCATCGCTGCCGAACCTCTTTGCGTCGTTACCGTGCGAATGGCTGGCAAATGTGTGGTCGGATGCAGCGTTAGATTTCGAGCGAGAGCTGAGTCTGGATCCCACGACGCTGGTGAAGAAGCGAGCGATCGGTCCCAATATAGCCGGCATGCAAGCGCAAACAATGCCCAGGTAGGCCTCCAGGCCGGTCCATAGCCCTACGTTGTTGTAGTGGTACGTTACGTTGGTAAAGTTATCCAATGTTGTCAAGTACTGCAAGCGGATGGCGCTGCAGATTGTCACGAACAAACCGATGAGGAAAGTCAGACAAATCCCCACTCGGCGAGTCCTATCGACTTGAAGCTTTACAAGCTTAGGGATAGGTAGGATGAAAACGACGAGATCAAGCAAGCTGAACATGAGTTAGTGAAATGCATGCGGAGAGAAGGATACTGAACTTGCATGTTAATCTGCAGAGCGGAGGGTCAAGTCAGCGCAGTGTCTCAGACATCTTAGTGGGCTGCACTTTTGAGTTACGTACCCCAGCATCAATGTAGACCACTAGTTTAGTACTAGTACAATGACCTTCGTGTTCGCCATCCCATTGGGTCCAGAAAAAGCTGATAGGCTTGCACCCCACAATGAACTCGAGATTGAAAGCGAGGGCATATACAACCAATATGACGATGATAGTCCAGCAGAGGCGGTGGAATCGTGGAGCGATTTCCTTCGGAAAGATGCGAAGGTACAGCAGGATGATTGCAATCTTGGTCATAGAAATGGTGCATTGGTACATGAACGAGGTGATGTAGAAATTCTGTGATTGTGCGCGTCAGCTTTATTAAACACTTGGAGACGGTTGCTGAATGGCAATTGCTCTACCTTCAACATCGAAGTGACGTCGTCGGGTGGGACAGTCCAGATATCTCTGCCCATGCCATTCTTTGCCACTGGCGGTGTAATGTCAGCATGGTCGGTACGGAACCTTGAGTTGTGACGACTCACTGAGGATGATGAGGATTGTAGCTGGTATAATGAACAAGAACGAGATCAACACAGACCAATCGTCGATACCGACGTGGGCGTTCGGAAGACACCACCGTGCGAGGAAGCGACTTCCGACACAGAGTGTAGTTAGTACCATGAAGAATATGGCAATCCTGACAGTGATACGTTCTGAGTCATGCTCTTTGACCGGGCAAGCTTTGTAGGACCATCCTTGGGCCACTGAGAGAGAGAGTCAGCGGGACATTCGCGCATGAGGTCCAAGACTGTTGTAATTTGAACATACGTAGAGCCTCCCTGGTTGTGCAACTGGCTAGCAGGCACTCTTGGGTGTTCAGAGCATATGTCTCGTCGGTACACAGACAAGCCGAGTCACCAAGAGCGCATTTTGAGGGCAGGGTGAGGGCGTGCATTATGCAATTGGTTTCATGTGGGTGTCAGCTGGGCGTATTGAACAAAACTCGCATTCTTGATGCGCACAGCACATGTTGGCAACTTCTGGAATTCTGCTAGTAGGTCGTTGCTGGTAGAGGCATCTGTATTGGATGTCTGGGCAGAGACGAGCACCGCCAGGAATGACAGGCGGGCGAGAGTAAAGAACCGCATGCTAAGAGATTGTGGGATGATAGGGCTAAAATGAACGCCAGATGGCACCGCGATAGATAAATACCAAAGACCGGGAGACTCAGGGCTTGTGTATAAGGACGGCCGAGCTTGCCATGCCCTCAAAGCTGAACGGCATGAAGAACCGATACGTTCGCAGATCACCGTTTCAGTCTGAGCTCTGTTGAAGACTTACCTGTTGTCCTGAGGCGTACGTTGAAGTTCCCTGTGATCGATGTGTAATCGGACACTGACTTGTAGTGTTTGGTCTAGTGAGGTCCAGCTTGATTGTTGAGTGAGAGATTGGGCTGACAGATGCTGTTGGGCTTCTTCAGAGTTTCTCCTGAAACGTCGAGTGGAATGTAGGCTCACATGCTGACGCTATAGGACGAAAGGGCACCACAACCCGCCTCCAGGATGGTCTCAGGTCATGGACCGCAGTTTAGATCGAAGTGAAAGTCAGAAAGCCTCAGGCTGAGGACAAGTTGGAGACCCTTGCTTACAGTCTAGGTTCGGACTCCGTACTGACCTGTCAGCTGCAGGGCGAGCCGTACGAACTATGAAACTGGACCGCGAGCCGTGCCAGATATGCGGAGTGCAAAAGCATGGTCGCAAAAAACGACATATCATGACGAGCATGTACGTCGGACTTGCAACACTCTCGCGATCGTTCGTCGTTGAAACCGGACAAAATTCGCAGCGAGGACACCGTTTGCTCGTTTGAGGTACGGAAACCGGCAATGTAGCACCATTGGAGGTTGTAGCGGGACATGTCCGAGCGATGTATACCTGCCACGAGATCCAGCTTGCCAGCTCCAGGCTTTCGAAAATTGAGTTTCCGGTTGTGTTTCAGGGTCAGCGGCTCATCATCTCTAATGCCGACTTTAAAAGACTGATAAGCATGCAGATGATCTGCACGGCTCGCCCCCGTCGAGACATGTCACCCTTATAATCATCAATGGTAAGAAACGAGGTACAGTACTTCAGCACTGGATCTCCGACATTGACATCTCTCTTACAGGCGACATGCTTCGGGTAGGATATACACCTGTGCGAGCGTTCTCAAGCACTGACTGCCAACCTGTACTTCTGTACGGCTTGATCCTTTAACCAGAGACGAGTCAACAGCTGATTGGTATGTCGGAATGTTCAGAAACCCTCTTAAAGGATGCAACGAAGGATGTCGCTGACGGAGAAGAGGACCACAATTTAGAGATGTGTCATCTGAGGCCCGCGCCATGACTCGTAGGGCCCGTTATCCGGGAAACCTACAATGCCCAAACGCGTGGAGACGAATGATCGTCAGCGGGGAACAACTGCATATCAGGTTTTATAACATCAAGGTCTATAGAAAAGGAGACAAGCTCACGAACCTTAGGGTAGACTTCCGAGCATTGCAACACATATGTCGCTATTATTGAAACGTGGAGATAAACACATGATTTCCAGATGTTGGGAGAAGCAAAGTATGAGTTGCCCCCTGCGACGCTCAACAGGCCTACAGCATCCACCCTCTTGATCATGGATGTATCAAGTCCCGCTCTCGTGAGTTTGGACGAGTATACTGACGTGGTATGCAGTGAACGTACCAGTGCGGGACGTGGCGCGAAACATGGATGTTAAGACATGAAGCAGGAATGCAAAGGTTGGACCGGATGACGGGGCCGATATCTTACTGTACAACGGTGCAACGTCTTCCAGGAGTACAGACCGCGTGATGCTCCCCTGCAGATTTGCGCTGCGCCTTCCTCCAACCATACAGTGTCAGTGACCTACTGCAGCAAGCGCCCGCCACTCCAGCGGCCCCTGAAGGTCGAATGCACGGCAGACCTGAGATACGAACCTCTGTTCATACGATGTACACCTCCGCTCCAAACTAGCTGCCACCAAATTTGTCGATAGTTGGCAGCTTCGCTTTCAAAAGGCAGTGTAGCCTTCTTTGTCGCCTCGTATATCATCTGCCAAGCTCTCACAAATGGCTACTAGACATGCGGGCTTGCTCCGGAGTACGCAGGTTTCCACGACATATGTTCTCACGGCCATTCCACGCTGTGGAATCCCGAATGAAAATACATTTTCCTTGGGAATTTTCGAATCGGATGTGCATTTCCAATATCGCCGACCGCTGTTGCTATCTCCGGATGTCTAGCATAGTAAAGGCCAACAACGCAGATCTCTACAAACCTCGACCCAAGTCGGAAGCTCGTAACTTTCAACCACAGCGTCCCTTCGCTTCCACAATTCGTTGAGAATTCGTTGCGAAGTCGTGTATCCCTTCCATCCAGATTTCGAGTGCGCTTTGTCCAACCAGGCAGTAATTGCCCGTCTCTGCGGCTGATACATTGCTTCCGCCCCGGCCACAAACGCGGGCCAAGCTGTGCCAGGGCCAGGCATATTACGTTGTTGAAGTGCGGCATCGAATTTTTGGAGGGAAGCAATGACTTGCGTGACGCTTTCTTGCAACATGAGCGGACGAATGCGTTTGACGCGCCGATAGAAGAAGATGACGAGTGCTGCGCTCAATGCACGAACCATGTACTCATGCGGCGAGGCACCCTGGGCTGGAAGCTGGAAACGTTCTTGAAAAGCGCACACTGCACTCTCAAGAGTGGCTGACATGGTTTGTAGCCTGGTAAATACCTCGAAGTCCGCTCCAGGCGCTCCAGGTTTTAGCTTGTCCAGCAAGTTCGCCAACCGTGTGGTTTGCGAGACAAGTCTGAGCCAGGTTTCTGGGACACCGTAGATTTGCATGCACATACCGTCGCGCTCGACAAGCGGGCTGGTCAAATGGAGGTCAAGTTGACCTTCCGCCGATTTCTGATGAGTGCTAGAGTCATGAAGTGGCTGTGTCTTGTACTCCACCAGATAAAGAAAATTGTCCAGTCCTTTCGCCGACGCCTCTTGTAGGGTAGGCAGAGACACGCCATCGGCCAATGGTTCTGTGAAGCAGTTCTCGGCATCAGGGACCCCAGTAAGCTCTGACAACGGAATCTCATCATGCAATACATTCGTGCTCTCAGAAATGATTCTCATCCAGGCGTAAACGTTGTGGAGGAGTCTAGCTCGGCGAGAGATTACTGGTTTCGCAAGTCCTCTGTACCTGATCAAGCGCTCCATTTCGGTGAGATATGCTCGTGCATCTTTATCATTGCCTGAAACTAACTGATGATGGTAAGTGGCTGTTCAAAAGCCAAGGATGGAGAACAACTTACAGCAGTAGCCAACACCGCGCCCACGGCCATTAATTGATCTTTGTATTTTGCTTTGCCTGGCAATGTGCACTCAGTCTTCAAACTAGATCTCAAAAAGCTTTTGGCCGCCGCGTAAGTGCGCTCTGACAAGGACTTCCAATAGTATGACTTGCCAATCGGATCTGGGGGACTTGTCTGAACGCCAGGGCTCAGCGACAGGTGAAGCGCCGACACGGCGACGAGGGCAAAAAAATTGGCGAGGTTGGCGCGCTTGATCGTGCTTCGTTCAAAACCAAGAAGCGTGAGTTGACTCAGAGTCAAGACCGCGGAAGGGAAATTGAGTGTCCTCCAGGCTGACTTCTCATTGATAGGTAGCGAGCCCATCTGTGTGATCACTTCTTCGTTGAAGTGTTTGAGCAACAGTGGTGCTTCGTTAGTGAGATCAATCTCGGGCCATGAATATTCCTTACAACTCGTAATAATGGCAGCCGTGGGTTCGCTGCTTGTACTTCCAAGAACGGCTGCATGACCCGAATTGAGCTCCAACGGCCGGGTATCTGCTTCAGCGATCATGGAAAAGTCTATATCCAACTGGAACAGATCACCCCATTGCATGGTGTCAAGAGAGCTCGTAAAGAAGTCATCAAACCCTTCGTGAAGCGTAGCTGCGGCATAAGACGTCTCAGATATCTGATCCATTATGTCCAGCTCGGAAGTCGAAGTGATCGGACCTGGAGGTCTGGAATTGTCGAAGCCGCTTGCAGTCGCACGCGGAGAAGGGAGAGGCACTGGGTCGGAACTCTCGGCATTAAAGTCGCCCAAGGCAGGCATACGTGATCCAAAGACACCAAATGGGCCAACATAGCGGTCATTGATGCGATGGTGCCCGGAGGGAGAAGTGGTTGGTTCAATTTCATCCAATTGATCGAGAACAGCGGAAACAGTAGATGGGAGATCACTTTTCAATGCTGCGCTCATGGCTCGTCTGTCACCTTCTGAAGACACTTGTCAGCGGCTCTTCCATCTGGTGCTCATTCTCAACTTGCCGGTATACAGCTGCTGCTTAGTGCGTGATGCCGCTGCGGCATCGTTCGCGGTACGATCCTCCTCGCAAGCCTCCAACCCGGTCGAGACAAGCCATCGGAGTGTAGGCGCAAAGCTGCAATCCAGACCTGATCGCTGACACCTAGCACAAGTTGGAGTTCTTTGGTCACATTTCAAGTGGCGTCTGCGGCAAGTGGCGCATCCACCAAAAGAATGTGAGCGTTTCTGTTTTATCCCAGACATCGAGAGGCCGTGACATCTGAATCATGTCGGATGACATTCAGTACCTGAGAGCGTCTCATATTGAGCGTAACCAGGGACTCGTATCAGTTCCAGTGGTGCTTGTATGTCGTCCAGATAGCCGTCGGTCGCCGTCGTGGACGACTTCCTCTTCCAGAACTCATGCCTCAGGCATCAGTCCGACTCTGCCCTTACGTCGCGCGAATGATTGACCTACCCAAGAGCTATTCATGAACTGCAGAGAGAATGATAATCACGTGGAACTGGTATCAGGAGGTGTTGCATAGATAAGGTATCTCCTACTCGGACTCACCTGCTCTATTCAGGCGCCCGACTGCAACCAATTTTCGAGTGGGCAGGTGAGTCCGCAGGCTCTCGGAGTACCTCCAGGCTACTCCACTCTGCGGAGGACAAGGCATCGCGTACCAGATATCACCTACACTTGAGGCCATGTCTCGTATCAGCGCTGGTTAACAAATCGCTACACATCATGTGCCACTTCTCCAAGGCCGTGGGTTGTCCCGAGGTAGGTGACTCCGGTCTCGATCGAGTATATCAATTCGCTTCTCCTTCACATCAGGAGACAACATCGAACATACCATTGAGTTCCACACCTACACTGCACATATATCCCACAGAGTAGCTCCCGGCGCACCATTTCACACACAACGTCAGCAACCATGGCTTCTAAGGGCTCTACCCTCGACATGTCCCTGTTCTTCGGAACACCAGAGCAGAAACAAAACTTCTGCCATGAGCTTCTGCGTCTATTGAAGCGTTATGGCTGTGTGAAGATCACAAACCACAGTATCCCTGACGAGGATGTTCACAAGCTGTTCGAAATGGTTTGTGGCGCCACCATTATTGATTACCAAACACACCGCTGACAACACCACAGACCAAGAAGTTCTTCGAGCTTCCTCTTGAGGACAAGATGAAGGCGAAACGCCCTGCACAAGCAAATCCCAACCGCGGGTACAGCTATGTTGGTCAGGAAAACGTCGCAAACATCAGTGGATACGAGAAGGGCAAAGGACCTAACAAGACCCGAGACATTAAGGTGAGCATGCATCAGAGTGTCAGATCCTGATGTTTCAGCCCTCTGATAATTTTCAGGAAACTGTCGACCTTGGTTCTGCCACAGATGATCTCGTCGATAACATCTGGCCATCAGAGGACACCCTTCCCGGCTTCAGACATTTCATGGAAAGCTTCTACGAGAAAGCGTTCAAGACCGAGCTTGAGCTCCTCTCGGCGTTATCCATAGCTCTTGGAGTCTCCGAAGAGCACATGAGATCTCTTCACAGCCGCGCAGAGAATGAGTTCCGCTTGTTGCACTACCCTTCGATCCCAGCCTCAGATCTTGCCGACGGAAGCGCCACCCGCATCGCCGAGCACACCGACTTTGGCACCATCACTATGCTCTTCCAAGACTCCGTCGGCGGTCTGCAAGTCGAAGACCAGGCAGACCTGGGCACATTCCACAGCATCGAATCATCAAGGCCGACAGATATCATTCTTAACATCGGCGACTCGCTGCAACGTTTGACGAACGATACGTTCAGAGCCGCTTGCCATCGCGTCACGTATCCTCCGGCGATCAAAGCAGGGGACAGTGTCGCGATCCCAGAACGCTACTCGGTAGCTTATTTCGCAAAGCCAAATCGCTCGGCTTCTCTGCTACCTTTGAGGGAATTCATTACATCGGCTACGCCGTGTCACTATGAGGATGTTACTGCTTGGGAATGGAACAATCGGAGGATTGCTAAACTCTTTGGGTGAAGCCTGTGCTATTCCTGCCAATCACTTTAAATATCGGAAGACGAAGTCCGTAGACTTATCTTGACTTAGGAACTAAGTTGTACAAATGATGACATTAAACATAATAATCACGCGTTCAAAAGAGACATGGTCCTTAGCAGTCAGTAGAAACAAATAACTCTCGCTGGAGCTGACGTCTCCAACTTGCTCAAAGATTTCGGCATCTCCGGATGCCGATTGATATACTACTCATGAGAGTATTCTTTTTGTGAATATACATAGTCACTGGTACTTTGCAATGCTCACAAGGCGATCGAGAGGCGCTGTCAAGATTACTGCGTCGCAAGATAATTAGTGTTATATGAATAGCAAATTTGAGGC
>Ga0265797_10003903_pt1 | contig 23352 bp, 37 predicted proteins | sample P2T30metagenome_FD_192433 | JGI IMG/M metagenome (GOLD analysis project Ga0265797, IMG submission 192433) | Plant litter microbial communities from East Loma Ridge, Irvine, California - P2 T30 | ecosystem: Environmental > Terrestrial > Plant litter > Unclassified | place: USA: California... | reverse complement strand
CAAAGAGCTCGGCAGTGAGGTATCCTGGGTGGAAAGGGGTGGTAATGAGAATCTCGGTCTAGACCGTTAGCTAAGACCGATGATGTCAGAGTCAGGCTTACGTCGTGAATTTCCTTTTGGAAGACTGAGCCAGATCCCTCCTTGTCATCGGTGACAATGAGCCTTGACGTCAGTCTCTCTCGCAAAGAGTTTTGAGTTATTGACTTACTCGTGGTTGTTTTCCTTGCACCACTGCTCAATACCAAGCTTGTTCTCGACGGTACCGAGCAATCTAGGCTCCTCCTCGGCAGCCACACCACCCTTGTACAGGATAGCCATGATCTATGATCAGCACCAGTATTGCAAGAATGTAATTAATCACCTTGACACCTCGTCGAGCACTTCCTCCAGCCCCAAGGGCAGAGCTAGCTTCGGTTCGTCCGAGTTTTGCAGTGTTGGACATTGTGTTGTAGAAAGGTCTAACGGTTCGGAAAGATCTAAGTAAGAGAGACATGGTGTGCAAAGATGTGATGGAGCTGGTTTATATATGCTGGTTCAACCCTCTGGATGTAGAGTTGTAAGTGATGGATCAATCACCGTATGTATGTATACCAAGCACCCCACCCCCTCCATCCCAACCTCATCCTCACGTCACCCCCCGCTATTACATGTGCACCTCCACTTCGGCTACTTAACCGGCCGCGGGGGTCAATCGGCATCTCAAATGTTCCTGACCGGCTTTCTTTGGTATTTGAGATGTAGAATCAACTATCTCAAACGTTTCGACATTCGTTTGAGATGTAGCTAATAGTCTTTGAGATATGCTGGATTGACCTTTGAGATCTTGTGAGAGTGCTTTGGGATCATGCTGCGCAGGAATCTTGCCGAGAGTCTTGGACATGTGAGCGGATATACCCCTATTTCCGCTGACAGGTCGTCGAGTCTCGCTAAAATCGGACGCGTCATGGGCTTCCACTGATTCTGATTATGTATTGTAGAGTACTTCTGCAATTGCTATCACAGAGGGCATCATAACCGCAATCACCTGATTTTGTGGCAGTGTCACGAAGATATATCGAATTTGTCCCCACCACTACTGACTCACAAAATGTCGTCGGAGCCAAATCATAAACAGTACACCCCAAGAAAGTTCAGTCCAGATCGAAATGTCCGTCACAAGAGACATCCCAAGGGATCTAACAAGAAACTTCGAACCTTAGCTTCCCGTCACCATCTAAACACAGGGGCAGTGTTAAGATGCAGAGATTCTACCCATATCTCAAATAACACCAGACCTGTTTTCATTCTTATATACCTAAAGATCGTTAGCTATAATTCAGCTTATAATCAAGCTGAAAATCTCAAGTCACAGACAACCGAATCAGAATGTCACGTCGCACCCTAGGTAAATTTCTTATATTTCCGGCTCGTTTGCAGGGTGCTGATCTCCAGTACCCTCCAACAGGATCATTGTGACCGAGCACTACCTCTATGGTGGTAGCGATGAATCGGTAGCTTACGGAAACGCCTACGCGCCGTCAGTGTATGCCCCTTCCGATAATCGCATTGGAGCTTGGGCAGCTCAAGTGTATCCTGGACCCCCCTCTCATCTATCGATCAGGTCACACGCATCTCATGCTCGACACCAAGACGCAATTCCGCGAGCTCACGTATCACACGCTCCTTCGCGTGCCCCCTACGCGCCTTCCCAGCACCTCAGCCTCCATGTACAGGTGGGACAAGTACCTGGTTCGACCTACGGTCGATCACAGACGTGGGAATCAGAGGGGCTGGTATATGCTCAATCGAGCAGAGCCCCGCACTACTATGGCCAGGTCTCCAATCCTTCCTCCATTCCTGCTGAATACTTTCTGGATGCTAAGGGTAATTACATCAATATCGCGTACGTCCCTCTTCCACTGCAGGATAAACGCTGATGAACAGGACTTGCCCCACCAGGGTACTCATGCAATTGAAGAAGGAGAAATTGGGGGCGGAGGCTGCGGCGGAACAGTACGCTCTTCGAAAAGCCGCCAAGGAATTCCGGAGGACTCAGAATAATTCTCATAGAAGCAACAAAAGCGTCACGACTCAGCATCGCGCCCCTGAAGCTGCTGCGCCCGAAAAGCAGGCTGGTCAAAGTAATTTCGCCAAGTTTGTGAAAGCTTATTACGAAAAGGAGAAGGAGAATGCTTTACTTACCCCTTAGACCTGCTCCTGTGGATGTCAGTAGTCCGACATTTACGATGATCGAGGTTAAAAAGGGGCAATTTGGCAGATAAATTAGCGATGTTAGTTTTGTAGGAAGTCTTTGGGAGGCTTATTTGTTACCAGGTTTATATGCATGTTCTCACATTTACGTCCTTTCCCTTCGAAAGGCCTGAACCCGGTGCACAAATGTGACGGACTCAGCCAAACTCCGACCTACAATCGACGCGTCAAAACGCGAAATCGGAATCTTGACATCTGATGGTTCGCCTTTCGATATTAAAATTATACTTTGCTTTCGTTCCCATCACATTTCCCGTCCACCCCTAGCAATACAATCCGAGACTGTCTATTCAGTAGGACCTCACGATCACAATCATAACCAGAGGGTAAGAGTGAAGCGAACCCGAACGTGACAACTTGTACGAGATCTAGAATGAACGATCAGAACTTAAAAAACGGTCCACCATGTTTGGATGTTTCACAACCTTCCGCTCCCGCATAGTGATCGATTGGGGCGACCAACTGATGGGATGTGTCGTTATGTATATAGCCACCGTCCTCTGACCTTCTTTGTCTTCTTATTCTTCATTCATATCTCATTTATCTCGATAAATACCTCACCCTTCACTTACAACATATACACCGCAAAATAATCATAATGCAACAGTGGTGTAAGTTTACCACTTCTCTTCACTCACTTCGCGTGATTGGAATACGCGCTGACATTTTAGCACAGCTGGGTCAATACGGTCGAGGATCTTATAGGGAGGTCACCCATAATATATGTCCTGCTGGCTATAATGGACAGAAGTTCTACGCCTGCTCATCCTCCGCTCCCGACGAAGGCCTCATCGATCACTTTGTCATCTCTGACCCCTCCCACGCTCCGGAGTCTATCGAAGGTATCAACTGGCTAGCCGCGAATGGTCAAATTTCCGAACACGCTCAATTCGCTCGAATAGCCCATGTTCAGAACCAACAAATCGTCCAACAACAATTGCACCAGTATCAAGCTCACTATATGGCTGCTCAACAATACTGGGCTCTTCAACAACAATTGATGCAACAACGAATGGACGCTGCGAAAGTGCACTATCATTCCCAATTCGGGAATAACTTTGCTCAAGGATGGAGTCTTCATCCTTCCGGTATCCCAATTTCCGCCGCTTATTACCCTCCCAAGAATTACGCTCCCAAGTCCGCTCCCAAGACCCTCAAGAAGACCAACGCTAGAACCGGATACATCAGTGGTTCTGGCTCTCAACAATCGCACGCTGGGACTAGCGTCTACTCCAAGGTGTCTCCCACGCTCCAATTGGAAGCTTTGACTGAGCACCCTAATCCTAAACATTTCCCTGTCTCGTAAGTCGTGCATTATCTATTCTCATATTTCATGCTGACGCTTCTAGACCCAAGAGAGGATGCTTTAGCAGGCTCAAGAGGTCCATCACCAAACACCGATTCGGCGTGCACAATTAGTCTGGATTGGGTTAGGGACTTCAGAGATCCACTTCAGTTGAGTCTTTTGGTATATACTGTCTTTTGGTGCATTGCTATTCGTTGTAGATTGTCATAGTCATATTAAATACGTGTATGCATTTCCTGTCAAATCAAGTCTGATCGCGTTATGTCGCTGTTTGCGATTTTGGACAATGATTGCCACCCATTTACATGGTACAAAACGCGAAAAAGTGATCATGCCTCGACCGAAATAGGCTTCTGATCGAGAAACAAGACTCGCAACGCCGGCGCAGTGGTTCACCATATCCCTCAAGCCCGTGTGGGCTGATCGGCGGAGGAAGAGGAAGGAGAGTCGCTAAGCAAGGGGTATTCATGTTGTATTATTGGTACCGTAATTGTTGCCTTTGTACAGTACGGTTCTCTGCTATCATGAAGTAGCTTTAGAGTGCGTATTTATTAGTATACCTGACGTAGCGTCATCATGTCAACCAGTTTTGCCGTGAACAAAATGTGGCTTGGAGAATTGTAGTCCATATATCGGACAGTACCATGCATCAAGTAACCTTTATTCGTTTATCTACCTGGCCAATTCACTTCTCAAGCAACACCTTTTCAGCCACCAAGTCTCTCCTCTTTGGTTCCTCCGTGTAATTGGAAGAAGCAGAAACAGGGTTGGCAAGATGTCGTCGAGCTTCTGGGACCTCTGCGAATGCTTCGCGTAATTTCTCAGTAGCGAGACGCTTGACTTCGTAAAAGACAGTTTGGGATACTTGTAGTATCGGTCCCGCTAGTCCTAGCTGTAGGACAATATATCTAATCGTCAGCTTTGTGTGAGTCATCAAGATGAAGAGAAATGACATACGCTGAAGCACCAAGAATGAGGATCATGGCGAAATACAAGGGATTGAACAAGACCGACATGGCTTCGTTCCATCCTAGAACGACAAGAGCACCGTACATCCACAAAGGAACTTGAGCGACGGAAGAGACCATACTTCGCTTCGCTTCGACAAAGGCAGCATCGGCATCTCGCTTGAATCGCGATTCAAGAGCCATGAGCTTTGTTGGAGTGAGTAATTGGAAGGCTGTCGAAGGGTCGAATGGTGAGGCGTCAGCTGACGGATCGGGGTCGGCAGCTTCGACAGGTGGCAGTGTGGGTAGCAGTGAAGGATCAGAGGGCTCGACATTGGCGAAGAGCGGTAATAATTCAAGAGTCTGACCGTTAGCCATACTTATAGAGATGACAAGCAGACATCACGTACTTCGTCTTTGGCCTTCTTGAAGGCAGCCTCGATATCATCCTCTGGTTTCCACACTCTCGGTAGACCAGCTTCGTCATATCTGAACCGGTCTTCGAAGGTGGTCCGAAGAGTATTGACCACAGTAGCTTCTGAAGTCTGCTCTTCAAGCTTCCTTCTCATCGATAACCATAATCGAGCGCGCAGTGTCGAGATATTTCGCTCGTTCTCCTCACTTGTGCAACTATATGCTACTGATCAGCCGTCGTTCGACAGGTATGCGTACTCTTTGCTTTAATGAGATAAGTCTCTTCTGCTTGAGTGAGGACATCTCGATAGGTCGTGAGAATATCGTCCCACATGTCAAGACTTGGCTTGGACATGATCACTTCAACCGGCTCGAGGAGTTGACGTTTCGAGTTTCGCTGGGAAATCAGCATAGTGCCGGAATACGGCTGAGAGAGACTCACGTCGATAGCATTGATCATCTTCTTGGTCTCCTCGCCTCTGAACACCTCAGTAGTCAATTCCATTGCCTCATCGAGCAAAGCTAGCTCCGAGGCATATTCCCAGCTCGTTCCCTCTATGGTAACCTCTGCTCAATTAGCACTGTTCATATATCAGACATCGAGAGGACGAACCCTTGGCACCGTCCACGAATCGCTGCCTCTCACGCGCTCTCCCTTCATCAACCAATTTCAAGAAATCGAATCCGGGCAGCTTGATGCCGTTAACGAAGGCTTTGCCGTATGCCCCAATAGAGACGTTGTGTAGGTTCTTGAGTTGAGCCGTATGTAGAAGCTCCAAAGCACCATACAGGGAAGTGACGAGCTCGTCTCGCTGTCGCTGATATATTGAGGCGTGGTATCGGGATGCGTCTCGGTCAAATTTGCCTGACTGTTAGCTGAGCCTCAGAAGACTTTGTTCAGCTCACCCAGCGCTGCCTCTAGCCACTCCTTGAACTGAGCCCCCAGTCCTTCAACTACCACACCGCTCTCTACTGGCTTCTTGACAATCTTGACGCTAGCCAAGAAAGTCTCCTGGACAGCGGTAGAGATCTCGTCACATCTGAATTGAGCCAATAATTCTTGCTGAGTCGGCAGATCCAAATCCTTATTAGTCAAGACCTGCTGCCAGATTCCTTCCATGTAAAAGCCGACTCCATCTGCCGGTATACGCTTATGATAGGCAGGTTGGAAAACGTAATCATCCCTCGATCTATCTGTGAATCGTTTACGAAGTTCAAGAACTGATTCTTCGAATTTCTCCGGCATCAGGACTTTGTGTGGGAGGGCGGCAAAGGATAGGTCGAAATATTGTTGAAGAGTCGCCTCACCTAGTTGAGGTGGTTTGGAAAGGGAGTCCCAGATTCGTTCCATATCTTGGGTAAGGGTTGCTGTGAGATTGGAGAGGGGAGTAGAACCAACGTGATCTCGGATCACAAAGAGGATGAGGGTCTTTTCCTGCGGTCTGCGGGTCAGACTGTCTTACGAAGCAAGGTCAAACACGTTTTCACATACTTCACCTTGGTCCCATCTCCGCCACCACCGAATAGGCCTAGATTCACTTCGAATACTGTCTTGAGCAAACCCATGTTTGCTCCCTGGTACAATCCAATTTGATGTTCCCACAGATTCACAATCAACACCTCAGTACTAGCCAAACTGAACAACGCCGACTTTCTCTCGAAATCTTGGTCTTCTCCTCTCTCTCTTCCATCTGTACCTTCCACATCCATCACCAATGTCGAGCTATAAGCGGATGGACACATCCAGATTCCTTTAGTCGTTTGTTGACGCTTTGACTCGTCCATGACGTCGAAGCTTGTTCCAAAGAGTCGATTGAGGAGCGTAGATTTTCCTGTTGATTGAGATCCGAAGACAGAGACAACATCGTAGGCAAAGCCTTTGTCAAGTAAACCCCATTTATCGAGGTACTGCGATAGATCCTTTCTGTCAGGTCAGAGAGGTCATTGCTACCGGGCGGAGAGATAATACGCACGTAAACTCCTGTGTCTCATTGACTACCTGTAGCCTCCCATCTCCAAGTTGGCTCGAGCTCTGTTTGGTGCTCCCATTCGCGCTATTCACCGGAAGCCGAGCGACGTCGGCAACGGCCTCTCTAGCAGAATCGGTAGTCCGAGGATCATTCAATAGCTCTTGTAGCTCCGCCGGGGGATTGGCCGCCAGTCCAGCGCTTACATCTGCGGTCTGATTCATTTGTGCCGAGTCTATGATATGTATGCGATGATAGAGTGAGGTAAGATTGACATGTAGATGAATGAATACACTCCATTCATTGAAACGGTGACGTCTTGATAGCTGCCACGTGACCACTCCCCCCCACCGTGACAGTTCAACTTTCTCAGCAACTTGACCACTCAACCTTAACACACACGCACAGCTAATCAAGATGCCCATCTCTACTAAGTATGAAGAAGTAGACTCAGATATGGTCACTGTCACTCCCCCCACTCCCGAGATCTCGCTTCCTGAAACCAAAAGCAGCCCAGAGGGGACCAACTTGGTCGATGAGAAACCCAACGTTCAGCACATCGAGAAGACTCAGGAGACTTCCGACGAGCGACAGAAGCAGATCGATATGGCTGCAAAGACTATCAGACAATACAGAGAGAAGTGAGACGCTTCGCCCCACGTGGCTAGGTTATTGAGCTAACAAGCAGACTGCAGGATGGGGTTCAACCTTATGCCGATAGGACTAGGGAGTTTGCCGAGAGGCAACCGATCTTGTTTGTGAGTTCCACCTGAACTCTATACAGGATTGAACTGATCATCAGACTTTCATCGCCATCTTCACCGCACTAAGCATCATCCCAATTGCTACTTTCATGTGAGTCGAAGGCCTTCACTCAAGTAGAAGTAGAAACTAACGATACAGTGGCTTCATGATATCAGCTACACTCTTCATCGTCGGCTTCGCTGCCGTTACTATCTGTCTCTCTATGCTCACCTGTATCTTCATCGGCTGTAGGTACCCCTCACCCTTCTAGAATCACACTGACATTCAGCGGCAATCTTAATCCCGGTCCTCTGCTTCACCACCTTGGTCTCCCTTTTCCTAGTTTACGCCCTCGTCTCGTTATTCCTCTTCTATCGACTATTCCTTCACGTCAAAGCCAACGTCAGCCAACCTTCTGGCGAAGTCACTCTCAACTCTGAATCCATCATGACGGGCTTCAGGGGTTGGCTAGTGGAAACCGAGAAACGAGCTGGATTCCCTCCCATGCCAAAAGGGTTGAGCCCTAGGTCCGAGAAGGTCGATCTGGGTCAGGGACACGAAGAGAACGAGAAAAGTCACGCGCTTGGAAAGATGGGAGTCAAGGGGCAAGGCAATGAGTCGCAATGGATTGAGAAGATGGGCTTGACCAGCGAAAGGCCATCCAGTGTGAAGGCTGTAAAGTGATTCTTGGTTCCCAACCGATAGACGTTGTATCTTGCCTCTTTCTCATCAACCTTTTCCCTATTCCCTCGTTTAGACAGTCTCCTTCTGAAAGAGCTCGTTCGACTGTATTCTAGTGCATGATAGATTTCCAATACAAACTAGATTCCAAGGAGTTCCTTCAGATCCTCATACCGAGCCTGCTTCATCGACTTGCCATTACCCCCTCCAGTCTTCTCGAAAGCTTTGGCAACCAGTGCATCTTTCCTCTTTTCTGTCAATCAGCCTTCGCACCATTTACAAGTTCAATGAATAGAGAGATTGAAGCAAACATACGGATATCCAGGACCCGCGATTCAACAGTATTTTCAGCAATCAACTGAAAGACCCGTACGGGTTTCGTTTGACCCATCTATACCATCAGCCCCATTTGATCATCTTGTCGTCGACCCGCCAAACGCCGAAACGAGAAGGGAAATAGAACAATCGACATACTCGGTGAACACGATCGATAGCTTGGGCTTCAATAGCAGATTGCCACCATGGATCACACTTTCATCAGCCCTCGGCATGGGATTTGGGACTAACCAAGAAAACATTCGAAGCAGCAGTAAGGTTTAACCCGACAGCTCCGGATTTGAGGGAGATGAGCATTACGACCGGATTCTTTCCTCGGTTCTTATCCGTTACTGGCGTCTGGAATTGCGCAATCACTTCTTGTCGCTGCCCGTCAGCATCGACTTGGTCTCGCCGAATCCCAATAGCCACTGACCTTCTTTGAATTCATAGATCCATCAAAGCGACAATGACTGATCCCCTCAGCCCTCAAGCTCGCCGCAACAAGATCTAGGAAACTGGTAAACTGCGAAAATACCAGCGTTTTATCGTTCCTGTCAAACACCTTGAGATATTTGATGATTTCTTCTATCTTTGCGGACTTGACAGGTGGGACTTCTTCCGGTTCAACATACTCTGAAGCATCTGGTGGTAATTCGAGCAGAGAGAAAGGATTTATATTGTGTCGACAGAGCGGACATGAATTCGATCGGGGTAGGTATTCATCCATGCACGAAATGCAGACTTTGATAAGCGGGTTTCACGTAAAAGGTACCGAGACTAAGGATTGACATCTGGCAAGGTACTGTACTCACAGGGATGACCACAATCGGTGATTCTAGGCTTCTTGAGTATCTCGAAACAAATCTGTCATGAGCACACCTCTCAAGTTGCGATCGAGTACGCACCGAACACTCCTCCTCGTCCGATATAGCCTGCCTCAACCTAGCCATCAATGCCTCCTTCTTGTCCTCTGGCATGCTAGCCACTGCAACAGCCGGTGCATCAGTCACCATCCCCTTTGGCGCCAAGGTCGCCGGGTTTCGCATCTCGTCAATGAAGCTCTGGGGAACCAAGCTGGACGAGAGGCATAATTGTCGCACTGAACATCAGTCATCTTCTCCTATACAGATGTGACTTGACTTACTTCGAGTAAGCATCGATAGTACATTGAATGTATTCTGAGTATCAGCGGCGTGCCGATCGTCTGAACATACCCCTTCTCCAGTTATCAAAGCTCTCTGGAACCTCTCTCTACTAACGCTGTAGATCTCGTCGTACAGCCCCCTTGTGGTTTCATCGAGAGCAACAGGTACTTGGAAATGCTCGATGGGAAGAAGCGTAACCAGTAATGTCCCACTGGTGTCTCTTGAATCCTTGGTACGTCGAAGTAGGGATTGTCCAACCAGTGCTTGGAGGAGTTTGGCCGCTGAGGGATCGCCATTCTTGAGTGGTCGGAGGAGGAGGGATTTGAAGTATTCAGCCTATATGTCAACTTGGCCTCATACTTCTCCAGCCAGATAAATCTCACCTGATCGAGTGGTTTGCATATCCTCAGACAGGTGAGCAATGAACCGAGATCACCTAAAAGTCAGCCTTGTCAGTGTTCAAACGAAAAACGGACATACCAGGAGAATTAACAATAGGCGTCCCAGTAGCTACCCATCGCCTCTCCGCTTGTAGAGCAGCAAAAGCCTGCATCGCTTCGCATCAGCCCCACCTCTTTTCCACTGCCAGTGACCTACTTTTGGTTCTTGGGTTCTTCAAGACGTGTCCCTCGTCCGCTACAATTCTCTTCCATTTGACGGCACTCAACGGTCCAGCTGTGGATTTTAGCTTCTTTCCCTTGATGGGCGTGTTGATCAGCGAGGCGGGAGCTTCTGCCGCTACGGTGTTGTATGTTGACAATACCACCTAATGATCAATGAGGGTCCTCAATTATGAAAAGGGGGACATACATCATAGCTAGCCAGAGTTGTTGCTGTGATACCCTTATTCTCCCCGTGGTAAGTGTAGCAAGTAAGTCCACCGCTGACTACATGATCCTGTATCTGTTTCTGCCAATTACTAAGAACCGACAATGGGCAAACTACCATTAGTCTCCTTGCGGTCCATGAAACGTACCAATCAATGTTGAATTGCTAACTCCAGCAGCCTCCTTCTCTCTCAGACTGGCAAGTACAAGTGCCAAAACAGTCAATGTTTTGCCCAAACCCATTCCATCGGCAATGATCCCACCTCGACCTAGTACTGGAGTTTCCGATTGAGGTGTCCTTGTCGCGACGTTCAACCAATATTCGTTCCCAGTATCCACGACTGTCTGTTTTGTCCAGAACTGGACAGCGGGGTCAGAGGGCGTCTTGGGTAGTTGTGGATGTTCTTTGCCCAACATCCACTTGCAGATCAGCTTAGCTTCAAGGACAAGGTAAACGCTGTCTGACCTGTATAGCTTGTGACTGATGTGGTAGAAGATCTACCTTAAGTTGCCCATTGGCGATCCCAGGTGGTGAGGGGTGAAGGGGGAGATTTGTTACATCAATATCACTCGTCAATGTATCCTTATCATTAGCTCGACTCTACCGGCGCATTCGAGTTTCATAACGGCAATCGAAGTTTCACGCACCATGATACCATTAGCCTGTTTCTCATCTTCTTGTACCTTCTTCAAGCCGTCCAATAATCTCCTCATCTCCTCTTCATTATATTCAGCTCCAGGTAAACCCACACCACCACCTCCAGCGCCATGTAATCCCGTCCCAGCATTCGCTTTCCCCTTGCCCTTTCCCTTCCCCTTGGCAGACCCCTGACTACTGCTCCCAGTAGCTTGAGCAGCTCTCATCGCTTCGAAGCCTTTCTGTCCAGGGGTTGCCCACGCCAATTCCGGTTCGAGCACTTCTCGATGTGAAGGTCTTGCGTATATCGAGAGATCCATTCCGAGCTTGTAATGCATTGCTCGATCTATATTCTGGGCAATCATCCGACCTTCGACGGTAATTAGACGGGCGTCCATTAATGCTGCTAGTTTACCAGCTACCGCTCGCGGGATATGGCCTACTTGGATATTATTTGCGTTCAGCACCTGAGATAAGCCTAAGGCTCTGACAGAAAGTGGGATCACGAGAGCTCACTTGGACTGCATTGGGATCATATTGGTTCTGAGGCTCACGGCGGAGCATGACCATCTCCCCTTTTCCTACCATCCCGCGGTAGTATTGAACACCAACAACGTCCGTCTTGAAGGTAACATAATGCTGAACAGTCAATAATCTCGCTCTCCTACTTTCTTGAATCTGAGTAGACTAAGCGCCAATTGCAAACTCACCTCGTCGAGTTCCGGCTCTGGCGACTCTTCCTTGACTCCCCGCTCTTTCCTCAAGACAGGTGAGCTAGGTCTCGAAGTAGGATTTCGTTTCTTGCTGCTATTGCTGCTTGATCCTGGCGTTGGTCCAGCAGTAGATGATGAAGCTTGACCTTGACCGTTAAGGTACTGGCCGCTTTCCATCTGCTCCATCCTGACGATATGTACTGCTGTATGATCGACGAGCGCTTGAAGTTGAGGTAGAGTTGATCTAATCTATTTATTCACTCCACTCATTTAAGGGAATAGATCAACTTGTCACCTGTCGCAGGCTTTGCGCAATAATCACAATTGCAATCACCATTACGCAATGCCGACCGACGTATCACCACCAAGAGGGCCTCGACGGCGTTCGCCCTCTCCTAGAAGAGATAGAGAACGGGATCATAGATCAGATAGGGATAGACCGAGGGATGAAGATAGAAGGGATAGGGATAGGGATAGGGATCGTCGAGATGACCGGGATAGGGACCGTGGAATGGACCGAGATCGAGGTCATGAACGTAGATCGGACCGAGACCGTGATGACCGTGGCCCCAGAACAGACAGAGATGCGGATAGAGCAAGAGATAGAGACGCCGACAGAGGACCAGGACCAAATGATAGATCTCGAAGAACGCCATCCCCACCTCGCCGCTCGAAACCCAAAACAAAAGAACTTTCATTCTACAAGAAATCCTCCTCTTCAAATTCAATGGGATCATTCTCCCATCGTCGTGATCCACTAGCATTGGACAATATTGAGGAATCAGCAAAAGAACGCATGGAACGTAGAGCCATGGGAGAGGTTCCAGCTCGATTTGGTGGGACTAGGGAACAGGGAGTTAGGAATACAATGTCAACTATTGCGCCTTCTGGGACGTCTGGAAGTGCTACAAGGGGAGGAGGAGATCCGCTAGACAGGATGCCTTCAAAGGGAGGAGATGGGGATAGAATGATGGCTGAAAGAGTCGCTGCTATGGGCGGTGGCGCGCCTGCGGGAGGGGCGGCTGCTGGACCTCCATCTGGTATTCCAACGTACGTTTATCACTTACATACTCTATTACTCCTATTACTCCAAGTCATCATCAGAAGATCACGAACGAGAGCCACTCGCTGACACCCAGACCACGTAATTCAAGAATGATTGAAGTCATAGCGAATGACAGAATGGGTCGAAAAGGTATGTCCCTCTTTTGATCATGTTCGCCTCCTCCCTCTCTAACATCTCCCGACTTCTATCTCAGGCAGAAGCGGAGGAAGAGCACGCTCCAGACCTGGTTCAGGTCAGCGCTGATGATAGTTCGAGTCAAGTGTCTACCTACAGATACAGTAGGAGACCTCAAGAAATTGATTGCCGCCCAGACCGGAACTACGCATCAGAAGATCCAGCTAAAAAAGTGGTAAGTCTCTCTCCTTACCCTTCATCACTTGTTTGTTCGCGTGAGGTGACAGAGATTAGAGCGATGCTGATCAATAGGTACACGGTCTACAAAGATCACGTTAGTCTGAGAGATTACGAGATCAACGATGGAATGAGTTTGGAGATGTACTAGTGCCAGTACCAGTAGTCTACAATCAGAATCCATTTCATACCAATAGTAGCTACATGCATGCAACAGTGTAGCAATACTGCGGCTCTATATCGTATCATATTCTACATTTCGCCAAAATCACAATTTGCCCTTACTTGCCTCACCGTATAATTCCTCATAGGCCGGTCCAACGAGATCTACAAGATCCTGAGTAACCATACTTCTACCCTTCTTTGCGAAACCATGTTTAGAGACTGTTCTGTTGAATGTAGATGCCCCATAAGCTGCTAGAAGCGGTACATTCTCAGCAAGTTCTTTATCTTTCGGTGCTGGCATTCCGACGTGGCTAAGCGTCAGCGTCATGATTCAATTGTTGCCGACCATAACCAGTTGGCGTGTGGAGGTGGCCTTGGCCGAGTGCAGGACTCACTCATAAGTCCCCCTAACCCACTCACTTCCCCAAGCTAGAAGTACCCCCGTACTTCCACTCAATATATCTCCCTGTCCACCAACCCTCTTTAATCCACCTTCAACATTCCCCTCCAAGATCTCACTCTGTGAGTCATTACCCTCGCCAAGTAGAACTTTGGGGATAGGTCGACCGTTTGAGATAATGTCGGTAGCTCCCTTTTGGATGATTGTGACGTTCCCTAATGCTCGAGCTAGAGATGGGCAGAGGGTCTTTGGATCTGATTTATCGTCGATCCCCTTGTTGTCAGTTGGTGATCTGGTTAAGCAAAGGGAGGGATGTATACCTTTGCCTGACATAGTCGTTTAAATTCCATGATATTAGGCGTCAAAATGACCCTTGGCACACCCTTCCATCCTTGGACCACTTCAGGTTCATTCTGATAATCAGCATCTACTAAACCGTTATTCTCAAGAGTAAAATGTACCTGGACTAACCATAATCCATCGGCATCAACAACGACACCCAATTGATCCATCTCTTTAGCTAGTTCAAATGCGATCCTAGCGCAGGATTGCATATGATCATCTCGACCCAAACCTGGACCGACCACAAGGACATGCTATTTGTCAATTATGCCTGTTCTCTTATCTCAACTTCGAAGTGAATGCAAACGTACAAGCCTTTCCAAGATACCTCTCATCTCTTCCCTGATTTGGTCCATAGACCTCTCCATTCCCAATACACCATGAACAATCAAATCAGGTGAACTTCCATCAGCTATTCCCCTCCACGATCGTGATTATGCAAGCGTACTAGGTCTTGATAGCGGCCCCAGCGGATGGTTCACAGATAACATGAGCCAAATCAGCTCCAAATCTCAATGCTCCCATCGAAGAGAAGTATGGTGCACCACAATAACTATTCGTCAGTCCCTGTTTCATCCTTCCTGCCTTGATACTGCCTTGATACTCCTTCCATGATCAAGAAACTCACTCTCCCGAACCACCAAGAACACCAATTCGGCCTGACATCAGGCTCCATACTTGACATTATCAAAATCCAGGACATACCAGCTTGTCCTTTGTGTAACTTGGAAGTAAGAGGCGGGACCATGCCCCTAACGAGGTTGATCAAGTGAGTATGTTGTTTCGATGCCATCTCTTCTGTACTAGACTGGTTGGAGTTGGACATTGAAGAAATAGTACAACTTAGCTTATCGAGAACCTTACAAGGGTTCGCTGCTGACGTTTGATTCCAGTAAATCCGAAATGACGTATCTAGACACGTGACGAAACGATCGATAACGATAAGTGTGAGTATGACTTTAATACAATATGGGTTAGTATTTTATACTTTTGAACAGGAATACGAGACGAGATACATGCTTGTTTGAATCTAAACTCTGCTGTACATTTCTTTTGTGTGTAATGTTCTCTTTCCCACTTCTCCCACTCAGACTACACACACTCTTCAACCCAACTTTATCCTTTCACTCATGATTTCCCATCTTTCGACGAATCAGAAACGGATGCCGAGGACCGACTGAAACCCAATAAAGCCTCGGCAGCTGTAATTTCCTCCATCCCATCCCCTTCTTCCTCCTCAGAAACAGCCGACATGGCCGGACTGGTTCCCTCGCCTTCTCCAACAATAAAACAAGTCTTGCCCTTCTCCTTCTCTTTTCCGAATCGAGCCGATTTTGAAGGTGGAGAACCAGCATCGATATCAGCTGTAGATTGTGAGCGGGCAAACGATCGCTTTGTCTTCATCGCTAGTGATGGTCTTGCCCTCGCAGTGATTTTATGCTGAGCAGCGACGGCCGAGGTCGAGGTTGAAGTAGCGGTAGATGTCGAGGGAGAAGGACGAGATTGCGGGATAGAGGGTAATGATTGTGTTCTACCCAAACTTGCCGGTCCGGTATTGATAGTGGCAAGGTGCTGAGCCCGCTGTGAAGACCAATACAAGCTCTTCCCCGTCGCTCGTCCAAATGCAAGTGGTGAAGTGGCCCTCATGGCAAATTCAGGACACCTTTCACCCCTTCCCTTGGACTGCGATGTACGTCGTCGCATCGGCACAGGACTTTCGGATGGCGGATCGGTAGGCAGTAGATTTGCTAAATTCCTGATATTCCCATCTTCATCGTAATCAGGTTGAGTCCTTCCTTTACTTTCATCCGGAATGCCAGCTTCGCGATCTAGCATCATGGTGTCGAACCATTTAGGTGGCATCTGAGCACTATAGCTTTCGACAGGAGTGAATACGGAATCGGTGGCTGATTGAGGCGAGCCAGCAATGTATTGATGGTAGAAGAACAAATGGTCGAGATTACCTCGAATGATGGTGTAGAGAATAGGTAATTTCTCCATGTATTCGGCAGGTGGTAATGGGATATTATCACCATCGAATGAAGCCCATTTGCCATTATCATCGACAAATCCACGGTCGCTATTGACTTTGATCATGCCGAAATAATCCTCATTTTCGCCACTGACCATGATGGTAGATGACCGGGTGGGTCCATTTGCCCACCAGGCAAGAGGATCGCAATGTCGTTCAGTGGTCCCTGGCCAGATGGGGACTTTGGAGGTTCGTGCATTCCTAGCCTTGACAATCCCTTGTCTTCGGTTCTGGAAGAAGATGGTAATTCGGCTAGTGGAGCTGACTGTCAGTATTAACCCACAACAGCTGCGAAAGAAGAAACATACACTCCCATCCAGACTGCAATCCGTTCCCTTTCTTTGGGACACGGAGTAGAAGTGAGAATCCACAATGATTCCAAAACTACACGTTGACTCGGTGAGAATTGTTGTCGGGTATCTGGCGCAATATAATCCCATGGGTTATGGCTTCTGAACTTGTTTGAATCTTTTGAGAGTTTAGACCACCTCTCTGCTTCCGATTGATTCATATTCTCCGGAGTTGGCACCTCCTTTCCATCTTCGCCTTCTAGGTAGAGTGGCGGTGGGCCTTCGTGTAGTGGCCAAGTTGCATTGGGTTCGATACCGCTCAAGATGGGCAATGCCCCATTCGATTGTGGTTTAGGTAACAAAATACGTTCGGTTTGACTGGTTCCACCTGCAGAAGCGGGTGTGGTAGATTGATGAGAATGGAATGGCGTCTTGACAGATGCGGGAGTAGTCACTGATTGACGTGAAGAGCCAGATGGGAATGACCGGTATGCACGTGATGAGGGTGTTGGGGTAGTTGATCGTTTCTTGGGAGCAGAAAACCCAGACCGTTGTGACATTGACATGGATGGGTCATATGGCGAATATGATAACGTCGGGGTAGGCGAGTGCATGTATGGTGTCTGTGGTTGCCTCTGATGTTGGTGCGGGTATTGAATTTGGTGAGGGGTAGGGAATGACATAGGTACAGGGTAAGATTGTTGTGGTTGTGGGTATGCTCCTAGATGTTGTTGGGACGGGTGAAAGAATGGGTAAGGTGAAGTACCAACTTGAGGTTGAGGCCTCGAGTGACTAGGTGGTGGTGGATGGAATTTCGGAGGTGCACTACTGTTTTCATCCCCCCTTCTAAAGTTCATATCGCCCTTGGTCCATTTATACCTCGAGCCAAGTGGCGTGATAGCAGGCTGTGGGTAAGGTTGAGGGGGTTTAACGAGTGTATTTGGATTGTTTTCATCGTTCGAAGTCATTGCCGAACGTTTCTCGACGGTAGATGTAGACGGTTGAGTTACTGGTGGTTTGGAAGAAAGTGGGGGTTCGACTTTCACTTTGGCATCCACATTCTTGTCCACTGGACTTTTAACTTTGGCATCCACATTCTTGTCCACATTCTTGTCCACTGGACCTAATGCAGGTCGATTGCTCATCTTTGATGAAAGACGATGCTATGCTATGCCAATCTTGGTAAATTTGATATATTGGTAGGGATGAAAGGGGTCGATTGTTAATGTTGATTTTGGTGGACGCGTTAAAGGAGTGAGACTGTTGGAGTCCAGGGGTCGATTGAGCGATGCGAGTGGCGTAAAGGACCCGCTGGTCGTGTTGTAGTATGCGTAATGAGCGTGAGAAGAAGAAGACAAGAGACGAGGTCTGAATGAATGAGAGTGATATAGTAGTCTGCTATAGGATTGAGTTTGAGTTTGAGTCTCTGATGTCTCATTCCAAACGCGTCGGCTTCTTTATTACTACATTGGGTAAGTTTCACGAAATCAACATGGCATGTTCAGGGGTATGACAGGGGAGACACAATTAAGGCCTCGAGTACTCGTACCGTCACATGTCACAGCTCATATCACACGTACTCGTACGGTTGATGTACGGTACAGGTACACGTACGCCATGCACCAATTAAGAAGCACCACGGAAAGCGGTACAGCATTCCATTCTGACCACGTATATATCTCGCAGTGCAGTCAGACGCAGTTCACGTGTCATCTGTTCACGCGTGATGAGGTCTCGCAATTGCTCTGGTGGTCGTCTAGCTGGTACACGTCTTGCAGTCCCTGCTGAGTAACGCGACTAGGATATCATTCTGCTGTTGCGGACAGATGCATCTTCACATGCTGTTACAGCCGTGTTTCATCTTGCCTCGGCGAGTCACATCTTCACTGCAGCTAATGAATGTGGATGACCTATAAGCGTTCAACTCGTGAGGAGCGCGACTTGACGGATTATCAGACCATAGACGTCAAAGCTGTCGTGCAAGTCTGGCACACCTCGTTCGCCCAGCTAGACAGGGCTTTCGATTCTGCCAAGAATCATCGCGCTCACAGACCGAGTGACTGACTGTTCCCAACCGTGACCGTCGGCCAGATCCGAAAAACCCAAAAATCAAGTCTGTCCGTGACTCTTACACTCCACCGACCTCTGTCACACTCACACGACTCCGCCATGGCCAGAGTCACCATCGAAGACGAGCCCGAGTCTACGGGTACATATACATCAGCCGTATATTAGTCCTTGCCATCTCCGAACGTAGCTCATGAGATAGACAGATATTCCATTACGACACCCTTCAGAGAAACGACGTCCACAAACCTCTGAACCACTCTTGACCCCACCTATCGTGCAGGAAAAGGTTACACTGGAAGAAGAAGAGGAAGATGATTCAGATGGAGATTTCAGAGAAGAAGTCTTTGATTGTATCATGTTGACTGTTCCTTTCACTTTCTTGTTCATTTTACTTCATGTGTATGTCCCCTCTCTACTCCTTTGGTTTTCGCCTACATGCGGGGTGCAGGGATAGTGTTGAGATACTGATATATAGATTGGTTCACCTCCAATATGGTCATCGACCCAGTATCGATAGTGTCCTAAATGGACTCCTGACAGCTATTCCAAGTTCGTCCAATTCAACTCCTGACTACCAATCATGGGATATTTGTTAACTAGTAGCACTCGGTATCTCTCTATTCTACTGTAAGCCATCTCATGATAGTCGACCGATGGTTCACAATCTGATACAATCTAGCAACCAGACACGCTTCGAATCCAATGACAAGAGGAGCTTTAATGACTGCTTCACTCCTTTCTGGATGTAGGTTGATTTGGTTAGTGAATAAATCATCTTGGTCGGTCGTAACTGCTCAAGTAAGTATCTTTATCATCCTACTTCATCTTGTCTTCCTCCCCTCCCCTCCCATGTACACGTCCGCCCTGAGGCAATATGAAAACAGGAAAAATGGCTGATGGAAGGCACCTGCTATGGGTACTATTTGGATCTTGACGATTGTTCAATTACCTCTAAGTCGGGCTGTGCTCTGTTTAGCGGGAGTCGGTGGATGGGTTTGGTGGACTGGGATGAACATCTATCCTTGATCCGACCATGGCGAAAGAACATGGAATACCAGTACTATAACAGCAACTACTGTGATGATAATGAATGGGATTAGGAGTGACAATAAAGATGACCTGAGATAGAAGATATCATCTGTACAACTGCTATGAATGCGATACAAATTCATTAATCTGCGTCAACTACAATCCCGCCTACACCTCTTCAGGCTTCACACTCCCACTTTCACCCCTTCTCCCACCTCGCTTCCAACCTTTCTTAGGTCCAGGCTTCTTCTTCTCCCCACCATCAGCCGCTACGACTCCAGGTCCACGTTTCACTTTCTTCTTCTTCTTGACAGCAACTTCGTTCTCACCATCAAGGAACCCTTTCTCAAGTTGTCCATCTAGATCTTTTTGGTCCACTGGCTCAAAGTTTCCACGGGCGACTCGACGGGCTGATCGCATATCTACAGCTTTGTATTCCATGTATTCGAACCTGTCAAGGTACTTTCGCATGGACGGACGAGAGAGGCGGTGGCGGATGATTTCGTAGTCGAGTCGAGGGATGGTATATGGGGCCGAGGGCGTAGTGCGGACGGGCGGTGGGGGCGCGCACTGACAGTCAGCTCTGGCGATACAACAGTTACAACGATTCAGCTTACCAATTCAGCGAGCCAATCAACAACCATATCCTCCATGTAGTCGATAGTGTCCGTATCAGGATTCTCGACATCACCAGAAGCATACATCAATCGAGCCACTAGACATCAGCACTGACCGCATTTCGTGGTGGGATGTACTCACGCTCAGACTTCATCGTACCCCTCATCCCGTCCTCCCGTCGCCTTGGAGCAACAGAAGTGTGCTGATACCTAGTATCCATATTCTGGCGATAAGGAAGATTACTGGATGACCACTGAGACGAACCCGGACTCGAGTTGAACACACCACCCGGTCGAGTAAGAGATGGGTGAAGTTGTGGGTTAGGAGGTTGTGCTGGCCCTTGAGTTTGTGGACGAGGTTGAATATTGAAATTGGAAGGGGTGAATGCTTGAGTAATGGGAATTGGAGTTGAACCCCTCCGTTCGGGCGTAGCTGCTGACGAACTAGGACCCGAACTAGGACCAGCGCTAGCGGTATTCATAGCGGGATTACCCAACGAGGGCGAAGCCGATGTCGGAGCCATTGAGCTTGGAGCAATAGGGCGTTGTTGAGTAGCAGCTTGCACAGCATGCTTCTGTGCGGCCATCGCTCGACTGAAATTTTTGCCTTCATCGGTTCCAAACCATTCTTTGAGATACCCCTCGGCTCCACCTGGAGGGAGAGAAGCGGCATGTTGACGAACGTGCTCTGGAAATGGTAGACTCAGAAGTGGGTTGGTTTGGGAATGACGAGGTAGGCCTGCTCTCTGTTGTTGGGCCTGTTGCTGTTGAGATTGTTGCCGATGGAATTCGGTCAATTGCTGCAGTTGAGCCGGATTTAGCGAGGTTCTGGATTGAGCGTTGGAAAGAGTAGCTGCTATAGCTGGCGTCAAGCCGGTTCCATTATTGGCGATGGCATTGAACAGAGCCGGATCGAAGCCATTACCAGGTAGGCCTTGATTGGACATCGTGCGAAGTCGTCTAGACAAGTCAATACAAGTCCGAAGTCACAATCACAAAAACACGAAGGAATAGAGAGGTAGTGGGATCATAGAAGCCAGGTAATCGTTCTCCTCTCCCATCACTAGAAAATCTTACAAACACTCTGATCAAGTCGAGGGCAACAAAACGTTACGATCTCAACAATCACAAGAGCCCGATTACCAGCCATCATCACTCAAACTCTCCCTTTCCTCTCGATCTCCGAAAAGACAAGAGTAGTCGGGAGTAGAGCTAGGGTTTGTAGAATTTTAAAGGACAGAGAGAAGAGGTCAGAGAATGGATTGAGCTGAAGTTGAATCATTTCGAGGGTGGGGTGGGTAGGAGAGAAAGGAACTTGTATGTGTAGATAGGCATATGTGCATGAAGGAAAAAGACTAACTATGTATGGTAGGATATGGAAAAACTTCTCCTTCTCGGACCCGCACAGACTTTGGATATATTAAAGACTTTTCGTCAGCTCTATTTCTCGGTCATACGAAACGAGAGAGAGGAAGAAGAGGATCAGAAGAGTTTTTTGGTATATATAGGTTTGTCGCTCACGAACACTCGGTAGCAGAACTGATTTTTCACATCATAGAATAGTTGGGAGATGGAGGAGAAGAGATAGAAAGAAAGGGACATACCTATAAGTGGTTGATGGTATCACTACACCGCACTCGCTGAGCTGTGTTGCTACAGACGAGGTAGATGTATATACTATGTAAACATTGAACGGGGGGGAAGTGAAAGAGGAATACAACGACAAGGGGAGAGATACAACAGTTTGGTGCTTTTAGCGGGATATACTAAAGGGGAGGAAAGTTTAATGATGGGCAAAGTAGTCAAGCGCGTTGCCACTTAAGTTACTGGGAACCTTTATTCTCAGCCATATCTTTACTTTACCGTGATAACTAATCAGACAAGATGGGTGCCGATGGAGGGTCAATCCCAGATAGGAGTGATATGGTCAAGACCAAAGCCAGGTCAAAAGTAACCGATAAAGATGTCTTAAGGGAGATATTCTTTCTCTGCGCTCTGAGCAAGGTATGTCAAGCTCACACTGTCGAGGACGAAGCTGAGATGTTAGAGACCGCTAAGCCGGCCTGTGGTCCTTGATCCACTTGGGAAGACGTATAACAAAGATGCTATTATCGAATTCTTCCTGGATAGAAGTAAATACGGAGATGGAGACCGGATTTGCGGTTATCTAAAGGGCGTCAAGGTAAACTATTGGTTCCACTTAGTATTGTATGCTGATGAGTAGGATTTGTTGACGCTGAATCTTTTCCCAAACCCCGAGTATAACGCTCCCACTGCATCGACCACAAATCATATCCCATCACGATCACCTTTCGTCTGTCCACTTTCATTCAAGGAAATGTCGGGTACAGTCCCCTTTATCGCCTTAAGACCATGCGGATGCGTATTCAGTGAATCCTCTATCAGGGGTATGATTCCAAATCTTACCAGAGGCACAGCTGCGCAGGCAGAAAAGGAGAAGGAAAAGGAAAAGGAACAACCCGACGAAGCGAAGCCCGTAACGGAAGTCAAGAAGGGTACAGTATCATGTCCTAATTGTGGAACGTATTTCGATCCGACAATACCCACTTCGATATTACCAATAAACCCACCCAAGGAGATCCAAGATATTCTCTTGGATAATCTCCTCTCGGCCAGGGCAGCAGCTAAATCAAGTAAGAAACGTAAAACCGCTCCTGTATCCACCACCACCACCACTATAGATGGGATCGAACCAGAATTCAAGGTCCCGGCAAAAATCTCCAAAACAGCATCAAAGGAGACCAAAGAGAAACGTACATCGACGACGACAAATAGTGCAGGACCCGGGCAAAAGACGGTAGCACAGAAATTGGCGGATCAGGAGTCTAAACGTCTTAAAGCTCAGGAAGGCATGAGTGATGCGGTTAAATCAATGTTCAAATCCCAGGATGGAGATAAGAGGGGTAGTGGAGGGGTCGCTGATTTCTTTGGGAGGACTTATACCAGAGTGAGTCCGAGACAGCCATTCACCACACGATCAAGCTGATAAAGCAGTACGCTTAGGCCTTTTTCTGGTTTAC
>Ga0265797_10003902_pt1 | contig 23358 bp, 20 predicted proteins | sample P2T30metagenome_FD_192433 | JGI IMG/M metagenome (GOLD analysis project Ga0265797, IMG submission 192433) | Plant litter microbial communities from East Loma Ridge, Irvine, California - P2 T30 | ecosystem: Environmental > Terrestrial > Plant litter > Unclassified | place: USA: California... | reverse complement strand
AAGGGTAAACCTCTGCTGCAAGGTTCCCCGGCATCGATCTGTCCCCAGTTGTGGTCCCACAGGCGACGACTCGAGTCACACCAGTCACATCCGTGACGGATCTTGTCCCCCGGACGCCCCGAGGAGGCGCGGTGTCCGCGGGCCGCCGGGGGCGCCTCCCCGGGCCGTCGGCTCAGTCGCCGAAGGCCGTGTTGAGCCGGTGCAGCGAGGCCGCGAGCTCGGCGACCTCCTCGGGTCGCCAGCCCTCGAGGCGCTCGGCGAGGGCGGCGCGGTTCGCGTCGACCGAGCGGGCGAGCAGCTCGTCGCCGCGCGGGGTGAGGGCGAGCACCTGGCCCCGGCGAGCGCCGTCCGCCCCGTCGACGGGGGCGACGAGGCCGAGCTCGACGAGGCCGGCGAGCTGCCGGGACACGGTGGAGCGGTTGAGGGAGAAGTCGGCCGCGATGTCGACGGCTCGGCAGCCGGGGTGGGTCGCGATGAACGTCACGAGGGAGTGCTCGACGAACGACAGCGGCGCGCTGCGGTGGCGGGCGCGGGCGACGGCCCGTCGCGAGACGCGCTCGAGCTCGGCGTAGACGTCGTCGATGCCGGTCGTCTCGTCGCCTCGCTCCACCCCCTCACCCTAGCCACGCGTCCGCCGCCGGCACCGCGGGCCGGTCCCGCGACCCCGCCCGGCGGCTGCGGTCGACGCCGAGGAGGCGTACAGTTGATAGTTGCACAATGCAACACTGATCTGAGGAGTCCCGTGTCGTCCACCCCGCCCGCCCCGTCCCGCCAGCTCGTCCCCGCGTCGAGCCCCCGGGGGGACGCCGCCCCTCCCGCCCCGGCCCCGGGCGGGCACAGCGTCCACATCCACCTCGGCGACCGCCGGCCGCGACGGTCGTTCCCCGGGCTCCGCTTCTGGCGCGGCCTCGGCCTGCACCTGCTGATCCCCCTCTTCCTCGCCGCGGGCATGGCGCTCGCCTACCTCGGGGCGTTCGGCCACCCCGCGCCGCACCACCTGCCGGTCGCCGTCGTGGGCACGACGCCGCAGGCGGAGGTCTTCGCGCAGACGCTCAACGACTCCGCGCCCGACGAGCTCGACGTCCGCACGGTCGCCGACGCCGACGCCGCCCGGTCGCTCGTCCGCGACCGCGACGTCGTCGCCGCCTACGAGGCCACCGCGACCGACGCCACCCTCTACGTCTCGAGCGCCGCGAGCGACACGACGGCGTCGGTCGTGCAGAAGGTCTTCCTGCCCGTGGCGTACCAGCAGCAGCTGCCGGTGAAGGTCGAGGACGTCGTGCCCTCGGGCGAGGGCGACCCGACGGGCCAGGGGCTGTTCTTCCTCCTGGTGGCCCTCAGCGTCGGCGGCTACGCCAGCGCCGCGGCCATCTCCGCCGTGGTCTCGGCCGCCCGCACCGGCCTCGCGACGCGGCTCGGGATCGCCGTCGTGACGGCGGGCGTCGTCGCCGCGATCGGCGCGGTCGTCGTCGGGCCCGTGTACGGCATCGTCGACCACGCGATCTGGCCGCTGTGGCTGCTCAGCTGGCTCTACGTGAGCACCGTCGTCGTGATGGGCGTCGGGCTGCACCCGCTGCTCCGGCACTGGACGACCCCGGTGCTGACGATGCTCTTCGTGATGCTGAACTTCACGAGCTCCGGCGGGGTCTTCGCCGCCGCGCTCGTGCCGTCGTTCTTCAGCGGCCTGAGCACGTTCTGGAACGGCGCCGCCTGGCTGCACGCCGCGCAGACCACGGTCTACTTCCCCGGCCAGGGCATCGGGCGCGACCTGCTGGTGCTCGCCCTCTGGCTCGTCGCCGGGCTGCTGGTCGCCCTGCTCACCCACCTCGGGAGCGTGCGCCGCACCCGCCTCGCCGACGAGCGCACGCCCGTCACCGAGGAGGACGAGGTGGTCGCCGCCTAGCGGGCCGCGGCGGCCTCGTCGGCCGGCGCCTCGCCCGTCGGGTCGTCGGCGGTGGGGTCGTCGAGCTGCGGGCCGCCGACCGGCGTGCCCTCCCACGCCACGAGGCGGAAGCCCCGCTCGACGTCGCCCTCGAGCACGACGACGCCCGTGTTGCCGAGCTGGTGGTCGCGCACGAAGGTGCCGCCGGCGCCCTCGACCCGGCAGCCCGTCCAGCCGCGGATGGCCGCCCCGTGGCTGACGACCGCGACGGTCTCGTGCCCGCCCGCGGCGGCCCGGGCGATCGCCTCGTCGTACCGGGCGAGGAAGGCGTGGCCGTCCTCCGCCCCGTCGAGGTGCGCGTCGAGGTCGCCGACCACCCAGCGGGCGACGGTGCCGAGGTAGCGGGCGGCCGCCTCCGGGTCGGTGCGGAGCTCGAGCTCGCCCGCCTCCACCTCGCGCAGGCCGTCGAGCACGAGGGGCTCGGCCCCGAGCGCCTCCGCCAGCGGCGCCGCGGTGAGGTGGGTGCGGAGCATCGTGCTGACGGCCAGCGCGCCGATGCCCTCGTCGGCGAGCGCGGCGGGGAGGGCGGCGGCCTGGCGCAGCCCGAGCTCGGTGAGGCCGACCCCGGGCACGGTGGTGCCGAGCGCCCCGATCACGTTGTCGGGAGTCTGGCCGTGGCGGATGAGCAGCAGTCGCATGATGCGACCAGCCTACGAGGCGAGCCGCACCGTCTCGTCGGCACGGCCGCGGGTCGAGCGCACCAGCCGGGCGTTCGCCTCGTCGGGCCCCGTCGCCCAGGCGAGCGCCGCCTCCTCGGCCATGCCGTGCCGCACGTGGCGCGCGACGAGCCAGCGGAGGCGCTCCTCCGGCGGGGCGTCGACGAACCAGACCTCGTCGAGGGCCTCGCGCACGGCCCGCCACGGGTCGTCGTCGACGAGCAGGTAGTTGCCCTCGGTGACGACGACCTCGACGTCGGGGCCGACGGCGACCGAGCCGGCCACCGCCTCCTCGAGCCCGCGCACGTAGTCGGGGGCCCAGACCGGTCGGGGGCCGCGCTCGCGCAGGCGGCGCAGCAGGGCGAGGTAGCCGTCGCCGTCGAACGTGTCGACCGCGCCCTTGCGGTCGCGGCGCCCGAGGCGGTCGAGCTCGGCGTTCGCGAGGTGCCAGCCGTCCATCGGCACGACGACGGCCGACGTGCCGGCCTCGCGGAGGCCCGCCACGACGAGCGCGCCGAGCGTGCTCTTGCCGCTGCCGGGCTCGCCGGCGACGCCGACCAGCACCCGGGAGCCGCCGGAGGCGCGGTGCAGCGCGAGCGCCCGCGCCACCGCCTCCGCGGCGCTCGTCAGCACCGTCGGCGCCCCGTCGTGGCCACGGTGCCTAGGCGCCCTTCGCCGCCTGCGCCTCCGCCGCCTCCGCCGCGCGCACGCGACGCGCGGAGAGGAAGGAGCGCAGCAGGGTGACGAGCACGGGCAGCACCGACACGACCACGAGCACGATGGCCCAGACGTCGACGTGGTCGCGGATGATCGGGATGCCGCCGAGCAGCGAGCCGAGCACGGTCATGCCGACGGCCCAGAGGAAGGCGCCCAGCACGTTGAAGACCACGAACTTGCGGTACGTGTAGCCGGCGGTGCCCGCGGCGAGGGGCACGTAGGTGCGGACGATGGGCACGAAGCGGCCGAGCACGAGCGAGAGCCCGCCGTACTTCGCGAAGAACGCCTCGGCCTTCTCGAGGTGCGCCGTCTTGAGGATGCGCGCGTCGGGGCGGAACCACCGGCGGCCGAACCGGTGCCCGAGGAAGAAGCCGACCTGGTCGCCGAGCACCGCCGCGACGAAGGCGCAGAGCGCGATGACCCAGACCTGCAGGCCGAGGGCCTCGTGCAGCAGGCCCGCCGTGAAGAGCAGCGAGTCGCCGGGCAGGAACGGGAACAGCACGCCCGACTCGATGAACACCATGAGCGAGATGCCGGCGAGCGCCCACGGGCCGAGGGCCGGCAGCAGCGCCTCGGGGTCGAAGAGCAGGAACCCCCCGGAGGCGGCGGGCAGGGAGGCGAGGAGGGCGTCGGTCGTCACCGGGCGACTGTAACAAGGTCGGGCCCGGCCCACCTGCGCCCGTGCCGCTCCGCCGCGCGGCGGCGGACGGAGCCCGCGCACCTCGTCCGTTCGAGGGATGCCGCGCGGGCGCCCGCCGCCCTAGTGTCGGAGCCGGACCGCCGTGCGACCGCACGGGGGGCGGCGCCACGGCGCCGAGACGGTCCGCCGACCCGGTGCCGAGACGGCGCCACGGAGGAGACGCACGATGATCGAGGCTCGATCGCTGACGAAGAGGTACGGGCAGAAGGTGGCGCTCGACGACGTGTCGTTCACCGTCCGCCCCGGCATGGTGACGGGCTTCCTCGGCCCGAACGGCGCCGGCAAGTCGACGACCATGCGGATGGTCGTCGGGCTCGACCGCCCGAGCTCCGGCTCGGTGACGGTCAACGGCCGCCCCTACGCCGAGCACCGTGCCCCGCTCCGCGAGGTGGGCGTGCTGCTCGACGCGAAGGCCGTCCACCGCGGCCGCAGCGCCTCCGAGCACCTGCACGCCATGGCCGCGACCCACGGCATCGGCCGCTCGCGCGTCGCCGAGGTCATCGCGCTGACCGGCCTCGAGCCGGTCGCCAAGAAGCGCGTCGGCGGCTTCTCGCTCGGCATGGGCCAGCGCCTCGGCATCGCGGCGGCGCTGCTCGGCGACCCCGCCACCCTGATCTTCGACGAGCCGGTCAACGGCCTCGACCCCGAGGGCGTCGTCTGGGTGCGCACGCTCGCCCGCCACCTCGCCGCCGAGGGCCGCACGGTCTTCCTCTCGTCGCACCTCATGAGCGAGATGGCCCAGACCGCCGACCACCTGATCGTGCTCGGCCGGGGCCGCGTCCTCGCCGACGCCCCGATCAGCGACGTCATCTCGCAGGCGTCGGGCGACGGCGTGCGCGTGCGCAGCCCGCACCTGGCGCAGCTCGTCGAGCTGGTCCGGAGCGAGCACGGCGTCGAGCCGGTCGCCGCCGACGACGGCTCGCTCGAGCTGCCCGGCCTCACGGCCGCCCGCGTCGGCGAGCTCGCCGCCTCGCGCGGCATCGTGCTGCACGAGCTCACCCCCGTGGTGCGCTCGCTGGAGGAGGCCTACATGTCGCTGACGCAGGACTCCGTCGAGTACCACGCGGGCGGCTCGGCCGACCCGACCCCCGCCTCCCCCGCCGCGGCCGAGAAGACCGCCCCGACCTCCGGAGCCACGCGATGACCGCCCCCGCCCCCACCCGACGCTCCACGCACGGCCACGCCGTCGGCCCGGGCGTGACGTTCGCGCACGTCGTCCGCTCGGAGTGGATCAAGCTCCGCAGCCTCCGCTCGACCGCCTGGTGCTTCGCGGTCATCGCCGTCATCGTCGTGGGCTTCGCCGCGCTCTTCGCCTCCGTCGCCAGCGGCTTCGAGGGCATGGAGGCGACGCCCGAGCAGCAGCAGGCGCTCGGCGTGCAGGTCATCACGATCGGCGTCGCCTTCGCGCAGCTCGTCGCCGCCGTGCTCGGCGCGCTCGTCATCACCGGCGAGTACGGCACGGGCATGATCCGGTCGACCTTCACGGCCGTGCCGCGACGCACCGCGGCGCTCGTCGCCAAGGTGCTCATCGTGGGCGTCGGCACGTTCGTCGTCTCGGGCCTCGCCCTCGTCGTCGCCGCGCTCGTCAGCACGCCCCTGCTGTCGTCGTCGACGGGCATCGACCTCGACCTCGGCGACAGCGGCCTCTGGTGGTCGCTCGTCGGCGCCGCGGCCAGCGTCGCCATGATCGCGATGATCTCGTTCGGGCTGGGCGCGATCATCCGCAACGGCGCCGGCGGCATCGCGGCCTCGATCGGCCTCGTCTTCGTGCTGCCGATCATCTTCTCCATCGGCATGGCCGTGATCGCCGAGCCGTGGATCTACACGCTCTACGAGTTCACGCCGCCGCAGGCCGCCACCCGCGTCTTCGAGTACCAGGTCGAGGGGTCGTCGATGCTGACCCCGCCGACGGTCGACGACGCCGTCGTGCTGACGCCGTGGCAGGCCCTCGCCGTGCTCGCCGGCTGGGTCGTCGCCCTGTTCGTCGTCGCGGTCGCCGCCGTCAAGCGCCGCGACGTCTGACGGCTCCGCCGCACGGACGAGAGCCCGCGGGCCGCCCCTCGGGGCGACCCGCGGGCTCTCGGCGCATCCAGGGCAGATCGTCGGGAATGATCCAGCCGGGCGACGCCTTCTCCCTGGAGCGTCTCGACGGTGAGGTCGCCTCCCGCCATCCGCCCTCGTTCCCCAGGAGCACCGCCATGACGAGCGACACCGCCCGCCCCACGACCGCCGCCCCCGCGGCCGGCGCCGACGACGGCCCCGACGCCGCGACGGCCGCCCGCAACAAGCTGGTCATCGGCCTGCTGCTCGTCTCCGCGTTCGTCGTCATCCTCAACGAGACGATCATGGGCGTGGCCCTGCCGAGCCTGACCCGCGACCTCGACATCACCGTCACCGCCGGGCAGTGGCTCACCACCGGCTTCATGCTGACGATGGCCGTCGTGATCCCGATCACCGGCTTCCTGCTGCAGCGCTTCGACACCCGCCCGGTCTTCATCACGGCGATGAGCCTGTTCAGCCTCGGCACCGCCATCTCGGCGATCGCACCCGGCTTCAGCGTGCTGCTGATCGGCCGCGTCGTCCAGGCCTCCGGCACCGCGATCATGATGCCCCTGCTGATGACGACCGTGCTCACGCTCGTGCCGCCGGCCACCCGCGGCCGCACGATGGGCAACATCTCGATCGTCATCTCGGTCGCCCCGGCCATCGGCCCCACCATCTCCGGGCTCATCCTCAGCGTGCTCGAGTGGCGCTTCATGTTCATCCTGGTGCTGCCGATCGCCCTCGCCGCCCTCGCCCTGGGCGCCGTCCGCGTGAAGAACGTGACGACGCCCACGAAGGTGCCGCTCGACGTGCTGTCGGTGATCCTCTCGGCGTTCGCCTTCGGCGGGGTCGTCTACGGCCTCAGCACCTTCGGCGAGGGCGCCGAGGCCGCGGTGCCGGCCTGGGTGCCGCTCGCGGTCGGCGTCGTGGCGCTCGTCGCGTTCGTGCTGCGCCAGCGCTTCCTGCAGCGCACCGACACCGCGCTCCTCGACCTCCGCACCTTCGCCTCCCGCACGTTCACCATGTCGACCCTCGTGCTCGGCGTCGGCATGATCGCGCTCTTCGGCACGCTGATCGTCCTGCCCATCTACCTGCAGAACGTCCACGGCCTCGACCCGCTCGCCACCGGCCTGCTCCTGCTGCCCGGCGGCCTCGTGCAGGGCCTGCTGTCGCCGATCGTCGGCCGCCTGTTCGACAAGCACGGCCCGACCGTGCTGCTCGTGCCCGGCACGGCCCTCGTCAGCGCGGTGCTGTGGGTCCTGTCGACGGTCTCCGAGGCGACCCCGATCCCGCTCGTGCTCGGTGCGCACGTCGCGCTCAGCATCGGCCTCGCCCTGATGTTCACCCCGCTGTTCACGTCGGGCCTCGGCTCGCTGCCCGGGCGCCTGTACTCGCACGGCAGCGCCATCGTCGGCACGGTGCAGCAGGTGGCGGGCGCCGCCGGGACGGCCGTGTTCGTCACCGTCATGACCATCGCCTCGACCGCCGCCGCCTCCGACGGGGCCGGGCAGGTCGCCGCCGCGAGCAGCGGCGTGCGCGCCGCGTTCCTGGTCGGCGCGGTCATCTCGCTGTTCGCCGTCGTGGGCTCGTTCTTCGTCCGCCGCCCGCCGGTGGTCGAGGGCGCCGAGAAGGTGGTCGCGCACTAGGCGACCGACTCCTCCGGGGCCCGCTCCGCGCCTCCCCGGCTGCTCCTCCCCCTGCTCCCCGTCGCGGCCGGTCACCGGCTCGCGGCGGGGAGTAGCTTCGACCGGTCGCAGTCCGTGCAGAGGCTGCAGCACTGCGCGCTCTGCACCGCTCGACCGGTCGTCGGCACCCGCGCCGCGGCCGACCCAGCACGTCGAGCGCAGCACCCGGGGAGGCTCCCATGTCGAACACGCCCACCACCGCCGGGGGGCCGTCGGCCGCCCCGAGACGGAGCCTGGTCCCGGCCCGGATGGACCGCCTCCCCTGGACCCGGTTCCACTGGACGATCGTCGTCGGCCTCGGCTTCTCCTGGGTGCTCGACGGGCTCGAGATCCAGATCGTCGCCTCCGCGGGGTTCCAGGCCGACCTCGGCCTCGACGCGGCGCAGGTCGGCTACCTCGGCACGATCTACCTGCTCGGCCAGGTCGCCGGGGCCCTCGTCTTCGGCCGCATGAGCGACACCCTCGGCCGCAAGAAGCTGTTCATCCTCACCCTGGCCATCTACCTCGTGGCCAGCGGGCTCGCCGGCCTCTCGCCGAGCTTCGCCTTCCTGGCCGTGTTCCGGTTCATCGCCGGCATGGGCATCGGCGGCGAGTACGCCGCCATCAACTCCGCGATCGACGAGATCATCCCCTCGCGCTACCGCGGCCGCGTCGACATCGCCATCAACGGCACCTACTGGGGCGGGGCGGCCCTCGGCTCGGCCGCCAACCTCTTCCTGCTGAACACCGACTACTTCGCGGAGGACGTCGGCTGGCGCATCGGCTTCTTCATCGGCCCGGTGCTCGGGCTCGTCATCATCTACCTGCGCCGGCACATCCCCGAGAGCCCCCGCTGGCTGATGACGCACGGCCGCGAGGAGGAGGCCGAGGCCACCGTCACCGACATCGAGGAGCGGGTGGAGGCGGAGGGCAAGCACCTGGAGCCGGTGCGCGACGACCAGGCGCTCGAGATCGCGGGCGACGGCCGCATCCCGTTCAGCGTGATCTTCCGCACCCTGGTGCACGACTACCCGAAGCGCACGCTGGTCGCCGCGACGATGATGATCACGCAGTCGTTCCTCTACAACGCGATCTTCTTCACGTACGCCCTCGTGCTGCAGAACTTCTACGGCACCGACCCCGCGTCGACGCAGTACTTCTTCTTCCCGTTCGCCATCGGCAACCTCCTGGGGCCGCTGCTGCTCGGCCACCTGTTCGACACGTGGGGCCGCCGCCAGATGATCTTCCTCACCTACGGCGTCTCGGCCGTGGTGCTGGCCGTCTCGGCGGTGCTCTTCCACATGGACGTGCTGAGCGCGACGACCCAGACCATCTTCTGGTGCGTGTCGTTCTTCTTCGCGTCGGCGGGCGCCTCCTCGGCGTACCTCACGGTCAGCGAGATCTTCCCGCTCGAGCTGCGCGGCCAGGTGATCGGCTACTTCTTCGCCCTCGGCCAGATCGCCGGCGCGGTCGCCCCGACGCTCTACGGCGCCCTGATCGGCGACGGCACCGACCGTGGGCCGCTGACCTTCGGGTACTTCCTCGGGGCGGGGATCATGCTGATCGGCGGCGTGATCGCGTTCGTCTTCGGGGTGGCCGCCGAGCGGAAGTCGCTCGAGGCGATCACCAGCCCGCTGTCCGTGGTGAAGCCCGGGTCGTGACCGCGGCGGGTCGTGACCCCGGCCGGCGGTGACCCAGGCCCGCGGTGATCCAGCGTCGCGGGCGACCCGACGCCGATCGTGACCCCGACGTCGCTCGTCAGCGCGTGACGAGCGGCGTCATCCGGGCGAGGTCGGGCAGCAGGCCGATGTCGACCAGCACGACCTCGCCCGCGAGGCTCGCGGCGGGCTCGAGCAGCAGCCCGGCCTTGCGGCCGCCGAACGTGACCGTCAGGGCGGCCGGGAGCACGGCCGGGTCGGGCACGCTGCCGTCGTCGGGGCCGATGCCGCTCGGCACGTCGACCGCGACCACGGCCGGGGCGCCGGGCTCCCCCAGCGACGGGAGCAGCGACTCCACCACGGTGCGGGCACGCCCGCGGAGGGCCGGCTCGGCGCTCGTGCCGGTGCCGACGAGGCCGTCGAGCAGCACGGCGGCGCCCGTCTCGGCCATCCGCCGCCGGGCGCCGTCGACCGACGACCAGGCCTCGACGTCGTCGGCCACGGCGCCGGCGGCGAGCGCGGCGGCGAGCCCGGCCTCGTGCACCCGCGAGCCGGTCGGCACGACCGTGACAGCGCAGCCGTCGGCGGCGAGGGCCGCGCCCGCGAACAGGGCGTCGCCGCCGTTCGACCCGCTGCCGACGAGCAGCACGACCGGGGCGGGCCACCGGCCGGAGGCGCGGAGCAGGCCCCGCACCGCCTCCGCCAGCCCGTCGCTCGCCCGCTGCATGAGCGGCTCGCCCGCCTCGAGGTGCGGCGCCTCGGCCGCCCTGACCTGCTCTGCTGACCATCCGTCGACCATGGGGTCCATCGTGGCCGACCCGCGCCTCCTGCGCTCGGGCACGGGCTCGCGGCCGGACGCGCTCGACCGGGCACACCCGGACACAGGCGGACACGTCCGGGCACGCGGGCCCGTCGGCCTGCCACACTGGCCGGATGCGTTCTGAGGCCCACAACCCCGTCGACGGCACCCCGATCGCCTACGAGGTGTCGGGCGACGGAGCCCCGCTGCTGCTCGTGCACGGCTCCGGCCTCTCGAAGGGCAGCTGGCGCGGCCTCGGCTACCTGCGCGACCTCGAGCGCGACTTCACCGTCGTCATGCTCGACCTGCGCGGCCACGGCCGGAGCGGCACGCCCCACGACCCGGCCGCGTACGCCATGGAGCGGCACCGCGGCGACGTCGAGGCCGTGCTCGACGCCACGGGCCTCAGCCCCGCGCACTACGTGGGCTACTCGTTCGGCGCCCGCGTCGGGCTGTCGATCGCCGCCCACGAGCCGTCGCGCCTGCGCACCCTCACGACCATCGGCGGCAGCTGGGCCCCCATGAACGGCAACATCGGCGCGACCTTCACGCCCGAGTGGCACGAGGCGCTGACGACCGGGGGCATGCCCGACTTCATCGCCCGGTGGGAGCAGTCCATGGGCCGCCCGCTCGACCCGGGCACGCGCCTGGCCTTCTCCCAGGACGACCCGGAGGCGCTGGCCGCCTTCTTCACGGCGGCCGAGACGGGCGGCGGGCTCACCGCCCAGCAGCTCGACGACGTGACCGTGCCGACCCTGCTGATCGCCGGCACGCGCGACGAGGCCCGCCACCGCGAGTCGCAGGACGCGGCCCGCCGCATGCCGGCCGCCGCGTTCTTCGAGCTCGTCGGGCAGGACCACGCGTCGTCGCTGCAGCCGGTCGACCAGGTGACCGACCTGCTGCGCACCTTCCTCGAGTCCGTCGACGCGTAGCCGGGCGGCACGCGCCGGGGGCGCGCGGCCGCCGCGCGCGACAGACCCGCCGTGCGCTGCGATGATGGAGGCACCATGGGCATCAGTCGTCGCGCGTTCCTGACGGGCTCGGTCTCCGGGGCCGTGCTCCTCCTGGCCGCCTGCACGACCGACTCCCCGTCGCCGAGCGCGAGCCCGACCCCGAGCCCCTCGCCGACGACCACCCCGAGCCCGACGCCCGTCGGCGACGGTCCCGTGCCCGCGGCGTTCCGCCGGAGCGCCTGGGCCGACGACCCGTACGCGCTCGGCGCGGGGAGCCACCTCGCGCCCGGGTCGGACGAGGGCGACCGCAGCGCCCTGCGCGAGCCGATCGGCGACCGCCTCTTCCTCGCGGGCGAGGCCACCGCCTCCACGTCGCCCGGCACCGTCTCCGGGGCCCGCGCGAGCGGCTTCGAGGTCGCCGACGCCGTCGCGGCCGTCGCCGAGCCGGGCGAGCGCATCGCCGTCGTCGGCGCCGGCATGGCGGGCGCCACCGCCGCCCGCAGCCTCGCCGACCGCGGCTTCGACGTCGTCGTCGTCGAGGCCCGCGACCGCGTCGGCGGACGGGTGCGCAGCTACGACTCCGACGACTGGCCCTTCCCGATCGAGCTGGGCGCCGGCGTGCCGCTCGGCGACGCCGCCGTCGCGATGCGCGCCGCCCTCACCCTCGCCGGCACGCCCCTCGTGGCCCTGGCGCGCTCGGTCGAGACCCGCACCCCCGACGGCGGCGTGAGCCCCGACACCGGCGCCGCCGCGGCCGCCCTCGTGAGCGCCGCCTCCTGGGCCACCCGCCAGGAGGCCGACCTCAGCGTCGCGGAGGCCCTCGCCGGCTCGGGGGCCGACCAGGTCGACGCCTCGCCCGACGGCACCGGCGTCTCCGACGCGCAGCGGCTCGCCCTGCTCGTCGACCAGGTGCTCCCCGCCCGGTTCGGCGCCCCCGCCGACGACCTCTCGGCTCGCGAGCTCGCCGCGGCGACCTCGACGGGTGCTCTCGACGACCTCCTGCTGCCGACGGACGCAGCCCTCGTCACCGGCGGGCTCTCGGCGTTCGTCACGGCGCAGCTCGCCGGCCTCGACGTGCTGCGCGACAGCAACGTCGTGCGCATCCAGCACGGCGACCGGGGCGTCGGGCTCCGCACCGCGACGGGCGAGTCGCTCTCGGCCGACCGCGCGGTGGTCACGATCCCCCTGGCGGTGCTGAAGGCCGGCACGACCGAGTTCTCGCCCGAGCTGCCCTCGTCGCACCGCGACGCCGTCGACGCGCTCGGCGTCGGCCACCAGGAGGTGCTCTGGCTCCGCTTCGCCGAGCCGTTCTGGTCGACCGAGGCCACCGTCTGGACCATCGTCGACGAGACCGCGCGCTGGCGCGTCTTCGTCAACCTGCTGCCGGCCACCGGCGAGCCCGTGCTCGTGGCCGTCGCGGGCGGCGACGACGCGGTCGCAGGCCTCGAGCTCGACGACGACGACGCGGTCGCCGAGGCGATGGCGAGCCTGGCGCCCTACCTCGACCTCGTGGGGACGCCCGACGACGCGGCCACGCCGCCTGCCGACGGCGCTGCCGGCTCGCCGACCCCCGCCTCCTGAGGGCTGCCGCCGGGCGCCTGTGCGGCGGCGTCGTGACCGGCCGGAGGCGCGGCGACGTCGGCCATCGGCCCCCGCGGACGCAGGTGGCTGAGCCCGATCAGCCCCGCCAGCACGCCGACGATGGTCGCGAGCGCGAGGGCGTTGTAGAGCACGAACTCCGTCGGCCAGGAGACCTGGGCGGGGTCGAGGAAGAAGTACGGGTACCAGCCGACGTCGGCGCCGCGGACGATCGTCGCGACGCCCCAGACGACCGGGTAGCCGAGGACGACCCCGAGCACCCGCCAGCTGATGCGCGTGCGGCCGGGCGCGAGCACCCAGTCGACGAGCACGTAGCTGGGGATCCAGAAGTGCAGCACCTGGCTCGACCACGGGACGCCGATGGCGTAGCCGTTCGTCAGCGACTCGGCCACGATGATGCCGTAGACGATGCCCGACACCACGACGTAGGTCGTGACGAGGGCGTGCACCGACACGAAGAGCGGCGACTCGGCCCGGCCGCGGAGGGCGGCGAGGCCCGACCCGACGAGCACGACGACGTTCGCCATGTTGCTCTGCTGCGTGAAGTAGCTGAAGTAGTTCTCGGAGGTGAAGGTCGAGAAGCCGAGGACGTAGACGAAGTTCGCGACCAGGGCGACGAGGCCGACGGCAGCCGCGACGAGACGCAGCACCCCCACGACGTGACGCACCGGACCAGCTCTCCTCCACGGGACGCACGACGCCTCGGGTGGCGTCGTGCACGAGACGACGAGCGTACTAGCGCCGACCGGGAGCGACACGGGTGCCGCGCCCGGTCGGCGCTGGTGCGTTCGACGCCGTGCGGGGCCCGGCGAGCGGGCCCCGCGACGGGTCAGGACGGGATGTAGTCGAACGTGTCGGGGTCGGGGCCCGTGCGCTCGCCCTTGTCGAGGTCGGTGATCGCGGCCACGTCGGCGTCGGTCAGCTCGAAGTCGAAGAGGGCGAAGTTCTCCTCCACGCGCGTGCGCGTGACCGACTTCGGGAAGACGACGTCGCCCCGCTGGATGTGCCAGCGCAGCGTGACCTGGGCGGTCGACTTGCCGACGCGCTCCGCGATCTCGACCAGGGTCGGGTCGTCGAGCACCTTGCCCTGGGCGATGGGCGACCAGGCCTCGGTGTGGATGCCGTGCTCGACGCCGAAGAGGCGCAGCGAGTCGTTCGTGAGGTAGGGGTGCACCTCGATCTGGTTGACCGCGGGCACGACGTCGGCCTCGTCGAGCAGGCGCTGCAGGTGCGCCTGCTGGAAGTTCGAGACGCCGATGGCCTTGGCGCGACCGGTCGCGTAGATCTCCTCCAGCGCCTTCCAGGTCTCGAGGTAGTCGACGTCGGTGGTCGGCAGCGGCCAGTGGATGAGGAACAGGTCGACGTAGTCGCTGCCCAGGGCGTCGAGCGTGCCGTCGAACGCCTTCAGCGCGTCGTCGCGACGGTGGAAGCCGTTGTTGAGCTTCGAGGTGACGAAGACCTCGGAGCGCTCGAGGCCGGAGGCCTTCAGGGCCTCGCCCACGCCGGCCTCGTTGCCGTACATCTCGGCCGTGTCGATGTGGCGGTAGCCGACCTCGAGGGCGGCGAGCGTGGCGTCCTTCGTCTCGTCGGGCTCGATCTGGTAGACGCCGAAGCCGAGCTGGGGGATCTCGACGCCGTTGTTCAGGGTGATGGTGGGGATCGTGGTCATGCACACCAGGCAACCACGTGCCCCTGACATCGTCCCGGCGGACGACCCTGGTTTTCTCGGGCGGGGCGTGTTACAGTCATGAGTCGCTTGGCGATGATCCTCTCAGATCGTCCCCGATCCACGGCCTGTCGTCCACACGCAGGCCGGATCGAACAGCCTCACGAGCACCACCGGTCCGGGCCTCACCACCCCGCCTACTCACCGGTCAGTCGCCCGAGACGAGGCCCGACCAGGTCACCCGACCTGAGGACGCACCGTCCGACCCCGCCGAGAACGGCGGACCACGCATGCCCCGCGCTGCGTGCCACAGAGCAAGAGCACCGAGAGAACCACATCATGAACGAGAACATCATCACCGTCTCGGGCACGGTCACGACCGAGCCCGCCCCCACCACCGCCCGCCTCCTCGAGTTCGTCGTCGTCGACGCCTCGGGCGCCGAGTACGTCGTCCGCGCCTGGGCCGACGCGGTCTCCGACGCCGTGCGCGTCGGCTCCGCCGTCACCGTCGAGGGCGCCCAGGGCTGGGTCATCCCCGGCCGCAGCTGGCGCCGCGAGCCGAGCCGCACCATCGTGCAGGCGTACGCCGTGAGCACCGCCGCGCTGGCCCTGGCGGCCTAGCCCTCCCCGAGGAGGCGCACCGCGCCTCCTCGGCCCCGGGCACGTCCCCGAGAGGGGCAGCCCGCACGACAGCCCGCACCGACCACGTCGGTGCGGGCTGTCGTCGTGCCGGGGGCTAGAGCTCCGCGAGCCCCTGGGCGCGCACGAGGATCGGCCGGTGGTCGCTGACGCCGGCGGGCAGCGTGACGACGTCCTCGATCTTGAGGTCGAAGCTCGTCGCGAAGTCGAAGTGGCCCTTCACGTAGCGGTAGCCGAGGTAGGTCGGCGTGCTGCTGCGGGTCAGGGTGAAGCCGTCGCGCTCGATGCGCTTCTTCAGCCCGCCGTGGAACCACGGGTAGTTGAAGTCGCCGACCATCAGCATCGGCACGCCGGGGGCGAGGGCCCGCATCAGCTCGTGCGCCGACTCGACCTGCTTCTTGCGGAGGCCGTTGCTCGCGGTGAGGGGCGCGGCGTGGAACGAGCCGATCAGCACCTCGCGGCCGGAGAGGCGGTCGTGCAGGTGCATGGCGAGCAGGCGCTCGTGCGCCGGCGACATGACCCGGTCGTGCATCGACTTCTTGAGGGCGTAGACGTTCGTGCCCAGGAGGTCGAAGCGCTCCTCGCGGTAGTAGGCGGCGAGGCCGAGGCGGTTGTTGCGCGTCGACGCCGCGAGGCGGAAGGCGCCGAACGACTCGGGGATGTCGTTCGTGTCCGCCTCCTGGAGGCAGAGCACGTCGGCCCCGTGGTCCTCGGCGAGGGCCTGGATCTCGTGCTTGGCGGTGTGCTCCCGCAGGTTGTAGCTCACCACGCGCATCGTGTTGCCGGTCTTGTCGTCCACGAGTGACGAACCTAGTCCCTCCGTGTCTCCGGCAGTCGCAGGGTGGTCGACGCGGAGAGGTCCGCGCGGCGACGCCGTCTGGCCTGGCGTTCGGAGCGGGGCGACGGCGCGACGGGTCGGTCCTGCGGGGCGCACGCCGCGCCTCCCCCACGACCGGCGACGCCCGGCACCGACCGGACGACGGAGGCGGCCCGCACCTCCCCCAGGGAGCTGCGGACCGCCTCCGGTCGCGTCGTGCCGACGCCCGGGGCCTAGGCCCCCGGCGTCCGGTCGGGCCCGCCGACCGAGCCGGCGTCGCCCGTCGACAGCGGGACGCTGCGGAGGCGCGCACGGCGTCGTCCGACCACGGCCGCGGCGATGCCCGCGAGGAGCAGCGCGAGGCCGGCCGCGATCATCGGCGCGATCTCCTGGCCGGTGAAGGCGAGGTCGCCGCCCGCGACGGCGCTGCCGCCGCCGCTGCCCGAGCCGCCGCCGGCGCCGGGAGCACCCGTGCCGGGAGCACCCGTGCCGGGAGCGCCGGTGCCGGGGTCGCCCGGAGCGGGGACTCCGGGGTCGCCGGGCGCGGCGACCGCGGGGCCGGAGTCGACGGTCACGTAGGTGACGCGACCGGTGGCGCCCCAGACCACGCGGCCGAGGTACCGCGACTCCGGCGCGAGGCCGGTCCACGAGGCCGTGACCGTGGCGGTCTGGCCGACGCCGAGCACGAGCGGGTCGGGAGCGACCGTGAACGCGCCGGCGTAGGCCGCGGGCAGCAGGGTGAACGCGTCGAGCACGTAGCCCATCGGGCCGGCGCCGGAGAAGTAGTTCACCTGCAGCACGTACGACCCGGCGTCGGGCTCGTCGAGGTCGATCTGCTCGTCGGCCGACGACGTCGCCGACTCGGCGACCGGCGTCAGCGCACCGTCGGCTCCGACCGCGTAGAGCGTGATGTCGAAGTCGACCGGGTCGTCGGCGGTCGGGGCGTCGGGGGTGGCCGACGTCAGCGTGTAGCGCACGAAGTCGGTGTCGGCCGGCACCGTCAGGGGGATGCGGTCGATCTGCTTCGCGACGCCCTGGCCGGTGGTGCGGACGCCCTGGACGAGGCCCTGGGCCTCGAGGTCGAGCGTCTGCGCGCCGCCCGAGGTGATGTCGACGGGGACGCTGCCGGTCGTGCCGGTGCCCGTCGCCTCGTCGGGGACGGCCACGGCCACCGGACGGACGGCCAGCGGGCTGCGCACCGTGTGGGCGCCTCCGTCGGTCCAGGTCAGGTAGCCCGTGGCGTACTCGTCGTACGCGGCCGTGGTGTGCGTGAACGTCACGTCGAACGACCGGGTCTCGCCGGCGGCCCCGAAGCTCAGGGTCTCGGGCGACACGGTCGTCGTGATGCCGGGGATCTGCACGGGGCGGGCCGTGTAGGTGCCCGGGCCCGTCGAGGTGACGGTGCGCGTGACGGTGCTGGTGTTCAGCAGCGTGCCCACGGCGATCGACGGCTGGTTCAGCTGCGAGTCGGCGGCGGTGCCCAGCGTGTCGATGTACTCCTGCCAGTCGGCCTGGCCGCTGAGGTAGAGCAGGCCGGCGTCGAACATGTCGGCGGGCTGCACCTGCCCGGCGCCCTGGGCGAAGACGTCCTGCACGGGCGCACCGGCGGTGTCGACCGTGTCGGCCGCCGTCGTCATCATCGCGGACTTGACCTCCATGGGCGAGGCCGTGGGCGTCACCGAGAGGTAGAGCGCGGCGAGGCCGGCCACGTGGGGCGACGACATCGACGTGCCGGAGAGGAACTCGTAGGTCGCCGCGGCGCCCTCCGCGTTCGCGCCGGCGGCGAGGATGGCGACGCCGGGGGCGGCGACGTCGGGCTTCAGCACGTTGCCGCCGTCGGCGAGCACCGGGCCGCGCGAGGAGAACCCGGCGACCTGGGGGGTCGCGGGCTCCGGCTGGCCGGTGGGGTTGCCGTCGAGCAGGGTGACCGTCGCGGTGCCGGGGGCGGCCGCGGCGTGCAGGGCCGTGTAGTTCGCGTTGCCGGCACCGGCGTCGACGTGCACGGTCGGGACGACGTGGGCGTCGACGTCGACCGAGCTGGGCGTCTTGTTGACGAGGACCATGCCGATGCCGCCGGCGCGCTGCACCTCGGCCGACTTGGCCGTGCGGTCGGTGACGCCGCGGTCGCAGAGCACGACGGCCCCGGCGACCTTCGCGGGGTCGAGGGTGCCGGCGCTGCAGTACGAGAGGTCGATCGCGACGGCCCCGGCCACGCCGGAGGTCTTCGCGTCGACGAACCGGCCGGTGACGCCGGCGGGGTCGGTCGACAGCGAGGTCGAGCCGCCGAGGTAGTTCGTGACGGTGCCGTCGGCGCCGCGCACGGACGCGGTGGCGTCGTAGCTCGGGATGGTGCTGGCGGCGACCGTGGTGATCCACGGTGCCGCGTTGTCGAGCGTCGAGGCGCCGGGGCCGGAGTTGCCCGCCGAGGCGGCGACGAAGATGCCGGTCTTGGCGGCGTTGAAGAACGCCTGGTCGGTCAGCGAGTTCGTCGAGGTGGCGCTGCTGCCGCCGATCGAGTAGTTGATGACGTCGACGTTGTCGACGGTCGCGGCGTTGATCGCGCTCAGCAGGTCGACGGTGGAGCAGCCGTCGGCCACCTCCGCCGACACCTTGCCCGTCCAGCAGACCTTGTACGCGGCGACCTTGGCGTCGGGCGCCACGCCCGAGATGTCGCCGAAGTCGCGGCCGTTGATCGTGACGGGCACGTCGGCGTTGCCGGCCGCCGTGCTCGCGGTGTGCGAGCCGTGGCTGTCGCCGTCGCGGGGCGAGACGTACTCGCCGCCGGCCGCGTCCTCGATGTTGCCCTCGCCGAAGCCGGCGAGGAAGTAGCGGGCGCCGACGATCTTGGTGCTGCAGTCGGCGGCGGTGAACTGCTCGCCGCGCTGGCAGACGCCGGCGAAGGTGCCGCCGTCGGCCTTGCGGTACGCGGTGCCCGTGGCGGTCGCGTACGGCGTGGTGGTGCTCGCCGTCGTCGTGAGCGGGTCGCCGGCGAACGACGGGTTCTCGGGTGCGATGCCCGTGTCGATGACGCCGACGACGACGCCCTCGCCCGTGCCCTCCGTGCCCCAGACGCCCTGGGGTCCGGAGAGCCCGAGGTAGTCGGTGGAGGGGACGGCCGTCGTGTGCAGGATCTCGTTCTTGACGATCGCCTCCACCTTCGACGACCCCGCGAGCTCCTTCGCCTGCGCGGCGGTGAGGTCGGCGGCGAAGCCGTTCGTGGTCACCTGGTACTGCGCGACCGGGGTGGCCCCGACCGAGCCGGCGACCGCCTCCTGCTCGTCCTGCAGGTAGTCGACGTACTTCTTCGTCGCCGGGTCGCTCACGTCGACGCCGTCGTCGGTCGCGGTGGGCGCGAACCCGGCGCGGCCGCCGTCGTAGGCGGTGACCGCCGGGTCGCGGAGCGTCACGACGTAGGTGCCGTCGGTGAGGTCGGTCTCGCTCACGACCGAGGGGCCGTCGGCGGCGACCGCCGACGTCGCCGGGAGCGCGATCGCCCCGGCGGCCACGAGGCCGGTCACGAGCAGGGCGGTGGGGTACAGCGGCCGTCGACGGCCGGAGGATCGGATCACGGGTGCCTTTCGCGTGCCGCGGCCCCTGCCGCGGTCTCCCGTAAGAGTTACCTGAGAATGTGCCCACCCCACTACGGGGGACTCCGGCCGGATGCGGCCAATGGCCGGAGCAGGCCAGCTTGTTTACCTCCGCGACACCGAACGGGGTACGTCCGTGTCCACCTCCGGACGGGCGTGCCCGACGGGGCTCAGACCCAGCCGCGCCGGGCGGCCTCGACGCCCGCGTGGAACCTGTTGCTCGCCCCCAGCTCGTCGAAGAGGTCGTGGAGGCGCCGCCGCAGCGTGCGCGGCGAGATGCCGAGCTGCGCGGCGATGACCTCGTCCGTGGCGCCCGCGGCGACGAGCGCCAGGAGGTCGCGCTCGTCGACGGTGGGCGGTCGCGACGCGCTCGGGTCGCCCGGGCCGGGGTCGGTCGTGCCCCCTCCTCCGCCGTCGCGCGTCGCGGCCGCCAGCTGCGCGGCGACCGCGGCCCAGTCGGGCGCGCCCGCCCCGGGCTCCGCCGGCAGGGCGGGCACGGGCAGGGCCGTGCGCCAGCGCGACTCGAACAGGTCGCAGAGCGCCGCGATGAGCGCGGGCGACTCCGTGACGAGGGCCTCCGGAGGCGCGGTCGGGTCGTCGAGCGGCCCCACCGACACCAGCGCGACGGCCCGGTCGGCCACCGCGAGCTTGACCGGCAGGTCGTGGGTGACCCGCGCCTCCTCGCCGTGGCTGCCCAGCCGGTGGATGCCCTGCAGGCTGCCGTCGCCCGTGAAGCTCGCCACCGTGTAGATGGCCCGCCAGCGGACGCCGCGGCCGAGGGCGCCCCGCTCGACCGACTCGTTCGTCGCGACGACGTAGGGGGGCCGGTCGAAGGCCAGGAACTCGTGCCGGGCGCGGTGCTGCAGGCGCGAGTACCAGTCGCCCACCGCGGCGTGCCCGGAGAGCACCGTCGTCGAGCCCGACGGGTCGGCGTGGCGGCGGCCGTCGTCGAACAGCGAGCCGAGGTCGGAGACGGCGGTGCGCGCGTCGGCCAGCTGCTCGTCGCGGGCCGCCACGAGGGCCGAGACGGCCACCCGGGGGTCGACCGCCCCGTAGCCGGGGGCGTGGTCGGCCCGGCCGCCGTCGGCCGTGCGGTGCACGAGGCCGAGGTTGCGGAGCTGCTCGAGGGCCGTCACGACGACGGCCTGGTCGACCCCGCGGGAGGCGGAGATCGTGTCGACGTCGACGGTGTCCCCGCTCCGGAGGACGAACTCGTAGACGTCGGCGGTGACGGCATCGATGCCGAGGGCGGCGAGCGAGGGCAGGGGCATCGTCCCATCGTGCCGTGTCGTCCGGCCGCATGACGACCTCCGCGCGGCCCGGGGTCGTCGGGCTGTCCCCCTGCGGGAGGGCGATGTCCCGGGCGCGGCGCGGTAGCGTCGTCGGGATGACCACCCGACGGAGCGACCGATGAGCGGCGAGGCGACCACCGCCTCCGCGTCCGTCGTCGTCGGCCGACGCCCCGGGGCGTGGCTCGACCTGGCCCGGCGGATCCCCGGGAGCTGGCGCAGCCTGCTCGCCGTCTACCTCGTGTCGCGGGCCTTCTCGACGACGCTGCTGCTGGTCGTCTACGAGGTCGCGACCGTGACCGGGGCGACCTTCATCACGCCGGGCAGCGACCGCTCCTTCCTCGACTTCACGGTCTCGTGGGACTCCGACCGGTACCGCACCATCGCGCTGCACGGCTACCCGACGACCCTGCCCACCGACTCCGCGGGGCAGGTGCTGCCCAACGAGTGGGCGTTCCTCCCCGTCTTCCCGACGCTCTGCCACCTGCTCATGGTGGCGACCGGCATGGACTTCTCGATCGCCTCCGTGCTGATCGCCACGGCGGCCGGCGCCGGCGCCGTGCTCGTGCTCTACCGCCTGCTCGAGCCCCGGGTCGGCCACCGCAGCGCCCTCTGGGCCGTGCTGCTCTTCTGCTTCGGCCCGCTGTCGTTCGTGCTGAGCGTGGGCTACGCCGAGAGCCTGTCGCTCTTCCTGCTGTTCGGCGGCGTGCTCGCGCTGCAGCGGCGGCAGTACCACCTCGTGCTGCTCGCCGGGGTGGTCGCCGCGTTCACGAGGCCGGGGGCCCTGGCGCTGGCGCTCGCCCTCGCGATCCACCTCGTCGTGCGGTGGCGCACCGAGCGGGCCTCGCTCGACCGGCGCGAGCTGGTGCGCATCGTGGTCGCGGGGCTCGTCGTGGCGGCCGCCGGGCTGGCCTGGCCGGTCGTCGCGCACCTCGCGACGGGCACGCCCGACGCCTACCTGCAGACCGAGATGGCCTGGTGGGTCGACTACGTGGGGCGGCCGGACTTCGTGCCGCTCACCCCGTGGTTCCTGCTCGCGGGGCGCTGGCTCGGCGTCTCGGGCATCGCGCTCGTGGTGCTCATCGTGGGCCTCGCGGCCTGGTGGCTGAGCCGGCCGTCGACCGCGCGGCTCGGCCACGAGGCGCACGGCTTCGTCGTCAGCTTCGCGCTCTACCTGCTCGCCGTGTTCCTGCCGCAGCAGAGCCTGTTCCGGCTGCTGATGCCGCTCACGCCGCTGCTCGGCAGCCGGGCGGTCGGCGAGCGGCCGTGGCTGCGTCGCGGCCTGCTGATCTCGGGCGTGGCCCTGCAGCCGGTCGCGGCCGTGCTGCTCTGGCTGTACGTCGCGCCGTAGCCGGCGGAGCCGCTAGGCGGCGACCCGCGCGTGCGCGTCGGCCAGCAGCGCCACGGAGCGGAGCCGGTCGGAGGTGCGGAGCGACGCGTGCGCGACGATGACCTCGTCGGCGTCGGCGCTGCGCGCGAACTGCCCGACGTAGTCGGCGACCTCCTCGGCGGTGCCGACGCCCGTGAAGGTCGTCATGCTGGCGACGTGCGCGCCGGCCGGCGTGCGGAGCAGGTGGTCGAGCTCCTCGTCGCTGAAGGTGCGGTCGACCGTCACCTGGCCGCTCTGGCGGAGCAGCATCATCAGGCGCGCGCGCTTCATCTCGGCGAACTGGCGGTGCGCGTCGTCGGAGTCGTCGGAGGCGATGGCGTTGACGCCCGCGATCACGTACGGCTGGTCGAGCTGCTCGGAGGGCTGGAAGTCGCGGCGGTAGACGGCGACGGCGTCGTGCAGCGCGTCGGGGGCGAAGTGCGACGCGAACGCGTACGGCAGGCCGAGCGCCGCGGCGAGCTGCGCGCCGAAGAGCGAGGAGCCGAGGATGTACAGGGGCACGGCCGTGCCGGCGCCGGGCGTCGCGCTGACGCCGGGCACGCGCGACTGGCCGGCGAGGAACGCCTGCAGCTCGAGCACGTCCTGCGGGAACCGCTCCGACGAGGCCGGGTCGCGTCGCAGCGCGCGGAAGGTCGCCTGGTCGCTGCCGGGCGCGCGGCCGAGCCCGAGGTCGATGCGCCCCGGGTGGAGCGTCTCGAGCGTGCCGAACTGCTCGGCGATGGTCAGCGGCGAGTGGTTCGGCAGCATGACGCCGCCGGAGCCCAGCCGGATCGTCGACGTCTGGCTCGCCACGTGGGCGATCAGCACCGAGGTCGCGCTCGACGCGATCGTCGCCATGTTGTGGTGCTCGGCGTACCAGACGCGCCGGTACCCGCTCGCCTCGGCCTGCTGGGCCAGCGCGACCGAGGACGCGAAGCTGTCGCGGGCGGTCTCGCCGGGGGCGATGGGGGCGAGGTCGAGGATCGAGAGGGGAACGGTCATGGGGGCTGCAACCGCGGAGGGGCGGGTCGTGTTCCCGACGGGCGTCGCCCGGGCGCGCCCCGGCCGCCCGGGCCGGCGTCGAGCGTTCAGGAGGGACGCGCGCGGCGCGGGCCCGGGCCGGCGCGCCGAGCCGGCATCTCCTGAATCGTCGACGCCGCTCGCCGCCGGGCGGGCTCGACGCCGCCCGCCGCCGGGCGCCCGCGCCCCCGCACCGCGGCTCAGGACCGGGCGTGCTCCCGCCGGGCAGCCGTCCACAGC
>Ga0265797_10003901_pt1 | contig 23360 bp, 25 predicted proteins | sample P2T30metagenome_FD_192433 | JGI IMG/M metagenome (GOLD analysis project Ga0265797, IMG submission 192433) | Plant litter microbial communities from East Loma Ridge, Irvine, California - P2 T30 | ecosystem: Environmental > Terrestrial > Plant litter > Unclassified | place: USA: California... | reverse complement strand
CTTTTCAGCAACGCTGAACTGCGTGCGTTTGGGAGGCATGTTGAGAGGTCAATAGGTGCGTTATAACGATGCTACACCAAAGGGAATGACAGGATGGCAACGATGATCGCAATAGCGAAATAATCGTCGAAATTGGTGTGCACGAGGTCCGTGCAAGCTAAGGGGATCGTTACACCGAGATAATCGCTATAACGGTGCTCGTTACAACGAGGTTTGACTGTAAATAGAAGAAGATGCTGTTCGTCGGGCCGAAACGCTTGGGCGTCTAAAGACGTGGAAGACCGCAGCAACGCGTCTCCAAAACGTCAGACTTCAGCCACTCGCTGCTTGCGTGTCGGGCGTTGTGTTTAGGCCCCTTCAACTTCTTGTACACTGCTCTGCCTGTCTCACTTTCTTCTCTACCTTTCAACTTGCTGTTCTCGAATTGACAAAACACCCGCTTGGAATCACCGGATCAAGCTTAATCAAGCCGAATAATTCACCTCCGAGCGCTGGCCGCATACTGCTTACAGTACTCTTGCTACACTTGCGCGGCGCAGGACGTTGTTCGCTCGTGCCATCCCGTCAGCAGCGATAGGAGGACGCAAGAACCTTCCTACACGGACGCTCTTGTCAGTAAAACGAACCGCCAACTTGCTTGTGGTCTATCTCTCAACAGTCCTCTGTACTGTAATTTCGGACTGGGCAGTAAGCCATGGCGTCCAACAATTACTACCACAACGATTACTCAAATCCGCCCCATACCTCTGTCAACGCGAACGCCTACCACGACCATGATCTCCGTAATAACGACGCCCCGTTACCCCCTCTCCCTTACAACTCTCGGCCTGCTTCGCCCTATGGCGATGGTCCCCACCAGCCCTCAGCCGCACCCTACAGCAACGACCCTTACGACGATCACAATGCGATCCCGTTGGATGACCGGGGGAGGAAACATGGCTCAATGCACAGCGTGGCGCCCATCCTGCCGCCCCAGCACCCGGACGATGATCCCTTTGTAAGAGATGCGACACCTGGAAAAAGACGCAGGAGAAGGAGTGACGGTAGGGACGGCCGGGTAGCCGAGGACGAAGGATGGTTTAAGGGAAAGATTACGTGGGTGTGCTTTTTTCTGAGTGTGGTGCAGTTGGCTGTGTTCTTGGCCGAGATCATCAAGTATGGTAAGTTGGATACGGATGAGTGTGTGGATGTCGCGGACGCGGACGAATTGCAAAGCATGCAGACTAACTTTTCCGCACAGGTATGCTCACGGGGACACCAATCCAGCTCAAACCGTCGTTCAATCCCATGATTGGGCCTTCGCCATACCTTTATATCAACATGGGCGCCCGATACCAGCCTTGTATGCACAACATGGATGGCGTGCAGAACGCAAAGACATTACCTGTAACATGGCCTTGTCCAGATACCACATCCAGTGACGAAGCCGACAACCAATGCACGCTGAGTCAGTTATGCGGATTCGGTGGTGTTCCAGATGTTCACTTCGACCTCGCGGACGGTGAGCCACTGCCGAACAAACCTGCGCCGAATCAGTGGTGGCGCTTCATCGTCCCCATTTTCCTTCACGGTGGCATCATTCACATTGCTTTCAACCTACTTTTACAACTCACACTCGGCCGCGATGTAGAGAAGCTAATTGGCTCCATCCGCTTCTTCGTCGTATACATGGCAGCCGGAATCTTTGGATTTGTCCTAGGAGGCAACTTCGCAGCTACTGGTATCGCATCTACCGGAGCTTCTGGAAGTCTCTTCGGCATACTAGCCATCACACTCCTCGACCTACTCTACAACTGGTCCACTCGGCCATCACCAGGCAAAGAACTGGCGTTCATCCTCGTCGACATCGTCATCGCCTTTGTCCTCGGTCTCCTCCCCGGCCTGGATAATTTCTCCCATATCGGCGGCTTCCTGATGGGTCTCGTCCTTGGAGTCTGCGTCCTACGATCTCCATCCGCCGTCTCTCGCCGCACTTCTACAGATTTCACCGGCCGCTCGAAATACGACGCCGACGCCGGCGTCCGCGGCTTCGTCAAACAGCCACTCGTCTTCTTCCAGAACCGCCGTGGTGTATGGTGGGCTTGGTGGCTGCTGCGCGGCGCAGCTCTCCTGGGTGCACTGATAGGATTCGTGCTGTTGTTGCGGAATTTCTACGAGTGGCGGACTGGTTGTTCGTGGTGCAAGCACCTGTCTTGTTTGCCGATCAAGACGGGCAACTCGGATTGGTGTTCGATCGGCAATTTACAATTTACGACTAATAAGTGAGGGAAGAGAGGCGTGATTTTGCTTTGGAGCGCCGCGATGAGCTGCGCTGAGCTCAGTTCCATTATCATGTATGCTGGCTGTAGTCTTATGGTTTATGTAGTCATGACCGTCGTCAAAAGCATGGGATCCTGTATCGCATCATTGTACATGAATTCCTTAGAGCCTTGCTCCGTGGTTTTTGTATTTTCTATCCTTCAATCTCTTTCAATTAGTCTTTCACTCATCTGTTCTACGTTAATGTCGTCGAATCTGAGTATGTGATCACTCTCATTCGGCTGCGTGATATCTGGCGACAAAGGACGTCCGCTCAACGTTGTTTTCCTTTTTACGCAACATTACACGAATGGATTGAGGTCTCATTTGGATTATCTGAGAGCTGTTATGCGCGGCTATTGCATCGTGATTTAAATGTTGTTTTATTTCGATGTCACGTGACGTGTAAAGGGGAGCGACATGCCACTAGGGAGCAATTCGAGAGGCACTTTGGCACTCTGTTCCAGAATCTCATGTGTGATGGGGAAAAGACGACATCGTTTGGACATCTTATCGCATGAATGATAGCATGTCTGAGGTCTCGGCGACCGCTTCTTTCGGCAGCCTCCAAAGTAAGACAACCGCCAACTCAGGAAAGACATGGCGCTGCTCCACCTGCGCCAGCCAAGACCGAGAGCCTCTTCGTAATGCTTGGTGCTTGGGTGCTCGCTGTGTTCACTGTGTGCCATCGTGCCATGTTGTCATCGGTACAGTATACGAGTAGAGGTGACGGAAAAATACATGCGGTGTTCCATGCCGTTCCCGAGACCCGCTCAAATACCTATACCGTACATCCATCCCTCGATGTCTTGGGCTTGCCAAATGCCAAATGTATGGTGGATGGGAGAAAGTTGGGAAAGCGGGCCAGCAGGTGCATGCATGTCTTCCATGCCTTGTGGACTCGCTTTTGCATCCGGCGCTCGCAGGTCCGACCTAACGCACGCAGCCTGCAAGCAAGCAAGTAAGCGAGAAGTAGAAGCAGCTAACTAATCGACACTGCTAACCAAGGCAAGTGGACGATAACTTAGGCGCTGCCGCGTGAGATTCAAGTTCCAAGAGCCCCAGCCAAGAACTCCACGCCCTCGGCCTTACGCGCCACGCTTCCCTCTCTCCTCGTGGCTCCTCTGTGCGCCTGCTCTGCCCGGTTTGGCGAGTGGCTTTCGATCATAAGTGGATGCGCTTGTGTGCGATGGCAGGCTACTTCCATGCAGGACGGTGTCCTTTAGAGATCCTTTTAGAACGCCTCTTGTTCTCGTAAACTCTCCGATTCCAGGTACCTTGCTCTCCTATGCAATACACTTTCGCTCCTGCTACTATTCCACCTGCAGCAGTAAAGGTGCCTACCTACAAATCATTTGGAACGTGCCTACCTGTACACACGCCGCAAGTTGCGACTACGTACTCGACATCGACATCGGCAGACGAAACCACATACTGTCCACTTGCTATCCAATCCGTGACACGATTTGATCTCGGAATCAGACCTGAGAACCAGCCATAAAAGAAGCAAGACCAACAACCACCCACAAACTCAACATCATGACACGCATGTACTCGGTCGCCGACAACAGTACGTCCCACCCGCCGTGTTCTTTATCAAATGCCCGAATATGAGCAGACTCTCCTGCACAAGTCAAGGTACTAACATCCCACCCTCCAGCCCTCTCCCTCCGCTCCTCATCAACAGCCAGCATGCTGCCCAAGCCAAGGCGCGTGGTAGCGAGAAGTTCAGGATGGGACACTCCACGAATGTCGCAGCAGCAACGCAACGTGATGCAGCGCTTCGACAAGCAAGCGCGGCACGGCAAGGTGATGCAGAGGCTCTTCGGCCATCGCCTTGTGCCTGGGTTCTTGAAGTGAGGTTAGAATTCGGAGGTGCATGAATGAATGACTTTGCCGACGTCGGTCTGATTTGCTTTGCTTTCTTTTGATCTTTCTCAACGGCATTATAGACGGACGAGGAGATGTTTGGGCTTGGGGCTGCATTGCACGAAATGAAATCGTGTTTCTCTTGTGATTTGAAACTTCTATTTCTCAGCCTTCCGGGTGAAGAAGGGATAAACCTATACTATCTATTTGCCAAGACTGTCCTATCGAAGCTCGTAGGGCCAGTCTTCGCCATAGGTACTATACTTCGAGCATAATTCCCTGACTAAAGTACGGAAGCAAGAACTCCAGTTGAGCTCCCACGTACCAGGGCCGTTGGCTCCGCCACCAGTCTGCTCATAACAACCATACCTCATGTCACCGGACGAAATCTCAATGTCAGAGATGTCGCAAACAGGGAGATTGAACCTGATCATGTCGCTGATGTCGTTGATGTTTTGAGAGTTTTCGGCCAACCCCGTCAGGTGGTCGACCACTGCATCTTTGTCGACAACGTCGAAGCCTCGCATCTGGTCCTGGGTTTGTCTTGATGTCTCGACGATCAACTCGCGTGTCAGTCCGTACGGCCGGAGATCGTCTAGGCTGGTAGAGAAGTAGTCGAAGAACTCTGATGGGTTCCAGTTCATCTGCCGATCGCGTTAGCTCCGCATTCGCATCCTCTTGCAGCATGGATCACTTACGATGAACCAATTGTCAGTGTCGGTGCAGTAAATCTTGTTTCCCAGGATGTCGGCGTAGCCGTCCTCCTCGGCTCCGACACCAAAGCAAGGGTCGTAGCTGAAGGGACCTCCTTGCAGAGGGCCGTTTCCTCCAATCTCTATCAGTTTCCCTCGAGGCACCTGGACGATGAACATCTGTTGCTCTCTCCAGAGCATGTTGATGACACCAGCCTGGATCGCTTTCCTCTGATTGTCTCGGTTAATAACAGTCGAGTCCACAGTGACGTTGTCGTTAGCGAATGCTCCATTCTCCATGAGTTCCGCGAGCTCAGTACCAGAGTCCGGTAACTGAGTGAGCAGGCGATCAAAGTAATCAGCAAAGCCTCCAACTGTCTCAGTGACAATTTCACCGAATTCCGCCGACAAAGCTGCCCAGTCGTTAAAGCGCACATCAATCGTAGCCGAAGCGCCGCTGGCGGCACCGGCGGCGGTGGTGAGTATGCCTGCAGCAAGGTTCGCGCCCTGGGAACCAGCGCCGGGCACGATTGATCCGATGGAAGTCATCACGCCGGCGAAAAGGGTGAGCCAAGCAGCTTCCCCAGTCAAGACGTCGCTCTCCTGGCGATTGACGAAGTCGAGGGAGATCTGGGCAAGGTCCAGTGAGGCTATCAGGGCGCTGTCTGTGAAGGTGGAATAGAGCAGCTGCAAGTAGCGAGCGAAGTTCTCGAGAGACCATAGCACGAATGATCTTTGCCAGGCTTCGTTGCACTGTTGCTCGTTGTTGTCGACATCGCAGGTGCTTTCGATCCTCTGACAGGTCGCTGGCCAGGTGAAAAGACCGTCCCGCCCCGAGTCACCATAGGATGCGATAGCTGCAGGAACAGAGGACGCATCGCCGGGCCATCCGCTCTCCGAGAGGGCTTTGGACCTTTGCACGAACCAATCGCCGACGTCGAGGCTGCGCCAGTTGTTGGAGTTATACTCGTCTTTCGAAGGTTGACAGATGACACTCGCGCCATCCTCGCTCCCACCGTCTTCGCCTTCTTCCTCGTCTTCTTCTTCCTCTTCTTCTTCTTCCTCGTCGTCATCTCCACCTTCATCGTCGCCTTCGCCTTCCCCTGGTCCTTCGCCAGGATTGTAGTCGGGCAGCTGAGGATCCGGGACTGACTCGCCGTCTTCAACGTCGTCTCCGCCACCAGGGCAGGTGTTGAAAGATACCCATGCCTAGAACAAATCAGTCATTGATCGCGCAGATCCGATGCCGGATAACGTCGCGACTTGACAACTTACATGGCCGTTTCTTGGGTTGATCTTGATCAGATCAGCTCTGCCTTGTCCCTGCAAACTGGCGAACTGCTGGTTGGGACCACGAGTCCAGCCGTTGTACAAGACGCCGCTGTCCGCCCATTCGAAAATACTGCCACTGAGTCTTGTACGCTCTGACTCGGGCTGCTCGCCCATGTTGTACCACACGCGGCCGTTGCCATTGAACTTATCGGTGTGGATGAGATCAGCACGGCCGTCACCTGCAATTACAATCGTCAGCATCGTCACGCGGAATGGGCGATGTTAGGGGAAAAGTATTGGTGAGACATACCGTCCACATCGGCAAATTGGAAATTGGCACGATCCAAGTCCTGGCTGAACTTGATCTGCGATACAGACCTCATACTGCGGTCTCCATCGTTGATCCACGCAGTAGCTCGCCCGCTGGGGAACATGCAGATCAAATCCGCTCTGCCCTCGCCACTGTAAGAGATAGTGTTAGTGCGCAATTGGCCTGCGACGTGCCCCGAGGAATCACATACCTGATGTCGACAACGTGAACAGGTTGGTCCTTGTAGCCAACGCCTCGCTTCTCCTGACAGTAAGGTCCGCCCGAAATCCTCTCTGAGGCGAAGTTGAAATTGGTGCCGTCCCAGTTGTTTTTCCAGACTGTGATGCTGAAATCGTTGTTGTTGACGCCCACAATGTCGGCTTTTCCATCGCCATCCCAGTCTGCAACGTGCAATGCTCTCCTGTTGAGGCCTGTCCGTAGCACTGCATGCATGGCACCGCCCCATGGAGAATTTCCTGAGCCCTGTCCGTATCTGCTGACGTCCGATCGAGAATTGAGGTTAGGGTAGACATTGACCACACCCGCTGGGTCGATCCAAATGTAATCGTCGATGCCGCGGTTGCGGAGATCTCCCCAGCGTATACCGTCGCCTTTTTGGTGCATACCGCCGCTGCCGTTATTCTCCCAGACTCTGAGTTCGACGCCGCAGGATCCGCCAGAAGAGCAATCCCCTCGCTTGATGTAGATGTAGTCTCCCCGACCACTGCCGTAGATGCGTGCAAATTGTATGTTCTCCCTTGATACTCCAGTACCTTCGGGTTGTCCTGGGTGTGTGACACCAGCTTCGCGCCAGTAAGGCTTCATGCCGAGGCCATCGTCCACTTGGTTGATGAAGGTCGTCACCCTGCCGGAGGTCGAGGTCCAAGTCCAGTCTGCGCGTCCATCTCCGTTTATGTCGGCGAAGCGGACACCTCTGATGTCGCCCATTCCCTGAGCATAGAAAACGGGCTCTCCCTGGCCAAGGTCCTGCCAGTAAGCAGCTTTTTCTCCGATACCACCGTTCCTCCAGCATCGCACATGCCCGTCACTGTCGCCGATGACACAGTAATCGAGTCGGCCATCACCATCAATGTCTCCGAGCCGGACATTGGCTTGCTTGTACTGTGAGCCGACTGGCAACTTGTGAGTGCCGATGTGCTGGAAAGTCGGCATGCCATTGGGACTACCGCGGTTGATCGAGACCAGAAGATCGCCATTGGGAGTGACACAAATGAAGTCGTCAAGTCCATCGTTGTTGACATCTCCCCAGCGGATACCTCTAGAGTGGCAGTCAAACTTGACATCGATTTCAACAAACTCGTCAAAATTGCCGTCGCCCCTGTTGATAGCCATCTCAACAAGCGTGGACCTTTCTCCGACACGAATGATCTCGTCGATTTCCGTGCCACGGTCGGAGCCGTGGGTGAATAGCTGTGCAAAGTAGTAATTCAGGTCGCCGCCACCAGACTGTCTGGTATGGATCGAACCGCGGCTTGTCGACCTATGCGTGTAAGTGCCGTCGTCACGGATATTCGAATCCGAGGCGAACAGGACTTGAGGAGATCCTCGAGGATCGGACGCGCTGTAGAATTGAAATGTGATCAGCTCATGCTTCGACCAGGATAGTTTTCTTGTATTTCGCCAACATACCCACTCGCACGCACTTTTCCGCAGGTGAAAGTCGCGGCGCTGTCATCGAGGTCAACATCGTTGGGTGCCTGCAGCCAGCCCCTCCGCTCCGCTTCCTGGATCCGATGGAACCACACGGCGGCCATTTTCTGGGCTCCTAGCCTGGTAGGATGGATGCCATCCCAAATATCGTTGCGAGTGATGAACCCGTCTGCCATCTCCGCCAGCAAGATTTTTTGGCCTTCTTCTTGGCGTCTGCTCACTGTGCTTCGGTAAGCATCGTTGATCTCGTCGATTGCTTGCTGAGCATTCCCATTTGGTAAAAGAGTGGACAGCAAGATAACTGTGCCGGGCGAATTCTCGAAGCACTCGTCAAGTAGGGTTTCCATGTCGTTTGGCGCCCTACCAGAGCCATCCTGTTGCCCATCGTTCGTTCCAACATTGATGGCTATCACGTTGGGCTGATACCTTGGGACGCTCTCTGCGGCTTTGTCACGAACTCCAGCGACCTTATAGCCGGGCCAGCCTTCGTTGTCCTGATTAATTTGCGTCAGTCCTCACATGTATAAATGAAAAAGGCCATAGGTAAATCTCACTCGATCGTTCATGGTTCCCCAACTTGAGACGGAGCCAACCATGTTGACCTTCCAGCCATCGAAGCGAAGTCTATCGCGGAGGAACTTGCGGTAGCCGTTCTTCTCTGGATCATCGGGATCCGCCGGGTCTCCTCTGGTGATGGAAGCACCGAGAGGCATCACGCGCAAATAGAAGTCATCTGCACGCGTTGAAAGCAGCGTTTTGGCGTTCGATTGGGAAAGCTCTGCATCGCTGTGACCAAGGGGAGCAGCATAAGTGAGGGCACTGGAAGAGAGTAGAAGAGTGTAGCAAGTGGCTACAAGCCTTGGAATGTGCACCATTGCGAGCCTGGAGCCGAAACGAGTGACTGATCGGGTAGGAGATGGCAAACGAGTGTGAGCTTGTCTCAAAAAAAAAACGACTCTTAGTGACCAGACTTCATCTTATGTGCACTTGGGATGTCACTATCAGCGCGCTCGTCCTACCTTCGACACCCAGAGCAGCAGGCACACACATGGCCAAGGAGACAAGACCTCAGAAGGATCCGAAATGCATAGGAGACTCCAGTGTGTGCTTGTTCATACCTAGACAGTAGGTTCAAACAGAAGGCCGAGTACTGCAGAAGGAGATTTGGTGAATGCCTGGTAGTAATTAGTACAGTCTTGGTGCCCCACTTGCGCGAAGCTGTTCGCTGTTGATAGAGCCAAATAGCGAGGGCAAATTCCCATGCCGCTCACATTGTTTGCGGAAATGCGGCACAAGAGGATCTCAAGAAGACCATCCAAGAGATATACAAGTGAATCCAAGAGTCGCTTGCCTGTCCGGCGGTCGGTAGTCGGTGTTGGTGGCGTTATCCTCCATGTTGAACAGCAAATCTAATGCTATAGGCAAGAGAACTAGGACGGACAAAAGACCGTAGCCATTGCGTAGCGTGATCCGCAAGCGAGCGAGCCGAACGGTAAGCCCAATCCGGCTACCTGTGTGACTGTTCTCGCTACAAGAAAAGACAAGCCTAGGAGTAGATTAGGCATGTTGCTAGCCGAAGGATTGTAAGATAACACCAAGGTTGGCGCCAAGATAAGGATTTAATATGGTACCTTGGCGCTGTTGTACCTGAATGACTGCGAACGTTAGTATAGGCTACCACGTGGATACAAGAGTGGCGGTATCAGGTAGACTAAGTTACTGGCTCTGCCACCCTAAACATTCAAGCGATTGTCACGGTTTTTCTTAGCACAATCATATACCCTTAAGGCCGGTAAGACCCACTGAAATGTGCGCCTAGACGTCTACCACCATGATCCGACAAACAGTAGTGTGGGCGTAACGGGTTCGGATACGCTTAGTATTCTTCTCAAACCAGATGAAAAGCTTCGGATCCAAGAATAGGTCTCAATAGTAGTATCTGGGCCACACTGATGAGGCCGTTGCAGTGCGTCGCGCGAGACATGATTGGCTGTCTGCCAGTTCCAAAGGCAATGAGAGCAATGGATATTCTAATGACCTGCACATTGAGAGGCGTCTCGTTTCTTGGTTGGTGGACCTGAAATGACCATCGAGGCCGAAGCCAGCATTGAGTCGAGATGTATGAAGTAAAACAATAAGGTCTGTAAAAAGAATCCAGCATCCAGAGTCTCCGAGAGATTTTGCGGTAGCGTTCATTGAAAGACACCATGCTTAGGTAGCGACATGTGATAGAGATGCCAGAGTGAGTCTAATGGTCGTGTTCGCGTGGTGCTAGAACTCCGAGTCCAAGACATATACAGTGTTACCTATACATAGCGCATTAGTCTTGGGCCATAATCCACGAAGGCGGAACTTACCGTCCGCATGCTGATAAAGCCGCGCTGAATGGAGACATTGTTGCTACCATGTAGTCTGGCGATAATCTATGCTGGTAGCATCGGGGGCAGAGATATGCCGTCTTACCAGCGTTGGTTGTCATATGCTTATTAGCCGCGCGACGGGACGGCCTGCTTGGCAGTGCAGCTCTTCCAGTATCAGCGTCGCTCGGTAAGGGTCCGCCGTTCTGCTGTGAGTCCAAAGCACTCACGTAGAGCCATCGGTGCTGTGTTCGTGTTTGGCATGGTGATGAGAGAAAGATGGAGGGATTGGTGAATCCAGCTTCTAAATTCGCCGAGTTGACCCGACGCTGTGACGACCCACTTGCGACCCTTGGACCGATTTTGTCCCATTTTGCCGCCTGATACCAAGCGAACTTGTGTACGAGCTCGTTTCTGGACAGTCAATGTGTTATCCAAAACAGATTTTCAGGGATACGGAGTTTTGTTGCTACGATGTGCAAATCGAAGTAATTACGTATGTAGCATCAGTAGCGTTTCCTTCCTTATGCAAGAGGCACCACGTATGGCCTGCCGTTGTACCTAATGATGATGACACGCTCAAAAAACACTCGATCATCCAAGATGGAAAAACAGAAACAAGGAAACAAAAAGTCTAGTCCGACAGGCCCTCTCATTTATATCCGAGGCCCGTCCATTGTATCCCTCCTGACCATCCCATACCCCCGGTTGAGCATCTCCTGGGCCTGGTGTTCCCCCAAAGGAGCGGAAGTAGTACTAGGGTCCTCAGCGCCATCTTTCCCGGAAGAGAAAGTCATGACTCTAGGCCTAGAGAGCAAGTCACCCACCTCTTTCTCTCGCTTCTGCTGCTCTTCAACAGTAGTGGCATCTTTGGCTTCAAGACTCCCGTCCACGCGCGAAGCCGCTTTCTCCCGATCGAGCTGCCAGCCTTGATGCAGCCAAGCGGCGCTCGATTCTTCGAAGCGTCTCTTGACGTCTGCGTCCTTCTCAAGTGCCTGGAAGACCTCGACGTCAGTGGGTTTCCAAGCGGTCTTCGTGGTGCGCACGACGATCTCGAAGAGCAAAACAGCCGCAACCGAGAGAAGAGCAACGGTCCACCAGAGAAGGTTGCGGCCGAAGCGCTGCAGGAAGCCGTCACGGACGTGATAGATCACGTTGTCATCGTAGACTTGTGATAGGATGATGTTCCATAAGAACCAGCCTCCGATCGAGAGCACGCCGGAGATGACCGTTGTGATGCTGTGGTTGTGCGTCTCAAGAACCTGCAGTTTCATGAAGATGACGATGACGGACACGGTGTAGGTCAGGTCGCCCATGGCGAAGAGGGTGTTGTCGCGTGTGAAGGCGATGTTGGCGAAGAGCGAAAACATCGTGAAATAGACTACCATGGCTTCGCACACGCCCATGAACATCCATGAAATGAAGACCTTGAAGTTGAAGCCGTCGCCGCGTTGCCCTCGCGTGTACAGCTCCGGCGCTGCTATCAATGTTGCAGGGAGCAGGTCCTTCTCGAATATGCCGAGGAAAATGACGGGTAGAGATGTGAAGAGCGTGTTGAACATGGTAAGACTCCACGGTTCATACAACGACGTGCCAGTGTAGCCGTTCCATCTTTGGTAGAGCGCCTGTGTGAGGTAGAACAGGATCTCCTTCCAAAAGGTCCCGACGGTATATTTGCATGTCCGGACGTAATTCCACCTGCCGTGCACGAGCAGGAGCTTCACAAGGAAGCGGAATTGCGCGATGCTGTAATCGGATACACGGGCGGCTTGCAGGCCTTCCTTGCCTGTGATACCAATCCCGACGTGCGCTTCCTGAATCATTGCGATGTCGTTCGCTCCGTCACCAATGGCTAGAGTAACGCTACCGCCAACGCGCTTGCGGATGGCATTGACCAGGCTAGCTTTCTGCGACGGAGAGGCGCGACAGCATATGACGGAATCTGCTAGAATGGCAAGCTCAAGGAAAGACTTGTTCCACGCATCGGAAGCAGTGATGCTCCCTAGCGTTTGACCGTCTACCACTACGACTGAGTGGGCCACGCCTCCACCCTGGATTGCTGAGACAGTCGCGGATATAGTGTGCTCAACATTGCCGGCCTCATGGTCAAGCACCGTGACCGACGAGTAGTCTTTTATGAGACGACATGAATGCCCGATGTTGATAGCAGTCTCGCGTTTGTCGCCTGTGAGCATCCACATCTTGATGCCCGCTCGTCTCAGTCGATCGATGGTGTCCGGCACGCCTTTCTGCAACTTGTCCTCAATGGCAGTGGCACCTCCAAGCTCAAGCTGCTGCTCGATTAACTCGCCGGCCTTCTCAATGAGTTCAGACCGATTGACGAGCGAAGTTGTGGCATCGTGGTAGATCTTCCTCCAGTTCTGATATTCGTCCTCGTTCAAGAAGCGGTGACCGTAGAGCAGTGTTCGAAGACCTTCTGTTGCAAAGTCATTGACGTGTTGGAAGCATCGCTCAATGATCGCCGGATCGTCGGCTACAAGTGCTTCCTCGACGAGGTCTTCCTCTTCTCGGTGTGACTGCATCGATGCCCTATGCTCTGGGCCAGCGAACGATGATCGTCTACTAAACTGAGCCGATGGTCGAGGGGTGTAATAGACAGAATTTGCAGAGGCAGCGTCCACTTCGACGTCTCGCTCTCGTTCGTTCAGCCAGGTGTCTACTTCGTCGCGGATTGGCACCACCCTGCCTGTCGAAGTCCGTTTCAAGAGTGAAGGTCGGACTGAAGAGTTTCTCCGGGCAAAACTGGCAATGCTCCCTGAGCGTTCAACCTGTGAACTCTGTCTCGCTATTGCGTGTTGAGCCTCCATGCTTTTACGGTCACTTGCGCGCTTCTCGATCTCGATCACCTTTTGAGCCGCTAATGAAGCGAGGCGTAAGCGCTCCATGACGATTGAATCTGCGCCTTTACAAAGGACGCAAATGCGGTTGTCTGGGAAACGAACCACGACAGACATGCGCTTGCGTTTGCTGGAAAATTCGATTACGTCCAAGACTTCGTAGTCCTCGAGTACAGGCTCAGCGGTTGGGCCGTCCGGAAAGGTCTTGATGGTAAGCAGCGCTGCATTTCGTTCGTAGGCCAAGTAGCCGAGCTCTTGCGCCGCCACCACGAGGGCGAGCTCGTCTGGAGAAGATGCCTGGAAGCTGATCTCGCCTGTTTCGGAGTGCTCCGGCAGACATGTATGGCAGAGAGCGATCGAGAGTATCAACATCTTTGTCTTACGCGCGAACAACGTGTGCGGTCGCCGTTGTATGTAGCTTATCATTACCATGGTGTTGAGCTCCTGTCGTGACGTAGGCGGTATCGACGACTGGCCGGCTTCGTTTGCCACTTCGTCCTCTGCTTCCTCGAAAGCTGCAGGTGATACTTTTCGCGAGCCAATCGATGCTCTCAGGGTTCGCAAGGGACCCTTCCCCTTGCCTTTCGTGGAAAGTCGCCTCTTGCTTGGTTGAAGGTCGATGTTCTTGCTCGCCTCTCTTTTCAAGTCCACGTCATGCACCCAAGCCGTACCAGCTACACTCATCTTGCGGAAACGCATCACGTTTTCGGTTAAAGTGCCGGTCTTGTCACTGAAAATGTAGCTGACTTGGCCAAGCTCCTCGTTGATAGTTGATGTTTTCGCGTCGAATGGCGTGTCGCTTTCTGGATCATACATGTCGATATCGTTGAGCAGCAGCATCTGCGCCACCTTGACAATCTCCAGACTGACGTAAAGGGACAGAGGAATCAACGTGTTGAACATGATGACGAAGCTAGAGAAAATCGGTCCAAAGGGCACTGTGGCATCGACCAGATACCACGCGTTGTCTTCGTAGCTAGACCACGCCTCATAAGCACCAGAGCAAGACAGCGAAAGCCCGACCACGAACACAACCATCACGATGACGATCTTGTTGACCATGGACTGTAAAGTAGGTGCCTTGATGCGCGGGTTCTTGTTTGCGTTCATCCGAATCTTGCATTCTTCGCCACTGTTGATGATCATCCCGATGGCTTCTGGCGTATTGCGAAGCACGCTCCCGCGGTAGACTATCTCATTGTTTGTGAGCGGGAAGGCTTTGCCATCGACTGTGACCTTACCCTCGAAGTTGTACAGATCCAGATTTGGGTCCTCCACGACGAAATGAGCGTCGCATGTTGTGATGCCATCTGGGGAGCTGCAAAGCTTACTCGTCGCAGGCGAAGGCTGTTTGTTTTTGAGATTCGTTTCACCATCTAAGGCCATTGTCTCGATGCATGCAACGCCGTTGGGTCCTGTAGAGTGCAGTAGAACGATGTCCGCTGGTATTGCCTCGTCGCGCGCCAGCTTGACCACGTCACCCACTCTCAGGTTATGCCATTTGACTGGCGCGTATTGCGACATGAAAGCTCCACCAATTGTAGAACCCTTTTCTACGCCAGTGCCGGCTGATACTATGGATGCAGAGCGGGTGGACGCGTGGAGCACGCTCGCGTATCGGTTGTTCTCCTCCTTGTCGAGCTTGTATCGTCGAAAGTCCTCAAGTCCCTCTTTTGCCATAGAAAGCGATACGAAAAACATAAGAGGAACGATAGTCGTGTATGTGCCTGTTGTGCTCAGGCCGGGTATCATCTGAAGTATACTGACACAAAGGAAATAGAAGTTTGCCAACTTCGAGAACTGGGCGAAGAGTTGACGAGGCAGGAAATTCCATGCGTTGTACTTGGAAGAGCGGATGCTGTTACTGATGTGTTGTTTCTGGGTGCGGTCGTCGATGAGAGGATTCTTCCTGGTTGGATCTAATGGTATGTGGCGACCATCCTTCGAGGGTGGAATGTCCTGTATGCGCAATAAGATCTTACGAGCTCGTCCTAAGGCCTCTCCGATTCTTTGTACAGGCATGAGTCTAGAGATCCGCGCACGGTCCCAACGCCGGCGACTATGGAATTCAGACTCCCCGTCCGGCGTCTGTCGTAGGTATTCGAGTTGCGACACCTCGGGTGATAGCGACGAGCTTCCAACGACGGGAGACACTGTGATGGACGCTTCACCCTTGCTTTTCGCGGTTTGTGGCCGGTTGTCTTCGTCCGCAGTCGGCAGGACGACCTCTCCCATCTCGATGATCGCATCGTCCACATCTTGCGCTCGTCCCATGTTCTTCGCGAAGAGCGACGAACGGAGAGACATGCCCCGAGTTCTACCCCGCGAGCTCATCTGCGCCGGTAGTTTGGAAGGTGCACCAGTCGGAGAAGGCGACCTGTCACCACTTGACGAACTAGTGTTCGCTGTGCCATGTGCGGTGGTGTCGGTCGACTTTGTGTCCAGCTTCAGTTCTCGCGCTCCAGTATCCATGCCGATCTCGTCGAAGCCTAGACTGCTGCTCCCTATCCTTGAGCCATCATCTCCAGAGAAACGTACTCTCGTACGGCCGCCATCCTCGGAAGACCTGGGTTGCGTAGCTGGTGCTTCGCCGCGCGAGGAATTGGCGCCAAAGTCGTCCTGTCGCAATGGTCCAGAATCCAAACTGCCGGCAGCATTGGGGTCTAGGGCTGGGTCTCCAGGTTCTCGTGGAATATCTCCTCTTGATGCGCCGGCCACAGGCGACGGCGATCTCGAGCTGGGCATCGCTTGTGTGTGCCTGAATCTCTACTCTTGCAAAGCTGTCACGATAAATCTATCATGCTTCTCGTGCCTTTCCACCTCCCAACAAGTTCGAAACGACCATAACACAGTGATCGCAGCGCGCAACGATGCTTTCCGTGCCTCGAGTCAGCCGTCGAGGTTCAGATGTTCAGCGCTTTCCAGTAGCCAGGTACTCGAGAGGGTCGACTTTGCGCGATGCGACAAGCATATCCGGGCGTGCGAAAGCTTGGGGAGAACAAGTTGTCTCTTGGACGAATAGTGGAAGACGAAGGATTGTGGCATGGGGCAGTGGGCGTGCATTATAGACTACTGCTAAAGATGGAGTGTCAGCTACCGGGTAACTTTGAACACTGCCACGATTCGTACCTAAAGAGGTCGCCCGCGCACCTCTCCACACACACACGAGGCACGGACTCCGCTATGTAGGTTAAGGTGGAACTTAGAGCCGAAACGAACGCCCATGACGTTGGGGAAGACAATGGCATCGTGCGGAGTGGTGAAACGCAAGCGAAACGACTTGCGCCAGGGATGATTCGGTTTTCCATTCCAGTGTTGACCATATAGAGAAGTTTTTGAGGAAAATGTTATAATCAATTCGACGACTCGCTGCCAGAGTTTGAGGTTGTCGCAAGTGAGCCATGAATCTTCAGGAGAGATCCCAGGGTTCCATTCTGCACAGATCTGGATCTGCATAGATAACGCACGTGAAAGCTTCAACTCGGCCACCAATGGTCGAGCGCTACAATGGTGCCGAGGAAAGTGTCTCAGGCGCGAAGCAGCAGTTCTCCGACAAAACATATTTGATGTTTCCTTGTGCTATTTGAATCGCAATTTGACGGCGGATGGCAAGTGATCAAAACATGTTGACATGTAGGGTTAGGGTTGGGGTTGACGATTCAGGTGGCATACATGTATACAACGAACATAAACTGGAATGCGGCGTATCTACGGTATATAACGCGTAAGGCGCAACGTGACACCTAGTGGCCAGAAAGCCAGGTGGTAGTTATCTGCTGTAGGTATCAAGTATGGCTTTGAAACTGTGCTGTGGCATGCGACCAGCGGTTTCGGGAGGGCGACTCGCGACGAGCGATTTCACATTTTGGACGTCTTACTCAACTTCTCAAACCAGTCCGCTGATACGTAGGTTTCGATGTAGTGCAGGTTCCGACGACGGAATGTCGAATGGTACCACGTAGGTGGAAAAGACGTCGAAGTAATACCCACAGCTATCGCGTGCTCAAATCCTGTAGTGTCCATTGAGATACTTTCCAAATTGCAAGACATCGCTCCTAATATCTCACCGGTCTAGGGCTTTCGCATGTGGTAATACTAGCAGCCTTAGCTAATGAAAGCGTTCCCCTTACCATTGAGATTCCAACAAAGTACAGAGCATAAACCTCTACATCTCACTGGACGAGGCCTTCAGAGTATGTTCTTGGAATGGACCTCTCACAGAATTGCCCTTTGAAATCCAACGACACAACCGACCAGTTTTTTCGGAGGACAACTCGATTTGGACGAGATACTACCAAAACCGCCCTGATACGTCCCAGTCTCCTTGTCCCCTGAAAGCTACCCCATCGACAAGAACAAGAATTGCATCAGAACGCATTCCTCCCCGTCTTGACACTCTGCAACATACCCACATCCGCCATCTTCTCGATCAAACCAAACAGCGAATAGTCACACCCTCTGCGCATGACCAGGCTCAAAGATACAGGTACCATTTCCTCAACCCTGGTAACATTGCTGAAATATGGGACCTGGCCAATCGGCACCGTGAAGTCAGCACAGCCGGCCGTTGAACAGAAGTTGACACCAGAAGTCAACGTTTCCGGAGGCGTATAGTTCAAATACGTAGCGAATTCGTTGCCCGCGATCAATTCGCGCTCACGATAGCTCGGCAGACCGCCGGTTCCGATGTCGTAGATCCACAGGGCAGACTCGCCGCACTCCTCGGATGTGGTGGTCTCGGGCTCGTCGGTGGACTCAAAGCCCTGCCCGAGGAACTCGGTGTTGAACCATTCGCTGAAGGTACGTTTCGTTCCCAGCGCAGCGTCGTATTCGGCAGGGGTCGTATTGTAGTTTTCCAAGCGCGCAACCCAGCCAGGGCGGCGAGCGGGGTCAACGGGTGGGAATCGACCATCGTAAAGAGAGCTCCAGGCATCAATCAGTGGCACGGCAACCTCGAACCATTGTGTGTATGTGTTCAAAAGAGAGGTGGCGTTGCTCCAAGTGGAGATATTGACTGTGCCTGGCAAGTCGAGTTCGGGTGGAGGGGCGGTGTAATTCCCAATCGTTGTGTTAGCCTGATCTTGAGCCTCGTTTTCCAACAGAATGGAGGTCAAATTTAGGGTTTTCTGGGTCATGCCGAGTAGAGATGTGAGATTGTTGTAAAAGTCTTGGACGAGTGCATCGGCAGCAGGGTTCCGAACAGGCAGGTACTCAGGCGTATAGTAGACAGTGCGCGGCAATGGAACGTCACTCTCGGGCACAGTAAGCCTTTCAAGACCAGTGAGACTAGTATCCTGATGGAGATCTGGGGTATACCAGTGTCTGGCGAAGTATGCGAAGGCATGCGGGTCACGCGCAAAGACTCCAGCCGTGTCTTGAGCTGCGCCTAGAGGCTGAACATTATCCAGGGAGATCATACCCTGGCTGGGACGATTGCCGTACGTACCACTAACAGCAGCAGGTCTTCTAACAGAAGATCCCGTATCTGACCCAATGGCATGATCCAGCCAGTCATAAGCAGCGATTGAACAGCCAGCACCGGATGACGATGCAGAACATGTGAGCCATTCGTCGCCTCGTGGGTTGAACGGATATTGAACGTCATACCAATCCCACGGATTAGCCCCGGAAGCAAACTGTGCCGTCTTCTGCTTGCCAACGAGGTGTGCCCCCAGGTCGATAAGCCGCTGGATGGCAGGCGCAGTTTCGTTAGCAATCGGAGTGATGGTTGCCCAAGCTCGGCTGCCACCTGAAGTTTGGAGGCCCTTCATGTCGTAAAGGTCCTTGACAGCAATCCGGAAGCCGGCGAAAGGCCGTTCGTCCGACCAGCTGTAGATTCTCGAAGGTACTGGGATCAACGGATCCTGGTATTCTGCGACGTTGACGGGGAATGGCTTGAAACCGTTGTTCGACGATGGAATGGAGCCAAAGATAAATGTGCGGTATCTATCTTCGTAGAGGCGGTAAACTGCAGAGAAGCTGGCAACACCATTCTTGATACTAGCAATGTAGGGGCCAGGCTCAAGACCGTCTGGTCCCTCCACGGTAACGCCCCCTTCGCAAGTCAGGTGCGAGCTTGTGTAGATCGATTTGGCGCCCATCGATTCGAGATAGTCAAAGGCGCTGCCATCCATACTGGCATCACCTTCGCAACTTGTCGAAATGTACAGAGACTGAAGGAATGACTCCGAGATGACATCGTCTCCTTCGAGGTATTTGCTGATCAAACCATCGACAACATCGGCTGTGATAGAACATTGGTCGGACTTGATGACTGTGAAAGGCAAGTTGCCTGCGCCACTGAATCCAGAGCTTTCCGCGGAAGGTGTTGTCGTCAAAGCCAGGTAAGGGATGTCGCCCAAGGAGAAGACCATATCGCCATGTTCGATGGTAGACAAGTGTTGCACCGGGTCGTCTCTTGCGAAAGGTCTGGCCTGGATGAGGCTGGCAACAGCCAGAAAGGCCAATGAGGGAGTGATTATGCTCATGTCGGCGATACTCTGGGCGGCTCGAACAGTTCGTGAGTCGTGACTGCGATGTCAGCTGGATCCATGGTCATAATATATGGCTCTTCGAACATCTTGGCATGATGCATCAATAGGAAGTGACTCGCGCTACCGGGCAAGGTGCGAGGCATATCGAGACTGCTAGGTGGATTGCATTCCGCTCAACATCGGTGCAGTACTTGGCAGACGGTAGAGTTGATACTAAAAATCCCCGTCAAGACCTACACTGCATGATATAAACCATGTTAGGCAAGTGGGCGGCAGAGATGTCTGCAGCTCTGTAGGCCTATCTACATATCCAAGATAAGACTCGGCCGCAGGAATCGTCCCGCAAGAGTCTCTCTGACACCAACTCGGCCGCTTCCAAGGGGCAGATTAACCGGAATAGACTACTACCATCGTTGACGATGTGTGCTCGTCTATTTGCCCTCCCTCGAGAGCCGGTGGTATTCCTTGCCAATTGGAAGCACGTGGCAGAGAGCTCCACTGCAACGCTGTAGATGCCCTAGTAGTGCATTCGGGATTCTTGGCTCGGATGTGGAGGAAGTCAATTGTCTAGCCTCTCTTGCCAAGAAGACGATACCGAATCATCACGATCTTAGATGTGTGGTGAGGTGCCCCACCAGACAGATAAGACCATCGCATGAGTTTCAAGGGCTGCACAGGGAATGACGCTCGTAGTCGTTATTGGAATGTCTCGGTGTGGTGAAAGTGGGAGTGAGGAGCTTAAAGTCTTACCTAGAGAACGCGTTGTGCTTTATAGAGCGCCGGGTTTACTTCGGAACGCCGAGGCAGAGCACGATACGACAGCAAGTACTGTAACAATCTAGCCTGGACTTTACATGTATGTAGACGAGCTTCAAGTAGCAGACGATCCTCTCATCTCGCCATCACAATGCCTAGCCCAAACCATCCACCGCTCGCAGCGCCCCTCAAAGAGCTCACCATCACACCCTTACCGCCCAAACAGCCTCATGTCCCGTCTCTTAAATACCCCTCAAACCGCAAGACGATATACGACCGCAACCTCAACCGCACAAAGACCTCTGAGATCTCGCTGGCCAGCTTCTCTTACCTCTTCAACAGCCTAATCACATACCATCAATCGCGTTCGCCCTCAGTATCAGATCTCGAGACCCGCCTGAACCGCGCGGGCTACCCGATTGGCATCAAACTGCTCGACTTGTTGCTGTACCGACAAGAAGTGCGGCGAGCCCAGAGGCCAACAAGATTACTAGACCTGCTGCAATTCGTGCATGGCACGCTATGGCGCAGCCTGTTCAACCGGGCGGCAGATGCGCTGGAGCAGAGCACGAGCAAGAAGAATGAGTACATGATTGTTGACAACGAGCCGGTGGTGAACACCTTCATCAGCATCCCGAAAGAGATGAGTCAGTTGAACTGTGCAGCCTTCGTGGCAGGCATCATCGAGGGCATGTGCGATGCGGCTGGGTTTGGAACCGAAGGCGTGAGCGCGCATTGGGCTGGGGAAGGCGATGAGATGTGGCCTGGGAAGACGATCTTTTTGTTGAGATTCAAGGACAGTGTGGTGGAAAGAGATGAGGCGATCAAAGCAGGTGGTGGTTGAGGAGAAGGGACGTGAAAGTAAGACTTCGCAAGATGCAGAGCATGGGAAGCTTGCTACTTGGACTTCGATTCTACGGACTGGCGATCGTGTACAGCCTCATGGCCTTCTGCCCTCATCTCGACGTCGCCGTCGATTTCGCCGTGTACAGCCCTGCGAGCCTCTTCAATGGCTACCCACCTGCGAAAGACGCCTATCAGCGCGCTACCACAGGCTATCTGCAGGCCCTGGTATATCACTATAGGGATCTGAATCTTAGACTGCAGCACGGGATCCATGCCTGCGAAGATGGTCACGCTCAGCGGTACTCCAAAGGCTGGACCCTTAGCCGGTATTGTGTAACAGCAAGCTATTACGTCCTTCTTAGGCAACCACAGCATGGCAGAGAAGAAGGCCACGCAGAAGTAGACCATGAACAGGCCTAGGCAGATGAAAACTATGAAGATCATGTCTCTGCCAGGGACCGAGTCGAACGCACCGCTGGCGAAGGCGGCGTCGTATGTCTGCCAGATGATGACCAGCATGCACAGCGGTCCGAACTTCAACACCTTCCAGTCGAAGAAGACTTTCTGACAAGCCGGCTGAAAGAAGTACCGGACCACCTGCCCGACAGCCATAGGCACGTAGATAGACAGACCTAACTGCTTCAACACTCGTTGATAGATGCCTGCGAATTGTCCGGTACTGGGCGGAAGAGCGTTGTTGTACCAAGTGTCCACAGAAGTAAACATGATAACAAGGGCCGGCGAAACGAAGACCTACCTTTTTGTCAGTATGACCATAGCAGACCCACTGCTCCATGACCTGCAGGTATCTCTCGGCGGTGCTGTGTGAAGAAGCCTGCGCACACCCGCAAGATAGCACTTTGTGACTTACTCCAATGAAGTTTCCTAGAGTGGTCTGCACGACCGTCAAGGCCGAGTTGCCGTGCGCCTGTCTGGTCATAACCACATTGCTGCTCATGGTCGTTGCCACACAGCCGAAGAAGATCAATCCCACCAGTAATCCAGGATCCACAAAGTCCTTACTCGTCGCTGTAGCTGATACGACCCCGAACGCTATTGCGCTCGTCATGAGGAAGCACTGGCCTTGCACGAAGAGATGCACTTTCCATCGAGAATAGTTCTGGATCAAGACGCGAGTGTCGAGCGTACAACCGGTAAGGAAGAAGATGATCGAGACCATCAGGTAGGTCGTCAACGTTTCCTTAATCTTCTGATGCTCGCGTGGGACCTGCACTTGGGAGGCGATTGTTATGACGACGCCGATCCCGACAAGAAACCATTGGTCTTGCAGGGTCGTGAGGATGATGTCGAGCCACTCCGGACGCTTGCTTGTGTTGGTGGGAGTTGCGGTGGCGGTGGCGGTGTGGGCGTTCTGGACTTGTGAAACTTGTTGCGAAGGCGTTGCATCATGTTGGGTTGCTGTTCCTGCGCTGTCTTCACCACTTTGGAGTCCGGACATGATGCCGCCTCTGCCTCTGCTTTGGCGAGTCTTTGCCAGGCGTCGGCGCCAGGAGCTGCGCAGGCCATTGATTTCCAGGTGATGTTATCTTTCGAAGGGCCTTGGCCGGACTCCGCTCTTCCCGCTGCGCGGCGAACGCTTTTCTTGCGCGCTGCTGATATCTTGTGAATCCTTGCCCACTCGGAAGGCAAGCTTTGGGCGCTAGGGCTATTGTCGGTGCGAGGAAATCAGTCGTGTCAAGCAAGAGTCTATGCCATCCATCCACCTCCACCATCAGATGACAATTGTCATCGGGTTGGCAGGAGCACTCGGCTCATCTTTCGGCTCCGACGACACGGGGGCCGCCGAGCTGGGGACCGGATGACGATCATGATCTCCAGATAGGCGTATTGGAAGGAATCGAAGGATGATACAGGACATAACTCCCATTCTACATACGGGGATAGAGACGGCGCACACCCCTCCGGATTCGACCTGT
>Ga0265797_10003900_pt1 | contig 23362 bp, 15 predicted proteins | sample P2T30metagenome_FD_192433 | JGI IMG/M metagenome (GOLD analysis project Ga0265797, IMG submission 192433) | Plant litter microbial communities from East Loma Ridge, Irvine, California - P2 T30 | ecosystem: Environmental > Terrestrial > Plant litter > Unclassified | place: USA: California... | reverse complement strand
GCAATTAGCCTGTTATCCCTAGCGTAGCTTTTTCAAAAATCCAAGACCTTTCCTTTATGCATCTTGTGATCATATGCCCTGCTTACGCAACTGATAGACGTGTAAGTCAAACAGTAAAGCAAGATTTAGCCATTAAACTTTTAAAGCAAAGATAAAAATCATTTTTTCATTATCTAAAATAATAAATTATTAAAGCATAATAACAAAACAAATTAAAACATTACCATTAAACCTATCTTTTATGCGCTTATACAGCGCTAGCGTAAAAAAATAGTTAATGCTTTATTTGCATCTATTTTCCATATAGTTAAAATCTTACTTAAAAAAATATAATAAATCTAACTTAATAGATAAATAACTGAATATATTTAAAACAATACATTACAGATTAAAATAAAGATATGCCCTGCAAGCTAAAACAAAAGCTTTAGTTGCAAAACATATTTATCTATCGGCATTTTTGTTTAAAAACCGATAAATTTACAAAATTAACTTTGGATACACCCAGGTACTTTTTATGGGATCTGTGCCCCGCATAAACTGTCTAATAGCAAATGTTTCCTGGGTAAAATGCAATATTTATTGCATACCCCTATTTACTTTTGGATAAGTTGTGTAGACTTTAATTCTAATAGTGAATAGATTCTACAGATATGATAAACTAAGTAAAGGTGTTTCAATTGTATCTAATCAACTACCTTATACACTACAACTTGATTAATCATATCCAATTACTAAAAACAGTAAAGCTGCATAGGGTCTTCTCGTCTAACTAGAGGTAAACTGTATCTGCACAGTTATTCCAATTTCACTGAGCCAATCATTGAGACAGCTGTTGTATCGTTAAATCATTCATGCAAGACCGCATTTAACGGCCAGGGTATTCCGCTACCTTAGGACCCTCATCGGTAAGGCCGCCATTGATTGGGGTTTCCTTCAAAACCTAGCTTATTTTAGTCGACTAAGAAAATCCGTTAACCAGCCAACATCGGGCAGAATTCACACTCAATACCTTGATTTATCATCTTATGCAAAGTGCTTTGTTTTAATTAAACAGTCGTACAACACCATTCTATGCCTCCTATCCTTAACTTAATATTACTTAAAAAGAATGGCACACCTTATCCCAAAGTTACGGTGTCAATTTGCCGAGTTCCTTAATGATTGTTAACTCAAACGCCTTTGTATACTCTACTTGCTTACTTGTGGTAGTATCTAGGTACGGTTATAAATGTTTATAAGTCTTTTTCCAGAACATTACGTACTCAAAATATCATAATGTTGTTAGACATATTTTAAGATTTTCTCATCGTTTAATCCTTTAGGACAGAATAATAAACTTAGAGGCCGTTACTTTAACTTTTATGAATACCATAAGCTTAAGGCGAGGGGTTATCCCTTTTTCGTTACTCATGCCAGCATTCTCACTTGGGGTCGTCTTATCCAACTCTTGTTAAACAACGTTGAACTTACTTAATATTAAAAATACTAAGTCAAAGATATGCCCAACGTTCTGCTACCCCATAAATAAAAATATTTATTTACTTTTTAAGTAAAGCTTTAAATATATTTATTTATAGACAAGGTTTCGGTATATTGTTTTAGATCCGTTAAATTTTCGGTGCTTTCAACTTTTATATTAAACAATAAACCAGTGCTCTGTTACGAGGTCTTCAAAAAATGGCCGCTTCTAAGCCTATTTCCTGGTTGTATTTGAAGAAAACTTCCTTACTTTCACTTAACAATAATTTTGGAACCTTTAACTCTTGTTCTGGGCTGTTTCCCTTTAGACATACAACCTTATCGTACTATGTCTGATTATTTAAAATCCATCATTGCCCTTCCGAGAGCAAATTCTCGCCGATAAAATCTTCACGATTCCCCGATGTATACAAAATTACACTTTTATCTTTTGAGAAAAAAATCATAACTTGTCCGAGATCACAGTTCTGTACCTGCTATGATGTTATTTAAATTACCTACTTATATAGGTTTCGCAGAAAACCAGCTATCCTAGTCAGTTTTGTCTTTCACTAACTTACCACAATTCATCGGATATCTTTACAACGATAAGCCGTTCGGGCCTTTATAACCCTGATCATGGTAAGATCACTAGGCTTCGGGTCTAACATTAGATACTTATTCATTAATTAATAATTGGTTTATCTAGGAGTACACTCTCGCATCTAATATTAACTTGCTGACCCATTATGCAAAAGGTACGCTCTCATTATACTTTTAAATTAAACTTGAGCTGCTTATAAAACTACTATTTCAAAAATTTCCCTCACGCTACTTTTTCACTGTCGCTTATATATCATATTTAGCCTTAGAGAAAGGTTTCCCTAAATTCAAACAGATTATTTCCATTTTACTTTAAAGGCTTTTCCATAACAGTTATAGCTAATTATGGAATCTCGTTTGATTTTTATTCCTGAAGCTACTAAGATATTTCAATTAACTTCGTTTACAAACTGGATTTTTCCAAGAGTTCAAAGTACCGGCCCCCTAAATAAAGGAGCTTTCCCAAATTAACACCTCTTTGATATATAGCATATTTATCCGTAATAGTTTCTTTATATACTTACCATCAAACGCAAAAGCGCTATGATGAAATTATACATTACATATCAAATACATTACTAATATTAATACATTTTTTTTTTATTAAGTCTAGCTATTAGGCCTAATAACAACAAAAAATTAGAAATCGTTTCTTATAAAAAAAAACTATCAGGTTATTATGATTCGAACATAACTACTCCTCAACCCAAATGAGGCGCCTAACCAACCCGGCCCTAACCTGTTTTTTTAGTCAGAGAATATCCGATTCGAACGGATGTGGTTTTTAAACCAAATAAGTTTCAAGCTTATCGCTATAAACCACTCAGCCAATTCTCTTTTTACCATGTAAAAGTACATTACTGGTGTGCTCTTTATCTCATTAATAGAGAGGTAAATGATGTTTTGCACTAATAAGAAATAAGATTTGATTCCTCGACGACTTGAACGTCGAACATACTCTTATCAAAAGTATACTTTACCTATTAAGTTAAGGAACCTGGTTATTTCTTTTTTCTAAAAAAAAAAAAATAACTAAGCAAATCAAGAGCACTCAGACTTGAACTGAGAATTTGAAGTTTGAAGCTTCCTATTTTGCCAATTAAACTATACTCTTCGGTTTGTTTTTTTTTTTGCTTACACGGAAAAGAGATGATTTGAACATCCAGGTGTTAAAACACAATATTTAGCAAATATCTTGCCCTACCAATAGCGACTTTTCCTTAGAAATACTCGAGTTAAATCGGCTTTGATCCGATATCTACTTTCTCGACAAGAAAGTCCTTTACCAATTAAGTTACTAACTCTGGTTTATTAAAAAGAAATATATACGGCCAACCGAATTCGAATCGGTGCACATCGTTTGGAAGACGAACGGTCTACCATTAACCTATAGCCGTTATGTATGAATACATATTACTAATATAATGAAAAAAGGATATATTTTTTTTTAGTTATATTAAAAATTTTTAAATACATTAGTAATATATTTTTTATTGAGTTTGATGATGGCTCTGATTGAACGCTGTCCAAAGGCTTGACACATGCTAATCAAACGTCATTTTCTTGCTATGCAAGTAAAATGAAGTGGTGTAAAGGTGAGTATATAATATCTTTGTCTTCCTTAAAGTAAGGAAGAAAATTCCTTATAAAGTATATGATACTGATTTAAAGTTGATTATACAAAAGAAAAGAGTTTTTTTGCTTTAAGATGTTCAAGATGTTACCGAGTAAGTAGTAGTTAAGGTAAATACTTAACTAGCTTAAACTCGTAGTTGAAACTGAGAGGTTGATCAACCACATTGGGTCTGAAAAAACCCCAATACGTGTAGTACAGCAGTGAGGAATATTGGTCAATGGCCTAACGGCCGAACCAGCAATTTGGGGGAATGTAATTATTGACTACGTCAAATAAAGTTCTAGATAGATGATTGATAATGACAGTTTTCTATCTATATGTCTTGACCAAATCTTGTGCCAGCAGTCGCGGCAATACAAGGAAGACTAGTGTTATTCATCTTTATTAGGTTTAAAGGGTACCTAGACAGTATTTCTAGCCCCTAAAGGGAACAGATTTACTAGAGTTTTATGTGAGAGGAAAATATTAGAACCATTGGAGTAGAGATAGAATATTTTGATACTAATGGGACGGATAACGGCGAAGGCAACCCTCTATGTAATAACTGACGTTGAGGGACGAAGGCTTGGGGAGCAAATAGGATTAGATACCCTAGTAGTCCAAGCAGAAAATTATGAATGTTATAGACCAAATTATTTGGTGTATAAATGAAAGTGTAAGCATTCCACCTCAAGAGTAATGCGGCAACGCAGGAACTGAAATCATTAGACCGTTTCTGAAACCAGTAGTGAAGTATGTTATTTAATTCGATGACCCTCGAAAAACCTTACCACAATTTGAATGTTATTTATCTTTAGCGCTTTGCGAAAGAAAAATATCACAAGTGTTGCACGGCTGTCTTTAGTTAATGTCGTGAGACTTTGGTTAGATCCATTAAATTAACGTAAAACCCTTGCTCTATTTTACATATATAGAGCAGTACGCCAATGTTATTGGATATGATAGTAGGGATTAAGACAAGTCATCATGACCTTAATATTGTGGGCTATAGACGTGCCACATGTATTTGTACAAAAGGAGGCGAAAATGCGAATTTTAGCTAACCCTTAAAACAGAATATAACATGGATTGTAGTCTGTAACTCGACTGCATTAATAAGGAATTACTAGTAATCGTGAATCACCACATCACGGTGAATTTTATCTCAGATAGGTACTAACCACTCGTCAGGCGCTGAAAGGAGTATGCGCAATAAGTTTGGTTTCTTGTTAATTTAGCCTAGAAGTAATTAGTCTTATATATTTTTTCAAGTAATCTTCGTATGCGTGACTTTAATTGGTGTTAAGTCGAAATACGGTTCGTGTAGTGGAAATTGCACGGGTTTAATAAAAATTAACAACACCCCCAAACTAAAAAAAAAAGGAAGGTTCCATTTGTTGGTATGATGGGTTGAGCTGTAAACTCAATAGCTAAGGCTGTCGAAGGTTCAATTCCTTTTCTTCCTATAAACTTAAATGTATTAATAGAAAAATATGTACCAGCCTTTATAGCTCAACGGTAGAGCGGAATACTGTTAATATTCTGATAGATGTTCAATTCATCTTAAGGGCTTAATCTTTTTATAATGTACAGATAAGAAAAAAAATATAAACCTTAAAAAACGTGTTAACTCAATGGTTAGAGTATTGTGCTACGGACACAAATGTTGTAAGTTCAAATCTTACACACGTTTTTAATTAAAGATATAAATAAAAAAGAGTATTAAGGGATGTGTTGTAGAAGGTTCTACATTTTGATTGCAGATCGAAAATTTGGGGTTCAATTCCTCCATATCTCTTTGTTTCAAAAAAAAAATAGATATGACTTTGAAAAATTATTTAAGGTGTATTTAAATCTACCACTTACTAATTAAGTGATAAAAAATAAATTCTTATTAGCTTAATGGTAGAGCTGGATACTTCTAATATCTAGGTTCAAGTTCGAATCTTGGATAAGAATATATATCTAATCTTAGGCACATATTTGTAAAATGTTTTGCATGTTTTTTTCCTAATGTAACACTATTAATTTTTTTCTTCTTTTATATAAAAATGACTAATTTATTTAATCTTTTCACTGTTACTTGTGACGCACCTAGACCATGAGGTATCTACTTTCAAGATAGTGCCAGCCCTCAAATGGAAGCATTAATAGAACTACACGATAATATCATGTTTTACCTTGTTATAATATTATTTGGTGTTGCTTGAATACTTATTTCTATAATAAGAAATTACGTTAATAGCAAATCTCCAATAAGTAATAAATACCTTAATCATGGAACACTTATAGAGTTAATATGAACAATCACTCCTGCCTTAATTTTAATCTTAATCGCATTTCCATCCTTTAAATTGTTATATTTAATGGACGAAGTAACAGACCCATCTTTAACTGTATTTGTTGAAGGACACCAGTGATATTGAAGTTACCAATACCCTGATTTCCTTAATAATGACGACGAAGAATTAGAATTTGATTCTTACTTAGTACCAGAGTCTGATTTAGAAGATGGAGGATTAAGAATGTTAGAAGTTGATAATAGAGTAATACTACCAGAATTAACTCACGTAAGATTTATTATTTCTTCTGGTGACGTTATACATTCTTATGCTTGTCCTGCTTTAGGTATAAAGTGTGATGCTTATCCTGGAAGACTTAATCAAATATCTGTTCTTGTTAATAGAGAAGGATCATTTTTCGGGCAATGTTCAGAAATATGTGGTATTTTACACAGTTCTATGCCTATTGTAATAGAATCTATTTCACTTGAGAAATTCCTATCTTGATTACAAGAACAATAAAAAAAAATAATAATAATACTATTTACGGTTATTTCTCATAACAAAAAGAATAACTATATAACGAAAAATAGCCATCACTAATAGAGAGCTTAACTTAATGGTAAAGTATGTGACTTTTAATCATTGTAATATGAGTTCAAATCTCATAGCTCTTATAATAAAAACACTTTAATTACAATATGCAATCTAATATGTAGGTTTAAATACAAAAATATCTAAGGGCTTGTATCTTATGCAATATAACTTAAATATTTTTCTATATTAAACCACTTAAATCTTCAACTATCACTTTTATTAATAATTTAAACACAACAGAAAGAAATCTAAACGTAAAAGAGAGTAAAATATCTCTTTGATGAGAACGTTGATTCTTATCAAGTAATGCTAAAGATATAGGAACATTATACCTTATCTTTTCATTATTTTCAGGGTTATTAGGAACAGCTTTTTCTGTACTAATAAGACTTGAATTATCTGGACCTGGTGTTCAGTACATAGCAGACAACCAATTATATAACAGTATAATTACTGCACATGCCATACTTATGATTTTCTTTATGGTTATGCCTGCAATGATCGGAGGATTTGGTAACTTTTTACTTCCTTTATTAGTAGGGGGGCCAGATATGGCATTTCCTAGACTTAATAACATAAGTTTCTGACTACTTCCACCTAGTTTAATCTTATTCCTATTTGCTGCAACTATAGAAAATGGGGCAGGGACAGGTTGAACATTATACCCACCACTATCAGGAATACAAAGTCACAGTGGACCAAGTGTAGATTTAGCAATATTTGCTTTACACTTATCAGGAATAAGTAGTTTACTTGGAGCTATGAACTTTATAACTACAATACTAAACATGAGAAGCCCTGGTATCAGATTACATAAATTAGCTTTATTTGGTTGAGCAGTGGTAGTAACTGCTGTGCTGTTATTGTTATCTTTACCTGTGTTAGCTGGTGCTATTACAATGGTATTAACAGACAGAAATTTTAATACATCTTTCTTTGAAGTAGCAGGAGGGGGAGACCCTATACTATACCAACACCTTTTCTGATTTTTTGGTCACCCTGAAGTTTACATCTTAATTATACCAGGATTTGGTATAATTAGTACAACAATATCAGCAAGTTCTAACAAATCAGTGTTTGGTTATTTAGGTATGGTTTATGCTATGATGTCTATAGGTGTATTAGGATTTGTAGTTTGAAGCCATCACATGTACAGTGTAGGTTTAGATGTAGACACTCGTGCCTATTTCACAGCTGCAACTTTAATTATAGCAGTTCCTACAGGAATTAAAATATTCAGTTGATTAGCTACTTGTTATGGTGGATCACTTCAATTAACACCTTCTATGTTATTTGCTCTAGGATTTGTATTTATGTTTACTATTGGAGGTCTGAGTGGTGTAGTATTAGCTAATGCATCATTAGATATTGCCTTTCATGATACATACTATGTAGTTGCACATTTCCACTATGTTTTAAGTATGGGTGCTGTTTTCGCATTATTCAGTGGTTGATATTTTTGAATACCAAAAATGTTAGGTTTAAACTATAATATCATGTTAGGTAAAGTTCATTTCTGAATCTTATTTATAGGTGTTAATGTAACTTTCTTCCCTCAACACTTCTTAGGATTACAAGGTATGCCTAGAAGAATAAGTGATTACCCTGACGCATTCGCAGGATGAAATTTAATAAGTAGTTTTGGTTCTATTATATCTGTTGTAGCTACATGATTATTTTTAAACATTGTTTATCTTCAATTAGTTGAAGGTAAAAGTGTTTCTAGATACCCATGATTAACACCTCAATTCTACACAGATTTATTACAAAGCTTATTAAACAGAGCATATACAAGTTTAGAGTGATGTTTAAACAGTCCACCTAAACCTCATGCTTTTGTAAGTCTACCATTACAATCATAATAGTGTAAAACTTAAAAAATATATATAGTAATAGCTTTAAACCTTTTAACAAAAGAAAAAAAAAAATAATATATATATATATATACTTTTTTATGAAAAAAAAAAAAGAGGTGATAAATAGTAAACCCCTTCTAGCATATATATCTTTAAGAGCCTTGTTTTTTATTAAACTTAGTCGCATATATTTACTATATGTAAATAAAGGACAACTTATATTACTTTTTATTCTAACATGCCTCAATTAGTACCATTTTATTTTATGAACCAAGTAACATTTGCCTTTACAATAATTGCACTGTTAATATACGTATTTTCTAAATACTTATTACCTAGATTTGTTCGTTTATTTTCCACACGTCTTTTCATAAGCAAGTTATAATTAATTTCCTTAATTTATTTAACTTTTTTTTATGCTATGTTATGTATTTAAATAAATATTTAAAATTTTTATTCTATGAATTTTTTTTCTAATATAATAAGTCCATTAGATCAATTTGAAATAAGAAATCTAATAAGCCTAGATGCTCCTATACTAGGTAACCTTTCTATATCTCTTACAAATATAGGACTGTACTTAACTATAGCAGGGTACTTAGTTTTAATGATCAGTTTAGTATCTAATAACAACAACAGAGTTGTTTCAAATGCCTGATCAGTTTACCAAGAATCTATATACGCTACAGTACATAGTATAGTTGTTAGCCAAATAAACGACAAAAAAGGTCAAGTTTATTTTCCATTTATGTATGTATTATTTATATTTATACTAGTAAATAATTTAATAGGTATGGTTCCTTACAGTTTTGCTTCAACAAGTCATTTTGTATTAACTTTCTCATTAAGTTTCACAGTTGTGCTAGGTGCAACTATATTGGGATTAAGTAAACACGGTTTAGAATTCTTTTCTCTTTTTGTTCCTGCAGGTTGTCCTTTAGGATTACTGCCTTTACTTGTCCTGATAGAATTTATTTCCTACTTAGCTAGAAATGTTTCATTAGGTTTAAGACTTGCAGCAAATATATTATCTGGTCACATGCTTTTAAATATTCTAAGTGGTTTCACCTATAATATAATGACTTCAGGTTTCATATTCTTCTTTTTAGGATTCTTTCCTTTAGCTTTCATTATAGCATTTTCTGGTTTAGAACTAGGTATTGCTTTCATACAAGCTCAAGTTTTTGTAGTTCTATCTTGTTCATATATAAAAGATGCACTTGATTTACATTAATAAAAAAAAAAAAAGATGGTTAAACTTGCTAACAAAAATGCTAATTACTTTACTAATAACACTTTTACTTTCAAACGCCTTAACTTCAAGACGGGATAAATCAATCTTATTTTCTAGAGTTGTAATAAAAGCTTTACTTTTTGCAAGCTTTTTAGCCCTTAATAACTTATTTACTAAACCTCTGGAAAAAGGTATAGGTATTTATGGTGGTTTATTTAATGTAACAACCTTTACACAATCGTTTAACATATTTATTTTTTTAATGAGTGCAGTCATATTAATATTGAGTGCTTTCTATCCTAGAAAAGTTTTCGTTAAAGAACACTCTTCTTTCTATAAAGTTCTTTCTACTAATTTAACTTATAATAAAAACTCAATATCAAATAAGACATCGGAGCAATTCCGTATAATAGAATATGCACTTATAATTGTATTCATTTTATGTGGTGCTGTTTTCTTAATGAGTACCGGTGATTTAATCTCCGTATTCTTATCTATAGAATTACAAAGTTATGGTCTTTATATATTATCTACTTTGTATAGAGATTCAGAATCAGCTACTGCAAGTGGACTAACTTATTTTTTACTAGGAGGATTGTCTTCTTGTTTTATATTATTAGGTTCAGCTTTATTGTATGTTAATTCAGGTACTACTAATTTAGATAATATATACGTAATAAGTAGCATAAGTGAGGTGGAAAATTTGCAAACACTAACTTATTGATACCAACCATACTATTTACATTTATCTTTAATAATATTTAGTGTTGGATTCTTGTTTAAAGTAAGTGCTGCCCCATTCCACTTCTGATCTCCAGACGTTTATGACGGTATACCTACTATTGTAACAACATACGTAGCAATAATAGCAAAAATATCCATATTTGCCTTTTTCTTAGAGCTAGTATTCTATACAGAATACTCTTACCTAGATTTTTCTTGAAAAAGTATACTTTTATTAAGTAGTTTATTTTCTTTAGTTATAGGTTCTGTTTTAGGTTTAACACAATTTAGAATAAAAAGACTTTTTGCATATAGTACAATAAGTCATGTAGGTTTCATATTACTAGCCTTGTCTATAAATAAAGCCGAGTCTATACAAGCGTATATATTCTATATCCTGCAATACTCTTTATCTAATTTAAACGCTTTCATAATACTAGTAACTATAGGTTATACTTTATATCTATATGTGTATAAAGAAAAGGAATCTGCAAATTTAGTAGATATAAATAATTCACCTATACAGCTTATTAACCAAATAAAAGGTTATTTCTATATAAACCCGTATATAGCTATAAGTTTAGCCATTACTCTATTTTCGTTTGTAGGAGTTCCACCTTTAATAGGGTTCTTTGCTAAACAAATGGTTTTAAGTGCTGCCTTAGATAATGGTTATGTTTTTATGACTCTAATAGCAATATTAACTAGTGTAATTGGAGCGGGTTATTATCTTAGTCTTATTAAACAAATATTTTTCTTTAAAGACAACTATAAAGTTAATCCTTCAGTAAATGATTTAAACTTAGTAGGTTACGTAAGTCCGACTTCTTTTAGAAAAGATAATAATTCACTTAATAGTGAAAAAGTTATATTCAAGCCTAGTGATATTACAATAAACAGTGCGTTAAGTAGTACTATTTCTGTTTTAACTCTTTTACTAATATTATTTATATACATACCAGGAGAATGATTCAATATAGTTAGTATTCTTACTCTTATATTATTTAAAGCTTAAATGACAAGTCAAACATTCTTTCTTATATTTATACCTATACTAGCTATTATACTTTTAGCGGTAAATTTAATTTTTGCTCCTCATAACCCATATGAAGAAAAAGACAGTGCTTTTGAGTGCGGGTTTCATTCATTTTTAGGACAAAATAGAAGTGAATTTAGTATTTCTTTCTTTATATTTGCTCTGTTGTTTTTATTATTTGACTTAGAAATATTGCTAGTTTACCCTTACATTGTTAGTGCCTATGTTAACGGAATATTCGGTTTAATAGTAATGCTTATTTTTTTCTTAGTATTAACTTTAGGTTTTGCTTTTGAATTAGGAAAAAATGCACTTTCTATAGAAAGCAGACAAACACGCTAATAGAAGTCTAGACGTATAAAAAAAAAACCTGTGTTTATTAGGCAAAGTTGTACACAATTAACAAGGCAATACAATGAGCTTTATTTATCCTTTGGTTTGTTAACCAGAGATATTATATATATAGGTAAACAACGCTTAGCAAATCCAAGCAAAGATACTCTATAAAGTGTATGGAAAAAATTAACATTAGTTCCAGGTAAAATAACAATGCTTTTCTATATATCTCCAAGGGTCTATTTAAAGTTTTTTTTTTATTTTTTATAAGTAGTTATACTTAATAAAGCAAATAATATTATGATTAATAAATTGTTGTCTATGACATATAAGTAAGGTACTAATATATAGAAAGTTAAACCTACCAGGATATAAAGTGCATATGATGTTATAACACCTGTGTCTAAGTTTGCTATATTTCTACTTAAACTCACTAATCCTTTTTCTAAACCATATGGACCTATTAGCTCTACAGAACCTTTGTCTATGACCTTAGTAGTTTGCCCTCCTAATTTTAGAACCATATCTGTTATGTATCTGTTATAGAATAATTCAATTAAAAACCGTTGATTAAAGAAACCGTAAATATTATAACCTAATCTAGTTAGCTTAAAGTGTGTAAGTGTTTTAGGTATAAACTCAGATAGCATTATTGAGATAATACTTAATGAAACTGTAAATATTAATGGTAATATTTTAAATAAAGTGGGAACGGCAAATTCAGTGTCCAACATTATTTCATGTGATGGATGAATAAATAGACTATTGTCTATAAAGAAGCTAGAACCTAAACCTATAAATATATCTTTAGTAATATAACCAAAGAATATAGAAAAAACAGCTAGTATTATTAAAGGAAGACTCATAAAAATATCTCCTTCATGAGCTTGTTTGTAGTTGATTAAGGGCCCATTAGGATTAGTTAAGAATGTTAAGTATAAAACTTTAACTGAGTATAAAGTAGTAAACATTGCTCCTATTGTAGACACAAAGTATACAGCTGTACCAGAAAAGTAATATTGACCATATGCAGATTCAATAATAAAATCTTTAGAGTAAAACCCGGTCATGAAAGGAAAGGCTACTAAACTTAGGGAAGCTATTAACATAACTGAATAAGTTAAAGGTAAAAAAGGTCTTAGTGCTCCATATCTTCTGAAATCTTGATTATCTGCTACAGCGTGTATTACTGCACCAGCACCTAAGAATAAGAGACCTTTATAAAAAGCATGATTAACTAAATGAAACAATGCTATATTGTAAGAAGATAAACCTACTGCTATAACCATCATTCCCAATTGACTCATAGTAGAGTAAGCTATAACTTTTTTAATATCTTGTTGGAATAGCCCAATAAGAGAACTGAATATAGTAGTAATTGCTCCTAATCATAAACACAGTACTAAGACCGTGTTACTATATTCTATTAAAGGAGAACTACGCATCAATAAGTACACACCTGCAGTAACCATAGTAGCAGCATGTATTAAAGCGGAAACAGGTGTAGGTCCTTCCATAGCCATAGGCAATCAGATATGTAGTCCAATCTGTGAGCTTTTAGCCATAGCACCTATCAATAGACAGATACCAATAATTGTAACTGTATTGTCGCTTACAAATGGTGCAATTGAGAACACTGTTGCATAATCTACATTACCAAAAGATCATAGTATAGCGAACATACCTATAGTTAAAAAGCAATCACCAACTCTGTTAGTTAGGAAAGCAGAAAGAGAACTTTGGTTTGCAGCTATTCTAGTAAATCAGAAACTCACTAGCAAGTAAGAACACACACCTACTCCTTCTCATCCTACAAACATAAGTAAGAAGTTATTTGATGTTACAAGAATTATCATCATAAATGTGAATAAACTTAAATAACTAAAAAATCTCTGGTTATGAGGGTCGTTGCTCATGTAACCTATAGAATAAATGTGCACTAATGAAGATACAACTAATACGGGTATTAGCATAGATACAGTTAAAGAATCAAAATTGAAACTTCATAAAACATTTAATGATTCTGAGTCTATTCATCTAAACAGTTGGATGGCAACAGGTATATTATTCATACCTACTTCAAAAAAAGCTAAAACAGAAAGAGCAGTAGTGCTTAATACCGATAAACATGTTATTAATTGAGCACCACTTACTCCAACTTTTCTTCCGAAAAACCCAGAAACAATTGAACCTAATAAAGGTAAGATTATTATGGCTAAATACATTATTTAAATTCTATAGCAACACTTCCTCTTAATCTATAAAATGCTACTAAAATACCTAATCCTATGGCTGATTCTGCTCCAGCAATTGAGATTATATATATAGCATATGTTTGACCTAAAATGTCATCAAAGCTAAGCGAACCTAATAAAATTAAAAATGTAATAGCTAATAACATTATTTCAATTGAAATAAGCATTAAAATAATGTTTCTTCTATTTAAAACAAAACCTAAAATACCTATTAGAAAAAGTATAAGTGATAAGTTCATTTTTTTTTTCTCTATGTTTAGTGAATAATAAGTAAAAAAAGTCAGTTATTTATTAAAACATATATTTAAGAACCTCAATAGTAAACAGATAAAAATAAGAATAATCAGACAACGTCAACAAAGTGTCAGTATAATATTCCAGATTCTAACCCTAGGTGGTGATTTTCAGTTAAATGGTATGCTAATAAACGTCAGAACCCTACTGCTATAAACATTGTACCAATTATAACGTGTAAACCATGAAAACCTGTTCCAAAATAAAAACATGATCCAAATGCACCATCTGATAAAGTAAATGAAGAAACTGAATACTCTACTCCTTGGAATGCAGTAAATACTAAAGCTAAAACAATAGTAAACATTGCTCCATATAAAGCTCCATTTCTATTTCCTTGTATTAAAGAGTGGTGAGAATAAGTAATAGTTACACCAGATGCTAATAATAAAACAGTATTAAGTAATGGTAATTCAAAAGCATTTATTGCTTCTATACCCATAGGAGGTCATTGAGCTCCTAGTTCTACAGTAGGTGATAATGCACTATGGAAATATGCTCAGAATATAGCTAGGAAAAATAAAGCTTCACTTACTATAAATAGGGCTACTCCCATATTTAACCCTCTTTGCACAGCTAAAGTATGATTTCCTAAGTAAGTTCCTTCTGAAATAACATCTCTAAATCAGAAAAACATACTTGACATAACTAATGCAAGTGCACAAGGTAATCAGTAACCTGCATTAGAAAAACCATGCATAGTTAATACACCTGAAGTAGTTAAAGTAAGTAAACTAATACAAGTAAATATAGGTCAAGGAGAAGGTGATACTAAGTGAAAAGGATGTCCTTGAAAAGCACTTCTATTTAAATTTGACATAATAAATAATCTAATACTAAATACAAATATAACGTTTAATTTTTTTTTCTTTTATTTTTAGGTCTGTTACTCTCCATTGAGATTTTTAAGGTTTGCATTTAAAATATCTCATATGTTAATAAGTTTAAATAAGTTAAAAATAATATGTGAAGAGTTCACAATATGTATTAATAATATTGCATGGGTATAACTAAGCCGGTTTAAGTTAATGTACATAAAACTAAAATTAAAACTTAATAAGGGTCGGTTTTCTCATGGTTATAAAATTTCTGTTTTAGACCAAAGCTTTAGCTTTTATAAACATATCTATCAAGTGCTGGACTTTGCAATAATATATGTTAAACGTTATTGTACTTTATATACCACATACAAACAAAAAAAAATTTTTTGTTTTTATTTATTTTTATTTGCCTCTTGTATCTTGTTGAGTATGTAACTCTACTAAACTATTTTCAAGAAGACTTATTAAAGGAACTATGATTAAAAAGTGTGAGAAATATAAAACTGTACTTATTTGCCCAAACTCTATAAATGGAGATTCAACGTGTTTAGCTCCTAGTTGCATTAATATTAAAAAGTTAGCTATGAAAATAAAGAAGGCTATTTTACTTAAAGGTCTGAATTGTAAACCTCTAGTTCTTCCTAAGTCTGTGAATGGCATAACTAGTAATACTAATATAGCTGCAAACATAGCGATAACCCCTAAAAGTTTATTAGGTATTGATCTTAATATAGCATAGAAAGGTAAAAGGTACCATTCAGGTACTATTGCAGGTGGAGTTTGCATAGGGTTAGCCATAACATAATTTTCACTATCACCTAAAATATTTGGCATAAAGAAAACAAATACAGATAATACAACAATAAATAAAAAGATAGTAATTAAATCTTTAAATATGAAGTAAGGAGCAAAAGGTAATCTATCGTAATTACCTGAAACACCTAATGGATTACCTGATCCTGCACTATCGTGTAATGCGATTAGGTGCATTAATGCTAAAGCTGCTAATACGAAAGGTAATACAAAATGTAATGCAAAAAATCTGTTCAGTGTAGCGTTATTTACAGAAAAACCTCCTCATATGAACTCAACTATATCTTGACCTACTCAAGGTATAGCACTCATAAGGTTAGTAATAACTGTAGCACCTCATAATGACATTTGACCATATGGTAAAACGTAACCTAAAAACGCTGTAGCCATCATTAATATAAATATTACAGTACCTATTGTTCACACTAATGTTCTTGGTGCTCTGTATGATCCGTAATATAAACCTCTTCCTATGTGTAAGTAAACTAAGAAAAAAAAGGCTGAAGCTGTATTTGAGTGTAAGTAACGTATTAATCATCCATTATTTACATCTCTCATTATATGTTCAACTGAGTTAAACGCTTCTAATACACTAGGATTGTAGTGCATTGCTAATGTTACTCCTGTTACTATTTGTATAACTAAACAAAATCCAAGTAATGAACCAAAATTTCATAAGTAACTTATGTTTGACGGTTGAGGTGAATCAACTAAATATCCATTAACTAAACTTGCTAAAGGGTGACTTTTAAAAATTCTCATTGAAAAAAAAACGTTATTGTTATGCATATCACTTAAAATGTGTCTGAATTAAACAGCTATTATAAAAAACATCTAGCTAAATTTTCTTTTTTTTTGTTTCATTCTGATCATCACCAGAATAACTAGGCATAGTGTATGGGTAAAAGATATAATACTTAACTAATATAGTTTTATTATTATTAAGAAAGACTTGAACTTATACACGGACATTATAAATATCTTTTTATACCATTAAATTAATTAGATTTAATTAAGTTATAAGGAATAGGTGATTCGAACACCTAACCTTCCGTGTGTAAAACGGTTGCTCCACCAATTGAGCTAATTCCTTTATTGTTTAAAAATCATTCTAATTCATATTAATTACATATACTGATATGACGCGTACAACTAAAGTATTTGTAACTAAGTTAATAAAAAAAAATTTTTTTTTTTACGCCTTTGTTAAACAAAGGTTATCTATTTCAAGTTTACTATCTAAAGTAATCCTTAAGCATGATATATTAATAAAGATACAGAATAATGTAAACCATCTAGTATTGGAGCAGGGTATACTCCTAATACTACTGTAAATACAACTAATGTAAGTAGTATAAGAAATTCTCGTTTATTTAAATCAGGTATATTAAATTTAAAGAATCTTGAATATGATCCTGCAAAAGATATTCTGTTAAACATATAGATTGTGTAAGCCGCACTAAATACGATTGAAGAACTAGCAAATGCACCCAGTAAAGGCAATCTTTCGAATGTTCCGTATAAGCTCATAAATTCACCCACGAAATTAAGAGTTAAAGGTGTTCCAGCATTACCTAGACAAAGTATAAAGAATAATACGGAAAATAAAGGCATTACTTGTGCTATACCTCTATAAAAAGTAATTAATCTAGTAGATGATCTGTCATATAAAATACCTCCGGCACATATAAATAGACCAGATGAAACAAAACCGTGCGCCAATCCAAGTGTAATAGCACCTTCTATTCCTTGTACTGTATTACTAAAGACACCTAGTAAATAAACTGCAGCGTGGGATACAGAACTGTAAGCAATAAGTTCTTTAACATCTATAGTTCTTAAAGTACTAAAGCTAGCATATATAATAGTTATAACCCCTATTACATAAATTACAGATGTGAAGTAGATGTATGCTTTGGGAAGTAAAGGCAGTATTAATCTCAATATACCATATAGACTAAGTTTTAATACAATAGCTGCTAGTATTATACTTCCACCTAAAGGGGATTCTACGTGAGCTTTTAAAAGTCAAGTATTTAAGAATATTGTAGGTGTTTTAACTGCAAAAGCTATGAAAATTCCATAAAACAAAAATAATTGAGTTACGAAATTAAAATTTGTTTTATATAAAGCATCAAAATCAGTAGTTCCCATTATTGAAGACATTGTAAGTATAGATAGTAATAAAAATAAAGAACCTAAAAGTGTGTATAAAAATAAGTAGAAACTAGCTCTAACTCTATTGCTAGAACCGAACAAACCTATTAAAATAAATAAAGGAGGTAATATACTTTCAAAGAAAATATAAAAAAGCAGTATATCTAATACTAGGAATACTGCAAGTAATAATGTTTCCAGGAGTAATATTATTATAACGTAAGATTTTACGTTTTCTGTTATTGAGTTTCAATTAGATAATAGGGATACAGGTATTATCATTGTAGTTAAAAGAACGAAATATATCGATAATCCATCAACTCCTAGGTAGAAATCAAAACTATTAATTTTATGATATTCTTGTACAAATTGAAATTGATTGTTGCTAAAGTTAAAAAGCATAAATACTATTAAGGAAACAAAAAAGTTTATTATAGATGTGGTTAAAGCAATTACTTTAGTTTGTTTTAAATTTGAAAGTCTAGTTTGACTATGTATACTGTCATTATATGTGACATCTGTTGTAGATACAAGAAAGACACCTATTAAAGGTATCAGTAGTAGTGATATAAGTAACATTGGTTTGTTAAGATAGAATATTTAATTTTTCTGTTTATACGTTTTTTCAATTTATACTAGTTAGGGTAAATTGAATTGTGACATTATACTTATTTGTATAATTTATAACGTAAAATAAATATATTTTACAATTGTGTTTAAGATGTAATAAAAAAAAATATATAACTGATGCTGTTGTTTACTTAGGTTAACCTAACTTAAAAATAGATAGCTAATTTTCAGAAAATACTAGCTCGTTCGTTGTTTTTTTTTTTAGTTATTTTTGTTTAATTGTTATTACAATTGCCCCCACCATGGCTAATAGTAAAATAATAGATGTTATTATTAATCATAAAGGGTAGCTAGTATATATAATATTACCAATACTTGTAATGTGGGATGTTTCAGACAGCCCTCCATCTCATATATGAGAACTTACGAACGATATATCATTGCTATTTGAGGTTAAAGCACTTACGTCTTTAATGCTCATAGGACTATAGTAGCTAGGGTAAGATATGTTATTTACACTACTTAAGTTGGAGTATGTATATACATTTAAAACCGAACTAAGATTGGAAGGTAAAAGTTTATATAATGTAACATTAAAAAATATCCCTATCATTATAGCCAATGGAATACTATTACTGTTATCGGTTGTAAGCTCAGATATTCTTACATTAATCAACATTAATATAAATAAGAATAAAATAGATACTGCTCCTACATACACTAATAAATACGATAAACCTATAAAGTTTATACCTAAAAGCATTAAGTAGCTAGCTATGTTTAAAAACAATCCTATTAAAAACAGTACGGATACAATAGGATTTTTGCTTACAATAACAAAAATACCACATAAAATGGATGCTAATGAAACTAAACTTAATAGACTATCACTAGAACCATTAGTGAAAGTCTCATTTAAAAGATATAAATGTAGCATAGATAAATATAAATTTTTTCCTCAATAAACAATTGTAAGAACTAATATACTATAGAGAATGTATATATTTTTTTTTTTTTTACGTAATAACATATTAAAATAAAGTAATGTTACTAGGTATAATATCGAAACTGTATATAATACAAGGTACCACTACAATAAAGGCTATAACAACAGGTAATAAAATAGTTCATGAAAAGGACATTAGTTGATCAAAACGTATTCTAGGGAAAGAAGCTCTAACTCATATAAAAACAAAAACCATAATACATGATTTAAATCCTAAAGTTAAACCTGATATCATTCCTTCTATTAACGGGCTAGATAAAAATTCCAGTTTATTAGTAATTGAATGGTCATAATCAACTAGTTGTAGTATATAAAGTAAAAAAGAAAAATCTAATAAGTAACCACCTAAAAATAGAATAGTGGTTAATATACACATAAGCACAATACTTGCGTATTCTGCTAAGAAAAAGAAAACAAATATCACTGCAGCATGTTCCGTCATAAATCCACTTACTAACTCAGATTCTGCCTCGGCTAGATCAAATGGGGCTCTGTTAGTTTCTGCTACAGAACCTATAAAGAATATAACGAAAACAGGGAAAAGTGGTATTATGAATCATATGGATCTTTGAGCTTCTATGTTAACAGTTAAATTTAAACTTCCTGTTAACAATATAACAAGTAGTATTGCTGAGCTTAGTATTAGTTCGTAACTTATTAATTGTGCTGTACTTCTAAGTGAACCTAAAAAGGCATATTTGGAGTTTGCTGATCACCCTGCTAATAAGATACCGTAAGTAGCTAGAGAAGAAACAGCTAACATATATAAGATACCTAAGTTAAAATCTCATATTGCCAACCCAGGACCATAAGGTATAACAGCATAACCTAATAACGAGAATATTAAAGTTATTATAGGACCTAGGAAAAACAATACAAGATTTGCCTGTGTAGGTGAAACATATTCTTTTAATAGAAGTTTAAGAGCATCTGCAAATGCTTGGAGTAAACCATAATATCCTACTACATTAGGACCTAACCTTCTTTGCATGCTTGCCATAGTTTTTCTTTCCGCTACAGTTACAAAAGCAACAGTAAGTAAAACAGGCACAGTTACCAATAAGACTTCTATTATGGAAATAAGTGTGGGTATGTATAACATAGATTAATTTATTATGATTCTAAAATTAAGAAAAAAAAAAAATAAATATATATTTTTTTTTTCTTAAGTTTTACGTCTAAAAGTGGGCACACAGTTTTTCAGCCTTTAAATGACTTATTTTTTTTTTTTTTTTTATTAGTACTGCAGCCCTTATTACTAAAAATAAAGGGTTTGTTGTTAAAAAGTTTAATCCAATGATCTTGTAATTTAGAGATAATATAAAAATAAAGCACAAAATTAAAACAAATGAAAAAGGTAAATTAAAGAAGCTAAAACACAATATAAACGTTGTTAGCCAGGAGAGAAATTTGAATTCTCATTCTTAATGCATGAAATTAACGTTCTAACCAATTGAACTATCCTGGCGGAAAAAAATATCATATAAAGCACATTATAAGGGAGGATACCCTGACTTGAACAGAGAACCTACTGTGCCACATACAGTTGCTCTACCTATTGAGCTATATCCACCTTTTATTTTTAGACTTTTTTCTTGTACTTAGATGTATAAATTAACTACCTAATCTAATTTACATATATATTGCATTTGGTTTTAAACTTTATGTTGGAGTGATTCGAACACTCAATAGTAAATACCAAAAATTTATGACTTACCGATTAGTCCACAACATATTTTTTTTAACTAATATAAAAGTAAATAAAGATAAAACCTATGATTAATACTAATATTATCTTCACACGCAAAAAAATTATTACTTTTTTTTAACGGTGACAAGTGGTTAAGCCACATATAATAACAAGAAAGCCATCATTAATGCAAATAGACCTGTTGCTTCTGAAAAAGCAAAACCTAGAATAGCGTAAGAAAACAATTGTCCTCTTAAAGAAGGATTTCTTGCCACACCTAAAATTAAAGCTCCAAACACTACACCGATACCTACACCTGCACCTATTAATCCTGTAGTTGCTAAACCTGTTCCAATAATTTTTGCTGCTTGTATCATAAAAAAAAATATTTAAATAATTAAGAGGAAACCTCTATTGAATATAATGTGCTTTTAAAGTTAAGGTAAATCCGACTTGAACGGATAAGATTTAAAAATCAAATAGTCCTAAGCTATTCATGTCTACCAATTCCATCATTACCTTTAGTAAATAATAAAGGATATCTGTTTACTATTAAAAATGCTCGAGATAAGATTTGAACTTACAACCTAAACATCTTCAGAGTTCCGCTCTACCAGGTTGAGCTTCTCGAGCTTTATATTTTTAACTTATTGTTCAAAATGGAGATATTAGGACTCGATCCTAAAATAACGATATGCAAAATCGCAGTTTTACCAATTAAACTATATCCCCTTTAGGAATGATTTGTTCTTGCCCGCCGTATCCCCACAGATTGCGACTCTTGATAGGTTATTGCAACAACACGTGCATTGCTCCTCATACATCTATTCTTAATGCTAGTTTAAACCCGCTATAATATAGAAACCTTATTCTAACATATAGTATACTAGAGCACGCTGCTCCGTGCACTATATATATACCAATTATACATACTAACCCACCTGGGATTTGAACCCAGGATGTAACAGTGAAAGTGTTATGTCTTAACCCCTTGACTAGTGGGTCTTTGTATTTAACTGCATAAACAATTTATCCGAAAAACGACTTGAACGTTTACGATATTATATCAATAAATCTTAAGTTTATCCTGTCTACCAATTCCAGCACTCGGATACTAATTACTTTTCAGGTTAATCAATGTATTATAAATAGTTTATAAGGCCAGAGTGATTTGAACACTCATCTGAGCTATCATGAGCAGCTTGCTCTACCAATTAAGCTATAGCCTTTTTTTATTACTATTAACACCTAGAGTAACCTCTATAAAATTTATGCGGACAAAGGATTTGCACCTCTATTTATTGGTCATGAGCCAATTATGTTACTATTACATCAATCCGCATTTGTTTTTTTTTTTTTCTTATAAGCATCAATGCATACACACATAGCTGTAAACATAAGTAAGCATATAAAAAATTAAGCCCAGTGTAAGTATCGCACTTACTTCTACCGATTACAAAACGGTTGCATTGCTTTTATGCTAACCGGGCTGTGTATATAAATGCTTATATCTAATAATGTATGATAAGTGTGTTATTTAGTTTTTAATAAAATTAGTACTTTTTACCTGAAGACATCAAAATCCTTAGAGCAAAAGCCTATACAATACTAATGTGTGTTTACACACTAGTATTCGTAGTAGTCTACTACGTATATTTAAGAGTATCTTAAGGTAAGCTTCGTGCCTATATGCATTCAGCACTTATCTATAACTAACATGGATTTCCTGCCGTGCCTATGATGTATATATACCTGAGTAATTGTAAATCTCCTTTTTCTCTTAACTACAAACGTTTTGCGCTAGTAGAATAATATAATATTGGACTCATAAACAACAGGTAAACCAGAGGTTAGCATACCCAACTCCTTTCGTACGAAGGGGCTATTCTTATTTTACTCTAATTTCCTCTAGAAGATAGAAACCATACTGTCTCACGACGTATTTAACCCAGCTCGTGTAGCTCTTTAATCGACGAACAGTCGTACCCTTCATGATTCCTGCATTCATGTGGA
>Ga0265797_10003899_pt1 | contig 23362 bp, 19 predicted proteins | sample P2T30metagenome_FD_192433 | JGI IMG/M metagenome (GOLD analysis project Ga0265797, IMG submission 192433) | Plant litter microbial communities from East Loma Ridge, Irvine, California - P2 T30 | ecosystem: Environmental > Terrestrial > Plant litter > Unclassified | place: USA: California... | reverse complement strand
AAGCGAGACGAGTGTGTTATTTTTGTCGGCGTACCTGAAACAGCCTTCAGGACCTTCTCGGAGATGGTGGCGGCAGTCTTGTACTTGGTGAGGCTGTATATTGGGTCAACGCTGTGGCTCTTTCGGAGGGGTATGGGAGGTCGGATGGAGCTCACGTGTCGGGGTTGGCGAGAGTGTAGTCTGGACGATGATGTAAGTAGCTATTTCTGAGCATTGGCGACGGGATGTAAACATACCAACGGGCTTTTCCTCGGTGGTGGTCGCCATTTTGAATGAGATTGTGCTAGGGTATAAGGTGGAAAGGGTGCTTGGTTCAGGGAAAGGTGAGGTAGGTCAAGTCTCGTCTCGCTAGAGGTATGATGATGAAAAACGCGTGTGGGACTTTTGGAGGGGCAGTGATGCGCGGGGTCGAGGTCTGGTGGATTCGATTCGACGAGTCGACGTACTCTAGTGCCACTCGATTATTCACTTTGCCGCCGCGTTTGGGCCTGATTGTGACCACGTGAGACTGTGAAGCGACTCTTCATGCACGCCATGAACAATGGCCAGTCTCTTGCGGTGAGTGAGAGCCTTGGAATGTGGGCTAGAGACGCAAGCTGGAAATGCCGCATGTGGGAGCTATTGATGCCAACCTGACGAGCTGCACACGTTGGCAACTGATGTGTATGCAAATGTTTAGGTATCACATGCTCAATTCTATTATTGACACTTTCGTCATGTTCATGTGAGACTGTTCCTGGCTGCGAGTCAGCATTTCGCACAACCTGATGCATGATCTGCTAACAGGCTGAACAGCTTGAATCGACTGGCAAAGGTCAGATGTCGATCATCAATGACGAATAGTGAGAACTGAAGTCACGCATCTTGTATGGCAGATCAGCTTGAGCAATCTTGGAGTCAAAGACTGGAATTCAGAGCGAAAGTGAGACCGAAGTTGTCCTCACTTGACTCTAGGTCATGTAGCTGTCATCGGTCTTCATACGGCTACATCTGGCTCTGACTTTTCCATGACGAATGAACGATTTTAACCACATACTACCATCTGGTAAGATGTCTGTATTTTCTGCCGTAGGCTGATCATGCTTCATTAAAAGATCTCAATCACATGCATATCTGTAACAACCACTTGCTTTCTCAGCACCAGAGACACATAGTGTCTTGTATACAAACTTATGTGCTTTGGTCTATCGTGTGCGCAATTCCAGAGGGTTAGGGGTTGAGGGTTAACTGTTCGAACCAAAAAAAACGATTTACCCATCCTATCGATGGACCTTATGTCTTTTGCCTCATATTTTCATGAGCGCATATTTACGGCTCTTGTAATGTTTCATCAATCCATGGTGATCGGACGTATCTCGCAAGATCTGTAGCTTGGAAGAATCCGCGGAGAAAACCCGTGCAGGACGTAAACATGAACAATATACATCACGAACTTTAAACCTTTTCGTTCTATAAGATGTATACAAAGTTCATGCAGTCGATGATGCATCGCTGATGTGAGTTCCTCTGATATACAGGAAGGATTCCAACCGCTGGGACGAAGACAAGACTAATGCGTGAATAAGGGAAGAACATGAGTAGGTATGCATGAGATATGAGTGACTGATTAAACGCTTACTGTGCATCTAATGATTCCTCCGAAAGGTCGCAGAGATTACGCCGCGATTGCAGATGGTCTCAAGCATGTCTATCGCCGCACCATACACCCAGAAAGAGGCATAAAGCCGCAGACGCGACAGCTATTCACACACTCGATTCAATCTCCATCACCAACGTGCTCTTGATATAATTCTAACACCCGCCACTGCGACTCACTATACAGTAAGAACCGCCACCACTCCCGTCCACACGGGCGTGTCTGACAAGGTCGTTGTGTTCGATCTTGTGCGGACAGCGGTTAGGACCTACCATCGACGGCGATCAAACGATCCGTGGGGGTTCTTCTTCCTTCATCATGGTGGTAACCTTACGCACAGGAGTATGCTCCGGCAAGAGACGAATTCGAATGCTCTCAGGCGGTCAAGCAATCGAGCGTCAATGACCGCGCGCGCACGAATAAAGTTCATCGGTTGCATCGACGACGTGGCTGTGAGACTGTATAAGAGAGTTCATCAGGTCGGGACGCGACGTAGTACTCGTTTGAAAGCACGAGCGTAGTTCTAGAACGACCGACCAGCAGGGGTGGGTACGAGTATGTCGTCAATGGTAGGAATTATGCTTCGACATGTTGCTCCGCTGGGTAAACTCGTGTCGATCGAGTTTGCATGGTCGTGCAGCCTGATATGCTCGTCAGGCCATTGATGAGAACGCGGCTTTGAGCTTCCGGGGGACTAAAGGCCATTATTAGCTGAGGCATACCATAGCCAGAGAGACACAGTTCTTGCTTGGAGTGCTTTGTGAGAACTTTCATGACGATTGCATGGCCGGTAAGCTGATCCAAATTAGAATGAACCGTGACCGAACTGTGCTTACCCTTGAAATACTTCTCCGGATGTATAACTGTCTTGGTGGAGACCACACTGGCACAATTTTGCCTTGTATATTGCTGTGGCTGAGCTTGCTTTTGTGCCATCACTTATTAGTATGCAGACTCGTGATTAGGTTTTGCGTATACTCGTCGCCGTAGTGACCCACTAGCATATCGTGTGCACAAGTATGCATAGTACATCGACGGATTTCAAAGCTCATAGCTCCGAATCCCAGCGATGAGATTGAGTATTGTCGGTTCCGACTGCAGAATGGTTGTGCGGCCCATAGCAAAGTCCGAGGCGGAGCCCCTACATCTCGATCGTCAAGGTAACACGAAGGACACGTGCTATCGAGAACCATGGGGGACCTCGCCATCGACATGGTGGTGACAGCTCGCCAATCGAGCCCGGCAGAGAAGAGCCGCGAAAACGTGGCAGCGGTCAGCCTTATTGATATTGCCCGCGGATGTTATCGGGCAGCAAGATGTGACGAGGGGTCACGACTACTGTCGAAAGAGGTAAGGAAAGAGAACTAGAGATGAGAGGGCGTCATGGGCGCGGGCTTACCCTTGCTGCAGGAGCGTGGACAAGTTTTAGGGCAATCGTGTTTGCGAGTCAGGGCTGCAGCGTGGCCTTTCGACATACTTTATTGCGTGGTGGTGCGGCTGGTGGAAGGCTCGTGGAACATGAGGCGCAGATATGGCGACAGCGAGTGTTTCAATGTAGTTTGCTTGAAGAAGCAGGATGCGGCTTCACAGACGTCAGACGGTGGGAGGTAGCAGATGCCTGTTCGGGGAACAGAGTCGACGCGTTAGGTACCGGTAGATTGGGTCTCGAGATTAATTGGGAAGCCTTGGGACGCCGCTGCATCGCTGGTCGGCAGTCATGAGCCTCTAGTGGTCAGTACGCGGCGATACTTTTGTCTTTACTGGTTATATCGTCGTGGCAGTGGGCAGTCGGGGGATGTTGCCGACGGTCTGGTTTGGTTTAGTTTGCGTCGCGTCGCGTGGGCGAGATGGCCCCGAACAGCCACAGTTGCGCCGTTGACTTTACAAATAACTGGCGGACGCTGCTCCGGCGTGTCGAGTGCCGGACAAGGCTGTCGCCACTAGAGGAGGAATACAGGCTACACAGCGATGGTGGATTATTGTTGCGCCTGACAGCAAGGAGAGCGCACCGCCCAAACGCCGTTTGCCTTTAGGCGGCTCTAGTGCGGCGCTGGCAGGAAAGGGAGAGGAGAAAGGGATCACGAGTGGGACGGAGCAGGGCCGTAAGGAGGCAAAGCAGGAAGTGCGTGGCGAGAGGCTGCTGCGTGTGCGAACAATAATGACAATGATGTCTCGGTGTGAAGAATGGGACAACAGAGTGCGTGCGTGTGCGTGTGTGTGTGTGGCTGACCAGATAGATTGGATGACTCGATAGCCTACACCGCGCACGTGACACGCACGATCGTCCGTGGCGTGGACAATACTGTAAATCATCAAGTTCGAGCAAGGATAGCACGCGCTGCTGGAGACTCTTGGAGGCATGCCGCATGCCGCATGCCGCATGCGAGCCATGTCTGAGATGAGGACAAGGGCAGAGAGGCTTTTCCTTGAGACAGTCCACGCTTGGATCACCTCGTCTTCTTCGCGCATACGTCATACTGGCGAACCACAGACCGCACCAAATCGTAGTAGCAGCGTAGCAGCCCGTCCTCCGTCGTGGCCACGGCCAGCGTCAGTCTCTCACCGCGCGATCCATCCCATCTGTGCACGCAGCCTGCGAGCTGACTGACCATACCACCGTGCTGCTAGGCACTCACACGACGACTGGCCTTCCCTGCGAGTCGAGCGTGCCACCAGCCCTGCCCTCAAGCTGCCATCCTGGTCTGCTGCACTCAAACACGCAACACATCTCGCCCATGTGTTGCTGCGCGCCCCAACTACTCCTCCAGCCAGCGGACACTCGAACTCGACCATATCACGACCACTACCACTGCTCCCTCCCACGCCAGCGAGAGCGAGAGCCCGGCTCGCACGACACCGGCTGGCCGCAACGCCATGAAGCCGACACTCCCACTGCGGACGCCTAGTAGCAACGACGACTACCAACAACTCTCTGATACAGCCTCTGCGCAACAGCGCCTGGCGCGAACACAATCCGGCGAACAAGCCACCACCCCGGCATCGCCCTCGACAGCGCGTCCCCAGCTCCTGCGCTCGCCGCTTGCGCGAGTCTCCAGCCTGGCCCAAGAGCAGGATGACGCTTCTCCCGACACACCACGTACGGCCACGGCCACTGCCACTTCCGTCGGCGATCAACTTGTACCATCTTCCCTGAGCAATCGTGATGCGGAAGATCCTGGCACCACACGTGCCGAGGGCACGACACCAGGCGATGGCACGGTCAAAGGCAAATCACCCGGTCCCAGCCCTGACGAGGAAACTCTTGCTAAATTGCGGGATGCAGTCAGCGCGAAAATGCTGCTGCAACAGCGCATGCGAACCAGCCACGACAATAAACGTCCGTCCATGCTGAGAGATAACCCCGAGGCTGCCCGGCCCATGTCTACTGTCTCCAACAGCTCGGCCATGACTTCCACCTCGACCGCATCTACTGAGTCGGCAAAGACTATCCGGGGCAGCGTACCAAATACACCAGCAATTGGTGCTCAACCTCTCCGCACGCCATCCTATCCGTTCCCATACGTTCCTGGCACTCCACGCACTTGGTCATCGAGCTTCCACCAGCCCTTCACCAGTCTCTCACCTACCGTGAGCAGCCACTTTGGTGCCGAGCACAATACTCCCGGCGCAGACAGTAGTGGCCTGACGTCTGGTGGTAGTACACCAGCTGCTGGACCTGCAATGTTTGCACCATACGGAGCACCACCACCACGTCCTGAGGATCCTCGATTCCCTACACCAAACCTTTACGACTTGGTCCTCCAGTTGAGCGCAGAACCCGGTCTCGATGCTTGGTGGGCCGCCGTAGCGAACATCATGCACGATCATTACAAGGCTGAGCGAGTGGCGTTGGCGATGCCTGCAGATCCGACTGACATTGAAAACGTACCATGGGGCCAGAAAGCCACTTTCAGCATGAGTGGGCGAGAGGAATTCGTGCCGGACCATGCCAATATGGAAACGGCAGCTCAAGACGAAAGGCCTCAGTTCACCCTTCGTGAACCTTCAGGCGACGCCCTCAGTGATGTGAGACCACAAAAGTTGCACCCGGAACGTCTGCGACCGCGCTTAGACGCACGGCATTCCTACGCCGGTCAAGCTCGCGATATTAAGGACGCCACTCCAGAGCCGGCAAAGACAAATGAAAGACCTGCGGGCCTGCAACGTTCGTTTACGTACGCGCCCGGAGCGCCCACTGCACCAGGTCACGTTAGACTGCCTGCTGTACGTATGCCTTCAGCTTCGAGTGTGAGGACCGGTTCTCTTGCGGATCTTGAGTTTAGCAGTGATGCAGACGGCGTCGACTCTGGTCCATACGCTGCTGTCTTCCCTGTCCTTCGGGCTCTCGATCATGAATCTCATCCTCTCATCGAATCCGGTGGAATAAATCGGGTGCTGGAAAGAGGCAGGGTCGTCACAGTCACGCGAGACTATGTCTCTGACTCGGAATTGCAAGCATCGAGCACAGCGGCGACACCAAACGAAGGTGCTACGACCTCGTCCGGACCAGAGTCTCGTCCCTCGCAGGTATTCGGCAACTATCGACAGGTACTAGCGAAGGGAAGTGCACTGGAGACCCCACGTGAGTACGACGAGTACGAGCAACACCCAGCGTCGCCGTGGACTCAATCACCCGCACCATCGCCAGCTATACAATCCGATGAGGATCAAAATCCGTTCTTTGCGAACGAAGAAGACCAAGTTGAAGATTCTTTCAATCCAGTCACCACACCCCAGGATTACACACAATATGGCCAGGTGGAGGCAATTGGCGTCGACAAAGCTAGTACGGTACTTCATGTTCCGTTGGTGCACCCCACGCTTTCGCAACCAATGCAATCTCTTCGATTTTCTGGTTCCAAGAACAGTGCATCCTCGCACGGCGAAGAGAACCTGGATGCTGACAGAAGGGCACCCATTGCCGTACTATCAATACTAGGTTCCCCAGTGCCATACCCGCCAAACCTGATACAGTCTCTACAGCATCTTGGACCACACCTCGCTACCTCGCTTTCGAACGCACAGGCATTCTCCGCTGGTACGAACCCGGGCTTGAGTATTCGACACCGAAGGTCTGCCTCTGGACGCAACCTCGTAAATGCCAACATGAGCATAGAGCCAACGACTCTTGACGAGATTGTCAATGCAGATCTGGAAGACCCATCAAGCGCGTTCCCGGACAATCTGACCAGCCCTTCCGACTACTCAGGCCGATCACGACACAGCCCTGGCAGCTCAATCGCAGGAACCCCTGGTTGGGATCCAGCAACTCATGGCTGGACATCAAGCCGATCTGCGGGTGGCACGCCAGGCGTGCATGGTTCGGAGATGGTTGACAACTATTTCGATGCAAAGAAGCGAAACGGTCATCGTGCGAGTGGCAGTAATACTGGTGTAGCTGCACAGACGACACCTGCTCGATCAGGCAGTAGAAAGTTGCCTGGCCAAGAAGGCAAACCGCAGACCGACAATGATTTGTCTCGCTCTGATCGCAAACTTCGCTTCGAGGGTTCTGCTGCAGATCTGAAGTCACCCCGAAGACCTCTGGACAGAGAAAAGATGCAGGGCAAATTCAAGGAAGCGATGGCATCACCTTTGCGACCAGATCTTCGCCACACCATAACCCAAGTGCCAGGGCCTGGCGACAAGAACCATACTTATTTACACTCGTATGGTGCGGACTTCCAGTCCTCTTTCTCAGCCATGTCGGCCATGACTCCCGGTGGCGGCCCCAATATCCCACCTCCTCTTGGTCATACCAGGAAATCCTCCTTACCAGACGAGATGCCGCCTCCTTCCGAACGTCTGCTGCGTACCATCATCGACTCACTACCAGTGCAGATCTTTACTGCAGAGCCTGAGACTGGCAAGCTGACTTGGGTTAATTCCAAATTCCTGATCTACAGGGGACAAGACTCTCGACAGGTGCTTAGCGAGCCATGGCAAGCGATCCATCCCGAAGACAGAGTAGAATATATGGACACGTGGAATCGCTCTCTACGGACTGGTCAGCAGATGCAACAAAAGGTCAGACTACAGCGCTTTGATGGCAAGTATCGTTGGTTTTACGTTCGCGCCGCGCCACTCAAGGATAAACGCCAAAATATTGTGCATTGGATCGGTACCAATATGGACTTCCACGAACAACATGTTGCCGAACTGAACCTGGCCCGCCAGCAGAAAATGGCTGCGAGTGAAGCCAAATACCGCGCGCTGGCAAACTCAAGCCCTCAAATTGTGTTCGCAGTTGGCCGAACGAAGGGTGTCACTTTCTGCAACTCGCAATGGCTTGGCTATTCTGGACAAACCGAAGGTCAAGCACTGGGTGTGGGATTCATGGACCATGTGCACCCGGAAGATTTGGCGAAGTGTAGATTGCCGATTTTCGACGAGGGATCGAACCAGCCTAACAACGTACCAACGACCATGCCGCCTGAGCCTCGAAGATCCAAGTCGATGTCTATGGAATCCTCGAGCGGGTCTTCGGATACAGAGAGGGGATCAGTACAGGAGGGCTCACCTCCTCAGCAGCCTCCCCAGCGTAAACTATCCGAATTGGCCAGTACCGGTATTCTGAAAGTGGCCCGCGATACCGACGGACGGCCATCATATTCCACCGAGGTGCGCTTGCGATCAAAGGATGGTGAATTCAGGTGGCACCTTGTCCGGATCCTGTTGGCGGAACCTTTGCTACAAGCTGGTAATGAGGAGGAAACTTGGTACGGTACATGCACCGACATCAACGATCACAAAACACTGGAGCGCGATTTGAAGGAGACCATGGACGAGAAATCCCGCTTCCTGAGCAACATGTCGCATGAGATCCGCACTCCTCTCAACGGTATCACTGGTATGGTGAACTTTTTGATCGACAGCAATTTGTCTACAGAGCAGATGGAGCATGTTAGCATCATAAGAGCTAGCACTGAAGGCCTGCGTGGTTTGATCAACGACATTCTTGACCTGTCCAAGGCAGAAGCTGGCATGATCCAACTTAACATGGACTGGATGTATGTTCGTGCACTGATCGAAGAAGTGAATGACCTTACCTCCACAATGGCCATCGACAAGGGTCTCGAGCTCAACTATGTTGTGGATGGTGATGTGCCGACTCAATTCAAAGGCGACCGTTTCCGTCTTCGCCAGATCCTGCTGAACGTCGTCGGTAACGCTATCAAGTTTACTCAAGATGGCGAGGTCTTCGTTCACTGTAGCATCAAGAAAGATGAAGACCATGAGTTGAACAAGCATGAGCTTTTCGTGAAGTTCCAGATCACCGATACTGGTCGTGGCTTTACGGATAAGGAGGCTGACGCTCTGTTCAAACGCTTCAGTCAGATCGATGGAAGTAGCACTCGCCAACACGGTGGAACTGGACTTGGACTGGTCATTTCGCGTCAACTTGCTCATTTGCACGGAGGTGATATGAGTGCTACTGGTGTTCCAAACAAGGGCTCGACATTCACCTTCTTCGTTAAGACCACATTGCCTTCTCGCGACGACAGACCTCCCGCTCCGGAGCCAGCATCTACAGTGCCCAGCATACCTATTTTCCCTATGGTCGCCAGCTCTATGGCATCTACGCCCGCCGAGACCCCTGAAATGGGCCCTACCCCTGGGTACAAGTTGGCGAAGGTACCCTCAATCCACAGCGTGACCGAGCCGCCCGCGAAGACTTCGCCCAAAGCTGGACAAGGAAGCATCTCATCGTCGTCTCTCAATTCACCTGACTTGGGTAAAGCCTCTCCTACAGTCTCTTCTGCTGGCTCGGAGCTGTCAGGGGTAGCCCGTACCAGCAGCTCAATCTCCGAGCGCTCTTCAGCATCGTCCTACGTTCCGGACTTGCCAGTGTCCTCAAGCACATCGATGAAACTTAATATGCCTTCACCTTTGTCACCGGGATCAAGAGACTCGGGACCCGACTCGAACGATTCTCACGCTACCATAACGCAGAGATTGTACTTGCAGCCTGCTGTGTCTCCGCCAACAAGCACGACACCTCCTCCGATGTTCTCGATCTTGGTTGTTGCTCCATTGCGTTACAGTCGACAGGCCACAGTGCAGCATATCGAGAAAACGCTTCCAAGCAACGTGCCACATCAGATTACGGCGAAGGACAACCTTGAAGACTGCGAGGCAATGCTCAGCGGAGCAGACCCAGTCGTCTTCAGCCATGTGGTACTGGTCCTCAAGGACGTGCACGAGATCATTGCTTTGACTGATCGAATTTTGAAAACTCTTGCTCACTCGTCGACCACCATCGTGATCATCACGGATCTCGCCCAGAAACGCAAGATCATCGAGCAGGCGCAGGAACGCAGTCACAAGTCACTTGAGACAGAGAGCAGAGTGCTCTTCGTCTTCAAGCCACTCAAGCCCTCCCGTTTTGCAATCATCTTCGACCCTCAAAAGGGCCGCGAGATGAGCACAGATCGCAACCAGGACAGCGCCCAGCAAGTCGCGTACAATCAAAAGCAGGTATTCGCGGAGTTATCCGCACGACTGGGCAAGAAAGACAAGCGTGTCTTACTGGTGGAAGACAACAGAGTCAACCAGATGGTTATCCTGAAGTTCTTCAGCAAAGTCGGCATCCCCGTGGAGACGGTCATGGACGGTGTCCAATGCACAGAGAAAGTATTCGCAAAGCCACAGGGCTACTTCTCCCTCATCCTGGTAAGTCGCACAACACATCTTCCCAATTCTCACAGTCTATCTCTCGCTAACACGATGTCCCTTCCAGTGCGATCTCCACATGCCCAACAAAGACGGCTATCAAACTTGCAAGGAGCTACGCAGGTGGGAAAAGCGCACCAAGCAACCTCACCAACCCATTATCGCCCTCTCGGCAAACGTCCTCGGCGATGTCTACCAGAAGTGCGTCGACGCCGGCTTCAACAGCTACCTCACCAAGCCGGTCGACTTCAAGGAGCTCAGCACGGTGCTGATGGCGTTCATGGACCCGACGGATCCGGCAAAACCGCATGCTTTTATGAGTAAGAAGAGAGGGTAGTGGGACAGTTCTCGAGCGCCTCTTGTTCACCACGATGCCACGGCCACGCGAGATCGCCAACATCGCATGCGGGGCGTCATGGGATGTTGACGCTACTGGTTTATTCTATCATATACCCAGCCGACGGGCATAGATGGGTGGCGCACATCAGTAGGGTTTCGGTTTTTTCTTGATTTCTTTTCGAGAAGGGACTCCTTTTTTTCTACTTCATATATATCTATCTGTTCTTTGGGCATCTTTATATTTTTTTCTATCTCCTGCTGAGATCCTTGGAGGTTTTGGATGCTGGTGGGGTCTTTTTATGTTTCCCTCTGACGCGTTATGGCCCGTGGCACTTTTTCTTCTCCTTGTTCTTTGCGAATCTTCTAATGAGTCTTTGGGGTGGTGGTGTTTTGCTTTTGGGGAGTGCTTGGAGGAGCGGATACATTTCGGGTACATTTGGCACATTTATCTTTCGTAGGATTGACTGCCCGCGCGGCGGTCTTTTTATATGTATGAATACGAATATGGATAGGGATATAGATATGGACTGTTCACTTCTCTCCCCGCCTCTCTTTTTGCTTCTGTTCTGTTCTGCTTGTCTCTCTTTTTTTCTTTTTTCTTTCAGGGGTTAGACCCGTTGATGCGAGTGTTGGTCTAGATAAAAGAGGGTGATATGTTTTTGAGTCGCTATACGGACATGGATTCTCATGGGAACGCTACTACTTCTGATAGCTCTTTATTCGGCGTATTTCTCCCCCAGAGGCTGAATGATTTGTGATTATGTGTGCTAAGGTGACACAGTTGAGACCTGTTTCCAATGTCTCGTCTGATCTGATCTGATCTGATAGTAGTGACACGGTCCCAATGCTTTATTCCGCAAAGTAAACATCGGGGATTTGTCCGAGGACAGTGGACTAGCTCGTTCATTAAGAGAGGGCTATTTAGGATCCAACAAGGCCATGCCCTGCAGATCATGGCGATATGGCCGAGCGATGTCACAATGTGATCGTGTGTGCTTGACGATGATTGCGTGGTCTGCAATTTTGATGGCAGATGGTAATATCAGAGTGACTGGGATATGCTTGTCGGGCTTTGGCGTACAGTAGTGTCGTTGCTAGGCGGCTTCCCCGCGCTTTGAGATGCTGCAGGGACGAAAGGCGAGAGTTGGGTGGTGCTGTGGTGGGCTTCCACGAGCTTACCGCAACTGGCAACTGATTGCTCTCTCTCTACATTGCTTTGCGTACCTGCATCTTCTCCTTTTTTGCATACCCTGCTTTTGGCGATTTGAGCTTCGCACTACCTGAAGTTTTACGAAGACTGGATAGAAGAGTCTTGGGATAGCGGGGATAAACAGAGCTCAGCGCTCGCGACGCTATGGCGTTCCTATTTGCGAAGAGCAAGCAGAAGGTCGGGCAGGATATGGTCAAGAGCACCAAGGACCTGCTGGCAAAGCTGCTCAGCCAGGATGGTCAGACTGCAAAGGTGAGCGTGTACTGCTGCAGGACGAGTTAAGACGCTGGAGAACAGAGGGATAACGTGTGAACGCAGGTCGAGGAGGATCTGGCCAAGAACATCTCCCTAGTCAAGGTCACGCTGCAGGGCACGCCAGAGGCAGAAGCCAACTCGGAGCAGGTGTTTGCTCTCGTCTCTGCGATCCTTGCCGACGGACTCTTACCTGTGCTGGTCGAGAACATTCACCGCCTACCTTTTGAAGCGCGCAAGGACACCCAGACTATCATCTCGAACGTCTTCCGGTTTAGGAGCCCGAGCAGCACGTCCGCAGAACCAGATGCTCTACGCGATGTCATCCGCAATCAACCCGAACTCCTCGTTGCTCTCTGCAACGGCTACGACCGCCGCGAGAGCGCCAGTCCCTGCGGCGGCATCCTGAAGGAAGCTCTCAAATGGGACGCCGTCGCCGCCGTTATCCTGTACGACGAGCCGCTCCCGAACGGCAAGACGGTCGACATCTACACCGACGTCGACACCAGCAAGCCTTGCTCAAGCCAAGGCGTCTTCTGGAAGTTCTTCGGCTGGATCGACAAGTCTTCCTTCGAAGTCAGCGCGGACGCTTTCGATACTTTCCGCCTGCTGCTCACTAAGCACAAGCCCTTGGTCGCGCAGTACATCGGCACGAACTTTGACATGTTCTTCGAGCGCTACAATAACGTCCTGATAAGGTCGGAGAGTTATGTTACGAAGAGGCAGAGCATCAAGTTGCTGGGAGAGGTCTTGCTGGACCGTCAGTTCTACGAGGTCATGACGCGCTATGTCGACTCTGGGGATAATCTGAAGTTGATCATGTGGCAACTCAAAGACGATAGGCGGATGGTGCAGTACGAGGGTTTCCACGTGTTCAAGGTATGGCAGGAAATGGCTCTTGCATTGATGCGGTCACTAACCAAAGCTTTACAGATTTTCGCTGCCAACCCCAACAAGTCCTACGAGGTGCAGAAGTTCCTCATCATGAACAAGCAGAGACTACTCAAGTTCCTGCCCAATTTCCTCGCAGATCGAACAGACGACGACCAATTCAACGACGAGAAAGCATGGCTGGTCAAGGCAATCGGCAACCTGCCAGACACGACTGCAGCCCTCACACCACCTAGCAGCACTCCAATGCAGCAACAACAGCAGCCGCAGACGCAGGTACGGTCTTGATGACCGGAAGCGGAGGCCTCGGTATGGGTAACGAGAAACATGTACTACGGCGCTTGGAGTATTGATTGCATTTTGAGATCGCATGATGGCATGACTGGCTCTGGCTGGGAAGGATTCAGGAGTTCTGGGCTGTTCGTATGACCTTTGCTTGCGGGGTCTTTTTTATTGTATGAGACATCATAGGTGCGCTGGCGTTGTTTTCATCGCTGTGCGTTGTAGTCCTTATGATGAGCATAATGAGCTGTCGTCAAGACGGTCTTTCACAAGCATTCGTCATTGGCACGTCGATTATATCTCATAATAGCATCGGCTGTAAGTAATTATTAACCAGCAGCTTTTACAGATCAACTCTATGATATACAAACAAGCACAACAGGAAAATATGAACTATATCAACAACCGACCACCAACACCTTTGGGTACCCGCTTACCAGCAGCAATCCTAACACGAATATACTATCTCGCCATCACATACCCTTCAGCCATTCCACTCAATCCCACCAGAAGACAACCACTCTACCCGCCACTGCTCCAAACAAGCTCCCACATCCGCTCTCGCTTCCTACCAGCTCTCTTCGAAACCAACACTTTCACGCTCCGCCGCGCCTCCCTTTGCAAACGAGCAGAGAATAATGACAACCCTGCTCTCATGCCCATGCACCACCGCGTGCACATCAGGACTCTGATCCTGGAAACTTACAACAGTGCTTGCGAGTGCACGAATCTTGCGCCGGGACAACCGCAGCGCCACGACGTGCAGTCCAAACGAGCCTCGTTCATAAACATCAAACGACGACTAAGGCAATCTAAGCAGCAACAGAGCTGTCCCTTCTGCGACCCATCCACATTCCCACCATTACAGGCGATTTTTCCCGCGGCTTCGCAGCGTGACAGTCGATGTTGCTGCTAACCGCGACTCGCGACTCATTTGGGAGGCTTTTTGCAAAGATGCTGTGCGAAAGAAGAGGCGTGTTTGGGTGGCTTGTACGGGTGTTGGAGAAGGGGTTTTGATGAGTGGGGAGAGGAGGTTGGGGATGAAGGTTATGATTGGTGATGGGAAGATCAGGCGGGTTTGGGAGGTTGTGCGGGGGTTGGGAGGAGATGAGGGTGCGTCTGTTTGGGCGGAAGATGGGAGTCAGGTGGTGGTCGAGGGGGAAGATGAGCAGAGAGTGTCTGATCGCACTGGGGTCGAGAGTTCAACGGCCTATGTCGGTCGTTGGTTGGGTTTGTCCGCCTACGCCAAAGCTGCAAGCCCAGCAGTCGATGGGAGCGATGAACGCATAGTGCCTACAGATTTCGAGAGGCCACCAGGCGATAAATCCAATAAGCATATGAGGTCCGCCCACACCGGAGCCGACCAAATCGATGACCAAAATAATTCCACTGGCACAAAAGATGACAGGAACCACAAGCGACCACTGGATTTGACACTGGATACTCGTCAACGGAGTAGAGATTTTTTGACTCCGTTGAACTGGGCACTGCAAATCTGGCTCAAGCGAGAGAAGGGTAATCAGGACCACGAGTACGTGAGGATTGTTGAAGGCAGAGGGGTCGGAGATGTTATTTCAGCTGAGAAGATGAAGGATGCGTTGCTGGAGGAGTTCAGCAAAATTCCTCAGAGTGGTGAGTTCCGTGCCGGCGTGTGAGGTGTCTATACTGTGTATTCATTCAATAGTGTTGCTCCTGCTAGATAGATGCCAATCAAACGGGGCCGTCAAGTGAAACCTCTGTTAGTAGGCCTATTTGAATTGTTATGAGGAGAAACATTGTTCAGTGGTTCGAGAGTCCTAGCAGTCGTGTCGATCTCGGATGAATTTCGAGTTCGAAACGAGCAGGCATGATTGAAGTGAAGGTAGTTAGCTCCCAAGTGCCTTCCAGATGTCGAGTCTCCGGTATGAGCATTTGCCGAAAGTAGCCCGAGAGGGATCCGAAGCACTCACCCGCAGCCTTCACGTGTGACCTTGATGAGCGCATGCGGGAGTGACCTCTGACTGACAGCAGGAGAGATCACCCAACACCTTGATATTGTACAATTATTTACACGTGACTGCGCAAGCACATGAATAGTGTACACACGCTTCTCCGTGACAATAATAAAGTTCCCGAACATTCACCTTGCCGCTGACTGATTGACTTCGCTCGCCACTTCTCGTCAAAGTTCGTCTTCGTCCCTGCATTCCGTTAACAACCAACCGCTCCGCATCCGGTCGCCTCTCCCACGGCTCTCAGGCCCAACCCCGATCCTTCACCTTCACACCTACTTTCACCTGCAACTCCTCATTCAGTCACTCTTCTCTCGCCTGCCTCTTTCGCTCCGACTTCCAAACCAGCCACTATTTTCTGCATAAAGACGCCTTCTTCGCTCGCTATACCAGGCCACAGACACGCCCGCTACCGATACCCCACCACCACCAAGTCCAGTACCGAGTCCAACATCATCGTCGGCCGGCCTAGCTACAACACACATACACAACCACCACCATGGCGGAAAAGATCTTGATGAACGAGTTCAAGGCTCTCGCAAAAGAGTCATGGACCAACATCTCCCTCGTGAACGAGAACATCTTCGACTGGAGTGTCGCTCTCATCGTCCTCAACCCAGACTCAGCCTACTATGGCGGCTACTTCAAGGCCCGCATGTCCTTCCCACATAACTACCCTTTCTCGCCGCCCGACTTCCGCTTCGAGCGTTCTCTGTGGCACCCAAATGTCTACCCTGACGGCCGCCTGTGCATCTCTATTCTACACCAGCCTGGCGAGGATGCCATGAGCGGCGAGAGTGCTGGCGAGCGCTGGAGTCCTGTGCAGCGCGTGGAGAGTGTGCTGATCAGCGTTCTGTCTCTGCTCGACGACGCCGAGGTCAGCTCACCTGCCAACGTTGACGCTGGCGTGATGCTGCGAAACGACCCTACGGCATACAAGGAGCGTGTGATCCAAGACCGCGAGAAGAGCAAGACCGACATCCCGGCAGGATTTGAGATGCCGACCCACGAGAGTGCATTCAAGAAAGAGGAGCCAGTGGTCGATGAGTTCAGCTGGTCAGACAGCGAGGCCGAGAGTTTCGGTGGTAGCGACTCCGACGAGGAGATGTTCGACGACGATGATGAGGAGGGTGAGGCTGGAAGTGGAGCGGAAAGCGAGGGCGAAGAGGAGAAAGCGAAGGCAGCTCAATGAGATTGCTAGCAAGAGAGGGAGGTGTTGGAAGCGAGAACACGAGCGAGGGCTGATCTTCCTGTGTGGCTACGGCTGCAAGGAATTGACATACGACTGGGACGATTTTGCTTGCTTTGATTGCTGCTTTCAGCGAGGTGTCCGGCGAGGCCGCCTACGAGGTTTCAATGACGCATTTGGGAGCGACTGGGCGCGAGGGTATTTCTACCGTTTGGCTTTTTAAATACACATACTGCTCAATATTGCGTTGTGTCTACTATCTTTTTACACATCATTATATCGCATTGCCTGCGTCTCACGAATGATGCCTGTTTTACATGCGCCTCGCAGCTGTGAAGGACTAGCATGCATGGAGGATGAGCAGACAAGCTTCGAGCTCCTGCACTCTGGCGGCACCACACCTGTCGGACTTCACTTACACCGCAGTGTCACATGGCAGGTGCGACAATCACAAAACACATGCCACGAATTTCATATAACCTCGCCTACCGAGCATCAGATAACGATTGAACAACCCCAAACAGTCATAAGATACAGAGCCGGCTAGCGCCGGCCTGGCCGGTCCACTCTAAGCCGGTACGCTGGCTCGTGCCCATGATATAATTCCGTCTCTTCCTCTAAGTACAGGTGGACGCGCAGCAACATCCTCTAAGTACAGGTATACGCGCTTTTGCGGCTTCGCCCAATTTCTGTCTCGTAAACACCCGTCGACTTGCTGGATAGCGCTGATGGGGTGAAGAAAGGCAAACCTGGCATTAAAAAGCGTCGCGGCGCGCAGGTTTGGGCAATCTCCCTTTTTATTCTTTGTTCATCCAATTCCGCCGTTGTTTCGTTGCTCTGCTGCTGTTTCTGGCTTTGTATACCGATACCAATACTACCACCACCACTGCACGCATCCCTTCTTACACCGCAATCTTGCGTCCGCGCCTAAACTCGTGTATTGACTCGACAGCAACGGTATCCTACGTTTCTCAGCCAGCAATTCACATTCGCCTATGATGGACGCGCCAACTCTTCAGCCGAAGTTCCTCAAGAATGGCAGTGATTTGGGAATAGTCGCAGTAGGCTTCTCTGGCGGCCAGGTAAGAGGCGACTCCAGCAATGCCACTGCACTCGCGGCCTCTAACAGTGCATACAGTGCAAAGCAGGCGTCGATGCCGCGCCCATGGCCCTCATAGAATCCGGCCTCGCAGAGCAACTCAAGGACGACCTCGAGTACAACATCCACTTCGACAACAAGGTCCACTCGTACGACGAGCTCCTGCCTTCCTCAGACCCAGACCACCGCGGTATGAAGAAGCCCCGAGCCGTCAGCGCCGTCACTCAAGCCCTCAGCCAGCAAGTCTACGACCACGCCAAAGAGGGCCGCTTCGTCCTCACCCTCGGCGGCGACCACAGCATCGCAATCGGCACCATCAGCGGCACCGCCAAGGCCATCCGCGAGCGCCTCGGCCGCGACATGGCCGTCATCTGGGTCGACGCGCACGCCGACATCAACACCCCCGAGACCTCCGACAGCGGCAACATCCACGGCATGCCCGTCGCCTTCCTCACCGGCCTCGCGAGCGACAAGCCCGACGCGCCGTTCGGCTGGATCACGGACGAGCACCGCGTCAGCGTCAAGAAGATCGTGTACATCGGCCTGCGCGACGTCGACCGCGGCGAGAAGAAGATCCTGCGCGAGAACGGCATCAAGGCGTTCAGCATGCACGACATCGACCGCCACGGCATCGGCAAGGTCATGGACATGGCGCTCGGCTGGATCGGCTCGGACACGCCCATTCACTTGTCTTTCGACATTGATGCGCTGGACCCGAGGTTTGCGCCTAGCACTGGAACTGCGGTGCGAGGCGGTCTGACGCTCAGAGAGGGCGATTTCATTGCTGAGTGCGTGCATGAGACTGGCAGTCTGGTTGCGCTGGATTTGGTCGAGGTCAACCCTAGTCTCGAGGAGGAGGGCGCTGCTGAGACTGTGAGGTCCGGCGTGAGCATTGTCAGGTGTGCGCTGGGAGATACCCTTCTGTGAGTGTGCGGTGTCTAGCGCATGAGCGTGAAAGAGAGAACCACGAATGAATGCCACGTATGAAGGAAAAGCAAGATGCCATTGATGATTTCAGGACCTAAGCCGCCTCAACCTCCGCCGGGAGGTCCGGAGCGTTACAAGAACAATTAGATTAGACCACTCTGCATAGATAGATCTAATCATGCTCGCGAGAGCCTCAGTTCAAAAATGGCCCTATCTTTCAGAACTACAAGTCTTGCCAAGTCCACAAACCAACCACGGTATCTTTGCACTCCACAGACCACAGCTACCCGCAATGGCAATCACAAGTTTCATATCGATACGACTCACCTCACACTCTTGCCCGAGACATCACATGACGGTGATGCGCATTGACGCGGTGGCTTATGCATTGGTCGTCACAGTCAGCATTGATATGTCGAAATCTTAGTCAGCGCTCGCCCTGCGCTTCCGACGATCGTGTCTGCTTGGGGACATCGGAACAAAAGGGCGTGAAAGAAGCACTCTGATCTTACACTTTCCCCACATTAAGTAGATGTGCAATCTGTGTGTATGTAGAACATAGGGCGTCACGGCTTACCTGTACTGCTCGTGGAGACATCAGGCTGACATGCATCCAAGACCGTGTCACATCAAAACCACATTCTTTGCGACACGGCTCTTGGAGGTATATAAGAGTTAACAATCCTCGCTCTGGATCACATAGATCTAGGAGCACTCCCACGCAGTTGCAGCAACATCCACAAACCCAGCAATCATGTCCCAGACCCGAAAGACCTTCGGCACGCTTCCGCCGAATGCGCGCACCACACCAGAAGACTTCGTCGTCGCCTTCCCACAGACTGAGCTCGATGATCTTCGTTCTCTTGTTGCGGCTTCGCGCGTTGGACCCGAGACGTTCGAAGGCTTGCAGCAGGATCGCAAATATGGCATTACCACTCAGTGGCTACGCGACGCGAAGACATCTTGGCTTGGAGAATTCAATTGGTAGGTACCATCATCACTCTTCAGCGCTCGTGTATGCAGCTAGCTCATGGTCATGCTATGTAGGAGGCATGTCGAGGAGAGAATCAACAGCTTTCCCAACTTCAGAATGCCAGTAGAATACAACACCGACACGTACAGCGTGCACTTCGCAGCCCTCTTCTCCACCAACCCTGCTGCTGTCCCGGTGATGATGCTTCACGGATGGCCTGGTTCGTTCTTGGAGTTTCTGCCGGTCTTGCGCATCCTCGCCGAAAAGTACACGCCCGAGACACTGCCTTATCACATCGTCGTTCCCTCTCTACCTGGATACACTCTATCATCACCGCCACCGAAAGACAAAGAGTTCAAGATCGAGGACGCGGCCGCCATTCTAGACACCCTGATGAGACAGCTGGGCTTCGAAAAGTCTGGCTATGTAGTCCAAGGTGGCGACGTGGGCAGCAAGCTCGCTCGCGTCCTCGGGGGAACGACCAACAATGTCGCAAAAGCCGTCCATCTCAACTTCTGCATCATGCCTGACCCAGTGAACATTCCCGAAACTCTATACGGAGGGCTTGAGCAAGAAGGCATCAAGCGAGCGAAGTGGTTTAAGTCAATCGGCTCAGCGTACGCGCTCGAGCATGCAACCAGACCATCTACTATTGGCTTGGTATTGAGTTCTTCGCCTCTCGCTCTCCTGGCTTGGGTCGGTGAGAAGTTCCTCGAGTGGACCGACGACGACCCAGACTTACACACTATTCTCGAGGACGTCACGCTGTACTGGCTGACGAACTGTGCGTCCACGTGTCTGTGGCCGTACCGACAACTGTTCACTCCAGGCAACATTGGCGCGCACGAGAACCCCGAATGGCACATCCAAAAGCCGTTGGGGTTCTCTTGGTTTCCCAAGGAGATCGCTCCGGTGCCAAAGGCGTGGGTTGAGGCAACGGGGAATTTGGTTTGGTTCCGGCAGCACGATCGCGGTGGGCACTTTGCGGCGCTCGAGAGGCCGGAGGTGTTGTTGGGGGACTTTGAGGAGTTCGTGGAGCAGGTTTGGCCTGGCGTGGCTTGATCGGGAGCGAGGGGTACTTAGTCCTGCTTGTTGGAATGAATCGAGCGAATGGGTCACAAATGGAAGGGTTTGTTTTATTCATCAGTATCCTCTATAGATCGTAGATCATATCATGGCGCGATATCTTACTGCCCTTCATTCCACGCAACAGCCTCCTCAAACTTGAGGCTACTGCCACCGAAGATGTCCAGCGCGCTGCCAATAGTCAAGTCAATTTTGCCACTGCTCAGCTTCTTCACCAGCTCCAGATCCTGCAAGTTGCGTCCACCGCCTGCGTATGTGACGGGGATGGTGCAGATGGAGGACAAGAGCTCCACGAGCTCGGTGTCGATGCCAGCCTGCTTGCCTTCGACATCGGCAGCGTGGATCAGGAATTCTGCGCAGTGCGGCTCGAGGAGGGCGATGTTTTCTTGTGAAGTCAGTAAAAGCTCTGGAGTACGCGTACAGATTTGTCAAGGCAAAAAGTTGAGACTGCTTGTCTCGCAGATCCCATAGGACTACGATTCGAATCGACGTGACTTACCTTTGTTGATAGCGAAATCGGTGATCGTTTGCCACCTGTCCATGGCCACACGCCAGCCGCCTTCGACACGGCGACAGCTGAGGTCGATGACGAGTTTGTCCTTGTCGCCGCCGAGCGCGGCCAGTACGGCTTGCAGGCGATCGAGCGCGAATGTGCCGGAGGGGAAGAGGAAAGATGTGATGATGACCTACCGCGAGGGAAAGAAGAAATTCTCAGCTACTTGGACTACTTGAGAAAGAAGTGAAAGAAAAAAAGGGAAAGCATCCGAAAAAGCAATGAAGCATAGATGGAAACTACTGCCTGATCACATAGTCATAGTTTACCTACCTTCTCGGCGCCAGCGTCGATCCAGTATTGCGCGTTGGTGTCTTTGATACCACCACCGACTTGCAGACCAGCTGGCCACGCCGCGAGCGCCTCTTTCGAAGCCTGGTCATTGCCGGGGCCCAGCATGATTACATGGCCGCCGCGAAGATCGTGCTTCTTGTACAACTCGGCGTAGAACGCGGCGCCGTGCTCTGATGTGAAGTTGGTCTGCAAGTCGGAGGAAGTCGTCGTGAGCGTGCCGCCGACGATCTGCTTTACGGCGCCTGCGTGAAGGTCGATGCAAGGTCGGAATTTGGTCATTGTTGGAATAATATTGTGTTTTTAATCGAATGATGTTATAACTATGTTATATATTGCTTCTGCCATAGAGGTGAGTAAACGTCAAAGGCCATTCCGCCAAGGACCAGACTTTCAACAGTAGCCAATCAAAAGCCGGCCAGCGCAAGATCCAACATCTAGACTTTGAACTGCGACTTCGAGGATCTTTTTGCGCCACAGATTTCCAACAAATCCATACGATAAATCCTCAAAAATGGCTCTCGCTCTAGGAAAAAGAAAAAGAAGACAAGGTGTCACCCAGGAGAAAGACGCAGCCTCAGATGACTCGGACGACAACGCCACAGCTCGCGCCCTTTTCCAGCGCGCTTTTGAGAAAAAGTTCAAGCCCTTAGAAGGATCCGAAAAACCTGCGCGGGAAAAGAAACCTGCCGTGGAAGACAACAGCGAGGATGACGACTCTGAAGAAGATGAAGACGACGATGAAATATCTGGATCAGGAAGCGAAGACGGCGACTCAGACGACTTCTCCGGCTTCTCCGGCTCAGAATCAGAACCAGCAGCCCCAGCAAAACCCCAAATCGAAGTCGTCGAAGACCGCACATTCCGCAGAGCCAACCCAGCCGAAGAAAAACGCCTGAAGAAACAATTCATGTCCGCCAAAATCCCCTCAACACCAATGTACCCCATCCCACAGAAGAAATCCCAAACCGAGGCCAAAGAAGGCAAAGACGAGGAAGAAACCGACAACCTCCAAAACGACCTCGCCCTGCAACGCCTCCTCAAAGAATCCCACCTCCTCGACGCAAACACCTTTTCCGCCAGCGGCAACGCTTCTTCAGCCCCCGAAGGTGCCGCGCGCTTGAAAGCCCTCGACATGCGCATCCGCGACCTGGGCGGCAAGAAGTCGCACCTCGAGCAGGATCGCATGCCGATTGCGTTCCGTAAGGGTATGGTGGCGAAGGCGAGCGAGCGCGAAGACAAGCGGAGGTCGGAAGCGAAGGAGAACGGTATTATTCTGGAGAGGTTTGGCGCGAAGGGTGCGGGTGGCACGGGGGCTGCGGCGAGGGGTGGTGGGAAGGAGAGAAAGAGGGCTATTGGGACTGGTGGGCCTGATATCGGTACTTTCCGTGGGGCGACGTTGAGGCTGAGTAAGAATGATATTAAAGGGATGGAAAGCAGTAGTAGTAAGAGGGGTGGGAAGGGCGGTAGGGGAGGCAGAGGTGGCAAGAGGAAGGGGCCGGCTAAGTTTGGGTCTGGGTTTTAGAATGGACTCAAGTGTGTGATATGGTAATTAATTGTGAAGGGTCATTTGCAAGCGTGCTATCATTCGTCTAAATCATTTACGTGTCATTCCGTCAATACCCTAGAGGAGCGCTCATATCAAGCTCAACAAGCCATCTCTTTTCCATGTCCAAAACGCCAGTCCGTTGACCCTGATCAGTCGATCGACATCCACTGGAGAAGAAATTAGTACCATGTTTGCAATAGAACATTTCAACACAGTACTTACATATCCTCCGCCCAAAAGCGAAACTATAACAACAGCAGTAAGCACACCTGCTCCAGCCTTATCACCAGTGGTAATGGCATGAGGCGGCTCAACATGTACAGTCGTGCCTGTTCCCGCTGAAGGATTTCCTTTACTCGTGCCACCGGTCGAATTACTGACAGGACCAGCAACCTTCTTGATCAAATTGCTCTGAATCACC
>Ga0265797_10003897_pt1 | contig 23373 bp, 21 predicted proteins | sample P2T30metagenome_FD_192433 | JGI IMG/M metagenome (GOLD analysis project Ga0265797, IMG submission 192433) | Plant litter microbial communities from East Loma Ridge, Irvine, California - P2 T30 | ecosystem: Environmental > Terrestrial > Plant litter > Unclassified | place: USA: California... | reverse complement strand
ATTTGCCTCAGGCAGTGATTGGCGGCAATCCGGAAAAGCCAGGTGCCAATGGCTGATTCGTTTCTGAAATTGGGAAGCTGCTGCCATACAGTAATGAATGTCTCCTGTGCAATATCCTGTGCCCAGTCGTGGTCATTTACATAACCCATGCAGATCCTGAACACATTTTTCCAGTAGGCTTTATAAATTTCTTCAAAAACCATCGATCCCGGAAATAAATTGTTCCTGTCTGTCCATGAAAATATTGTGGGAACAGTTTTCAAGATACATTACATTGTTCTTTCCGATCAGTTCCTTGGCAGAAGCTACCTGTTGAGGAGAATATAATCCGTCATCTTTTCCATACATCGCATAAATCTTAATCCCTTTACGCTTTATATTTTGAATAGAGCCGGTCAGATTTAATGTAGTATAATGTTCGTTTTTCATGAAACCCAGTGGTGCCTGCTGCGTCATCTGGCTGGCGTATTTTGCAAGACTGTCTTTGCCAAATACGATATATAACTTTCTGGCTTGCTCTTCCGGCGTTTTTGTTGTGTAAAAACCGTTTTGCATGGCGTGCATAAAAGTGTACGAGCTATATTCAATGGAGGATGTATCCATTTTACTGATCAGTCCAAGGTAATAAAGATTGGTGGTGTCTTTTTTGATTTCATACAATTTCCGCGAGGCATCTAAAATCGTCCTGAAAGTTTCCTGCATTACAACCGGTGTCGAAACGAGCATTAATTTTTCAACCTTGTCCGGAAATTTCTCGGTAAATAACGTTGTCAGAACTCCTCCGAAACTATGTCCTATTAATGTTACTTTTTTTAAATCCTGATTTTTGATGATCGTGTTGATATCATCGAAAGTCTGGCTGAAAGTAAAGGCGGCGGCAGGTGCTACGTTTACAGACCGGCCTTCTCCGCGCCGGTCATAAACAATTACATAGTAGCCTTTTTGTGAAAGAGGTATGGCAGTGGTTGCTTCAAAAGCAGCTGCATTATAGCCAGGACCACCGTGGAGGAAAAGCACTGGTTTGTCACTTTTATTTCCAAAAGTCTTTATGTATACATTCTGGGCAACTGCGGCATTGATGATCGTAAAGCATAGCAGAATGAAGGTAACATTTTTCATAATTATTGTTTTTACAGGTTAGATACCTGTATTTATGAAATGTTACATCTGTTTGTCATAAATGCATCCCGAATATTGAAAAATATTCTGCAATTTTATTCAACGGAACACTACAAAGCAGTATTTCAGCAGGTTAAAGAAATATTGAATATGCTTAAAATGAAATTTAATTATGAAAACCTTACTGAAACTGGAAGACTTTGCAGAATTTGTCCTTGCTATTTTTGTTTTTTCAAACCTTGATTTTGCCTGGTGGTGGTTTCCGGCTTTAATTTTACTTCCTGATCTGAGTATGATTGGTTACGTCGTGAACAGCAAGACCGGGGCAGCCTCATACAATTTTGTACATCACAAAGGTTTGGGCATTGTAGTTGGTATGCTTGGTTTTATATACGGGCAGGAAGTGCTCGTACTGGCGGGCGTTATCCTTTTTGGTCATTCGGCGATGGACAGAATGTTTGGTTATGGTCTGAAATACAGTGATGATTTTAAAAATACGCATTTAGGAAAAATAGGAAAATGATAAAGATCTGATCATTAACTACTATCCGTTTCCCGATGTTGTAACACGAATCAGACGTCGGAATTGGCGTAAAAATTGTAATCGTTAATGACCGTTTGCAGAAAAACCTGGCCTGTATCCAGGCTGTTAACTTCCAGTAAAGCCTCGGTTTTATGCATCGTTTTTTCGATTAATATCTCATTGTTGCTGGCCAGAACTTTCCGTATTGTGCGGATATCTTTGTCTGAAAGCCGGGCTGCACCGGGATATTTTGGTTGATAGGTGCTATCCTGTTCAGGCGTTAGAATATGTTCCAGTTTAATTGTTGACTGCGTTTTGATCACGGCTGTACCTGCGGCAATATCACCCAGCCGCTGCCCTTTTCCGTTGATTGCGATGGTGAGAATTGCGATCATCCCTGAAAATATGCTTACGTCGATAACGGCCAGGAGCCAGCGCAGCAAATACGAACTCAGCGTGGCCTTGCTTCCGTCGAGGCGGATCACTTTTATTTTAAGCGCCATTTTCCCAACTGTTTGTCCATCCAGATAATACTCACATAAAAGCGGGCAGAGCATGATGGGCAGAAAGATACCGCCGGTGATCAGCCATGTTTCAGAAAACAATCTGTTGTTGGGATCAAAAATGATTTTTATTCCGGCAACAGTCAGTATCCAGCCAAAGTATACGGCATAGTCCACAATTTGTGCCAGGATGCGCTCGCCTATACTTGCAATTTCATAATCTACACCAACATTCTGGGCGGTTTCAATCTGTAAGCTCATTAAGCGTCAAAAGTTTGTCGGGACAAAAAATCTTATATCTTGCAAGAAAAATAGTCTAATCCTACTTACTTTCCAATTCCCGGTCGGCAGTCTATGAAAGAAGCAGTTTTTGTAAAAAGAAATTCCGGGCGCTGGCGGTCATACGAAGAAAGCCGGACAGAGGATCCCGACGAGCTTACATCCCGCTTTATTGCTTTGACCGATGACCTTTCTTATGCAAGAACATTTTACCCGGGTTCTCCTGTATTAAAATACATCAACGGGCTTACTTCTGATCTTCACCGAAAATTATACAGCAACCGGCGTGAAGACAGTGGCCGGATCAGAACTTTCTGGATGTATGAGTTGCCGCTCATTTCTTTTCAGGCCAGGCACAATTTGCTTTATGCCTTTCTATTTTTTACCGTTGCTTTTTTCATAGGAAGTGTTTCCGCTGCCAATGATGAAACCTTTATCCGGTTAATTCTGGGTGATTTTTACGTAAATCAGACACTTGAAAATATACAAAAAGGAGATGCGCTTGCAATTTACAAGTCGCAGGGCTCGGCAGATATGTTTCTTGCTATAACCATTAACAATATCCGCGTATCCTTTATGGCATTTGCCTCCGGTATTCTTTTCTCAGCCGGTACGCTGTTTGTCATGCTCCAGAATGGGATCATGCTGGGAGCGTTTCAGTATTTTTTTTATGATAAAGGCTTATTGGTACAATCGGTACTTACAATCTGGATTCATGGGACACTGGAAATATCGGCCATCATTATCGCCGGTGCTGCCGGATTAACAATGGGAAACAGTTTGCTTTTTCCTGAAACTTATTCAAGACTGGATTCTTTTAAAAGCGGTGCAAAAAAAGGATTAAAGCTGATCATAGGTTTGGTTCCGGTTTTTATAACGGCCGGTTTTCTGGAAAGCTTTGTAACCAGGCTGACATTGCCAGTCTGGGCAATCATATCGGTGATCAGCGTGTCGGCCGTATTTATTTTGTGGTATTTTGTGATTTATCCCTATCGCTTATATGGTTCGAAAACCAGGTCAGGCGATCAAAACTTTCTCTGATTAATTTAAAACTGTTTACCATCCGCACACATGAAAGAAACACCTATTGTTTTGTTACAGCAGCGCGACTTCGGCCAGAAAATAAATGCGTCGTTTGACTTTGCCATTAAAAATTTTGGTCCGCTGCTCAAAGTAATTTTTTTTATAGCAGGCCCGGCCGCCCTGCTTTCCGGCGTTGCACAAGGCATTTTTCAGTCGAATATGGTCAGGGTAGCAACGCAGGCCAGTCCCTTGGGTACGTTGTATCAATATCTCAGTATCGAATATTTTTTTGTCGGTCTTTTCGGAGTCATTACGTATTTCCTGGCCTATGCCAGCGTAAGTGCCTATATGGTTTTATATGAACAGAAACGGTCATCAGAAAGCCCGACGCCCGGAGAAGTATGGCAAAAGATCCTGGAAAACCTTTCTGCAAACGTCGGCGCACAGTTATTGTCTTTCTTACTGATCCTGATTGGAACACTGTTGTTTATTATTCCGGGAATTTATCTGGCTATATGTTTCCAGTTTGTGGTGATTATATCAATCCGGGAGAAATTATCGGTAACTGAAACACTTAGAAGAAGTCATAAACTGATCAGCGGCAAATGGTGGTCCACATTCGGATTGATTCTGATCATGACTATCATTACAGGGATTATATCCATTATTTTCCAGTTTCCTCTGTTGGTTTCTTCGGTAATGACAGCACTGGGGTTTGGAAACGGACTGACAGATTCAAAAATCTTAATGGTCGTTATGACCATTATTGCCATGGTTGGCTCAACTGTTGTGCAGGGGCTTATCTGGATTGCGATTGGCTTTCAATATTACAATCTGGTAGAGCGGCTGGATGGTTCAGGGCTCTTGGCAGATATTGAGGCTTTGGGAAGCAATGAGAAGGAACGGCCGGCAGACGAAGGTTATTTTTAGCAGTATGACGGAATTTTCAAAGAAGCCGGGTTTGGAAAAGATACTGATATTGCCTTTTGGCCGTACCGGTAAGATGATGGTCTTTTTAATTCTTGGCTTATTCCTGTCTGCCCCGGTTTTTGCTCAGAAGGATACGGTTAAAACAATTCAAAACGACAATAGTCCGATCGCTCCAAGGTATCCGGCTCCCCGGCATCTTGAAAAATATAAAAATGACAGCGACTACAATTACAATGAGAGCCAGATGCCGGCAAATAATCCTCTGGATCGCTGGCTCGACTGGCTGAACAGAAAGATCCGGTCATTCTTTGGATCCAAATCCTACGATAACTTCTGGCAATATGTGATCATGGCTGTTACTGTCGGCCTGGTGTTTTACCTGCTTTATAAGGCAAAGGTGCTGGATTATGTATTTCCATCAAAAGGCGCACGTACTTCGGCGGACTACATCGTCGGGCAGGAAAATATTCATGAAATCAATTTTGAAGATGCTATCACAAATGCACTGGGACAAAAGGATTTCCGGCTTGCGATACGTCTGCAATATTTGCGGATACTAAAATTACTGACGACAAAAGAACTGATACACTGGAAGCCCAATCTGACCAATCAGGTTTACGTGCAGGAATTGGAGAAATATCCTTATCATCCGGATTTTGTACAGATTACCCGGTATTTTGAATTTGCCTGGTATGGTGATTTCCAGGTTAGTGAAGCGGGCTTCCGGGAAATGAAGGAGTTTTCAGATTCGTTTGTCAAAAAAGTTAATACGTAAATCGATGGCCGGCGCTCCGGTTGTATTATTCAGCATTCCAAAATGTTTTTTAACCTGAACAGGTACTGGCTTTTTTTATTGATGATAGTCCTCGGATACGGGCTGTTTGAATACTATCGCCCCAAACCCGTCAACTGGGCAGAATCCTATTCAAATAAAGATAAAATTCCGTTTGGAGCAGAGGTATTATTTGACCTGATGCCGGAAATTTTGGGTCAAAAAGTAGAAAGTATCAGAATACCGCCGTACAATAACCTTGCAAACGATTCGGTATTCAAAAAGAAAAGCAGTTATGTTTTTATAAAATCACTTTTTAAGATTGATGAAAATGATAAAAAGTCGTTGCTGAACTATGTGAGAAATGGTAATGTCGTTTTTATTTCAGCATACCAGTTTTCCGGAGGATTATTACAGGATATTGGCTTAGGAGCGCCACAGCATAACCCTGGTCTCAAAGATTCCGCCAAGGTGGTCAACTTTGTAAATCCTTTGCTAAAAGATAAAAAGGGATACCGGTTTATAAAAGATGACGGCAGCAATTATCTTCAGATAAAAAAGGGAATCAATGCCGTAATACTGGCGGTAAATGAAGATAAGGAGCCGGTTTTTGTAAAGGTAAATTATGGGAAGGGACAGTTTTATGTCCATAATCTGCCACTGGCATTTACCAACTATTATGTCCTGGATTCCTTAACCAGCCAGCATGCTTTCAAGGCACTTTCCTATTTGCCCAAACAACCGATATACTGGGATGAATACCAAAAGCAGGGACGTTTTGGAGAAAATGAACATTCCGTTTTCAGATATATTGTAAGTACGCCCGGCCTCAAAACAGCCTATTTTCTTGCCCTGGCCGGTTTGCTTTTATATGCGGTTTTTGCAGGGAAAAGAAAGCAAAGGGTTATTCCGGTAATAAATCCTCCCCAAAATGTTTCTCTTGAATTTGTTAAAACAATAGGCAACATGTATTACCGTAAGGCCAATCATGCAAACATGGCCGCAAAGCTGATCCAGCATTTTTGGATGTACGTAAGGGAGCGGTTTGGATTAAATACAGCAGCTTATTCTGATGAAGATATATCAAAATTAATTTCGCAGAAGGGTGGTTTGTCTGATACCGAAGCCAGGGAGCTGCTTTATGAAATTTCGGATGAAGACGGAAAGTGGACCGGCCAGCGCTTGATAGAACTAAATCATAAACTGGAAGAATTTTACGAAAGGACAAGGTGAAGTGGGTGTAGAGATGGGGCGTGGAAAATACGGACGAGCAGCATTTGTCTGAAAGGCATACATATCTGAGCATCGGGAACCGCCCGATGAATATAGAACGAACACCATATCGGGCACCGCCCGATGAATCACAGAAAAAATGGAATTTACTAACAGAATTGAATTGACCAGCTTAAAGGAAGCAGCCGAAAAGATCAAAGCTGAAATCGGGCAGATCGTGATCGGGCAGCAGTTAACCATTGAATATATCCTCACAGCATTGTTGGCAGATGGTCATATCCTGCTTGAAGGTGTTCCCGGTGTAGCCAAAACACTCATGGCAAAGGTCATTGCCAAAACGATTGACGTAAATTTTGGACGGATCCAGTTTACGCCCGATCTGATGCCTACGGATGTGCTGGGTACATCTTTATATAACACAAAAAGCACAGAATTTGAATTCCGGCAGGGGCCTGTATTTGCCAATATTGTTTTGGTGGATGAAGTAAACCGTGCGCCTGCAAAAACGCAGTCTGCACTCTTTGAAGTAATGGAAGAACGGCAGGTTACGGTTGACGGCACGACTTACCCAATGGCTGAACCCTTTCTGATCCTGGCTACGCAGAATCCTGTGGAACATGAAGGTACTTACCGGTTGCCGGAAGCACAGCTGGACCGTTTTCTGTTTAAGCTCAATATAGGTTATCCTTCGGTTGAAGAAGAAGCGCAGATATTGAAAGGGCATCATGAGCGCCGCAGACTAAGCGAAGCAGTAGAGGAGGTTCAGGCCGTAATTACAGCTTCACAGCTTTCTGCCTTACGGGATATTATTCTTCGGGTACATGTTGAAGAAAACCTGCTCGAATATATAGTAAAAATTGTTGGTTCAACCCGTTCTCATCCGGCCTTGTTTCTGGGTGCTTCTCCGCGTGCTTCCGTTGCACTTTTAAATAGCTGCAAAGCACTGGCGGCTTTGAGAGGACGTGATTTTATAACACCGGATGATGTGCAGGAACTGGCATATCCTGTTTTGCGCCACCGCATCATTCTGACGCCGGAACGTGAAATGGAAGGTTCCACACCGGACGGGATTATCCGGCTGATACTGGAAAAAACAGAGGTTCCAAGATAAATTTCATATTCCCAGCGATAGCGGTTCAAAATGATTTTACTCCGGTTTTTCAGGTCACTGTATTTTACGAAGGTCTTCTGGGCAGTGTGGGCTATCCTGATCGCCGGCTTTGTCTTGGGCTATGTGTTTTCTTTATTGCTGTCTTTTTTTAATATACTGCTGATTGTATTCATCTTGCTTGTCATCGCAGATATATTTGCCTTATTCAAAACCAAAGCAGGCTTTTTTGCCAGAAGAAACGTTGCCGACCGGCTTTCGAATGGTGATGATAATCCCATCACGATATATCTGGAAAACCGATATTCTTTTCAGGTTAAAGTAGAAGTGGTTGATGAAATCCCCCACCAGTTTCAGCGCAGGGATGTATTGTTCCGTGCAGGTTTACCTGCTTTTTCCGAAAAACAGATTCATTACGATTTACGTCCGGTGAGGCGCGGAGAATATGAATTTGGATACGTTAGTGTTTTTGTACAAACACCTTTAAATCTTTTAAAAAGAAGATTCCGGTTTGAGGAGCCAAGAATAACGGCTGTTTATCCTTCTTTTCTTCAGATGCGCCAGTATGCATTACTGGCAGTGGCTAACAGGCTGAGTGAAGTAGGTGTGAAGCGAATCCGTAAAGTCGGGCATTCGATGGAGTTTGACCAGGTACGAAGTTATGTTCCCGGTGATGACCGTCGTTCCGTAAACTGGAAGGCCAGTGCCCGGCGTGGAGAAATGATGGTGAATGCTTATCAGGATGAAAAGCAGCAAACAGTATATTGTCTGATCGATAAAGGGCGCACGATGCAATCTCCTTTTGAAGGGCTTACTTTGCTGGATTATGCTATCAATGCGACTCTGGTGCTGAGTAACATAGCGTTGCTGAAAGAAGATAAGGCCGGGCTGATTACGTTTTCAGATACCATGGGTCAAATTGTCGCTGCCGACCGGCGCTCGGGACATTTGCAAAAATTGATGGAAGTACTGTACAGACAAAAAACAAAATTTCTGGAAACTGATTTTGAAAGGCTTTCCGTTGCAGTGCGTCATCAGATTAAACAGCGAAGTCTACTTTTGCTTTTTACAAATTTCGAAACGCTGGAAGCACTTCAGCGCCAGCTTTCTTATCTGCGGCGTCTGGCAAAAGATCACCTCCTGGTTGTGATTTTATTTGAAAATACAGAAACAAAACAGCTAATCAATACACCTGCAAAAGACGTTGAGCAGATTTATCTCAAAACAATTGCACAGCAATTTTTTTACGAAAAGAAAAAAATTACAACCGAATTGAACCGGTACGGAATACAGTCGATCCTTACGTCCCCACAGCAGCTTTCTGTAAATACAATCAATAAATATCTGGAACTGAAAGACCGGGGCGCTTTATAGTCATTTTCCGGCTGTCAGGTTTTTCAGATATGTTCTAATCCTTCCATATCTTTACAAACTGATTAATCCAAAATGTGCCTTCCATGAAATTTGTTAAAATTCTCCTGAAAGTAATTGGCTCTTTCTTCCTGATTTTACTGCTTGTGATCGCAACGATGATCACAACGATGGATCAGACGCCCTATAAGCAAATGCCCTATTACAAACAGTGGAAAAGTCTGATTGGGAAGGTAAATAAGGATACAGCCCAAACCGAAACATTTAAGGCAGGCTGGGCGAAGGTCAATATAACACCTGCTTCCCCGACACCTATGGCAGGTTATGGTAACCGGCGCGGCAAACCTTATGTATCGGTACATGACTCTGTTTATGTGAGAGCAATGGTGATTGATAATGGCGTAACACAGGCTGCTATTATAGCAGCGGATCTGCTGATCATTCCGCCAACGGTTACCAAAATTTTACAGGCCCGATTAACAGAAAAGGAGATTCCTTTTGATCATGTGTTTTTCGGTGCAACACATACGCACAACAGTGTTGGCGGTTGGGGAACCGGGATTTCAGGATTGTTTTTTTCAGGAAAATATGATCAGAAGAATGTAGATAAAATTGCGGAAGCTATTTTTCAGGCCATTGTACAGGCCAAAGCAAAACTGGAACCTGCAAAACTGGCCTATATGGAATCGGTTGATAAAGCAGATATACAGAACCGGCTGGTTGGTGAGGAGGGAGGTGTGGATCCTGAAATCCGTTCGGTTGGATTTATTACGGATAGCGGGGAAAAAGCAATTCTGGCTTCTTACGGAGCACATTCTACGGTTATCCAATCTAAAAACATGGTGCTTTCACGTGACTATCCGGGTGTGCTGATAGATTCTCTGGAAAACGGAAGATACAATTTTGCCATGTATATGGCGGGGGCGGTTGGAAGTATGGCACCCGTTGAAAAAGGATCTGATGATTTTGATGAAATGAAAAACCAGGCATTTGGCGTTCAGCAGGCGCTACTTGCTTCGGATACAGTGTCACAATCAAAACAGGCTTTTCTTCAGTCTCTTACCATTCCATTGCCTTTGCGCGATCCTTCTCCAAGGCTGACGATGGATATTGTGCTCCGGTCGTGGGCTTTCAAGAAAGCATTTGGCGAATATCCGGTATTTGTAAAGGCTTTGCGTATAGGTAATATCCTGATGGTTGGAATGCCCTGTGATTTTTCGGGAGAGCTTGTTGCCGGGCTGGATGCCTATGCCAAGACAAAAGGACTAAACCTGATGGTGACCAGTTTTAATGGTGGTTATATCGGGTACATCACCCATGACAAATACTTTGACAGGGATAAATACGAGACAAAAACCATGAGCTGGTACGGGCCATACAATGGTGCTTATTTGCAGGAAGTGATCCGGGATATTATTGATAAAATGTCTTAGTTTTTAAGTGAGATGTGAGAAGTAAAATGTGAGAAGTGAATGAACGACGAAACTTTTACTTGATTTCTTATCCCCAAATCAAAACTTTGTTGTTCAGAATTGACTTAACGTGAACTATCAATTCTTTTCATGGCCACGGAGTGGTCTCCTGTTTATAGCCCATAAAATGGTAAAATTTTGTTTGATGGCTCCGTAGGAGCCTCCTTTAACTAATAAAAATTATCCTGAGCCTATATGAAAACCTTAATTATTCTCCTTTGTATTTTGGTATCAACACAAACTTTTGCCCAAAAACCAGTCAGACTGGCCGTTGCCGGACTGAGCCACGGGCATGTGGGCTGGGTCTTTAACCGAAAGGATAAAAAAGACATTGAGCTGGTGGGAATTTACGAGACAAACCAGGAGCTCGTCGACCGTTTTGCTGAAAAATACAAGCTGGATAAAGGGTTGTTTTTTAATGATCTGAATATGATGCTTGATCAGGTGAAACCGGAGGTAGTTTCTGCATTTGGCCCGATCAATGAACATATTACGGTTGTCCGCGCCTGTGCACCCAGAAAGATCCATGTCATGGTTGAAAAGCCCCTGTCTACTACGCTGGCAGATGCAAAGGAAATTGAGAAACTGGCCGCAAAAAATTCAATACAGGTACTGACCAATTTCGAAACTTCCTGGTATGCGAGTAATCAGTATGTAAATGATCTTGTGGAAAAGGGGAAGCTGGGAGAAATCCGGAAAGTGATGGTCAACGACGGTCATCAGGGACCTAAGGAAATTGGTGTGGGTAAAGAGTTTTTTGATTTTCTGACGGATCCCGAAAAAAACGGAGCAGGCGCATTAAATGACTTTGGCTGTTATGGTGCTAATTTGATGACCTGGCTTTTGAAAGGACAAAAGCCGCTTTCAGTAACCGCAGTAGCGCACCAGAACAAACCGGATATTTACCGGAAAGTGGACGACGAAGCCACCATTATTTTGCAGTATCCCAAAGCACAATGTGTCATTCAGGCATCCTGGAACTGGACTTTCGCACGTAAGGATATGGAAGTGTTCGGTACAAAGGGTTATGCTGTTGCCGTAAACCCTACGACAATACGCCAGCGTCTTGAAGAAAAATCTCCCGAAGAAACAATAAAAATCGATCCGCGCCCTGCACCGTTTACGGATCCTTTTTCAGTACTTGCAGATGTTGTCAGTGGCAGGCTGAAATTAGGAGAAAATGATATGTATGGGCTGCCGGTCAACGTAACCGTTGTTGAAATTCTGGAAGCGGCAAAAAAATCTGCAAAAGAAGGGAAAACGATTATTTTAAAATAACCAAAGGGAAATATCTCTGTTAAAAAAAATGTCTTGTTTATATGGAATTGACTGCCCGATCCGTTCGTTTTTCAAAAACAACCTTAACCGAACTGATGATCCCGTCTTATGCCAATTTTGGCGGAAAAATACATGGCGGGATTTTGCTTTCACTGATTGATAAGGTAGCTTACGCCTGTGCTTCACGCCATGCAGCCAATTATTGCGTAACTGTTTCGGTAGATGCGGTAGATTTTCTGGAGCCTGTGGAAGTGGGAGATCTTGTTTCGCTGATGGCCTCTGTGAATTATGTTGGCCGGACATCACTGGTAATTGGCATTAAAGTTGTTGCAGAAAATGTGCGGAACGGAACGCGGCGGCACACAAATACTTCCTACGTGACCATGGTGGCAAAAGGGGAGGATGATAAGCCGGCGCTTGTACCTCCCTTATTGCTTGAAAACGAAGGAGATGCAAGACGCTTTTTGGAAGCGATGAAAAGAAAGGAGTTAAAAGAAACTTACCGTAACGCTTTTGACAATGCAAAGAACCGTCTTGACTTACGGGAAAATAAAGAAAAGCTTGCTCAACAGCGGTGCGTACTTGCCTGGGAACAATAAATATAAAATGATATGATTACTTTTCTTTTTAGTTTTTTGATGTTTTGCAGTTCGGTGGATTCAGCATCTGACGCTACTTTAAAATTAGAAATTACCAATTTAAAAAGCAGTAAGGGAAAGCTGTTGATTGGAATTTATAAGCCCGGAGAGAAATTTACAGACGGAAAGCCTGTCGATTCCAAAATTATTGACGTGAATTCCAAAGGCAATCAGGTAGCCAGTTTTAATCTTGAACCCGGCCGTTATGCGATAGCGCTGTATCACGATCTGAACGGAAATGGTGTTATGGACAAAAATTTCGTAGGTATTCCGAAAGAGCCCTACGGGTTCAGTAAAGATTTCCGGCCAAAGCTATCAGCGCCTTCCTTTGAGGATTGTGCCTTTGACTTACCTGCGGCAGGTAAATCAATTTCCGTTAAACTTACAAACTGAACTGGCAGCATGTAAATCCCTATAATCTCCTTTTCACATTGGAGATTATAGGGATTAATGCCTGTCAACTTTGATCATAAAACGGAGTTAATTTTCAGAATCCAAAAAGTCCTCCGCTTTTTTTTCTGGTTGAAGTTGTTTTTTTGCCAAACAGCATTCCAAACACGCCGCGTACCACCTCACGTCCGATTTGTTTTGCTAACGGAGAGTTGAGTGCTTCCGAGATCATCCCTTTTTCTTCCTTTTGTGTTTTAGACTGTGCTGCTTCTGCTTTCGTCTGTACCTGCGCATTGGCATGTTCTTCCATTCTGCGGGTAAGTATTTCATAGGCGCTGTCCGGATCAATCGGGTCTTTATATTTCGCATATACATTGGATTGCCGTACATGATTTTCGTAGTCCGCCTGCATCATCGGGCCCATAACAGAAGCCGGAGGCAGCAAATGGGTTGCAGCAACTTCTGTCGGAATCCCTTTTTCATTCAGTACCGTAATGAGTGCCTGGCCAATACCTAACGTTGTTAAAACCTGATCGATTTCATAAAACTGTGAACGCGGGTAGGTTTTTACCGTTTGTTTCAGTGCATCCGCATCCTGCGGTGTGAAGGCTCTTAATACGTGCTGGACCCGGTTGCCCAGCTGTCCGAGAACAGAAACCGGGACATCCTGCGCCATTTGTGTACAGAAGAAAATACCAACCCCTTTTGACCGGATCAGGCGAATGACCTGTTCAATCTGATCCAAAAATGCTTTTGGTGCATCCTTGAAAAGCAAGTGTGCCTCGTCCAGGAAGAAAACAAGCTTTGGTTTATCCAGATCCCCGGCTTCAGGCAGCTTTTGGTATAATTCTGCCAGCAGGCTCAGCATGAAGGTTGAAAACAATGCCGGTTTATCCTGTACGTCGGAAATATTCAGGAGGCTGATCACGCCCTGCCCGTCAACGCGGTTAATAAGATCCGTAATGTCAAATGATTTTTCTCCAAAAATACTGCCTACTCCCTGTTGTTCCAGCGCTACGATCTTGCGCAGAATTGTACCTGCGGTGGAAGAGGATATAGAGCCGTAATCCGATTTTATTTCAGCGGCACCCGGGCCTTCTGACAAATAATTTAATACCTTTTTTAAATCATTCAAATCTACCATAGGCAGATCCTTATCATCGGCGTATTTAAATAAAATAGCAAGTACACCCGATTGGGTATCGTTTAATTCGAATATTTTAGAAAGTAATATTGGCCCGAATTCAAGTATGGTAGCCCGCATCTGAGCACCCTTTTGGCCGCTTAGCGAATAAAGTTCTACCGGGTATCCTTTGGCTTCAAACACTGTCCCGAGTGCCTGGGAGCGTTCTTCGATGGCACCATTGGTTTTGCCTGGCTGTGCAATACCGGATAAATCGCCTTTTATGTCGGACATGAAAACAGGGACGCCGGCTGCCGATAATTGTTCGGCAAGTACCTGGAGCGTGCGGGTTTTTCCGGAACCGGTTGCTCCGGCTACCAGCCCGTGCCGGTTCATCATGCGAAGCGGAAGGTTTACTTTGGCTTCTGTAATGATTTCACCATCCAGAATTGCCGAACCCAGATGAATTGCAGGCTGCGTGGTTTGGTACGATTTCTGGATAGCTGTTACAAAAAGATCTCTTTTAGACACAGGCGAAGGTAGTTATTGTTAATGATGCGTTAATTTACCAAATTTATATCTTTTGAAAATAAACCCCGCGGTTATGTGAATATTTACAGCATTATAATAATCTTTTAAGAAGATATATTATTTTTCGTAGTGACTTGTGTTTGCAAAATTTTATTAGGTATTTTAGCAAATTCACTATGTAATTATTCTGATTTTAAATTCTGGAACCACCATATTTGCCTGTATATGCTTAGTAGAGTAGCCAATTCAATTTACTGGATGAATCGTTATATGGAACGGGTTGAGAACTATTCCCGGTTTGTAGGGGTAAATTTTAACCTGGCTCTGGATCTTCCTCCCGATGTCGACGAACAGTGGGAACCCCTTCTGATTGCCACAGCGGACCATTTTACCTTTTATAAATATTATGAAAAGCCAACGAAAGAAGATGTTATCCATTTCATGACTTTTGATAAACGCAATCCTAATTCGATTATTAGTTGCCTGTATGAAGCCCGGGAAAACGCACGCACGATCCGCGAAACGATCTCAAAGGAAATGTGGGAAAGTATCAATACTTTTTATCTGACCATCAAAGGTACTTCTGCTGACCACTTTCGTAATATGGATCACATGCAGTCGTATTTTACGGATATCCGTAAAAGCTGTCAGCTATTCCACGGTGTGGTTGATTCATCCATTACCCGTAATGAGGCATGGCACTTCGGCCGTTTGGGACGCCATATTGAGAGGGCCGACAAGTGCTCGAGATTTCTGGATGTGAAGTATTTTACGTTGATGCAGGATACGGGTACTTCCGGTTCCACTCTTGATCTGATGATGTGGACTGCCGTATTGAAATCAGTCAGTGCGTACAATATGTATCGTCAAACCCATCGTGCACTGACACCAATGAACATCGTTGCCTTTTTGATTCTTGATAAATTATTTCCGCGTTCAATTGCCTATAGTGTACGGCAGGCTGAACTTTCCCTGTATGCAATCCGCGGATCCATTCCGGAAAGAGGGCATACCGATCCCGCAGAGCGGGCATTGAGTAAAATGCGCAGTGAACTCGAATTTACAGATGTTGAAGACGTTTTTAAAATGGGTCTTCATGAATATCTTGATAAATTTCAGACTAAGAATAACGAAGTGGATAATGCCATTTTTGATATGTATTTTGGTCTGGAAACCGAAAAATCACAAAGCCATTCGATGGGGCAAAGCATGGGCCGGTCTATGGGACAATGGATGAACTGATAAAATCAATATTCTGACACGTATTGTAGCAGGCACAATTATTGACCTGGTAAGAACAAAGTGGCGGTTGTACAGACCGCCACTGTTTTATTCCGGATATGTACCATCACTGAAGCATTTAAACAAAGAACTTTTATGAACCTGAAAGTTCAACATTCGCTGCATTATACTTATGACAATCCGGTTGTTCTGGATCAACATACATTATATATTTATCCGCGGCCATATCCTAATCAGCGGGTTATAGACTACTCGCTTTTCATAGATCCGCGCCCTTCCAATATTGTACGGAACGTGGATGCTGAAGGTAATCCGCAGCAGGTTGCGTATTTCTTTAACGGGCCTGTTACCGGGCTCACGGTAGATGTTGAGATAACGGTTAGTACAGAGCCTTTCAATGTTTTTGATTTTGTCCTGTTTCCTTTTTCTACGAAGAATTTCCCTTTTTTATATGATGACCGGATCTATAAATATCTGATTCCTTACCTGAGCCGGAACGATGTGACCAATAATGTTGAGCAGTTTGCCAGAAAAATTGCCGCCGATGTAAACTGGGAAACCGTGCCTTTCCTGGTAAAGCTTAGTCAATATATCAGTGAGAATTTCAGTTATCAGAACCGGGAATTCGGGATGGCTTATCCCCCTGATGATACCCTGAGAGATCGCACGGGCTCCTGCCGGGATTATTCCCGTCTTTTTATCAGTGCCTGCCGGAGCCTGGGAATTGCAGCTCGTTTTGTCAGCGGCTACTTATATGGGAATCCTCTTCAGGCGCATGAACTGCATGCCTGGGTGGAGGTTTATCTACCAGGTGCAGGCTGGCGCGGATTTGATCCCACGGAAGGTAAAGCAATCATTAACAACCACATCAGTCTGGGCGCTTCTGCTGATTTTGATCAACTGGCACCGGTTATGGGGTCTTTTCATGGATTTGCCAATGCATCACTGATTACACGGGTGGATATTGGGATGGTATAATTCCGGATGTCCGTTTAATTAATACTAACTTTTGTTTCATAAAAAACCATTTAACGCGGGGGAATTTTAGTATTTTTGTACCCAAACAAAAAGAGGACTTTAAGATCGTGACGTTAATAAAATCTATATCAGGGATCAGGGGAATTGTGGGTGGAAAATCCGGCGAAGCACTGACTCCTATTGATGTTGTAAAATTCGCAGCTGCCTATGGTACCTGGCTGCGACGCACTAATCCGCAGAATTTAAAAGTAGTAATTGGCAGGGACGCACGTCTTTCCGGGGAAATGGTGAGCCGTCTTGTAGCCGCAACACTGCAGGGCGTCGGCCTCAGCGTTATTGATCTGGGACTTTCTACAACACCTACCGTGGAAATCGCGGTCACCATGGAAAATGCGGGCGGAGGGATTATCCTGACTGCCAGTCATAATCCTATTCAATGGAATGCACTTAAATTGCTTAATCATGAAGGGCAGTTTATCAATGAAGCGGAAGGGGAGGAAGTACTGAGAATTGCCGATGCCGAGGATTTTATTTTCGTTGACGTCAAGAAACTCGGAAGTTATACAACCGACGATACTTATCTTCAAAAGCATATTGATCACATTCTGGCATTATCACTGGTAGATGTTGAAGCGATTAAAGCTGCAAATTTCAAAATTGTAGTGGATGCGGTTAATTCCACCGGTGGAATATTTGTACCGGCCTTACTGGAAGCACTGGGTGTTGAAACAAAAAACATCAAGAAACTGAACTGTGAGCCTACAGGTAATTTTGCACATAACCCCGAACCGCTGCCTGAGCATCTTCGTGAAATAAGCAAGGCACTTAATGATGGTTCTTTTAATCTGGGAATTGTTGTTGATCCGGATGTAGACAGACTGGCACTGATGTGTGAAGACGGAAGTCCGTTTGGTGAAGAATATACCCTGGTTGCCGTTGCCGATTTTATTCTTAAAAATACACCGGGCAATACCGTTTCAAATTTGTCATCAACAGCAGCTTTGCGTGACGTTACCTTGAAAGCCGGAGGGAAATATTTTGCATCGGCCGTAGGTGAGGTCAATGTGGTGACCATGATGAAAGAGCATCAGGCAATTATTGGCGGAGAAGGAAACGGAGGCGTAATTTACCCTGAAAGCCATTACGGGCGCGACGCACTGGTAGGAATTGCTTTATTTCTGACGCATCTTGCCAAGTTTGGCAAAACTGCTTCTGTCATGAGAAAATCTTATCCAAGTTACTACATTTCAAAAAACAAGATAGAACTGACACCGGATATTAATGTTGATAACATTCTGAGCCGGATACAGACAAAATATTCCAAGCAACCGCTAAGTACGATTGACGGTGTGCGTATTGAATTTGACCGTGAATGGGTTCATTTGCGTAAATCAAATACAGAGCCGATTATACGGATTTATTCGGAATCGGAAACGCAGACTACTGCGATTAATCTTGCCAATAAAATCATCTCTGACATCAAGGAGATCATTTCAGAACCAAAGAAATAAGCAATGAAGGTTTATCTGGATAATGCTGCCACAACCCGTCTGGATCCGGAAGTATTGGAAGCCATGATTCCTGTCATGGCAGAACAGTACGGGAATCCTTCGTCTATTCATGCCAATGGCCGTGCAGCTCGTTCGTTAATTGAACGGGCAAGAAAATCCATTGCCGGAATTTTAAATGCAGCACCTGCCGAGATTTTTTTTACATCAGGCGGTACCGAAGCAGACAATACAGCCATTCGTTCCAGCATTGAAACGCTTGGCTTAAAACATGCCATCACTTCCCGGATTGAGCACCATGCCGTGCTTCACACTCTGGAGCATCTTAAGAAAACCGGACAAATTGAACTCAGCTTTGTAAATCTGGACCGTAATGGTGTTGTTGATTTAGAGCATCTGGAAACGCTGCTGCAAAACAATCCGAGATCTCTGGTTTCACTCATGCACGGGAATAATGAAATTGGAAATCTACTTGATCTGGATCTTGCAGGAGATATCTGTCAGAAATATAATGCTGTATTTCATACGGATACCGTTCAGACAATGGGACATTATCGCCATGATCTCCAGCAGATGAAAGCGAATTTTGTAGTTGGTGCGGCGCATAAGTTTCATGGACCAAAAGGTATTGGCTTTCTTTATGTGCGTCCCGGAATAAAGATTTTTCCTTTCCTGCATGGAGGTGCTCAGGAACGTAACATGCGTGGCGGAACTGAAAATGTCTATGGAATTGTCGGTTTGGCAAAAGCATTGGAAATTGCCTACCGGGATATGGATGAACATCGTTCACATATCGAGAGTCTGAAAAGCAGAATGATTCAAAAGCTTAGTGAAAGCATTGAAGGTGTTCGGTTTAACGGGCAGTCTGGAGAAATGGATAAAAGCCTTTACACGGTATTAAACGTAAGTTTACCAGCTTCGGAAATCAGTGATATGCTGTTATTCAATCTGGATATTGCAGGTATTTCGGTTTCTGGCGGCAGCGCCTGTTCAAGCGGGACGGAAATTGGCTCACACGTCCTGAACGAACTGCAGATTGATGCTGAAAGAGCCAATGTGAGGTTCTCTTTTGGAAAATATAATACAGCGGAAGAAGTGGATTTTGCCGTGAATACGCTTTCAGAATTATATAGGAAAGAGGCAGTTATATTATAACGGGCCTAACAAAAAAGAGAAGTTAAAGTGAGATTTATATTTCAGCTTTAACTTCTCTTTTTTATTTAACTTCTTCTCAGGCACTTTTAACCATATCTTCCAGGGCTTCAATCCAGATATCACTGTCGTTCAGGCTTTCAACAAGCTGCCAGTGTTCTCCGCCTTCTTTTTCAAATATTTCTTTATATTCTTCACCGACTTCAATGGTTGTTTCCAGGCAATCTGCAACAAAAGCCGGTGAAAACGCAAGTACGGATTTAACTCCCTTTTTCGCCAGTTCCGGAATAAGCTCGTCGGTATAAGGTTTTATCCAGGGCGTTTTTCCAAGCCGGGACTGGAAGGCAACGGTATATTTCCCCTCGGGGATTCCCATTCCTTTTACAAACAGACGAGTTGTTTCGTAACATTGTGCACGGTAGCAATGCTGGTTTTTCGCATTTAAAGTATCACAGCAGGTGCCAAACTGGCAGTAATTTGCGACATCTCCTTTGGTAATCTGCCTTTCAGGAATTCCGTGATAGCTGAACACAAAGTGATCGTACTCCCTTTGTGCCATATATTTTTTACCAAGATTTACAAATCCTTCTACGAATTTCGGGTGATCCAGAAAGCGATTGATGAACTTGATTTCCGGCAGCACTTCCCAATCTTTTACTACTTCCATCACCTTTTTATAAACAGATCCGGTGGAGGCAGAAGCATATTGAGGAAAGAAAGGAACAACGATGATTTCAGATAAGCATTCTTTTCTTAATTCCGTAAGACCGCTTTCAATGCTTGGACTTTGGTACCGCATGGCCAGTTTTACTACGTAGTCATCACCCAGTACTTTCTGAAGTTTTTCCTCAACTGAGTATCCGTAGATTTTCAGGGGAGAACCTTCCGGCGTCCAGAGTTCCCTATATATTTTAGCAGATTTTGGGGCACGAAACGGCGCAATGATCAGGTTAATCAATAGCCAGCGATTGATGTAAGGAATATCGATAACCCGCTCATCCATTAAAAACTCACGAAGGTATTTTCGTACGTCGGGAACAGAAGGACTATCCGGTGTGCCCAGATTCACAATCAGTACACCGGTTTTTTTATATGGTTTTTCGGTTGATGTTGATGGGTATGTTAATGTGTCGGTATGCATTACCAGTATTTTTAATTCAAGGTGAAGTATGTTTCAATAACCAAAGTAAAACCATTTAAAGTTCGGCCGCGTATTTATTACATGCCAATAAGGATTTCCCGCAAAACGGCCTGCGCAGACCATTCCCTGTTTGCCGCCTGTTCGATAACCAATGATCTTGGACCATCCAACACTTCGTCGGCTACCTTCATGTTCCTTCTCAATGGCAGGCAGTGCATGAATTTTCCGTTATCTGTTAAACCCATTTTTGCCTCTGTCATCATCCACGAAGGATCGCTGCTGAGTACCTGTCCGTAATGCTGATAGGATGACCAGTTTTTGCCATACACAAAATCAGCACCTTCAAGTGCTTTATTCTGGTCGTAAATCACCTGACCTTTGCCAACAAATTCCGGTGCCAGATCATAACCTTCAGGATGGGTAATAACCAGTTCTACATTCATTGGATTCATCCATTCGCAGAATGAATTGGCAACAGCCTGTGGTAACGCTTTGAAATGAGGAAGCCAGGTTAAAACAACTTTCGGCCGTTCTTTTAAACGAAACTCTTCAATGGTAATACAATCGGCCAGGGATTGAAGGGGATGACGTGTTGCAGATTCCAGGTTGACAATCGGAACCTCCGCGTATTTTTTGAATTGCTGAAAAACGATTTCCTGATAATCCTTTTCACGATCCTGTAAACCGGCAAAGGAACGAATGCCGATTATATCACAATATTTACCGATCACTGCTGCAGCTTCTTTTACATGTTCTGCTTTATCACCGTTCATGATCACGCCTTCCTCCATTTCCAGGCCCCAGCCATCCTGTCCGACGTTCATCATAATTACATTCAGGCCAAGATTCTGTGCCGCCTTTTGCGTGCTGATACGGGTCCTGAGACTGGAATTAAAAAACAGCAAACCAATGGTTTTATTCTTACCCAGGTCATTATCTCCAAACGGATTTCGTTTTGAAATGATGCCGCTGGTTATAAGTTGGTTAAGATCAGTAACGTCGTTTATGGACAGGAAATGTTTCATTTATATGTGATGTTGTTAACCGCAATGGGTGCAATTGTTTCGCAATGGACGCAAAGATATTATAATCCGTTGGCTAATCTTTATACTACTTTGGCAGGAAAACGTTGAAAATGTTTTGCACAATGGTCTAAGTCAAACTGGTAACTTCCAAACGTAAAGCTTCTAAAAACAAATCAGCCTCCTCTTTACCCAGAGCCAGTGAAGGTAGTAACCTGATCGTGTTTGCACCCGCAACGCCGGTAAACATTTTGTGTTCAAATAATAATTTATTCCGAAGGTCTTTTACCGGGAAATCGTATTCAATACCAATCATTAACCCGCGCCCGCGTAACTCTTTGTATCCGCCAATTTCTTTGATTCCCTTCATCAGGTAGTCCCCGATTTCAGTTGCATTATCCAACAGGTTTTCGTTTTTCATAATATCCAGCACGGCAATCCCTGCTGCACATGCCATGTGATTTCCTCCAAAAGTAGTTCCAAGCAAACCGTAACTGGCCTTGAATTTTGGAGAGATTAAAACGCCGCCGATTGGAAACCCGTTCCCCATTCCTTTTGCCATCGTCATCAGATCCGGGTGAATTCCGCTGAATTGGTGAGAGAAAAACTTGCCCGTCCGGCCATATCCGCACTGAACGCTGTCTAATATCAATACCGCGCCGGTCTCATCACATTTCTTACGCAAAGCCTGCAGGAACTCGTTTGAAGATACCTGTATGCCGCCAACGCCCTGAATTCCTTCCACGATGACTGCGCAAACTTCATCCGTAATGCCATCTTCAAGAGCTTCTACATCATTAAAAGGAAGGAAAGTAACGTGTTCCTTATAGTTGACAGGTGCCACAATCGATGGATTATCTGTCACGGCAACAGCGCCTGCAGTCCGGCCATGGAAAGCTTTGGTAAAAGCAACAACTTTTGAACGCCCTGTGTGAAAAGAAGCCAGTTTCAAAGCATTCTCATTCGCCTCTGCGCCGGAATTGACCAGGAAAAGCTTGTAATCCGGATAACCCGACAAATCTCCAAGTTTCCCGGCAAGTTCTTCCTGCAAAGAAATTTTTACCGAGTTGGAGTAAAAGTTAATGGCGTGAAGCTGCTTGCTAAGCTTATCAACGTAATACGGATGACAATGTCCCACAGAAATTACTGCATGGCCGCCGTAAAGATCGAGGTATTTGGTGCCATTGGAATCCCATAAATAGCTTCCTTCGGCTCTTACAGGTTCAATGTCGTAAAGGGGGTATACATCAAATAAATGTGACATGAGTATAATTATTTTTAATGCAGAGGAATAGGATTAAAGCGTAGAAGCAGCAGAGAAAAAAGTTTCAGCGTCCTCGGCGCCAATGCTCCTTGCCCTGCGTTTAAATCAGAATGACGGTGCCTTCAATTTTAATCCCGCATCTTCAGGTAATCCGAAAATTAAATTCAGATTCTGAACTGCCTGGCCGGAAGCACCTTTTGTTAAGTTGTCAATAATACTGCTGATCAGTAGTTGCCCATCATGAACTTCCAGGTGAATCAGGCATTTATTGGTATTGACAACCTGTTTTAGATCAATTGGCGCATCGCTTACGTGCGTGAACGGATGCGATGCATAATAGTTCTTATATAGTTCCTGCGCTTCTTCAAGCGTTCCGGCAAAAGGCGTGTATACATTAGCCATAATCCCACGGGTAAAATCACCGCGATATGGAACAAAATGAACTGCCTTATCAAAGCCTGCCTGCAACTTTTTCAGGCTCATTTTAATCTCTGTCAAATGCTGGTGGCTGAACGCTTTATAAATTGACAGGTTATTGTTTCGCCATGAAAAGTGTGTCGTTGCAGAAAGAGACTGGCCCGCGCCGGTACTGCCCGTAACGGCACTTACGTGTACATCTTCTTTTAACAAACCTGCACTTGCCAATGGTAAAATCGCCAGTTCAATACTGGTCGCAAAGCAACCAGGATTGGCAATTTTAGCAGCAGATTTTATCGTTTCCTTTTGAAGTTCAGGCAATCCGTACGTAAATCCATGCGATTCATCCCGGAAGT
>Ga0265797_10003896_pt1 | contig 23374 bp, 15 predicted proteins | sample P2T30metagenome_FD_192433 | JGI IMG/M metagenome (GOLD analysis project Ga0265797, IMG submission 192433) | Plant litter microbial communities from East Loma Ridge, Irvine, California - P2 T30 | ecosystem: Environmental > Terrestrial > Plant litter > Unclassified | place: USA: California... | reverse complement strand
CGGCTTCGAGCGAGAACTTGTCGAACATGCGCTTGAACTCGTCATACGCGCCAATGCCCGGCTTCATCATCTTCGAGAGCGTGGCTTTTTCGGTGTGCTCCGGCGCGATCTTGAGCAGGCCGCCCACATGGTGGGTCACCAGTTCCTTGACGTACTCGGGCGAACGCACCGCCAGGTCGTAACGCAGGCCGGAACCGATCAGGATCTTCTTGATGCCGGGGATCGCACGCGCCTTGCGGTACAGCGAGATCAGCTTGCTGTGATCGGTGCCCAGATTGCTGCAAATCGTCGGATACACGCACGACAAACGGCGGCAGCTTTCCTCGATCGTCTTTTCCTTGCACGCCAGGCGGTACATATTTGCCGTCGGACCGCCCAGGTCGGTAATGGTGCCGGCGAAGTTCTTGGTCGTGTCGCGGATCAGCTCGATCTCGCGCAGGATCGATGGCTCGGAGCGGCTCTGGATGATGCGGCCCTCGTGCTCGGTGATCGAGCAGAAGGTGCAGCCGCCGAAGCAGCCGCGCATGATATTGACCGAATAGCGGATCATTTCCCAGGCCGGGATATGCGCCTTGCCATAGCTCGGGTGCGGCGCGCGGGCATAGGCCATGTCGTAGACATTGTCCATCTCGTCCATCGCCAGCGGCAGTGGTGGCGGATTCAGCCACACGTCACGGTCGCCGTGACCCTGCACCAGTGCGCGCGCGTTGCCGGGATTCGATTCCAGGTGGAACACGCGCGAAGCGTGCGCATACATCACCGGGTCTTCGCTGACGGTCTCAAACGACGGCAAGCGCACCACGGTCTTGGCGGCCTTTTCGCGCGCGGCTGCCTGACGCTGCTCGCGCGTCATGATCATCACCGGCTTGACTTCAGGTTCGGGCGCGGCATTGTCGAGCGCGCACGCGGTCGGGTCTTCCAGCGCCATCGCATACGGGTTCGGCTGCTTGTCGATGCGGCCCGGCACATCCACGCGGGTGGAATTGTGCACGCTCCATTCTTCGTCAGGCAGCCAGCCCTGCGGCACCAGGAAGGCGGTGCCGCGCAGGTCGCGGATGTCCTTGACGTTCTCGCCGGCGGCGATGCGGCGCGTGAAGTCGACCAGCGCGCGTTCGGCATTGCCGAAGATCAGCAGGTCGGCCTTCGATTCGAACAGCACCGAGCGGCGCACTTTATCGGACCAGTAATCGTAGTGGGCGATGCGGCGCAGCGAGGCTTCGATGCTGCCGGCAATCACCGGCACGCCCGGGAACGCTTCACGGGCGCGCTGGCAATACACGGTCACCGCGCGGTCCGGGCGTTTATTCGGCGCCGCGTCGGGCGTATAGGCGTCGTCGGAACGGATCTTGCGGTCGGCCGTATAGCGGTTGACCATCGAATCCATATTGCCGGCGGTAACGCCCCAGTACAGGTTGGGCTTGCCCAGCGCGCGGAATGGCTCCACCGACGTCCAGTCTGGCTGGCTGATGATGCCGACCCGGTAGCCCTGCGCTTCGAGCAGGCGGCCGACCAGCGCCATGCCGAAACTCGGATGGTCGATATAGGCGTCGCCAGTGATCAGGATGATGTCGCACGAATCCCAGCCGAGCACGTCCATCTCGGCGCGGGTCATCGGCAGGAAAGGCGCAGTAGCAGCGCGGCTGGAGCGCTTGGGGACGCTCGCGAAGAGATTGACGGGGGAGTTCATTGGCCGGCATTGTACCGGAAATCCATTTTCAGGGCGCCGAAGGCCCTCGAAAATGGCTTATCTATCAATGACTTGTGGCTTAAATACCCATGTTCGAGAGAATGTTGCCAAGTTCGCGCAGTCCGGACTCGACGCGCGGGTGGCGCGCCGCGAAGCGCGCTGACAGTTCTTGCGTGCGCGAGGCCAGGCCATAGGTGTTGGCATCGAGCTCGGCTTGCGAGCGGCGTTCCAGGACTTTTTCGATATCGCCGTCGAGCTGGCGCAGCAGCATTTCGAGTTCGACATCGGTCTCGCCGGTTTCCTGCAGGTGACGGTGCAGGGCTTTCAGGCGGGCCTTCAATTCAGCATCTTGTTCGGGTTGCATCGTTTCCTCCGGTGATAGCTCGCTTTGATTGTACGACATGGGAGGAGGAAGATCGAACACGTGTGCTCAGCGGGAATGAGGGGGGTATGCGCCGGCCCGAAGGCCGGCGCAGCCTTGCATCAGTTACCGGTCAAGCCACGACGCTCGAGCAGCGGCTCGATCACCGCATCCTTGCCGCGGAAGTTGCGGTACATCTGCATCGCATCGAGCGTGCCGCCGCGCGAGAGCAGCGTCTTGCGGAAATGGTCGCCGTTCTTGCGCGTCAGGCCACCGTTTTCCTTGAACCAGTTGACGGTGTCGGCGTCCAGCTTCTCGGCCCACAGGTAGCCGTAGTAGCCGGCCGAATAGCCGCCTGCGAAGGTGTGCGAGAAGTAGGTGGTGCGATAACGCGGCGGCACCAGGGCGAAGTCGACGCCGGCTTTTTTCAGCGCGTCGGCTTCGAACGCCAGCACGTCAGTCGGGATCTGGTTTGGCGCAAGCTGGTGCCAGGCCTGGTCGAGCAGCGCGGCCGCCAGGTACTCGGTGGTGCGGAAGCCTTCATTGAACTGCTGCGACGCCTGCACCTTGTCGAGCAGCTCTTTTGGCATCGCCTCGCCGGTCTGGTAATGCTTGGCGTAGTTGGCCAGCACTTCAGGCCAGGCCATCCACATCTCGTTCACCTGCGACGGGAACTCGACGTAGTCGCGCGGCACGCGCGAACCCGAGAAGCGCGGGTATTTCACATCCGAGAACATGCCGTGCAGCGCGTGGCCGAATTCGTGGAACGTGGTGCGCACTTCGTCGTAGGTCAGCAGGGTCGGCTCGCCCGCGGCCGGCTTGGGCACGTTCAGGTTGTTGGCGATGACGGGCTTGGTGCCCAGCAGCTTGCTCTGTCCGACCCAGGCGTTGGCCCAGGCGCCGCCACGCTTGTTCGAGCGCGCGTACGGGTCGAACGTGAAGATCGCCAGCTGCTTGCCGTCGACGTCGAACACGTCGAACATGCGCACGTCTTCGTTGTAGCCAGGCAGGTCCTTGCGTTCCTTGAAGGTGATCCCGAATTCCTTGTTGGCGGCGAAGAAGACGCCGTCGACCAGCACGCGGTTCAGTTCAAAGTAAGGACGCAGCTGGCTGGCATCGAACGCGTAGCGCTGGGCGCGCACCTTGTCGCTGTAGAAGGCCCAGTCGTGGGCGGCGGCCTTGAAGCCACCCTTCTCGGCGTCGATCATCTTCTGGATCTCGGCCGCTTCCTTCCTGGCGTTGTTCACGGCCGGCTTGGCGAATTCGGCCAGCAGGCTGTTGACGGCGGTGGTGGTCTGTGCGGTCTGGTCTTCCAGGTGGTAAGCCGCGAAGTTCTTGTAACCCAGCAGCTGGGCGCGTTCGGCGCGCAGCTTGGCGATCTTCAGCACCACGTCGCGGTTGTCGAATTCGCCGCCGCGGCTGCCGCGCGCCATCGAGGCGGCCAGCAGTTTTTCGCGGGTGCCGCGGTTGGTCAGCACGGCCAGGCTGGCCTGCTGGGTGGTGTTTACCACCGGCAGCACGAACTTGCCGTCCAGGTTGCGCTTCTTGGCTTCGGCGGCGGCGGCGTCGATCGCCTTGTCGCTCATGCCGGCCAGTTCGGCGCGGCTGTCCACCACCAGCGCCGAAGCGTTCGATTCTTTCAGCACATTCTGGGCGAACTGGGTCTGCAGCGCGGCCAACTGGCTGTTGTACTCTTTCAGCTTGGTCTTGTCGGCGTTTGATAACTTGGCGCCGGCGCGCACGAAGTCGTCGTAATAGCGTTCCAGCAGGTAGGTCGACTCGGCGTCGAGCTTCAGGCTGGCGCGCTTGTTGTACAGGGTCTCGATGCGCTTGAACAGCTTGTCGTTCAGGCGAATCGCGTCGCCGTGCTGCGACAGCTTCGGCGCCAGTTCCTTGCTCAGTGCGATCAGGGTGTCATTGGTGTACGAACCGGTCAGGGTGCCGAAAGCGCTGCTGACGCGATTCAGGAGGCGACCGCCCTTTTCCATCGCAACGATGGTGTTGTCGAAGGTCGGCGCCGCCTTGTTGTTGGCGATCGCCTCGATCTCGGCGGCCTGCTGGCGCATGCCTTCGGCATAGGCCGGGGCGAAGTGCTCGTTCTGAATCTTGTCCCAGGCCGGGTAATTGAACGGCAGGCTGCTTTCACGCGCGAACGGGTTCGACGCTTCGAGCTTGTTGCCAGGGGCGGTCGGCGCAGCGACGGCGAAATTGACGGCGGCGACGCTCGCGGCGGCGACCAGCATGATGTGAGGACGGTTCATGGTCTCTTGCTTCTGGTTGGTGAAAATGGCGTACTGCCGGGGAGCCGGCTACGGGCCAGGCTCCCCATCGTTGAATAAACTTAGTTCAGGCCACGGCGCTCGAGCAGCGGCTCGATCACCGGATCGCGGCCGCGGAAGGCGCGGTACATCTCGACCGCATCCTGGGTGCCGCCTTTGGACAGTACCATCTGACGGAAGCGGTCGCCGTTCTTGCGCAGCAGGCCGCCGTTTTCCTTGAACCACTCGCCGGCATCGGCGTCGAGGCGCTCGGCCCACAGATAGCTGTAATAGCCGGCCGAGTAGCCGCCGCCCATCGCGTGCGAGAAATAGGTGCTGCGATAGCGTGGCGGCACCGGCGCGAAATTCAGGCCGGCGTCTTTCAGCGCCTGCTGCTCGAAGGCGACGACGTCTTGCGGGATCTGCTTCGATCCCAGCTGGTGCCAGCGCTGGTCGATCACGGCCGCCGCCAGGTACTCGGTGGTGCGGTAGCCTTCATTGAAGCGCTGGGCTGCGCGCAGTTTATCGAGCAGCTCTTTCGGCATCGGCGCGCCGCTCTGGTAATGCCTGGCGTAGCTGTCCATGACTTCAGGCCAGGCCATCCACATTTCGTACACCTGCGATGGCAGCTCGACGTAGTCGCGCGGCACGCTGGTGCCCGAGAAGCGCGGGTACTTTACTTTCGAGAACCAGCCGTGGGTGGCGTGGCCGAACTCGTGGAACGTGGTGCGTACTTCGTCCCAGGTGAGCAGGGTCGGCTCGCCCGCAGCCGGCTTGACCAGGTTCAGGTTGTTGGTGATGACCGGCTTCTTGTCGAGCAGCGTGCTCTGGTCGACCAGTGAACTCATCCAGGCGCCACCGCGCTTGTTGGGACGCGCATACGGGTCGACCACGAAGATCGCCAGGTGCGCGCCGTTTTCCTCGAACACGTCATACACGCGCACGTCGGCGTCGTAGGTCGGCAGGTCGGTGCGCTGTTTGAAGGTGATGCCCCACAGCTTGGTGGCGGCAAAGAAGGCGCCATTCTCCAGCACGTTGTTGAATTCGAAATACGGTTTCAGCTGGTTGGCGTCGAACGCATACTTGGCGGTGCGCACCTTGTCGCTGTACATGCTCCAGTCCTGGGCCGCGACCTGGAAGCCGCCTTTTTCGGCGTCGATCACCTGCTGGATCTCGGCCGCTTCCTTCCTGGCGTTGCGCACGGCAGGCGCGGTCAGGTCGCCCAGCAGCTTGTTGACCGAGGCGGTATCTTTCGCGGTCTGGTCTTCGAGCGAGTAGGCGGCGTAATTGTCGTAGCCCAGCAGCTCGGCGCGTTCGGCGCGCAGTTTTGCCAGTTGCAGCACCACGTTGCGGTTGTCGAATTCGCCGCCGCGGGCGCCGCGGATCATCGAGGTGGTCAACAGTTTTTCGCGCGTGGCGCGATTGCTCAGCAGCGCCAGCGGCGCCTGCTGGGTGGTGTTGGTCACCGGGATCACGAACTTGCCGTCCAGGCCGCGCTTTTTGGCTTCCTGGGCGGCGGCCTCGATCGCCTTCTCGGGCAGGCCGGCCAGCTCTTCGCGGGTATCGGCCACGAACGCCGAGGCGTTCACTTCCTTCAGCACGTTCTGGCTGAACTGGGTCTGCAGCGCGGCCAGCTGGCTGTTGTAGTCTTTCAGCCTGGTCTTGTCGGCGTCACTCAGGTTGGCGCCGGAACGCACGAAGTCCTTGTAGTAACGCTCGAGCAAAAATGCCGATTCGGCGTCCAGGCCGAGTGCATTGCGCTTGTCATGCAGGGTCTTGATGCGCGCGAACAGCTTCGGGTTCAGGCGGATCGCGTCGCCATGGGCCGCGAACTGCGGCGCCAACTGCTTGTCCAGCGCCTGCAGGGTGTCATTCGTATATGAACCGACCAGCGTGTAGAACGCAGCGCGCACGCGGCCCAGCATCTGGCCCGAGCGCTCCAGCGCCACGATCGTGTTCTCGAACGTGGGCGCGGCCTTGTTGTCGGCGATCCTGGTCACTTCCTGAGCCTGTTCGCGCATGCCTTCGGCGAATGCCGGCGCAAAGTGCTCGTTCTTGATCTTGTCGAACGCCGGATAACCATATTGCAGGGTGCTCGGCTTGGCGAACGGATTGGTGGCCGGCAGGGCGGCGCTGGCAGTCTGGGAAATCGTCATGGTGGCGAAGGCAACGCTGGCTGCGATCAGCAGCAGTGGTGGACGGTTCATGAAGTCTCTTGTAGGTTGTGGCAGAAGGTATTTAACGCAGCACGCCCCCTGCCGCTCGTGACGGCAGGGGGCGTGTGGATCAGTTGCCGGTCAGGCCGCGGCGCTCGAGCAGCGGCTCGATCACCGGACCGCGGCCGCGGAAGTTCTTGAACAGGTCCATCGCCTCGGCGGTGCCGCCGCGCGAGAGCAGCGTCTTGCGGAAATGGTCACCGTTCTTGCGGCTCAAGCCACCGTTATTGGTGAACCACTGCACCGTGTCGGCGTCCAGGCGCTCGCTCCACAGATAGGCGTAGTAGCCGGCCGAATAGCCGCCGCCCATCGAGTGCGAAAAATACGTGGTGCGGTAGCGCGGCGGCACCAGCGCATAATCGACGCCGGCATCCTTCAGTGCCTTGGCTTCAAAGGCCAGCACGTCGGTCGGGATCTGGTTCGGCGAGAGCTGGTGCCAGCGCTGGTCGAGCAGCGCCGCGGCCAGGTATTCGGTGGTCTTGTAGCCCTGGTCGAACTTCTTCGACGCCACCACCTTGTCGAGCAGCGCCTTTGGCATCGGCGCGCCGGTCTGGTGATGCTTGGCGTAGTTGGCCAGCACTTCAGGCCAGGTAACCCACATCTCGTTGACCTGCGACGGATACTCGACGAAGTCGCGCGGCACGCTGGTGCCCGAGAAGTGCGGATACTTCACATCCGAGAACATGCCATGCAGCGCATGACCGAATTCGTGGAAGGCGGTCACCACTTCGTCGTAGGTCAGCAGCGTCGGCTGTCCTGCAGGCGGCTTGGGGATGTTCAGGTGGTTGCCGATCACCGGGCGTAGTCCCAGCAAGTGCGACTGCGACACGTATTCATTCATCCAGGCGCCGCCCTGCTTGTTGCCGCGTGCATAAGGATCGAAGATGAAGATCGCCAGCTGCTTGCCGTCGACGTCGAACACATCGAAGGTGCGCACGTCCGGGTTGTACACCGGCAGGTCCTTGCGCTCCTTGAAGGTGATGCCGTATTCCTTGGTGGCAGCGAAGAACACGCCATCGACCAGCACGCGGTTCATCTCGAAGTAAGGGCGCAGCTGGCTCTCGTCGAAGTTGTAGCGTGCGGCGCGCACCTTGTCCTGGTAGATCGGCCAGTCGTAGGCGGCGGCCTGGAAGCCGCCCTTCTCGGCGTCGATCACCTTCTGGATGTCGGCCGCTTCCTTCTTCGCGTTGGTGACGGCCGGCTTGGCCAGGTCGCCCAGCAGCTTGTTGACGGCAGCCGGGTTGCGCGCGGTTTCGAGTTCCTGCGAATAGGCCGCGAAGTTCTCGTAGCCGAGCAGCACCGCGCGTTCGGCGCGCAGCTTGGCCAGGCGCAGCACCAGCTGGCGGGTGTCGAATTCGCCGCCGCTGGCGCCGCGCTTGAGCGACGCTTGCAGCAACCGTTCGCGGGTGGCGCGGTGCTTCAGCGTCGACAGCGCCGGCTGGCTCGAGGTGTTCACCAGCGGGATCACGAACTTGCCCTTGACGCCGCGCTTGGCCGCTTCGTCGGCGGCGGTCTTGATCTCGGCCTCGCTCATGCCTTCGAGTTCGGCGCGGGTGTTGACTACCAGCGCGCTGGCGTTGACGCCTTTGAGCACGCGCTGCGAAAAGTCGGACTGCAGCGAGGCGATCTCGCCGTTATAGGCCTTCAGCTTCTTCTGGTCGGCCTGCGACAGGTTGGCGCCGGCGCGCACGAATTCCTTGTAGTAGCGCTCGAGCAGGAAGGTCGACTCGGCATCCAGCCCCAGCGAGGCGCGCTTGTCGTGCAGCGTTTTTACACGCGCGAACAGCTTCGGATTGAGGTGGATCGCATCGTCGTGCGCGGCCAGCTTGGGCGACATCTCGCGGTCGACCGCGTCCAGTGTGTCGTTGGTATTGGCGCCGTGCAGGTTCGAGAAGGTCGCGCCTACGCGCGACAGCAGCTGGCCCGAACGCTCCATTGCCACGATGGTGTTGTCGAACGTCGGCGCGGCCTTGTCATTGGCGATGGCCTCGACTTCGCGCAGGTGCTCGCGCATGCCGGCGGCAAAGGCGGGCAGGAAGTGCGCGTCCTTGATCTTGTCGAAGGCCGGGTAATTCAGCGGCAGGCTGCTTGGCTTGGCGAAGGGGTTGGAAGCGTCGAGCGCGGCGGCAGGGGCAGCAGGAGCGGCAATTGCGGCGGAATGCGCCAGCGCGACAGCGGCGGCGATGATGAGCAGTTGTGGACGGTACATGGGATCTTTCGCGAACACTAGGAAGGGCGCTGCCGGGCCAGCTCGACAGCCGTGCGCGGAAGATCATAGCAGGCTTGCTCCTGGATCGACATATTTAAAAAGTATCGTATGTAACAGCGTATTGACGCCGCTGGCGCCAGCCGCAAGCACGCAATGCCAGGCCACACGCCCTGTCAATACGGCCATTGTGACGTGCCTGTGCTAGCATCGCCTCGCATGCATTTTCCAGCCTCCTCATGACCTCATCCCCTGTCCGTTTCGATGCCATCGTGGTTGGCACCGGCCCCGGTGGCGCCAGCGCCGCGCGCGAACTGGCGCGTGCCGGCAGCCGCGTGCTGATCCTGGAACAGGGCGGCGCCGCGCCACTGACCGGCACCGTGACGCAGATGGCGGCCATGGCGGCGGTGCCCGGGCGCGGCGCCTTCATTCACCGCGACGCCTCGCTGCTGGTGGGTGGCGCCACACTGGGCGGCAGTTCGGCGGTCAACTTCGCCACCGCCGCGGCGCCGCCGCGCGCGCTGTTTGCGGCCTACGGCATCGACCTGGAACCGGCATTGAACGAACTGCGCGCCGAACTGCCGATGGCGCCCCTGCCGGACAATCTGGTCGGGCCGATGGCGACCCGCATCGCGCAGGCGGCGCGCGCGGCCGGCTTCGATTGGCGCAAGCTCGACAAGATGATCCGGCCACAAATCTGTCGCAGCGGCTGCTGGCGCTGCGCCTATGGCTGCCCGTTCGGCGCTAAATGGAGCGCGCGCGACTTCGTCGATGAAGCGCTGCGCCATGGGGCCGTGGTGCAGCCGAACAGCCGCGTCACGCGCGTGCTGTTCGAGGCCGGCCGCGCGGCCGGGGTCGAACTCAAGCGCGATGGCAAGCTGGAAACGGTGCGCGCGCCGCTGGTGATCCTGGCCGGCGGCGGCGTCGGCAGCCCGCGCATCCTGCACGCATCGAACCTGGCGCCGCGTCATGCGCCGTTCTTCAGCGATCCGGTGGTGGCGGTGATGGGGACGGTGGACGATCTGGGTGACGCCATTGGCGGCGCCGAAGTGCCGATGGCGGCCGGCATGCATGATGTTCAAGCCGGCATCGCGCTGGCCGACCTGACCTTGCCGCGCCCGATGTACCAGGCCTTCACGGCGCAGGTGGGGCGCATAGACCGCCTGCTGGCGCACCGGCGTACCTTGAGCATCATGGTCAAGATCCGCGACGATATCGGCGGCCGGATCGGGCCGCGCTGGGCCGACAAGCGGCTGACCGATGCCGACCGCGCGCGTTTGCAGCAGGGAGAAACGATGGCGCGCGCAATCCTGGCGCAGGCCGGGGCCCATCACGTGTTCCGCAGCTGGCATTTCGCCGCGCATCCGGGCGGGAGCGTGCGCATCGGCGCAGGGGTGGATGCGAATCTGCAGACCGGCGCACCGGGACTGTTCGTGTGCGATGCGTCGGTGATTCCAGAACCGTGGGGGCTGCCGCCAACCGTGACCCTGCTTTGCCTTGGCAAGCGCCTGGGGCAGTACCTGATGGCGAGTTCTTAGTGGGGCGGGCTGGTCAGTAATGCGGTGGCGGCTCGTTGAGCGGGGCCTGTCCGGCGTCGCGCAAGGTGCGCACGTGTTCGGCCAATTTGGCGACCATCGCCTCGAGCCCGTCGATGCGGCGTTCCTGGCGGTAGATGGTCTTGTTCAGCTCATCGACCAGGTCTTCCTGCTGGGCGAGCTTGATCTCGATAGTGACGAAACGGTCTTCCTGGTCCACGGCGAACTCCGGCTGCAAAGCGGGCATTATGCCAGCATGCGCTGCATGCATGCTGGCGATAAAACAGGCTTAGCCGGCCGGATTGAACGGATCGAAGTTCACGCCGCCGCTGGTGACGCCGATCAGCTGCGCCTGGTTTTCCGGGCTTTCGCTGAATTCCAGGATCAGCTGGGCACGGCCGATATGGTCGATCTGGCTCAGCCAGTACAGGCGGCCGCCGTCGTCCGGAGCGCGGTTGAGCACGTTCTGGTACAGCTTTTCGATGAACACCTCGTTGCTCGGGTTTTGGCCGAACGCGGTAATGAACTCTGGATAATCCATGAACTCGTCGGCGATCTGCACCAGCGGCGCGCCCTGGTCCATACGGAACGACCAGTAACCCTGGCCACCGGTATCCGACGGACGGTCCCACATCGCCTGGTACAGGCGGTAGATCTGGGCCGACGTGTCGTCGATGCCTTTCCAGCCATCGCTGAACTTCAGGCGCTCGACGCTGAACAGGCCATCGACTTCGCCGCTGCGGTCGGTAACCGAATAACCCCAGGCCTTCTTTTCGATCGTGTAGTCGGCGCGCGCGCCGCTGAACACAGCGATGTCGATGCCGGCGCCGCCATTGACGGCATTGCTGCCCGCGGTCATGGTGATGGTGTCGGCGCCATTGGTGCCGGCCAGGTAGTTGGCGTTGGCGATCGTCATCGGGACCGACTGCGCACCGGCAGTCGAGTTGCCGGCCAGATCAGTCGAGGTCACAACGACGTTATACGGGCCGTTTGGCAGCGGCTGCGAGCTGAGCGCCCATTTGCCGTCACCGCCGACGGTGGCGGTACCGATCTTGGTGAAGTCGCTGTCGCGCCACAGGTCGATCGTGGTGCCAGGTTCTCCCGAACCGCTGAACAGTGGGCGGTTGGCGCCGGCAGCCAGCGCCACACTCAGGGTCGGCGCCGAAGGCGGGGTAGCGTCGATATGGAATGGCACGCCAGTGCTCAGGACCGAGGTATTGCCGGCGGCATCAGTGGCGGTGGCGGTGACGCGGTAGTTCAGGCCATCGTTGAAACGCAGCTCCGACTTGGCGCTCCAGAGAGCGTTGTCGCCTGCGGTGGTGGTCGCGATCAGCTGCTGGCCGATGTACAGGCGCACCGTCGAACCGGCTTCAGCGCTGCCGTTGAAGTAGGGAACATTGCCCGTGGTCGCGTACAGGTTGCCGTTCTGGGTGACTGCCACCACCGGCGCGGTCGGTGCCAAGGTATCGACAGCCGCACGCGCCACCGTCATATCGGCAAACTGCAGGGTTTCGATCGATTGCAGCGTCGTCGTACCCGTTGCGCCGGCCACGGCCAGTGAGCCATTGGCCAGGTTGGTGAAGCTGTAAGCGTTGCGAGCGCCATTGAAAATTACCGTATCCATACCTTCGCCGCCATTGATCATGTCATTGCCTCCATTACCTTGGAATATATCGTTGAATTGGGTGCCCATCAGGGTCTCTGCCTTGTTGCTGCCGGTGATGTAGCGCCCGCCAGTGGTGCTGCCGATACCGAGCGCGCCGCCCAGGCCGTCGCGGCCGTACAGCCAGTTGAGCGCAGCAATGTCGTACGGGCTGAACGTGCTCAGCGCCGGGCCGCTGTGGGTGTACGACATCAGGGTATTGGTGGTGTTGTCTTCCGCCTTCGGCAGCACGATCTGCGTCTCGTTCTTGCCCGTATTTTCATAAAACGGATGCTTCAGGCCCAGCGCATGGCCGAGCTCGTGCAGCAAGGTCTGGTAGCCGCCGGTGCCGGGCACCAGGTTGTGGTTTTCGCTGAAGAACTCGACGTTGTCGAGATAGACGTAGGCATTGGCGCTGTAGTCGGTCAGCGTATTGTTCGAGGTGTATTCATACTTCGCCGCCCAGCTGCACAGCCCGGTGACATTGCTGCCCTGCAGATTCATGTTCGCCAGGTGGATCTGGGCGCCGGTGCCGCTCGTGGTTTCCACGAACTTGATGCCGGTTTCTTGCTGCAGATACGTGAAGATGCTGCGCGCCCCGACTTGCTGGGCTGCGGTAAACGCAACTTGCCCGGTCTGGTCTGCTTCATTGCCCGAGCTCACCGAGAAGGTGTACGAAATGGTGTTGCTGCCGGCGCTCGGCAGAAAATTCCAGTCGGGCCCCTTGTCGAGCAGGGCGTCAATGTGGTTCAACCCGGACAAGGGGGTGATGGTGATATCGGAAACGGTTGCCATGAAATGCCGAGAAGATGTTGCAGCACGGAAAATGCTGTGAAAATATCGCTAACGAGCAAGTATTTCTTGCCCGACAGTTCTAGTCAAATGCGATTTCAATCGTGCGCAGGTCTTGCAAGGAAAACAAGGCGTCGGTACAACGCTTTCGTGCGCTTTAATTCACGATCGGCTTCGGCGTTGCCAACAAGGCTTTCAAATTGGCCAACCTTTCCTTCGGTGTCATGATTTCGCTTTCCATCGGCGCCGCTTCGCCGACATCGAGCGCCATCTCCTTGATGAAGCGCGACGGATCGCAATTGACCAGCTCGCCGGCGCGCTTGCGCCGCTTGCACCAGCTTACGTGCAGGCTGCGCTGGGCGCGCGTGATGCCGACATACATCAGGCGCCGCTCTTCCTGGATACGCGCGGCGATGGTTTCGATCGACGCGTCCGGATCGCCCTTGTGCGGCAAGATGCCTTCTTCCACGCCCACCAGATACACGTGCGGATACTCCAGCCCCTTCGAGGCATGCAGGGTCGACATGCGCACCGCATCCTGCTCTTCGTCCTGGCCTTCCAGCATCGACATCAAGGCCACCATCTGCGTCAGTTCGAGCAGGTTCTTTTCTTCGCCATCGCGGTCGCGTCCGCCACGCCCACGCTCTTTCAGCCAGTTATTGAATTCGAGCACGTTCTGCCACTTGCCCTGGGCCGCGCGGTCATCGAAGTTCTCGTACAGGTAGTGCTCGTAATTTATTTCTTTCATCATGTCGTCGAGCACCTCGGCCGCATGGTCGCCGCTGCCGGAAGGACCGGGCCGGGTGGCGCGGTCTTCGAGTTCGGCGATGAAGTGGCAGAAGTCGCGCAGCGGCCCCAGTTGGCGGTCGGCCAGCTTGGCTTCGATGCCGCCCTTGCGCGCCGCTTCGAACAGCGAGCAGTTCCACTGTTTCGAAAATTCGCCCAATACCTCGAGCGTGGCCATGCCGACCCCGCGCTTGGGGGTGGTCACGGCGCGGATAAAGGCCGGGTCGTCGTCCTGGTTCGCGATCAGGCGCAGGTAGGCGATGATGTCCTTGATCTCGGCCTTGTCAAAAAAACTCTGGCCACCAGACATCGTGTACGGGATACGTTCCTTGCGCAGCGCCTGCTCCATCACGCGCGCCTGGTGGTTGCCGCGATACAAGATGGCGAAGTCAGACCATTTGTTCTTGCGCTGGAAATGGTCGGCCGAAATCATGATCGCCACCTGATCGGCTTCCTGGTCGTCGTTCTGCATGCCCAGCACCTTGATCGGCTCGCCCAGGCCGTGCTCGGACCACAAGGCCTTCTCGAACATTTTCGGGTTGTTGCCGATCACCGCGTTGGCCGCCTGCAGGATGCGGGTGGTGGAGCGGTAGTTCTGCTCGAGCTTGATCACCCGCAGGTCGGGAAAATCAGTCTGCAGCGTCTTCAGGTTCTCGACCGAGGCGCCGCGCCAGGCATAGATGGCCTGGTCGTCGTCGCCCACCGCGGTAAACATCGGCTTCTTGCCCAGCCCCGTGACCAGCAGCTTGACCAGTTCATACTGGCAGGTGTTGGTGTCCTGGTACTCATCCATCAACAGGTAGCGCAGGCGCCGCTGCCAGCGGTCGCGGATCGGCTCGTTGTTGCGGAACAGTTCCACCGGCAATCGGATCAGGTCGTCGAAGTCGACTGCCTGGTAGGCCTGCAGCGTGGCCACGTAGCTGCGATACACGCGCCCGGCCAGCGCTTCGTCTTCGTCGCGCGCAGCCTTGATCGCGTCTTCCGGATCCACCAGGCCGTTCTTCCACAGTGAAATCGTGTTCTGGATGGCGCGGATTTCCTTTTTATCCGTGGTCAGCGCCAGGCTCGAGACGATGGTGTAGCAATCGTCGCTGTCCATGATCGAGAACTTGTCCTTGAGGCCGACGCCGGCCGCTTCCTGGCGCAAAATCTTGACGCCCAGCGAGTGGAAGGTGGACACGGTCAATTGCTTGGCCTGCTTGGGCTGCTTGAGCAGCTTGGCGATGCGTTCCTGCATCTCGAGCGCCGCCTTGTTGGTAAAGGTCAGCGCCGCGATGGTGCGCGGATCGTAGCCGCAATGCTCGATCATGTAGGCGATCTTTTGCGTGATCACGCGGGTCTTGCCCGAGCCAGCCCCGGCCAGCACCAGGCAGGGGCCGTCGAGATATAGCGCGGCTTCGCTCTGCGGCCCGTTGAGGCCGAATCGTGGTGCGTTGGACATGGGAAATTTTTCTGGAGGGATAGGCAGCGATTGTAACAATCTGGCGGCCTGAGCGGGCGAGCAACGCGTCCGCGCCCTCTCGATTGCAACACCCGGCGCAACCGGTGGCGGCACGGATGGCAGCGGGCGTCGGCAGGCGCAATCGGGTACCATGCGTGCTTTGCGGCGCGGCCCATTTTGCCCCTGCCCTGCCCTATTTTTTTGGACTCAGACCATGAAATTCGAACACCTCGTCGCCGTCAACGATCCGATGAACCCGCTGAGCGACACCGTCACCCGCGAGCAGCTGTGGCGCGGCCTGGTGCTGCGCGCCGAACAGCCGATGTTGTTCATTCCCCACCTGGACGAATGCACGATCCTCGAACGCGAAGCGGGCAGCATGCGCCGCCGCCTGAAGTTTGGTGAGCTGGTCATCGAAGACCATGTGCAGCTGACGCCGCTGCAGGAAGTGCGCTACGACGTCCCGGCCCAGGGCGATATCGCGGCCTCGAACCTGCGCATGATCATCGAAGCGCCGACCAGCGCCATGCTGCTGGTGCGCTTCTGCTACGACGACGGCCAGGGCGAGCACGAGGACAGCGCCAACGCCATGTATGACGAATTCAAGAAGTCGGCCTACCAGGAAGCCGACACCGACACCGTGCGCACGCTGCGCCAGCTGGCCAGCCAGGGCAAGCTCGACGCCAGCCTGCTCAATTAAGTCCCCGGCTCGGTATCCTCGACCAGGGTCGCGCTTTCGCCCTTCGACAGATTCGCGGCCAGGTCGCGCAGCGCGGTGCGCACGCCCTCTTCGATCACCGGATGGTAGAACGGCATCTCGAGCATCTGGTCCACCGTCAGCCGCATCTGGCACGCCCATGACAGCAGGTGCGCCAGGTGTTCGGCGCGCGGCGCGATCATCTCGGCGCCCAGGAACAGGCGGGTGCCGTATTCGGCATACACGCGCAGCATCCCCTTGTTCTGCAACATCACGCGGCTGCGTCCCTGGTTCGCGAACGAGACGCTGCCGACCGCGAACTTGCGCTGACCGCCGCCGCACAGGGTGCGGTAGTCCTTGCCCAGCGTGGCGATGTTCGGTTCGGTGAAGGCGACCGCGATCGGGGTGCGGCGCAGGCCCGGGCGCACGTCCGGGAAACGCCCCGCATTGTCGCCGGCGATCTTGCCGTGGTCGGCCGCGTCGTGCAGCAGCGGCCGTTCATTGTTGGCGTCGCCCGCAATGAAGATATGGCTGGTGCCGCACTGCATGGTGCGATTGTCGAACAGGGGAATCCCGTCCTCGCCAAGCTCGAGACCCGTGTGTTCGAGGCCAAGATCGTGCACGTTCGGGGTGCGCCCGGCCGCCATCAGCACATATTGAAAGCGCTCGCTGGCTTCCTTGCCCAGCGCGTCCTGCGTATGCAGCACCACTTCGTCGCCATCCTGCTCGGCCTTGATCACCTTGCTCTGGAAGGCGATGTCGAGTTCTTCCTGCATGACGCCCACGGCGCAGCGCAGCACGTCCGGGTCGGTGATGTTGGCGATGCTGCCGCCACGGGCATAAAAGCGTACCCGCACGCCAAGGCGGCTCAAGGCCTGGCCCAGTTCGAGCCCGATCACGCCGGTGCCGATCACGGCCACCGAGCGCGGCAGGTCGTCCCAGTAAAACACGTCGTCGCTGGTGACGATGCCAGGGCCGACCTGGTCCAGTTGCGGCAGCCGCAGCGGCGTCGAGCCGGTGGCGATCACGATGCGCTTGGCGTGGATTTCGGTGTGCTCATCGACTTGCAGCGTGCACGCCGACGTAAAGCGCGCGTGGCCCTGCAGGCGGTCGGCCACCGGGATCGATTCGACGCTTTCCAGCACGAAGCCGACGAAGCGGTCGCGCTCGCGCTGCACGCGCGCCATCACGGCGCGGCCGTCGACGCGTACTTCGCCGGCATGCACGCCGAACGGCGCCGACGACGCCATCACGTGCGCCGACTCGGCCGCCGCGATCAGCAGTTTGCTCGGCATGCAGCCGACCCGCGCGCAGGTCGTGCCGTACTGGCCGCTTTCAATCACGACGGCGCGCGCGCCTTGCGCCCTGGCGGCCCGATAGGCGGTCATGCCGGCGGTGCCGGTGCCGATGACGGCCACATCCACGTTGAGTTGCTTCATGCTGTTCTTTCGCTGTTGACTGGCGAAACGATACGCTATTTTTGCCCATCCTGGCAGCGCGCCCGTCGCGCCACCGCCGCAAGGGACAGCGCGCGCTTGCTGTATCATCGCTGTCCCCGAATGCAACTGCACGAAAGTCTCCATGCTCATCATCACCATCAAACAGGGCAAGGAAAAAAGCATCCTGGCCGGCGATCCCTGGATTTACCCTTCGGCCATCGAAAAAGTCGACGGCAAGGAGCGCAACAAACCTGGCGTGACGGCGCTGATTCAATCGTCGTCGCGCCAGTTCCTGGCGCGCGCGGCCTATAACGGCAAGTCGCAGATCGCGGCCCGCGTCTGGACCCTGCGTGAAGACGAACCGGTCGACCATGCGTTGGTCAAGCGCCGCGTGCAGGCAGCCGTCGAGTCGCGCGCCAAAGCGCTGCAAGGCGCCGCTCCGCAGGCGCTGGTGCTGCTGGTCGATGGCGAGAAGGACGGCTTGCCCGGGCTGCTGGTGCACAGCTATGGCGGCGTCGATGGCTATCTGGTGTGCCAGTTCAATGGCGCCGGCGTCGACCTGTGGAAGGTGTCGATCGTACAGGCGCTGATCAAGGCCACCGGCTGCGCCAACGTGTTCGAACGCTGCGACCGGCCACTGCGCCAGGGCGAAGGCCTGGGCGTCGTGGCACGCTCGCTGGCCGGCGAAGAACCGCCGGCACGGCTGATGGTGCTGGAAGCGGGCAAGCTGCTGCCGATGGATATCCGCACCGGCTTTGGCTATCCGCGCTGACCGGCAAGAATATGATTAGCAGCACCTGACATACTTTGTAGCAATCCTTACCGGTCTGCCTCACCTGCCGATGTTGATTCGCGGTCTAATGAGTCATCTGAAGAATTTCAGCGACTTGACAGGAGAATCAACATGAAAAATACCTTGATCGCATCCGCACTGATCGCACTCTCCGTCGCTGCCAGCGGCAACGCCTTCGCCCAGCGCGGCGACCATGATAACGACCGTGGTTACCAGCAGCAGCACGGCGAGCGTCACGACAACGGCCGCAACGATCGGAATGACCGCAATGACCGCCACGACAATGCGCGCGGCCATGACGATCAGCGCCATTATGACGCCCGTCATTACCGTCGCGACGACAAGCGCGGTGGCGGTCCGCGCCACGATCTGCGCCGCGGCGGACGCCTGAACCAGGAATACCGCGACAACCGTTATGTCGTCAATGACTGGCGCCAGCGTCACCTGAGCGCGCCACCGCGGGGCCACCACTGGGTCCGCGCCGGCAACGATTATGTGCTGGCGGCGATCGCCACCGGCCTGATTGCCCAGGTTTTGTTGAGCAATTAAGCAGAACCACACCGCGCCCTGAACCAGGGTGCGGTGGATAAAAACCGATAACGCGCCACCAGGAGAACGAGATGAGAAAAACACTGATTGCATCGGCACTGATTGCCTTGAGCATCGCAGCCAGCGGCAACGCCCTGGCGCAGCGCGACGACCACCGCGAGCGCGGACACCAGGCCAGGCACGGCGAACGCCATGACAACGATCGCCACCATGATCGCAGCGACCGCCATGATCGTCACGACCGCCATGACGGCCCGCGCGGCAAGGGCACCCACCGCTTTGACGACGCCCGCTACTATCACCGCGACGACCGCCGCGGCGGCGGCCCGCGTCATGACCTGCGCCGTGGCCATCACCTGAGCAAGGAATACCGCCACAACCGCTACGTCGTCACCGACTGGCGTACCCGCCACCTGAGCGCGCCGCCGCGCGGCCACCACTGGGTGCGCGCCGGTAACGATTATGTGCTGGCCGCGATCGCCACCGGTCTGATTGCCCAGGTCTTGCTGAGCAATTAAGTCCCGCATCCCAAAAAAGCCGCGCCATCGAAAGACGGCGCGGTTTTTTCATGCGTGTCGGCCAGGGCCAGGCTGCTGCCAGCAGCCTAGATATCCAGCGGATCGACCTCGAGCGACCATTTCACGCGCGACTTCATCGCCCGCAGCTGTTCTACCCACATGCGCAAGAAGGCCTGCAGCGCGGGACGCGAGCTCGATTCCACCAGCAGCTGCGCGCGGTCGACGTTGTGCACGCGCGTCATGGTCATCGGGATCGGATCGTTGATCAGGATGCCGTCGGCCGGCAGGCAGTCGCGCGCCGCTTCCAGGAAGTCGATGGCAATCGGCAGCTCGCGCGCCTCGGCCCGCAGCAGCGCCTGGTACATATACGGCGGCAGCCCGGCTTCACGGCGCTCATCGAGCAGCTGGCCGGCGAAGCGCTCGTAGTCGTGGCGCATCACGGCGCCATACAGCGGATGCTGCACATAGCGGGTCTGCACCAGCACCTCGGACGGCGCGCCGGCGCGTCCGGCGCGTCCGGCCACCTGCATCAGCTGCGCGAACAGGCGCTCGCTGGCGCGGTAGTCCTGCGAAAACAGCGCGGTGTCCGGATTCAGGATGCCGACCAGCGTCAGTTTTTTGAAGTCGTGACCCTTGGCCACCATCTGGGTGCCGATCAGGATGTCGACTTCGCCGCGGTGCACGCTGTCGAACGCCGCCTGCGCGCTGCCTTTCAGGCGCGTCGAATCGGCGTCGATGCGCAGGATGCGCGCCTCCGGGAACATCGCCTGCAAGCCTTCTTCGACGCGCTGGGTGCCGCGTCCGAGCGGCTGCAGATCGACGTTGCCGCAGGTGGGGCACGAACGCGGGATGCGCAGCTCCAGGCTGCAGTGGTGGCAGCGCAGCCGGTTTTCGGGCTTGTGCAGCACCATGAAGGCGGTGCAGCGGGTGCAGTTGCTGATCCAGCCGCAGGCGTCGCAGCAGATCACCGGCGCGTAACCACGCCGGTTCAGGAACAACAGCGACTGTTCGCCGCGCTCGAGGCGCAGGCGCAGCGCCGCCAGCAGGTCGCCGGTCAGGCCGTCGCGCGGGCGGTCGCGTTCCATATTGATCAGGCGTACGGTGGGCAGCACGGCGGCGCGCACGGCGCGCTCACGCAGGTCCAGGCGGCGGTAGCGCCCGGTGCGTGCGTGGTGCCAGGATTCGAGCGACGGCGTGGCCGAACCGAGCACGATCGGAATCCCCAGCTGGTGCGCGCGCCACACGGCCAGGTCGCGCGCCGAATAGCGCAAGCCTTCCTGCTGCTTGTACGAGGGATCGTGCTCTTCGTCGATCACGATCAGCTGCAGATTCGGCAGCGACGACAAAATCGCCAGCCGGGTGCCCAGCACGATGCGCGCCTGGCCGTTGTGCGCGGCCAGCCAGTGCAGCATGCGCTCGCCCTCCGACAGGCTGCTGTGCAGCGTGGCCAGCATCATGCCGGGAAAGCGCGCGCGGATATTGCCTTCGAGTTGCGGAGTCAGGTTGATCTCGGGCACCAGGATCAGGATCTGCGCCTGCGGGTCGCGCGCCAATACCTGGGCGCAGGCCTGCAGGTAGACCTCGGTCTTGCCGCTTCCCGTCACGCCCCACAGCAAGAAGGGCGTAAAACCGTCGGCCCCGCCAATGGCGTCGGCCGCTTCGCGCTGGGCCGGGTTCAGCGCCGGCATGCCGACCGCCGCGGCGTCCTGCGGCGCATCCAGCTTTGCCAGTTTTTTCAGCGCGCGGTCGAGCGCCACGGTCTTGGGTACGCGCAGGTTCTTGGGCAGCCCGGGCAGTGCGACCTCGCCCAGCGGACGCTGGTAATACTCGGCGGCGAAGCGCGCCAGTGCGATCCAGCGTTCAGGCAGGGGCGTCAACTGGCTGCGTACTTCGAGCGCGTCCTTGAGCTTTTCAGGGGCAACGTCGGTGTCGTGTTTGATGCCGACGATCAGGGCCATGATCTCGCGCCGCGCAAACGACACCAGCGCCAGTTGCCCGGGCGCTGGCTCTTGGCCCGGCTCACATGGCCAGCGGTAATCGAAACTGCTGTTCAGCGGCGTGTCGAGCACGACTTCGAGTATGCAGTATGACAATTTAGGCCCTGTGCAAATCTGTGGAAAACTTTGTGAATAGCGTGGGACTTGACCCTGTTAAAGGTTTACGTTAGATCAAGCCAATTTCGATAATTCTCAAAATCAAGTTCGATTTTCCTTTAAAAATCAGTCACTTGCAAAAAACCCAAATAAGCTGTTAACAAGCTCGATGGGGTTCGCACAGTTGTGCATAAGTAGCTAATTCGTCTGGGAAAACTCGCTGCGTTGCACCAGAAACTTCACGTATTACTTGAAGAAGCGCGCTAAGTCTCGGTTAACCAAGCACTTTTCCCCAACTCGGCAGCGCCTGTGAATAACTTTGTGAACAAGGCGCCAAAATGCCCCTTATTCTGTGGGACAAGGTTATCGCGCAAAGCGGAAAGAAGCCGCGCCCGAGGCAAAATAAAGTTATATATCAAAGACTTACGGTAACTGCGCAGATTTCGAGATGTCCACAGGAACTTTTCAGCGTTTTATTAAAGTTGTGAACAAGTGAGAGCGCAGGGTGCGCCGGCGCCGCAACATCGGCGCCGCGCAAGGGTCGAACTCAGGCGCCGCGCTGCTTGCGGCTGAAGCTGTGCACGGCCTCGACCATGGCCGTGACCGACTCTGGCGGGGTGAATTGCGAGATGCCGTGGCCCAGGTTGAACACGTGGCCGTGGCCGGCGCCAGGGGCGCCATACGCCGTCAGCGAACGCTCGACTTCGGCGCGGATCTGGTCCGGGCCGGCGAACAGGATCGCCGGATCGAGGTTGCCCTGAAGCGCCACCCGGTCGCCCACCAGGGCGCGTGCGCGGCCCAGGTTCACGGTCCAGTCGAGGCCCAGCGCATCGGCGCCGATATCGGCCATCTCGTCGAGCCAGATGCCGCCGCCCTTGGTGAACACCACCGCGGGAATGCGCACGCCATCTTTTTCGCGCTGCAGCCCGGCCAGGATCTGGCGCATGTACTTGAGCGAAAATTCCTGGTAGGCGCCGTCGGCCAGCGCCCCGCCCCACGAATCGAAGATCATCACGGCCTGGGCGCCGGCGTCGATCTGGGCGTTCAGATATTGGATGACGGCTTGCGCATTGATGTCCAGGATGCGGTGCATCAGGTCGGGACGCGAATACAGCATCTTCTTGACAGTATGGAATTCGCGCGAGCCGGCGCCTTCGACCATGTAGCAGGCCAGCGTCCACGGGCTGCCCGAAAAGCCGATCAGCGGCACCCGGCCGTTGAGGGCCGTGCGAATCGAGGTCACGGCCTTGAACACGTAGTCGAGCGACGCCATATCGGGTACGGTCAGCGCATTGACGTCGGCTTCGGTGCGCAGCGGACGCTCGAACTTGGGGCCTTCGCCGTCGGCGAAATACAGGCCCAGGCCCATCGCGTCGGGCACCGTCAGGATGTCCGAGAACAGGATCGACGCGTCCAGCGGGTAGCGGTCGATCGGCTGCAGCGTGACTTCGGTGGCGTAGTCGGGATTCTTGGCCAGCCCCAGGAACGAGCCCGCGCGGGCGCGCGTGGCGCGGTATTCCGGCAGGTAGCGTCCGGCCTGGCGCATCAGCCACACCGGCGTGTACTCGGTCGGCTGGCGCAGCAACGCACGCAGGAAAGTATCGTTCTGGAGCGGGGCGAATTGTGGCATGGGAGACAAGGGCGCGAAGGGGAAGCCGCTATTATCGCATCCTTCACGCACACTTATAATGCAGCGTCATTCAACCGGGAGCCCGTCATGACCATTGCCACCAGCCAAGAATCAAGCAAACAAGCGACGCCTTGCGGGGCCTGGAGCTCGCCCATCGGCGCCGCCGTGGTGGCCGCAGGCGCGGTTCCCCTGTCGCAGCTGATGCTCGACGGCGCGCGCCTGGGCTGGCTCGAAGGCCGCGCCAGCGAAGCCGGACGCACCACCCTGATGGTGCATGACGCCAACGGCACCCGCGAACTGACACCGGCCCCGTTCAATGTGCGCAGCCGGGTGCATGAATACGGCGGCGGCGCCTGCCTGCTGGCCGATGGCGAGGCCTGGTTCTCGCACCATGTGGATAACCGCCTGTACCGGATTGGCGCCGACGGCGAGCCACGCGCCGTCACCTTCGACGGCACCCACCGCTTTGCCGACTTCGTGCTCGATCGCGCGCGCCAGCGCCTGGTCGCGGTGCGCGAAGACCATTCCCGCGGCGCGACCTACCCGGTCAATACGCTGTGCGCGGTCGGCTTCGACGGCGTCGAGACGGTGCTGGTCGAGGGCAATGACTTCTATGCGGCGCCGCGGTTGTCGCCGGACGGGCGTCAACTGGCCTGGCTGTGCTGGGACCATCCGCGCATGCCGTGGGAAGGCACCGAACTGTGGCTGGCCGAGGTGCAGGACGATGGCTC